>Ga0070717_10001790_pt1 | contig 14984 bp, 15 predicted proteins | sample LARL113metaG_FD_71366 | JGI IMG/M metagenome (GOLD analysis project Ga0070717, IMG submission 71366) | Corn, switchgrass and miscanthus rhizosphere microbial communities from Kellogg Biological Station, Michigan, USA - LAR L11-3 metaG | ecosystem: Host-associated > Plants > Roots > Rhizosphere ... | reverse complement strand
CTGGCACTTCTCGCACAACGAAGATCTCTCGCAATGGTTGCATTGCTGCCGCCGCCACAGCCTTATCGGAATGGTTGCGGTAAGGTCAGCAGGTACTTGGCTCCTGCGTCCTCGAGTTACTGTGTGATCTCATCGGTTGTGTAGAGCGGGTTGAGGGCCGTGATTATGCCACCAGCAGCCAGTACTCCATAAAATGCAATAGCAAACTCGAGCAGATTGGGAAGCATTACGGCGAAGACATCGCCTTTCCGCATCCCACGCGAGGCAATGGCCGTGGCAAATCGGCCCACGTCTCGCACCAGGTCTCTATAGGTTAGGGTCCGTCGGGTCTCTGCCTCAATCAATGCAGGAGTTGCTCCTAATTTTTCGGCCTGATGAAGTACAGCCTCCTGAAAGGGAACAGAGGGGACAGGAACGTCCGTGTGGAGGCTTCGGAAGATCATCGGACCTCCCAACAAGTGTGGTTCTTGGAAGCGAATCATACCAGTAGATTCGGGACTCGATGCAGCAAAAACCAGGCGATCCTCGAATTACTTTGCGAGTCCAGCTGAATGCTCGGCAATACCGACATGCACTTCTGCGCAAGCGAGATTCTGGGGAAATAAAACACCAGTTCCGGATGTGTGCGGGAAGGTCAATCCACTCCGTACTGAAGTCCGACCCATTTGAAGATAGTCTTGAGGTCCAGGACGCGGCCTACCTCCCTCGTCAAGCGATCCAAGGCTCGTTCTCGGTGCTCCTTCCAGTTACAAAAATCCGCGGGAGGCGCGAGTTTGTGGAAGATTCGCGCTGCTCGAAGAAATTCATGACGAAAGGCGTCCTGGTCAAAAAGCCCGTGCAGGTAGGTGCCAAACGTGCGCTCGTCTTCGCTTGTGCAGCCATCTTGTATAGCTCGATTCTTTTCAGACCCTCGCTCGAGATTAGCAAACGGCCGGGCATGCCGAAGATAGGTTGTTTCGCCGATGTGAATCTCATATCCACGAAGCGTATGCACGTGAACCCCTTCGCCGAAGAGCGACGGTTCCGCAAGCGTACCTGCCGCATTCACCGTAATCTTGTCTCTCCGCATGATCGTGCGGATTGGCAGAATGCCGAGGCAAGGCGCCGATCCCTTGCCTTCCATCGCATGAGGATCAGTGATCTCGAGACCCAGCATCTGCATGCCGCCGCACAGACCAACTGTAAGTCCACGATTAGCATGCTCACGCAGAGCGCCGTCGAGACCTCGTGCGCGCATCCATTCGAGATCATCGACGGTCTGCTTGCTTCCGGGGATTATGACCACATCCGCCAAGCTAAGCTCTTCTGGAGTGCAGCAGAATCGTAATGACACGGAAGGCTCCGCCAGCAGCGGGTCGAAATCTGTAAAGTTCGAGAGAGAAGGCAGGCGAAGCACCGCGATTCGAAGTTCCCGCGAATCTGAAGAGTTCATGCTCCACACATCTGGCCGTTGCGCCGGCAAGCCTAGACTGTCTTCTTCATCCAGCATGAGTTGATCCAGAAACGGAACAACTCCGAGGCATGGCTTGTCCACGCGTTGCTCGATTGAGCGGATCCCGGGCATGAGGAGATCGACATCACCACGAAACTTGTTAATTACAAACCCGCGAATCCGTCCGCGCTCTGTGGGCTCGAGCAGTTCGAGAGTTCCAAGCAGCGAGGCAAAAACGCCGCCGCGATCGATATCGGCGACTAACAAGCAGTGCGCATTGGCCAATTCGGCCATGCGCATGTTGACGATGTCATGCGCTTTCAGATTGATCTCGGCCGGCGATCCTGCTCCTTCAAGAACAATAATATCGTTCTGGGCAGCCAGAAATTCGTAGCTCTCACAAACTATTGGCACTAATTCTTCAACCCGAGACTGGTGGTACTCGCCGGGCGTCAGATGACCCCAGATCTTGCCGCGCACAATTACTTGCGAATGCGCATCGCCGGCGGGCTTGATCAGAATAGGATTCATGTGAACCGTAGCGGGAATCCCCGCCGCTTCCGCCTGTAGTGCCTGAGCTCGACCGATCTCTAGTCCCTCGATAGTGGCGGCCGAATTGAGCGACATGTTCTGTGCTTTAAACGGAGCCACATGGTAACCCTGCTGTCGAAAGATGCGACAGAGGGCCGCCGTCAGGAGCGACTTGCCTACGTGAGAGGCAGTTCCGAGAACCATGATGGCGCGGGCAGCTATGGCTTCTTCTCCTCAGCGCTCCAGTGTTCGTCGTATTGTTCGAACCCAAGCACTTGGTCAAGCGAGATGCGCTGCTCCCATCCAGCACGTTCGAGATCCGGCTCTGCCGCGAAACAGTTCACGTAACCGAGACAGAGATAGGCTACTGGGACTATGTTGGCTGGAATGTGCAACACGTTTTGCAGTGCCTGCTTGTCGAGAATGCTGACCCATCCGACACCAATCCCTTCCGCGCGAGCCGCGAGCCAGAGATTCTGAACGGCGCAGACCGCGGAATAAAGGGCAGTTTCTGGCATGGAGTGGCGGCCAAGTCGATGTCCACGTTCACATTCTGGATTGCAGACGATGCAGAGGTTCTGAGGCGCTTCCAGAATACCTTCAAGCTTTAGACTAGCGTATTTCTTCGCACGCTCAGCCTCGTAGGTTTTGAGTGCCTCTCGATTCGATCGCACAAAAATGTCGTGGACCGCTTTACGGGTCTCGAGCGCTCGAATAAGAATGAATCGCCAAGGTTGCATCAGGCCCACGGACGGTGCGTGATGGGCAGCTTCTAAAAGCCGGCTCACGACTTGATCACTTAGCGGTTCCGGTAAGAAGCCAGACCGGACATCGCGCCGGTCGCGAATCGCGCGGTATACTCCGCGCAGCTCAGCTTCCGGAAATCCTTCGGCCCCTGGCATCACCAGGCCCTCGACCAACGCGCACCGGCGTGTTGGTCATCGCGCAGCTTGGATTCGACGCCAGCGTGAAGTTCCAGCAGCCGTCCGAAGAGCCACAAAGCGTCTGACAAACGGTTCAGATATGCCAGCACCTGCGTGTCCACGGGAGCACCACTCTCGACCAACCGGACCACGTTTCGCTCTGCGCGGCGAGAGACAGTGCGTGCCATTTCGAAGGCTGCGGCCTCCGTGTACGCCCCAGGCAGGGACCAGTCCGACAAGATCCCTTTCGTCGCCTCAATGGTATGGACCAGACTTGTGAGATGTTCTACGTCTCCAGCGGTTATCGCGGGTGAGGGATTGTTAGCCTCTGGCGGCGTGGCTAATGCCGACCCAAGCCGAAACAGTGTCTTCTGGATCGATTCTGTCCACGCACGAATATCGGCGTTCTGGCAAATGCTGCGTGCAAAGCCCAACACGGAATTCAATTCGTCAACTGACCCGTAGGCTTCTACTCGTAGGTCAGCCTTAGAAACACGAACATCCCCGACAAGCCCAGTCTGTCCGCTATCCCCTCGTTTGGTTGCGATGCTCATTTCGTTGCTCCTTAAAATTATGTCGTCGTGCAACCTGCCGCTAGTCAATTTCAAACCGAGCCATCTTCCGGCCTTCGTTCTCAAAATCCTCAGAGGCCAGACCGCCTTGTCCGAACTACAGGACGTTCAAATAGGGAGTCCGCACCCCCCCGCCCGGTCGATGTGATTTTGTGGCGAGGGCAACGATGGATCCGTAGTCCTTTGTCCGATCCCAAGCTTCCTGTTCCGATATCCTGCACCACTTCGTTAGCACGACGCGAATGAAGCCGGCATGCGTAACCACCGCGATTGGGAAGCTTGGCGCTTCTCCTAACAAGAAGGTAGTCTCCCGGCGAACCCGCGATTCAAATTGCTGAAAGGGCTCACCTCCTGGCGGGGTCGAATTCGGGTACATCTCCGCCCAACTCTTTGCCCACGTGGGGTCGCGAACTTCAATTTCGCTCCATGAAAGACCCTCCCACATGCCAAAGTCGATTTCGCGCAGCCTAGGACGGACGTGGAGTCCCACTCCGAAATGTCTGGCAATCGCCTCAGCAGTCTGTCGGGCACGCCGAAGATCACTGGTATAGACTCGGCGGATTGCGTGTTGCGACAGCCTGTTCACCAGACCTGCGAGCTGTTGACGGCCTTGCTCATTGAGATCCGGATCAGACTGGCCACAGAACCGGCCAGCCATGTCGGTTTCGGCGTGGCGAACTAGGAAAAGATGTGTCACACGCTCCAGACCCCACAAAAATAAACCGCAATCTCGGTGAATTGATTCGTGGCTCCAAAACAGTCACCTGTGATTCCGCCGATCCGGCGGTAATAATAAAGGCCACTCAACGCGGTGATCACAAGCGCCGCAACGATCGGAATCCAGAACTCTCTTCGCAGCAGATAGAAAACGATGGCAAAGCTCAGCAGGCTGCCTACGAGAAGAGATGTTGGCGAGATTTTCTGTGCTATCCTCGCCCCTTGTCCCTCACTTTCGCGCGCCGGCCGCAGGAAATGACCTAATGGCAGGGTTGTCCAACGACACAGAACATGCGCGGAGACTACAAACGCCGTAAAACGATTCACCGGAAGAATCGAAAGAAGCAGGAATCTGGCCAGCACAGATAGCACGAGCGCCAGAGCTCCAAAGCTTCCGATTCGGCTATCCCGTAGGATCGTGAGAACCTGCTCCCGATTCCAGCCGCCACCAAAAGCATCCGCCGTATCAGCCAAGCCGTCTTCGTGAAGTCCACCGGTAATGAACACCAAAAAGGTCATTATCAACAATGCTACGAGCATTCGGTTAAGGTGAGCCGCCAGAAGGTGCTGCAAGACCGAGGGGCCGAGGCCGACGAGCAGGCCCACAACGGGAAAGAACTTCGCCGCCCGTGATAATGAGTCGGCTTGATAGGAAACACGCGGGGTCGGCAACCGCGTAAGAAATTGGAAAGCAACCAGCAATTCTTCCACCAATCGTTTTATTTGCTTCATTCGCTCGGCCCACTTACTCGCGCCGAGGCGAAGGTTGCCATGTCGCTGTAGAGGCGCACAGCTGATTCGATGATAGGCATCGCCAAAACGGCGCCCGTGCCCTCACCCAGCCGCATCTCAAGACTCAGAACGGCGTCGAGTCCCAAATATTTCAGCAGAAAACGATGGCCCGGCTCTCTCGAACAATGTCCGGCAAACAAATACTCTTTTACATGCGGCGCGACGGCGTGCGCCAATGCAGCGGCCGCCGTCGAGATAAAACCATCCGTGATAACCGGGATCTGATAGCGTGCCGCCCCCAGGAATAATCCAACCATGGCAGCGATTTCTAATCCGCCGACGCGGCGCAGAATCTCTAGGGGTTGCGCGTCAGAAATTCGAAGGTCTTGGCCGAAATGCTTTTGGATGACGGCGTCGACCACACTGATCTTGTGTTCGTGAGCGCGCTTCTCCAATCCCGTTCCAGTGCCCGTAACCAGAGCAGGAGGTTGACCAGTAAGGACAGCGGTGATCACGCTGGCTGAAGTCGTGTTGCCGATTCCCATCTCGCCGGCGGCGATCAGTGTCTGCCGCTTCTCGTGAGCGCCGGTTGCCAGTTCTAGTCCTGTCTGCAAGGCTTCGAGCATTTCACCTTCGGTCATCGCCGGTTCACGAAGCATGTTGCGAGTGCCGAGCCGGATCTTTCGTCGTAGAAGACCTGGGAGATCGCCGAAATCCGCATCCACACCGACATCAACGATGGTCAACTCGGCATGGTGCAGCCTCGCCAGGACATTAATTGCCGCACCTTGTTGGAGGAAGTTGAGCACCATTTGCCAGGTGACATTTTTCGGATATGCACTGACCCCTTCGGCCACGATGCCGTGATCGGCGGCAAACACATAAGCGGCCTTGTTGAGCGGCCAGCCTGGGTTGCCTTTCCTGATCGCGACAAATCGGGCGGCGATGTCTTCGAGCCGGCCGAGACTGCCCAATGGTTTGGTCAGATGGTCGAGATGTGTGCGCGCCTGTTGCAGGAATGTGGGATCAGGCACAACAATCTCTTGGATGAATTCCGCCAGCATCTCAGAATTGATTGTTGTCATGATGTCTTCTCCAGCGCGACCTGATTCTCACTCACTAACTTCGGATGGCGTCGAGGAGGGCAATCGAAAGCCCGTTCCAGAATCTCAGGTCGCAAGATGTCTTGCGGACTGCCTTTACGTGCTTCCTGGTCAGGCTCCAGCAACAGAACGGACGAGAATGTGCCAGGAATCAATTGAAGGTCGTGCATCGCGGCCAGAATCGTAACTCCCTCATCATTGAGGGCGCGAATCGAATCCAGCAATTCGAGTTGGCGACCGAGGTCGAGGTTTTGAGTGGGCTCGTCAAGCAGCAGCAAACGAGGTTCCTGTGCCAGTGCTAGAGCAATCTTGACCCGCTGGCGTTCTCCCCCGCTCAACTCATTGAAGATGCGATTCCTGAGGGAAGTGACATCGGCCAGTCCAAGAGCGCGCTCGACCGCCTGGCGATCCGGGCGCTTGAAACCGGCGAATAAGCCAAGATAAGGTGTGCGCCCTTGCTCAACGATCTGCTCGACCGTGAAATCAAATGGCACTTCGAATCGTTGGGGAACCAGCGCAACCACCCGCGCCGTCTCCCGTCGACCCAGAGTGTGCACTGCGCGGCCTGCCAGCGAAACTGTGCCGCGCGAGCAGGCGAGAACACCCGCAGCCAGACGCAGCAATGTGGTTTTCCCGATTCCATTTGGACCTATCAGCGCTCCACATTCGCCCTGTTCCACGCAGAAGCTGACACCCTCAAGTACACTGCGTTGCTCGTAAGAAAACGACACGTCAACAAACTGAAGCAACGGAGTCACAATGCGTACTCCCGTCTGGTCCGGCGCAAAAGGTAGAGGAAAAATGGACCGCCAATAAATGCGGTCAGAAGCCCAACCGGAATTTCAGAAGGAGCGAGTACGGTCCGTGCCAGAGTGTCTGCCAGAACCAGGAAAATCGCGCCCGCAATCGCTGTAACCGGCAAGAGGCGAACGTGGTCTGGGCCCAGGACCAGCCTTGCCATGTGCGGGACGATCAGCCCCACGAAGCTGATCACTCCTCCTAATGACACTGCAGCAGCCGTAATGAGTGAACCGGCAAGAATGATGGCCAGGTGTGTTCTCTCGACCTGCACGCCAACTTGGCGGGCGTAGTCTTCACCCAGCGCTAGAGTATTCAAGCGCCGTGCCAGGGGGAAGCAGAAGATCAAACCGCAACCGATCATCAGACCGCTTACCTCGAGTTGAGTCCATCGGGGCACTGCAATCACTCCTGTAAGCCAGGAGGCAAGCACCCGCGTTCGCAGGCCAAAGTTGTCGTCAAGCACGACCAGGAAATAAGTGGAGTAACTCAACATCGTGCTCACCGCGAACCCTGCGAGCAGGAGCGTGACAACGGGTACCCGCCCACCAATCCGGGCCAGCCAATAGACCAGGGCGATGGTCGCCACGGAGCCGATGAACGCCATACTGGCAGTCGCACCGAATCCGAGAAAGGAAAAACGAGGGAGCAGAAACAGTCCAATCCCAGCGCCCAGGGCCGCTCCTCCCGAAGAGCCGATCACGTACGGATCCGCCATGGGATTTCGGAAAAGTCCCTGGAACAGAAGGCCGGCTACGGAGAGCGCAGCTCCAACCAAGGCCGACGCCAACACGCGAGGAAGACGGATATCGAAGAGAATCACGGAATCCGTGCCTTGAGAACGATGCCCATGTAGCAAGGATCCGAGCACTTCCCGAACCCCGATCCTGGTTGCGCCCATCCCAGCCGACAGCACAAGCACGGCCGCGAGGGCCACGAACAAGGCCAATATAATAAGGATGAACAGCGTTCGATCGGAGAATCCGATCCGACGATTGGCCCGCGACGACGCTGGAGGTTCGATCTTTTCCGCTATTTCAGTTTCCACGACTCTCCTCCAAGCGTAATGCGAATGCCTGAGCGAAAAGTGAAAGGAAGCGCCGGATAACCAAACGCCTCGTCATAGTGCTGACTCAGCACATTTTGAAGATCGGCGTAAACGCCGAGCGCATGGCTTACCTGGTAACTGCCTCCGAGGTCGACCTTCTGATACGCCACGTCCAGATTGCGATTCGGCAGCAGCAGGCTTGTGCCCCCGTCTTTATCGGAGAGGAAATCGCTGTCATCCCGCTTGCCCACAAAGGTTCCAGTTAACGACGCCGTCCAGCGGGCATGATGATAGGTGACCGCCACGTAGCCGCTATGCGGCGCACGCCGAAATGGCCGAGCTCCAATCAGCGGCGAAAAGACACCGATGGGGATAGTTGGGAAGTTCGAAGAAGTGTTGAAGCTCGGGCCAAGTGCGTCGCTGGTAAAGGAGCGCTGCACAACCGCATCCAAGTACGTATATCCTCCTCGAGCGACGAGGCTGCGTCCTATCCGATATTCGAGTTCCATCTCTGCTCCCTGGGCGCGGAACGCCTGGGAGTTCACTGTGGCTCCAAATTGGGATCCTGCGAGAAGCGAATCTGCGATGGATTGAGCGACCCCTAGCTCGATCAGCCCCTGCGTGGGAACAAATTCAATCAGATGCGTGAACTCGTTGTGGAAGTACGTAATTCCAAGTTTTGCCCGCCCATCAAAAAGGCTTTGCTCAACGCCGCCGTCATACGTCCTGGATTGCTCGGCTCCAATGGGGGCAACGTGGAACTGCGAAATGAGTTGCGCTCCATTCCCGAGTGTTTGAAGCAGGCTGAACAGAGACGTGCCGGCAGCGGAGATGCTGGGCTCCTTGATGCCTGTGCCGAAATTGGCGCGAAGCTTCGTCCCGCTGAACACTTTCGACGTATCGGGGCGCAGCAAGTAATAGGCAAGCGATGCTCGTGGCGTGCCTGCCACGCCGAACACCGCGTTTTTCTCAATGCCGCTGCCCAGCGTGTAATAAAGACGGTTGGCGAGACTGCCCGCTACTTGCAAAGTATAGCTGTAGTTGCCACGATCAGCGGGAGGCACTCCGAAATTCGGCTGGGTGGACCCACGCTCGGCCTCGTAGCGAAATCCGAACAGCGCCGTCAACTGCGGCTTAAGCTCATATTCGGTTTGGGCATAGACAAAATCACGATCGGTGCTGGTTATAAACTGATTCGGATACGGTTGAACAAACTGGAAAATCGCTTGCCCGCTTACCGCGTATCCGTTGGCTCCGCGAAGCGTGACCGGGGCGCCAATGTACTCTGATCCCACAATCGGTGAATCGTAGGGAATACCGGTCGGGGCGTAGTCAGTAAACTGGGAGCGCAACCGAAGCGCTCCATAACGCACGAGGTTGTGCCAACGCTCAGTCGTCTGCTGCTGGAACGTAGCTCCGATGAAGAGTTGCTGGTCTTTCTGGCCCGCATCATCGGGGATCCCGAAGAGCTGAACAGCGTTGGCCTCTCCGGCCGCAGTCGCTATGCGACGGACGGTTGCTCGAAACTCAGTATTTGGTTTCGGAGTCCAGCCAAAGTTCCCGGCATAAGTTCCATTGTGAAAGGAGGTGCGAGGAATATCGTTAGCGGTGTCAAAGCGTGAAAAATCAGAAAAATAGTCGAACTGCTTATAACCTCCTCCCATGATACCTTCCTGGCGATAGGTCCCGAAGTTCCCACCATCAATCGAGAATGTCAGCTCGGGCAAAGGCGTGATCCCGCGCGGAGTGGTCATGCTCACGACGCCAGCGAGCGCATCGGACCCGTACAGGGCGCTATTCGGTCCCCGCAACACTTCGATTTGAGCGATTCCTGTAGTGGCAAGTACGCCAAAATCGACCGCGCCGCCGATGTCATTGGCGGGGATGCCATCGATGACGACCTTATTCGCATCACTGTCGCCGCCGCGCACGAACAACTCGGCCAGTCCGCCGCGCTGACCGGTTTCGGTGATTTGCGCGCCGGGCACTAACCGCAAAGCCTCGTGCACGTCCAGTTTCTCCGCGTAGTCGTCTGCGGAAAGCAGAGTGATCGATGCGCCGACTTGGGCCGCCGGCGTCGGTGACCCCGTCGCCGTAACCGTCACCGCCTGCGAAACTACGCCGATGGCCAGAACGAGATCAATATTGGCGTTCGCGCCTTCTCCAAGATAGAAAGGTCTGCTCGCGGTCGAATCGAACGACGGAGCGCTGGCCCGGACCTGGTACCGGCCCGTGGAAACTTCGTCGAATTCGTATCTACCAGCGGCGTCCGCGATCGCTGATGTAATCATTTTTTGATTTGCCATGAGCTTGATTCGAGAACCTGGGATCACGGCGCCGAGCGAGTCAGTCACGGTCCCACGAACCGTTGCGGCGTATGCTTCTGCCGCAAACAGACCCGTAAGAAGGAGCAAGCTGAAGAATCGCCTGCGTGGTTGATTTTGCCTAAGAAATTTCATTTTTTCCCCTCGGAAATTGGTTTCGGCAAAACCGGTCTCCTGACTCACGCCTCGACGAATCCGGGCAACCTTCCCGGGAACTTAGTCCCCAGTGGCTGCAAGTCATCTGCTTGCCCAGTTCTCGGCGTTCACAGTTACGGGGTAGTGGCGGATTCTCACCGCGCTTCCCGAACATTCTGCCGTTTGGTTTTTGTTCAGAGTCCGAGAATCAAAAGCAATCCTGCTTTCGAGCTCAGTCTCACGGATGAAATTGTTTCGCTAGTTCCTCCAATGCATCGAATGCAATCGGGCTCGGATACTGAACTCTATCGTCGATGTAATAAATGCGGCCCTCGCGAACCGCTTTTAAGTGTTCCCAACCAGGCCGTGCCTTCAACTCTTCGAGCGTAATTCCTGATCCACTTGCAAACAGGAGCGCGTCTGGTTGACGGCTGACTACGGTTTCTATACTCACTTCCGGCCACTCTTGTGCGATGTCATCTGTCACCGAGCGGGCGCCAGCAGCCTCGATCAGTTCGCTGATGAACGCACGCTTGCCGATGGTCATGACCGGGTCGTACCAGATCGCCATGAATACTCGCACCCTTGGTTTGCCGGAGACACGAGCTTTCACTCTGTCGACGCGCGTGCGCAGCCGGGCGACCAGGGTCTTGGCATCGGGTTCTCGATTTAGCGCCCTGCCTATGCTGAGAATCGACGCATAGATTCCCTCAATCCCATGCGGATCCACCATGAACACCGGGATGCCAAGGCGCTCGAGTTGGCCTGCGAACTCCATGGTGTTCAGGTCGCCACTGCCGAGCGCAAGGTCCGGGTGTAAAGCAATAATGCTTTCCATTGAGGGATTGAGAGGGAGTCCTATGCTCGGCTTCTCGAGAGCCTCTTTCGGATACTTCGTGAAATTGCTGATGGCAACAACGTCGGCTCCCGCCCCTAGCGAATACACGATGTCCACCACACTTGGGATCAGACAAATCACACGATGGGGATGATCCGCGACCTCGACCGTCCGGCCCAGTTCGTCGTTCACCGTCCGGGTCGCGAAGGAGGGCAGCGCGAAGGAAGTTACCAGGATGATTGTCCCGAGTAGGATTCTCATCGCGCCCCCGCGGTGAGCCGTGCCGAATCAGCCTGCCGCAAAAAGGATGAGACTAGAGATGAATTGGACCGGAAATGCAGATGGATGTAAGTTCCGAGGACGCGCCCGCGGACGAACCCTTCCTGCTCTCGTCGGTCTAAAAGCGAGTAATGAACCCGATAAGCGCAATCCAAACGATCGTGAGCGACAATGCGCGAGCAGTGGAAACTATGCCCGCGAACGGTCGTTCCCCTTTGCCCAAGCAGACAATCGTGCGTGAACTCGACATCGGCGTACCCGAAATGAACTAAGGACTTGGTCATCTCGATGGCGACCGGCAGGACACCCGCCATGGGATAGCTTTTCGCATCCAAGGTTGTCAGGGTTTCAGCCAAGAGCATCAACCCGCCACATTCGGCGTAAATCGGCCTATTCGCTTTCGCGAAATCACGGATCTCGAGGAGCAGGCTGGCATTGGCGCTGAGTTCAGCCGCGTACAGCTCGGGATATCCGCCGCCGAAGTAGAGGGCATGCAGGTTCCGAGGCAAAACGGAATCTTTGATCGGACTGAACCCCACGATTTCTGCGCCATTCTCGCGGAGGAGGTCGAGATTGTCCTCGTAATAGAACGAGAAGGCCCGATCACGGGCGACACCGACGCGGATGCCTTTGTACTTGGGTTCAGCGCTGCTTATAGTTGCGGTCTCAGGCCGTCGGTTGTAGACCGTCGCATTTAGCAATTGCTCGAGGTCGAGGTGATCACCCAATCCTGTGAGAGTGGAGAGGCGGGCGGTAATTCCCTCGGCGGCGGTGTGCAGCCCAAGGTGTCGTTCGGGAATGGCCGCGTCTGCCTCCACCGGTAGACAGCCGAGCACCGGCACCAGGGAGGATTGACGAATCGCGGAGTCAAGCATAAGAAAGTGCGCAGCGCCAGCCACGCGGTTCAAAACTATCCCTGCAAGACGCAACTCCGGGTCGAAAGTTTCGAATCCTCGAATCACAGCCGCAATACTGCGCGCGCTATTCCCGGCGTCCACAACCAGAACGACCGGTAAGCCAAGAAGCTTAGCAATTTCGGCGGTACTGCCTTCCTCCGTATTTCCAGCTACGCCATCGAAAAGCCCCATCATTCCTTCGACGACAGCTACATCGCAGCCTGTGGAGGCGGCGGAGAAGATTTCGCGGTTGGCTTCGGCGTCGAGCATCCAGGTATCGAGATTGCGCACGGCGCGGCTCGCAATAACCGCGAGATGGCCGCCATCGATGAAGTCAGGACCGCATTTGAAAGGCTGTATGTTCAAATCTCTTGACCGTAGAGCAGCGATAATGGCGAGAGCAACCGTGGTCTTGCCCACCCCGCTGGCCGTGCCCGCCACTACAAATGCGTTCACGCAAGCACCTCTGCAGTTCCCTTGAGTACGAGCGGAATTCCGGCGACCATGAGCAATACCGTGTCCGCAATGGTTGCAACCTTCTGATTGATCTCTCCCAGCAAGTCACGGTAGCTGCGTCCCTCAGGAAACGAGGGAACAATCCCGCTGCCCACTTCATTCGAGACCAGCGCGACCGAACAAGACGCCGACCGCAGCGCCGCGTAAAACCTTTGCAAACGTTCTTCCACGGCGAGCAGATTTCCGTGCTCGGCTTGGAGGAGATTTGCGGCGTACAGCGTAAGACAATCGACCACTATGATCCGGTAATTGGGACCCTGTTCTCGCAGCACGCTCGCGAGATCGAGCGGTTCCTCAATCGTCTTCCAGTCCTGAGGACGGTCAGTCTGATGGCGTTCGATCTTCCGCCGCATCTCTTCGTCTGAGTCCGACGAACGGGCAGTCGCGACAAACGCCACGGGCGCAACGCCTGCGGCGAGCGCTTGGGCATATCGGCTCTTGCCGCTGCGCACGCCGCCTAGCACCAGCGTGATGGCTTTTCGAGATAGGTCGTGCATTGCTCACCTGGGGCACAACAGTGCCCTGACGCGAGCGGGATTCTACCGGCAGCTTTCAGACGCGGTTTGAAGGTAAATCGTCAGAACGCTCTCCGACTCTCCCATCGAAGTCGAATATGCCTTGGGTCAGCGTCTGGCCGGTCTCCTGACTTACGCTTCGTCGAAGCTGAGCAGCCTTCCCAGAAAGTTGTCTAGTGGCGTAGTTGCTCAGTTCTCAGCGAATACAGTTGCGGGGCAGTGGCGGACTCTAACCGCCTTCCCAAATACCAGACTCTGTGATTTATACCGCGAGGCCGGAGAAACGTCAAACACTAAGCCTGAGTGCGGTGCTGAGCGGCACCTCTCGCAACTTAAGTTTCATCCCGCCAGCGAGCTACAAGCGGCTCCAACTGTTTTCGAGCGCTTCTTGCGGTCGGGCGTCCTGCAATAGAGAGTGCATAATTTCCAGTCCGGTAACCAGGCGCGGTCCCGGACGAGAGAAATACGCACTGGCATTCACTGCATACACTCGGCCATTGCGTACCGCCTTGACTTGTTTCCAGCCTTCGGGAAATTGCGTAGCGTGGTATTCCTTGATAGACCTTTCAAGATTATGACCGCAGGGCATGACCAGCACTACATGGGGGTCGACGCGCAAAACCTGGTCCCAATCCATACGGTAACTGTCCTTTCCTAGCTTGCCCAGCGGATCTATGCCGCCCGCCAAGTCAATCATCTCCGGGATCCAGTGCCCTCCGTTGAACAGCGGTGACAGCCACTCCAGGCAAACCACAGTAGGTCGCTGCGTCTTTTGCATCTGGCTAACATTGGCGATCCGTTCTCGCAGAGAAGACACCAGCGCGCGAGCTTCGGTTCCGCGATCGGTAACCTCGCCAACTCGCAAAATATCTTGCAGCACATCCTTCAGGGTATGGGGTGTCAGCGAAAGTACCTGAGGTTTCGAAGAAAGCTGGTGAACCGCCTTGGCTACGTAGGATGTGCTGATAGCGCAGACGTCACACAGTTCCTGTGTGACGATGAGGTCCGGCTTGATCGCTTCGAGTTTCTGGATATCAACTCGATAAAGCCCCTCCCCGTGAGAGGAATATTGGTTTACGTCGCGGTCAATTTCGGCCGATGTCAGATCGTGGGCAAGGTTTGTATTTACCACCACGGTCTTTTTCGCAGCTTCCGGCGGAAAATCGCATTCGAAGGTCACACCCGAAAGAGACTCTCCCAAGCCTAGCGCATACAAAATCTCGGTTGCGGAGGGTAAGAACGAGCAGATCTGCATATTAAACCTCGCTACTGCGCATGCGTTCCAAAAGCCCGATTTGCTTGAAGCGGCGTTCGAGCGTATTCGTCTCGCATTGTACCCAGCCATCCTCTACTTCGGTCAAACGCGAGATTGCACCGGAACCGGACTTTGCGGTCTCCAAGGATTCCCAGCATCGATTTCGAGAAAGTTGGACCATTGAAGCGTTTGGCCTTGACCATTTAAGACTTGTCTCAGGCGCGTTCGCGCCGGTGCTCGCAAAGCACTCGAACCGAGCCGATTTCACTGGCCATATCGTCGGCAAACAGGAAACGCGCGCTGAGCAGCACGTTGTTCAGGAGGGTTAAAGTCCCTCTGGCGCTCGAATGAGGAGCGCCATATCCAAAAG
>Ga0070717_10001789_pt1 | contig 14984 bp, 12 predicted proteins | sample LARL113metaG_FD_71366 | JGI IMG/M metagenome (GOLD analysis project Ga0070717, IMG submission 71366) | Corn, switchgrass and miscanthus rhizosphere microbial communities from Kellogg Biological Station, Michigan, USA - LAR L11-3 metaG | ecosystem: Host-associated > Plants > Roots > Rhizosphere ... | reverse complement strand
CGGAGAAAATTTGATTCTGTCAAGGTCGCTATCGTACCGGATTCTAGCACAAATCAGGGGTCGTAGTATAGTAGGGGCAAGGGTGGTGGGGTGTGGCGGGGCAAGAAAGATACGGGGTATCTTTACAAGGCCCTTGCGGTTGCCCTGCTAGCCAGCCTTGATTCTTGGCAGAACGATCCCACCAGAAGGGCGATTGTAACTTCCCTTGTTACCATTACGTATTCAAACACGTAGTACCATGAAGGTACCATCCGCATAGGCTTTCATCACATATGCGATTAATTAAAAGTCTGACGCGGGGTCCAGGGTAGGGGTGCATGCAAATGGATTGGTGCACCCGAGCGAAGGAAGAGTAATATAAATGGCACAACAACAAGTAGAATTACAGGTCAGCCCCCGCGAAATCATGGGAAAGGCTGCCAAGCGACTGCGTAAAGCTGGTATCATTCCGGCCAATATATTTGGGCACAAAGAAGCCTCACAGGCGGTTCAAGTTGAAGCCCTCGCCTTCGAAGCGCTGCGGAGAACACACCGCTCCAAAGGTATCCTCTCGCTGCGTATGACAGGCAGCAACAACGTCCAGACAGCGTTGATTCGTCGCATTCAACGCGATCCACGCTCCGGCAAGATCCTACACATCGACTTCTTCCGTGTAAGCTTGACCGAACGTATTACCGTCAAAATACCGCTGCGCATTACCGGCGAAGCTCCTGCTGTCAAGAATGAAGGCGGCGTATTGCTGCACCTCCTGGATACGCTCGAAGTAGAGTGTGCCGCGCAAGATATCGTGGAATACATCGAAGTCGATGTCTCTTCACTGAACGAAATTGACGACATCATACATGCCAGAGACATCCAGATACCCCTGAGCTATACGCTGATTACCGAACCCGACGAGGGCATAGCCAAGGTTGCCGCCACACGCGCCGAGGCAGCAGAGGTAGCTGTCGAGGCTGAAGCTGCCGCGCCTGCTCAGGCTCCTGCTGAGGCTGCAAGCGAATCCAGCGCAGAGGAATAACAAAGATCGTTTCGTTGGGGCGCGAAATATTGCGCCCTGCGATCGGAAGCGAGTGTCAGGCATGCGTATTATGATCGTTAGTGATCAATATCCTCCTATGGTCGGTGGTGTTCCCACGGTAACGCAAGGACTTGCCAAAGACCTGGTTGACCGTGGACACCAGGTATGGGTTGCTGCACCCAGTTATGGTGTGCGTGACGTCCACCGTATCGAGCACAAAGTACATATTCATCGTTTCGCATCATTTGAATGGCCTACCTACGAAGAGGTTCGAATCCCATTCTTGCCTATCCTGCCTTTCCGCAAACTTTTGAAAAAAGCTGACCCCGATATCATTCATATTCACTCCCCCGTCGTACTGGGCAACATTGCCCAGATCCTGGCGGGAAACTTGCGAATACCCGTTATCGCCACCAACCATTATATGCCCATAAATATCATCCGCTCACTCGCCTCAGAACCTCTTATTAGCAAGCCTTTCGTGTTTGCTTCGTATACCTACCTGGTGCATTTTTGTAACCGCTGTGAATACGTGACGGCTCCAACCACGACCGCCCTGGATCTTTTATATGATCACGGCCTGCGTGCGCCAGCCCAGGTTGTCTCAAATGGCGTTGACCTGAGGAGGTTTACGCCGGGTGAACCCGACGAACGGTTAAGGCAGCGCTTGAACCTGCCGCAGGGTCGCCCTCTCATCCTGTCCGTCAATCGCCTGAGCCTTGAAAAGCGTATCGATGTGCTCATTGATGCCGCTGCTAAAATGGCGCAGGATGCCCATATCGTCATTGCCAGCACCGGGCCTGCTGCAGCAGAACTGCGCGCGCAGGTCGAACAATTGGGCCTCAAAAATAGGGTGACGTTCCTGGGATATATAGCTGACGCCGATCTCGCACCTCTCTACCGCCTGGCGGATGTCTTTGCCATACCATCAGAAGCAGATTTACAAAGCCTGACCACCATGGAGGCCATGGCGTGCGGTCTGCCCGTGGTTGCCGCCAATGCATACGCTTTGCCGGAACTGGTGCATCATGAAGAAAATGGCTTTTTATTTCAGCGTGGCAACAGCAAAGAAATGGCCCACTATCTCGATCTGCTTGTAAGTGATGCAGCGCCTCGCGCGCGCATGGCAGCCAGGAGCCTCGAGATCATCGCTAGGCATGACAGGTCACTGGTACTCGACCACTGGGAAGCGCTCTATCATCGACTCGCGAGCGAATTTATCGAAGCCAAAGAGCGCAAATTGCGCCAGCGCAAACACGCCGATTATCTGCGCCCCAAAACAAACCGCCCGCGCATGGTCAACGCCAGCAAATTTGCTATGGACCAGCTCGAAGAGTAGAGACACGATTATCGCTGTTTCCCCGTAGGGGCGGGAGCGGTGCGGATGGGTGGTGGGGATGCTTGCATCGCCCTGGTTAAGGAATTGGATGGTTAAGCTCCCCACCGCTGGTGAAAAATCCGTGCAATACGCCGTTCGATATCCCAGCGCAATTGAATGCTATGGTACTGCACCCGCCTTCTGCACCGTATCCACCAGGATTCCGGCCGCACGAGCATAGGAGACTGCTTGCGTCCATCATCAGCATGAACAAATACAAAAGACAGGGAAGGTCTTCCCGCAGATTTCTTAGTTTGCCTCTCGCCCATGCAGATTTACTCTCCTTGAAACACGCTGGCACATCGATATACTTCTAGTATAGACATTTGGATAGCAAGCGTCAAGCCTCCTCCCCCCTACACCCCGTCAACCCCTTTCTCACCTTGCCTTATCCTTTCTATCTCCTCGTTCAAGCTGGAAGATTGACAGTCATTTGACCGTAAAAGGTTGAAAATCGTCACCGAAAAGGTCATCGGTATCGCTACATTCAATGGTGAAAAAATCGGAACGCTTGCCGTAACGCTTACGAGACGATCATATGGTATGATGCTCAACAGGAAAGCTGATTCTGCATGCACAGGCAGTTCTCATGGGGGCAGCAACCAGGAGCATCTATGAACCAGAAGCCGTGCCCAACAAGCACCGTCGAATGCCCCGGCGCGCGCCACGGCGCGCGCCACAAGTCGGAGACGCGCCTGCATGGACGCTGGCTCGTGCTTGCCCGCATGCTCTGGATAGCTCTGGTTGTGCTCATGCTGGCATTGTTTGTCGCAACCATTCCGGCATTCAGTGCTGATCTCCACAATGCCTGCGCGACTGCTGCCTGTCATACGCTTATTCCGCCTTTTACCGCGCAACAATACCGAGCGGCAGGATTAGCTACGTAGCATTACCCCAATATTCAAGTCACGGATGTTTGGCATGAGTCATCCATATATTTCTCAATCATAATGCATGTTGCTCCCCTATTTCTCCACCCAATTCACAACTGCCTCGCGACCGCTTTCTCCTACACTAAGCTTAGAGGATAGGTAACAGATCAGCTTGCACCTTGAGCGCGATGTGTTCCCGGCGTATCAACTCATTGAGGGGTTATGGAGTGAGGTTCAACATGTCCTCCTCACTGGGATTTTCCTTCTCTTGCACCTTCCCTAGCGATTTTGTTGCTGTGTCGTTCAAATAGTTAGAAGAAACACGAAGGAGAACACTTGGAGATGTCAGTCATCGACGGTGTCCGGCCACATGTGCAGGGCAAATTCATCTTTGCCGGCGATGAGAAGGTGTATGTCCACGGTGTCACCTATGGGACCTTCTGTCCAGATGAGGATGGTAATGAGCATCATGATCCAGAAGTTGTCGAGCGAGATTTCGCCCAGATGGCTGCACATGGTCTTAACGCGATCCGCACGTACACTGTGCCACCCCGCTGGCTCTTGGATACTGCGCAGCGTCACCACCTCCGCGTTATGGTAGGCTTGCCCTGGGAACAACATGTTGCCTTCCTTGACAATAAGAAACGTGCCCAATCGATAGAGGAGCGGGTGGGCAACGGGGTGCGTGCCTGCGCCAATCACCCAGCTGTCCTTTGCTACGCGATCGGCAACGAAATCCCGGCCTCCATTGTGCGTTGGTACGGCCATCACCGTATAGAGCGTTACCTTGAGCGACTCTACCGGACCGCAAAAGCTGCGGATCCCGACGGCCTCGTCACCTACGTGAACTATCCCTCCACCGAGTATCTGCAGCTCTCCTTCGTCGACCTTATGTGTTTCAACGTCTATCTCGAGGCGCAGAAGCACCTCGAGGCCTACCTTGCCCGCCTCCACAACATCGCGGGCGACCGGCCGCTGCTCCTGGCGGAGATCGGGTTGGACAGCCGCAGGCACGGCGAGGACAGCCAGACACGCACTCTCGACTGGCAGGTTCGAACAGCATTTGCCGCCGGGTGCGCTGGCGCTTTTGTGTTTGCCTGGACGGATGAGTGGTATCGGGGTGGCTACGAGATCGAAGATTGGGATTTCGGCCTCACCAGTCGGGATCGGCAGCCAAAACTAGCACTGGCCGCCGTGCGCAACGCATTTGCCGAAGTGCCCTTCCCGCCAGACCGGCCCTCTCCGCGTATCTCCGTGGTCATTTGCAGTTACAACGGGCAGCGCACCATTCGCGATTGTTTGGAAGGCCTGCGGAACGTGGACTATCCGAACTTCGAAGTGATCGTCGTCAACGATGGCTCGACCGATACCACAGCGACGATTGCCCATGACTATGGCTTCCGGGTGATCAGCACCGAAAATCGTGGCCTGAGCCATGCGCGCAACGTTGGCATGGAAGCGGCCACAGGTGAGATCGTTGCCTATATCGATGACGATGCGCGACCTGATCCACACTGGCTGGCCTATCTCGCGGCCACGTTCCTGAGTACGGAGCACGCTGGGGTGGGCGGTCCGAACATCGCGCCCCCTGGCGACGGACTTATTGCCGAGTGTGTCGCCAATGCACCAGGCAACCCCGTACACATCCTCCTTTCCGATCAAGAGGCGGAACACATTCCAGGCTGCAACATGGCCTTTCGTAAAACCTGCCTTCAAGCGATCGGCGGCTTCGATCCCCAGTTTCGCATTGCGGGCGATGATGTCGATGTCTGCTGGCGGCTGCAACAGTGCAGCTGGACGCTGGGCTTCAGCCCCGCCGCCATGGTCTGGCACCATCGGCGCAACTCGGTGCAAGCCTATTGGAAGCAGCAAAAGAACTACGGGAAGGCCGAGGCCCTGCTGGAAAGGAAGTGGCCTGAGAAGTACGGTCCCTCCGGCAATCTTCTCTGGGCCGGACGGCTCTATGGTAAGGGACTCACCCAGATGCTTGGTCAGAAGAGACGCATCTATCATGGTACATGGGGCAGTGCACTCTTCCAGTCCATCTACCAGCCGCCATCAGGCGCGCTGGCATCGCTGACGCTGATGCCTGAATGGTACTTGGTTTTCATCGCTCTCGCTGCACTTGCTCTGCTCGGGATCTTCTGGACGCTGCTGCTCCTCGCCCTGCCCCTGCTCGCCCTGGCAGTCAGCGCCCTCCTCGTCCAGGCTGCTCTGAGCGCGCTCCATGCTTCCTTCACGAGTACACCCAACTCTCGCGTCGCCTGGCTGAAGCTGCGTAGCCTGACGGCATTCCTGCACCTGCTCCAGCCGCTGGCGCGCCTGTGCGGTCGTCTGCACTATGGCCTCGCCCCTTGGCGGTTGCGTGGTGCATCCGGTTTCTCGCTGCCCCGATCGCGGACGTCTATCCTCTGGAGCGAGTGTTGGCAAGATTCCGCTGAGCGGCTCCGATCCATCGAAGTGGCCCTTCGGTCAGCCGGGGCCTGCACCCTCCGGGGAAGCGACTACGACCGCTGGGACCTGGAGGTGCGAGGAGGAATACTAGGGACTACCCGTATACGCATGGCTATCGAAGAGCATGGTGCTGGCAAACAGCTCGTACGGTTCCGCTCGTGGCCAAGGTGTTCAGCTAAAGGCCTCGTGCTGACACTGCTGTTCGCCGTCCTTTCCACTGGAGCAGCACTGGACCACGCCTGGACAGTGTCCGCCATTCTCGGGGTAGTTGCCCTGCTGCTTGTCCTACGCACTCTTCTGGAGTGTACCACTGCTATGGCGGCCGTCCTGCGCGTCCTGGAACACCCAGAGAGCGGAGTTGATGATCAGATGACTGCATATGGCGATATTTTGCACGAGAGTTATAGGGCACTCGTTACCCGCCCACCAGTAATGTAGCCGGCAAAGGAGGTCCCATGCGTGTACTAGTCACTGGTGCTGCCGGGTTCATTGGTAGCAACCTCACCGATCGGTTCCTCTCTGCAGGCCACCAAGTGAGAGGAGAGGTGTGATGGTCGCCGCCAGCTTCACCGATTGGACCCTCTACCGCCGACTGCTGGGCCAGGCGCGGCCTTACTGGCCCCACCTCGGAGGCCTCTTCCTGCTCAGCCTGCTGTCAAGCCCCCTTGCGCTGCTGACTCCGCTTCCACTGAAGATTGCCGTTGACAGTGTCGTCGGCGCTCATCAGCTCCCAGGCTTGTTCGCAGCGCTGCTGCCAGCGGCTGTCACACGTTCCCACGCTGCCATGCTCGTCGTCGCGGCTGCCCTGTTCGTGGTGATCGCGCTGCTGACCCAACTCCAGCAGCTTGGCAGCACGCTCTTAAGCGCGTACACGGGTGAAAAGCTCGTCCTGAGCTTGCGCGTTCGACTTTTCGGCCACGTGCAGCACCTTTCGCTCCTGTATCACGACTCCAAAGGCACGTCCGACTCCACATACCGCATCCAATACGATGCCTCGTGCATCCAGTACGTCGCGGTCGACGGCGTCATCCCTTTCATCACCGCGGCGGTTACGCTTGCCAGCATGATCTACGTCACTTCCCGCATCGACCTGCAACTGGCCCTGGTGGCCCTGGTGATTTCACCCGTCCTGTGCTTGGTCACATGGGCCTATCGCCACCGCTTGCGTCGTGAGTGGGGCGAGGCGAAGAAGCGCGAAAGCTCCGCCATGTCAGTCGTGCAGGAGATGCTAGGCACCATTCGCGTGGTGAAAGCGTTCGGCCAGGAGAACCATGAACAGGAGCGGTTCATCCGTCAGTCCATGCAGGGCATACGGTCACGCCTTCACCTCACCTTCGTCGCAGGCAGCGTCGGCCTCCTCGTCAGTTTGATCACTGCGGCGGGAACGGCTGCCGTCCTCTTCATCGGCGTGCGCCACGTCCAATCAGGCACCCTTACCCTTGGTGAACTGCTCTTGGTGATGAGCTACCTGGCGCAGCTCTACGCACCTTTACAGACCATCAGCAAGAAGGCTGTCGACCTGCAGGCCTCGCTGGTCAGCGCCGAGCGAGCTTTCTCGCTGCTCGCAGAGGCACCGGATGTTGCCGACCGACCGAACGCCCAGCCGCTCGCGCGCGCCTTGGGCTCGGTGGCCTTCCGCAATGTCTGCTTCGCTTACAACAAAGACCACCCTGTCCTGCACGATATTTCGTTCGAAATCGGCCCCGGAACCCATCTCGGCATCGTCGGCACGACGGGCGCGGGTAAGACGACCCTTGTAAGCCTGCTGATCCGTTTCTACGATCCTACCGCTGGCCAGATCCTGCTCGACGGCATCGATCTGCGCACCTACAGACTGGCTGACCTGCGCAATCAGTTCGCTAGCGTCCTCCAAGAGCCCGTACTCTTCTCGAACAGTATCGCCGAGAACATCGCTTATGCCCGCCCTGGGGCCAGCTACCACGATATCGTAGCCGCAGCGCAGGCGGCCAACGCCCACGAGTTCATTGTGGGCCTACCACAAGGCTATGAAACGCAAGTGGGTGAGCGCGGTATGCGCCTCTCGGGTGGAGAGCGTCAACGCATCTCACTCGCCCGTGCCTTCCTGAAGAATGCACCCATCCTCATCCTCGACGAGCCCACAAGTTCTGTCGATACGAAGACTGAGGCTGCCGTGATGGAAGCAATGGAGCGCCTCATGCACGGCCGCACTACCTTCATGATTGCTCACCGCCGGGGCACACTGGCGAACTGCGATGCATTGCTGCGGATCGAGCAGGGTCGCCTCATCGAGACAACGCCGGCTACGTTGAGAGCCGACAAGGAGACGCAGGCAGTGGCACACGGGGCAGGGGACAGGCCTGTCATGGGAGCAGCACCGATGGCAAAGGACGCGACGATCAAGATCGTCACAATGGAGCACACGACCCGCCTCAAGTCCCCCGCCCACCGACCCTTGTTATTTGAAGCATGTGGAGAGCATGCTGCAACCGCCTACGAGAAGACAGGGAGTAGCATGGACAAGCAGAGACAAGAGGCTCCCCACTCAGCAGATGAGAGCAGAGAAAAGCGCAAGAGCATCCAACTATCACCGTCACAGCAGGCCTTCCCAGAGCGTGGCGAACTGCATGCCACGCTTGCCCTCAGTGAGATGGAGGCACGGAGTGGGACCAGCCGTGCCATCAGGCTCCCAGGCGGTTGGCAAACGAGCGTGGTCGTGCCAGCAGGAGCGTACGAAGGGCAAGTCATCTCGCTAGAAGGGCTGGGCGAACCAGCCTTTCCTGGGGGATCCAGGAGGGGGAGGCTCACTCTCACGATCACGATTATCCCTGCCCAAGAAACCGCGACCTGGCCCAGGCTTCGGAGAGAGAAGAGCACATCCCAGCACATCCCACGTTTCTTTCAAAGCAGAGCCCTCCTCCTCCTTGGGCTTGTGCTCCTCCTCGCACTGGGCGGTCTAGACAGCATGAAACTACTTGCTCTCAGTCAGCCCTCTTCAGGAACCACTGCCACTCTCACCTCCGCTACACGCCCCCCTCTGGCCACACGCATAGCCCACGTCACTCCCACCGTGACCACAGCCACTCCTGCTCCTCGCACTGCCTCCCCTCCTCCCACTGCGACAGCGATGCCGCGAAACGGCCTCTCTCTAGTTGGTACGTATAACGGATCGATGGTTGATCGGACAACACAACAGACAACCTCCATCTCGGTGTTGCTCGTGCAAAGCGAGGGAAATGCCGCCTTGAGCGGCACGGTAACGTTCAAAGCACCTTCCCAGGGAGTCCATCCGCTGCATGGGACCGTTGATCCCCACGGCAACTTCTCTTTTACAGTGCAGCTCTCCGCCGGTCAGGCACCGCTCTACTTTTATGGGACAGTGCAACAACAAGGCTCCTACCTGAAAGGGGATTTTTGTCGCAGCAGTACGAACGCTTGTAGCGTGATTACGGGCTATTTCCTGGTTGGGCCGAGGTATTAACCAAATGGGATGTGCCACAATCGAGTTCAACCTCATCATGTGCACTTTCAAGGTTGGGATCCTGGCACGAAAGAAATATCGAGCCAGAATAATTCATAGCAAGCAGAGGCTTGTGCAAGCGTTCGTAGTGTAACTAGACAGGACATATGGAGGGATACATGAGGTTGTATCAAAAGGGAGGCGGGCTTCGATGAAGTATCTCATTGTCAATGGCGATGACTTCGGTGCCAGTCATGGGATCAATCGCGGGATCATCGAAGCCCACCGTCTGGGCATCCTGACGAGCACGAGCTTGCTTGTCACGATGCCATGGAGTGAAGAAGCAGCCCGTCTGGGTCGTGCTGTCCCGGATTTGAGCGTCGGTTTGCATGTCCATTTTCACAGTGGTGGACGGGGACCGACGCTGGATCGACCCGACGCCGACAGCTGGCGCGTCGAGTTACTCCGCCAGTGCCGCCGCTTTGAGGAACTGATGGGCCGCCCACCGACGCATCTCGACTCGCACCACAACGTGCATCGGGACCCGGGGCTGCTTCCCCATTTCCTCGGTGTGGCGCGGCAATACGGAGTGCCCCTGCGGGAGCACTGCCCCGTCCGTTACCTGTCGAAGTTCTATGGTCAGTGGGGTGGGCAGACCCACCTGGAGCAGATCAGCGTGGACAGCTTGCTGCACCTGTTGAAGACCGACATTCAGGAGGGCGTCACCGAGCTGAGCTGCCATCCAGGCTACGTTGATCCGGATTTCCGCTCCGCCTACTCCGCCGAGCGCGAAACCGAATTGCAGACCTTGTGCGCTCCCAGCATCCACACGGCCTTGGCAGAGCAGCAGATCCAGCTTGTTGCTTTTCGCGATCTGGGCAGTCTCGCGATGGGCTGGCCAACCTAGAGGAGAGACCACATGGTCACTGTTGTCATCTCACCTGTCAACGTCGTGAATTTTCCCGACGGGGGTGGGCATTTCTGGGTCTATATGCAATATGTGCAGGGCCTGCACCAATTGGGGTGCGAGGTCTATTGGCTGGAGCGCTTCTGCAGCAGCGGCGACCAGGGCTACGATGCCTCTGTGCTGTCGACGTTCGCCAAGCGGATGGAACGCTATGGGCTAGCTGGAAAGCTCATGCTGTACATGAGCCACGAGCAAAGCGGTGACAGCGGCCAGTACACCTACCTCGGCATGACACAGCTTGAGGCAGAGGCCATATTGCGGCGGGCGGATCTCCTGCTGAACTTTGATTACCGAATCGATGCGATCCTGCTGTCCTGCTTCCGGCGCACGGCATTGGTTGATATTGATCCAGGGTTACTGCAATTTTGGATGGCTACGCGACAACTCCTCGTGCCCCCGCATGATGTGTACATCACGACCGGCGAGACTGTGGGCACGCCATCCGCTCTGTTCCCGGACTGCGGCCGCCTGTGGTTCCATATCCGCCCGCCGATTTGCCTGGAGCGATGGCCGTACGTGCACGATCCTCGCTGTGAAGCGTTTACCACCGTGTCCAGCTGGTGGGGCGACGAATGGATAACGGATGGGACGGAGGTCTACGAGAACAACAAGCGGGTCCCATTTCTGGAGTTCACAGAGCTTCCGGGCCGAACGAGCCAACAGCTCGAGTTGGCGCTCTTCTTCGGGGATGGGGACGCGCAGGACCTGCGCGTCCTCGCGAGCCACGGTTGGCGCGTACGCCATTCCCTCGAAGTCGCCAGAACGCCGGAGATGTATCAAGCCTATATCCAGGGGTCACGCGGCGAGTTCAGTTGCGCGAAACCGTCCTGCATGAAGTTCCAGAACGCCTGGATCAGCGACCGGACCCTGTGCTATTTGGCCAGCGGGAAGCCTGCCGTGGTTCAAAATACCGGGCCAAGCGCCCTCCTTCCGAACGGCGAGGGCATGTTTCGCTTCGCAACACTGGAAGAAGCAGCCGATGCCCTCGCCACCATTAATCGTGATTACGAGCGGCATTGCCGAGCGGCGCGGGCGATGACTGAAGCCTATTTTGACGCCAAGCAGGTGCTGAGGGCAATCCTGAACGTAGCGCTCTGATGATGGGGCGGCGTGGTCGCCCCAGTGGACGTTCCGGTCGGTGCCCCGATCTATCTGGAGGATTGTATATGATTGACGGCCTTGACGACCTGCTAGCAAGCAGCGGCCAACCTGGCCTCCCAGAACTCCGCGCTGTACTGCGGGAGTTTATCGGCGGATTGGGCCCGACAGCCCGTGTGATCGACCAGCGGCGGCTGAAACCTCGTGTCTACCGCCTGCGTGTCGAGGCCAGCGGCTGCGTTCGCTCCCTGGTGCTCAAGCGTCTAGAGCCCACCGTGGCTCAGCGCAACCAGTTAGTAGCGAAGCGATGGCTGCCGGCGATGGGTTTAAGCGAAGCCGGCCCACCCTTACTCGGTGTTGCCGCCGAGCGGAACGGCGGGTGGGTGTGGCATGTCTATGACGACCTGGGAGACTGCACGCTGGACACATGTGCTGCCGACCGCAGAGGAGTCGAGGCGGTAGTCGAAATAATCGCGCAGCTGCATACGCGTTCCGCCGGACACCCCTTGCTTCCAGAATGTCGCCTGTATGGCGGCGACCTCGGCATGCCCTTCTATACGGCGAATGTGCGAGACGCGATCCATAGCCTGGAATCGCTCCAGCCATCCGCTGTCGAACTGTCGCCCGAACGCGTCGCCCTGCGCGACCGTTTGCTCGCACGACTCCACCAACGTCTCGATGAGCAGTCGTATCGAGCACACGCGATGGCAGAGCTCGGTGGCCCCGAAGTACTTCTGCACGGCGATCTGTGGACAACCAACATGCTGGTATGCTCAGCCGAGGATGGGCGGCGCGTGCGGCTCATCGACTGGGACCACGCCGGTGTTGGGCCGATCAGTTATGATCTCTCGACCTTGCTGTATCGGTTCCCCCCAGCCGACCGTCACTGGCTCTTGGACGGCTATCGCGGATCGCTGGAGCATCTGGGCTGGCGCTTGCCATCCGTAGCGGATTTAAACGTGCTCTTTGCGACGGCCGAGTGGGCGCGCTGGGCCAACCGCGTGATATGGCCTGCTCTTGCAGCGGTGGAGGGTCATCACGCCGAGTGGGCGTTCGACGAGTTAGCCTCCGTTGAGCAGTGGTGCGAGCTGCTGACACCAGTCCTGCCCCATGATGAGACTGCTGAAAAACCCTGTCAACACGACTAACCAATGGTGCGAGTTCATCGAGAGGACTCCGCAGAAAGGGTAGCTGTTGAAAGAACAGTTCCTCGGCTTTCAGGCCTGTATACACCTGATGCGCAAGCATGATTCACCGGTGCAGGAAGAGGGATTTCATCTCCTCCTTCCCCATGCACATGAGCATATTCAGCAACTAATGGATGAGTTCTCCCAGGAGACCGATCCTGGTCTCGAGAGCATTTGCTCTGACCAGAGCCACTCTTTTTAGTTCCCTGGCTGATCTGGTTCTCTTTCTTATCACCAAACGAGTCCGAGAACCTCTAATGCTGTCAAAGCACATCAGAGGGACTGGCGTTCGACCCACGACACCGTTCAGTTGCCGATCACTCGTCCGGTTGCCCAAACTTGGCCAGTCTAGTCTCGCTGTTGCCCTTGTCTTGCTCCCATTGCCAGGACGGAGACTCCGCAAGCCCCTAGCTTTAGCTATGGGGTGCTTGACCCTTTACCTGCATCTCTTCCTTCATCGTCTTCGTTCTCTCTCTTTCCAAACAAATCGTCTAACTTATCCATTGCCTCTTGCTGCATTGAGGCTAACACATGCCCGTATACATTCAGCGTTGTACCAATATCTCTGTGCCCGAGCAATTCCTGTACCACCTTGATGGGTACGCCCATCGCTAAAAGGATTGTTGCAGCACTATGCCGCAGATCATGGAAGCGCATATGCGGCAAACCAGCTTTCTTCAGGAGCGATGAAAAGAGTACAAAGAGGCTCTGGGTGTTCAGAAACCTCCCCTTCATATTGCAAAACACGAGATCATGTTCCTCCCATGCTGGGCCAGCTTTCAACTTCGCCTCTAATTGGCGAATACGATGCTGCTGAAGCGCTTCAATCACAAACTGTGGTAAAGTGATTTTGCGTTTCCCGCTGGCTGTTTTCGGTTCAGTCACTCGATACCCACCAGGCAGGCGATTCACTGAACGCTGGACGTACAGGCTTTTGTGCTGAAAATCGATATCTCGCCAACGCAGGGCAAGCAACTCACCACGCCGCATGCCTGTGGACAGAGCAAGTGTGATCATTGCCTCCAGGCGATGTCCTTTTGCAGCTGCCAGAAGCTGCTGAGCTTGCTCTGGTGTTACTATTTGCCTCTCATGTGATTGTGTTTCGCGGGGAGGTGAAGCATCCTCGCTCACGTTGCGAGCGACCAACCGCCAGCGAACAGCTTGTTTGAGGGCCATATGGATAACCAAATGAATACCCTCAATGGTACGAGGCGTAAGTCCCTCATCTAGCTTACGCGCATAGAGCGAATCCAAATCACGAGCTGAAAGCCTTTGCAGAGAGCGATTTCCGAGTATTGGTAGGATATGATTATTGAGAATTCTCCGGTATCCAAGATAGGTAGTCCAGCGAACTTTTGTCTTGTGTACCTCTAACCAGTGTTCAAAGTGCTGCTTCACCGTCTGATCTTTTTCAGTGATCAACGTTCCATGCCGTAGCTCATACAACATCTCGTTGAGCGCATCAGCGGCCTGTCCCTCCGTGTTGAAGTAGCGTTGCCTGGTTTTGCCATTCTCCAGGGCAATTTGCGCGACCCACTGTTTGCCTTTGCGTTCAGGACGCCGGAAAATGGAGCCGGTACCATAGGAGCGTTTTCCACGCTTGCGCTGTTTGCGCTCTTTGGGTTGCTTTTCTTCATCGGTCATACTGGATCACCTCTTTTTACATAGGGAAATTGGCCCTCCATAACGGCCATTGTCTAGGGAGAGGTATACTGAGAACCATACCCCCCAAAAATCGCTGTAGAGAGCGGCGTAATCACATATTCTGTGGAGGACGTCGGACGCGTGTGCTGGGAATGACATGTGAGCAGATAGGGCGGCACAGTGCTGACAGAACACGGGTCTCTGCTCGTCCTGGTAGAGATGGGTGGGTGTGCCCAGGGCCAGGTTCAGCGCAAACACGTGGGTGGAGGGAAACAATCCCTACACGATATGATACTGGATGGACTCGTGCTTCTCTCATGCGGTGCTCTGCTCATGTGGTGTAAATTTTGCCATTACGCTGGTGGTTTCTTGCTCATTTTGCTGTGGATGAGTTGTCTCAGAGCACCCTCCTTTTCTGACGCAGGGGAGTAGTTTGCTTTCATCACTGCCAGCTATTTTCTCTTTCGCTCTTGCAGAGACAATGGTATACTACAAGACGAACATTCTTTGTGGAAGTTGATACGAACTTTAGATAAGAGTTTATAACGAATTATTTGAAAGAGCAGGCACTATCACTAACGATCGTCTATCGAGCTAGATTGATGAGCTGTCTCAAAACCGTTCGTTACTTGAGATGCTTCATGATCTCCCGCAAACGGTCCTCAACGGAAACGGGCAACTGGTGCAGAGAGCGGTTTTTGGGAATGAAGCAGGGACTCTGGGTCAACTCCAGCTCAATGAATGGGTGTAGAACACTCTTCGCCTGTAGGACTTTCTCCTGCTCACAGGGAAGCCACAGCAATTGCACAGAGTCGAAGAGGCAGGCATAGGTACCGAAAGGGGGGTGCAAGCATGACGGATCGCATTGGACAGCAACTAGGCAATTATACCATCGTTCAGCTTCTCGGGAGAGGTGGTTTCGCTGAT
>Ga0070717_10001787_pt1 | contig 14987 bp, 18 predicted proteins | sample LARL113metaG_FD_71366 | JGI IMG/M metagenome (GOLD analysis project Ga0070717, IMG submission 71366) | Corn, switchgrass and miscanthus rhizosphere microbial communities from Kellogg Biological Station, Michigan, USA - LAR L11-3 metaG | ecosystem: Host-associated > Plants > Roots > Rhizosphere ... | reverse complement strand
CTTGTCGATCGCGAGATAGCTTTGCGCCGCCGGCGGTGGCCCTATGGCGTGCGCCTCGTCGCACAGCCGCACATGCAAGGCGTGCGCGTCAGCCTCGGAATAGACCGCGATGGTGCGCATGCCCAATCGCTTGGCGGTTCGGGCGACGCGGCAGGCAATCTCACCGCGGTTGGCAATCAGGACGGATTTGAACATTCGGACCCGGCGTCAGTCGGCCCGATACTAGCGTGTCGCCGGGGCCGCCGGCGGCGTTGCCGCCTGGGCCTGTGGACGTTTTGGCGGCACGGGAGCGCTCGCGGCCGGTTTTTCCCCGGGCGGGTGGGCGGTGGCTGTGCCGGTCTGCTCCTTCGGCTCTTTCGGCTCCTTCGGCGGCGGAGGCTCAGCATTCATGATGCTGACCGCTGGAATGGAGGCGGACGAGGGGAAATCGTATTTCGGGTCGAGCGGATGAGCCACCGAAGGAGGCTCCGCCGCGTTGGCAACCGGCGCCGGCGTCACAGACGAGGTCTGCGGCTCTTTGTCGGCGACAGGCTGGCGTTTATCCCAGGCGGATGCATACCGGGCGACATAGCTGTCGAAAGCGCGGACCTTCAGATTGCCCTTGAGCGCTGCGGCATCCTCAAACATTGCCAATGCCGCACAACGCTCGGCGGTACACCCATCGCGAACAGAGAGGACGTGCGCGGCAATCCCGTAGCGATCAAGCTCGATCGCGCGGCGTCCTGTCGTAAACGCGGCCAAAAAATCACGATCGCCGCGCGCAGTTGCCGCAACGTCGGAAAGCAGCGACAGCCGCGCGCTCACGTAGGCGACAGCTTTCGCCGTACTCTGGGCGTCAGCAAACACCGCTTGCTCGCAGGCGTTCTCGACCTGCTCACCGGCGACACCATCAAGGCAGGCGAGCGATCCCGAAGTTATGGCGCTCACGCTGAGCTGCACATCGCGTTGCAGAAGCGCCCGCTGTTCGGCCGTCCGTTCGCTCATCTCCAGCCGGTCGAGAATGGCGGTTGTGACCAAAATGCAGACCGCGATGACGGAGACCAGAACAAGCAGGCGCGGAACGATGGCGCTGTCTGAACGGCGCATCAACATCACGACCATCACCAAGATCAACGCCGCCAACGCACCGGCCAACGGAGCCGGAAACACCAGCGGCGTTGAGAGCAGCCCGTTTGCGGATGCGCTATCGGCGATCGACATGGGTTCCAGCTATTGAATCTTCGCTCCCGAGACTTTTACCACATTCGCCCATTTTTCGATGTCCTTTACGAGGAAGGCTTCGAATTCTTCAGGCGTCTTGATGAGCGGTATCGCCCCCTGCTTGAGCCATGCTTCCTTCACATCGGGCCTGTTGATGACCTTATTGATGTTGGTGTTCAGGAAATTGATGATCTCTTTAGGCGTGCCCTTTGGCGCCATCACGCCGAGCCAGATCGTCGCCTCGTAGCCGGACACCGTTTCAGCAATCGTCGGGAGGTCCGGGGTCAACTGCGAGCGTGTAAGACCCGTCGTTCCGAGTGCACGCACCTGCCCCGACTTGGCAAGTTCCGACATCGTGGTCACGGCATCGAACATCATCTGCACGGTTCCGGAAACCACGCTGTTGCGCGCATCGCCCGAAGCCTTGTGCGGGACGTGGACGATGTCCGTTTGGCTCATTGCCTTAAAGAGTTCGCCGGCCATGTGATAGGGCGTGCCTGGACCGGACGATGCGTAATTGAGCTTGCCGGGATCCTTCTTCGCCAATTCGATGAACTCCTTGACGGTTTTTGCCGGAACGGACGGATGAACGACCATGAGCAGATCCGAGTAGTTGATTGTCGCCACCGGAACAAAATCACGCATCAACTGGAACGGCTTGTTGGGCAGCAGAGACTCGTTGGTCGTGTGCGTGTTTGACATCACCAGCAGCGTGTAGCCATCGGGCGCCGACTTCGCGACGGCATCGGTCCCGATAATCGAACCTGCGCCCGGACGGTCCTCGACGATGAATGACTGCTTGGTTTCCTCCGAAAGGTGCTGAGCAAGCACGCGGGCAAATACGTCGGCAGGCCCGCCCGCTCCGAAAGGAACAATGAACTTAACGGGACGGCTCGGGTAGTTCTGGGCCGCAGCAGGCCACACCTGCAAGATTGCAAATAGCACTGCGGCCAGACGCAAAAAGACGCGCATAGGTCCTCCCCTCAAAAGTTTGTTCGTTGATGACGTCGTCGTTTCTTCTCGTCATGTCCCGCCAGCGGATCTAAACCCTGGCGCTAAATCGCTCGCCGCGGCGAATGCTCCTTTGGCCTCGACCGACGTCATCGCAACCGTCGTTTTCAAGCCGGTCACACCCCCGCCGCTCCCCGCAGCCAAAAGCACGGCCGCCATCTGAACATCATTGGGCGCTTCAGCAATGGCCAGAAAATCGTATTCGCCGAATGTCAGGTAGTAGCCCAATAGTCGCCCACCGATTTTCGACAAGATGCGCGCAACGGCGTCGGCCCGGTCCTCAGGCTTTACGATCATCCCCTTTATGGCTTCACGGGTGTACCGCCCCTGCGTGATGTAGATTGGCATCCCCGGCCTCCTCTTGCGCAGCAAACTGCGACGTCCGGCGCATCATATGGAGCGGCCACGGCAAAATAGCGACAGGAGGCCTCGCAGCCGGCGTCAGGCGCGGTCGAGCTGGCTCTCTTTGGCCACGCGTTCGAACGCTTCGCCCGAGCTTTTGATCCGGTACTGATAGTCGTCGCCCTCTGACGGCAAGAGCTTGACCACAATATAACTTCCGGTCGCAGCCGCACGTCCGAAGGTCGGCGATGTGTAATAGACGGTCTCGCCGACCTGGTACTTATGCGAACGGATCGGCAGCTCGTGCATCGCCACCGGCTGGACCGGCGGACTCGGCGTGCGGATCATTTTTGTCGCTTTTACCGGGACAATAGGCGGCGCAATCATACGCACTGGACGCGTGACCTTGCCGACCGGCAGACGAGCGGATGTCTTTTTTGCCGTCACCCGAACGCTCTTCGCGCTCTTTTTTGCGGTCCCGCTCGTCGTTTTGGCCGACCGCCCGGCGGTTTTTGCTGAATGTTTGCTCATAGTTTCAATATAGCAGCTAATTTTGTTTGCGGGCAAAGTTTTTTGGCGTGGAAGCTTAATGTTTTCAATGAGTTATAAGACAAGAAAGGGCGGTACAAGGTTAACGGCGCGCGACCCAAAATGCGCCTCCTTGGCTGTCATAATTGCTCGCCGGCCCCTGTAGAACCAGAGGGAACTCGCGGTCATCAGGGGCGTTTCAGGTCGGGAACGAGGAGTTTTCATCATGCGTGTCCTTATCGGCATTATCCTTGGCGCCATAATCACCGTTGGCGGCGCCTATCTCTATGACTCGAGCCGTGCGGTGACGAATTCCGACAGCGCAACCGTTGCACAACGTCCCATGGTGAATTGGGATGTCGTTGGCAACAAATGGAACCATCTCACGGCGCGCGCCCGCGCCGAATGGAGCCGGCTCGCTTCCAAGACCTGATCCCATTGCCGGCCGGCTAATCGCGCAGTTGCTCACGCACTCCTACCCGCAACGCATCGATGATCGCGCGACGGTCCATGCGCGTGCCGTCATCGCCCTCGATCAGGAGTGGAATGCGGCCCGTTCCTTCGAGATGGCGGGCCCACGAGAGGGCGTCATCGAGATCCGCGAACTCCTTGAACAACAGCTGCGATTTCTCAAGCGGCGACACATCGGGCGAGCCCTTGGGGCCACTGTAGACACGGTAGTGCATCGCAAACCTCTTGGCTTTGCCACCCACCCCATGATCTGAACTAACGCCTGACAGGCATGTGGGGTTCGTCGCCCCATATTGCACGGGCCGACGTGCTATACGTCGCCCGTCGAGGGGGTCCATCCAATGCGAGCGGCGTACTACGAGCGTAACGGCACTGCGCACGAGGTTTTAAAGGTTGGCGAAATCGAAACGCCTCACGCCGGACCGGGCGAAGTCCGCGTCAAGCTTGCCACCTCCGGGATCAACCCGTCCGACGTCAAATCTCGATTGGGTACCACGAGAAAAATAGCGTTTCCGCGGGTCGTCCCGCATAGCGATGGTGCCGGCGTAATCGATGAAGTCGGTAGCGGCGTGCCGAAATCCCGCGTCGGCGAACGTGTGTGGGTTTGGAACGGTCAGTGGAAACGTGCCTTTGGCACCGCCGCCGAGTTTATCGTGTTGCCTTCCTCGCACGCAGCGCCTCTGCCGGCCGATGTTGCCTTCGAGGCCGGTGCCTGTCTCGGAATTCCCGCGATGACGGCTATACACGCCGTGAACCTTGCCAATGCATCGGCGGATTCAACATTACTGGTATCGGGCGGCGCCGGCGCTGTCAGCCAGTACGTCATTCAGTTTGCGAAAGCCAAAAAGGCAAAGGTGATCACAACAGTATCCTCACCGGAGAAGGCCGCCGTCGCCCGGGAAGCCGGCGCCGATCAAGTCATCGACTACAAGAAGGAAAATGTCGGCGAACGCGTCATGGACATCACCGGCAAGCGTGGTGTCGACGCTGTCATCGAGCTTGACCTCACGACCAATGCCAAACTCATTCCGTCTGTCCTTCGGCCAAAAGGCACCGTCGTCGTCTATGGCACTGGACCAGAAGCCGTGCTGCCGGCTGCGTTCTGCCTGGTCAACTCGATCCGCTTGCAATTTTTTCTGGTTTACGAACTCGATGCAACGGAGCGCGAGCGCGCCGTCTCGGACATCAATGATGCCCTGAAAAGCCGGATGCTCGTCAACCGACTGGCGCATCCAACATTTTCATTGGCACAGACCGCGGCGGCGCACGAAGCCGTCGAGCGCGGCAGCATCGGCAATGTCATTCTTGTGTTCTGAAATCAACGACGCGCTAGGGTGGGACGACAGCTTCCGGGAAGCCTGCAGCATCGAGCGCGCGGCGCACCAGGCCTGAGGTTTTTGCGACCAGCAGCAACTCGCTGGCAATCCTGAGGGCAGCCGGTCGACTTTTAGGGACCGCAACGGCGATGCCGGTCTGCTGAAAATTTCCCGGCAACACGCGAGCGCCCGGAAGCTTCGGGAGAAGCCCTGCGAATGAATCATGCGACAGAGCGAAGGCATCACCCTGCCCCCGCCTCGCCATCTCGGTCATCTGATCGACGCTCGGCACTTCCTCAACGCTGGCTTGCGGCGCAGTCCGCCGCGCGCTTCGGGCCGTCGTCGTGTTGGAAATAGCGACGATCCGCCGCCCCGGTCGGTTGACCTCATCAATGGTTCTGATGGTCGAACCTGCCGGCACAAGATAAGTGCTTTCGATGAAATAGTAGGCTGGCCCAAAATCGACCCGCTTTGCTCGCTCCGCATCTTGCGGCATGAACGCCACATCACAGTCGCCGCTCGCCACCGCGTCGGTGACCTGCCCGGAGTTGTCGTAGATTTGCAATGCGAGCGGCAATTTCAAAGCCGCGGCAAAGCTGCGGATCAGATCCACCGTAACTCCCCTGACTTCGCCCTTTCCTTCCCTGGTGGCAAAGAAAGCGGATGCCGCCGGAGCCGCAACGACGCCGCCGCGAAGTTGGCCAGTGGGCGCAAGCTCTTTGAGGTCTGCAGGGCTGGTCATGGCGCCAGCATTTGACATGCGCTGATGCTATAGGCTACGACACCGCGTCAATTGCGCGGCCGGTAGTCCTGATTGGTGAAGGCCGGTTGGGTCGGACGCTTGATAACAATAAATCCGTTCTCGGTGCCTTGATGGCATGCATTGCAAGCGGCAGTGAGCTTGTCGTAGCCGGCTGTAAATGCCCTTAGGTCTTTCGCCTCGATGGCCTTTTCCAGAGCGACAATCTCCTTCGTAATAACTGCATCGAGCATTTCGGCGAGGGGCAAACTCTTGAAAGTCGGAATGAGCTCCTGAACGTCGCCCATGACTTCCTTGATCTCTCCCAGCTCATAAGCGGCGAGCGGCCAATTGCGCTCGCGAGCGGCGAACCAAAGCTTGTTGTGCTCGATGAGGATCACGTTCATGAACTGCTCAAGTCCGGGCACATAAGTTCTCGGAGTTTCTTTCGCCTCTGTGGGAGTCTCTTTAGCCGCCGGGGGAGCCGGCGCCTGCGCTCCTGCCGCCAGTGGGAGGAACGACGCTGCAAACACAATGCCGGTGATGCGACGGACCATTGATAGCCTCCTCACTGAGCCCCTGAAAATTTCTGACATTGCACCGTATCGGACGCAAGACGCGCAAAACAACTTTGGAAGTTTTCTAATATGGCAGTCCGGTGGCAGGCTTTGCCACTATCGAGATCGCCATTGGTTGATACAAGTCGCCGAATTGCGTGTATGCCATCGTTCTCTATTTGGGGAGAGTGAGCGATGAGATTCATCCTGGGAGTCTTCGTCGGCGCAGCGTTGATGCTGGGGAGCGCATATCTGCACGACATGGGCGTCGTACGCGCCGGCCCGAAGCAACCATTCGTGAACTGGGATACGGTTATCGGAATGCTTGGGCGCTGACCCCCGACCCCGCTACATCCGGAATACTCCGAATTTCGTATCGACGACCGGCGCATTCAGCGCCGCCGAAAGCGCAAGCGCCAATACACGACGCGTTTCTGATGGCGCAATGATGCCGTCATCCCAAAGGCGCGCCGTAGCAAAGTAAGGATTGCCTTCTGATTCAATTTGGTCGCGCAACGGCTGTTTAAATTCTTCCTCCTCGATTTCCGACCATTTCCCGCCCGCAGCCTCGATATTGTCTCGCCTGACAGTTGCGAGCACGCTGGCCGCCTGTTCGCCTCCCATCACCGAGATGCGAGCATTCGGCCAGGTGAAAAGAAACCGCGGCCCATAGGCGCGCCCGCACATCCCGTAATTGCCCGCGCCGTAAGAACCGCCAATGATGACGGTGATCTTGGGCACTTGGGCACAGGCCACGGCGGTCACCATCTTTGCTCCATCTTTGGCAATCCCGCCCGCTTCATAGTCGCGACCGACCATAAAGCCGACGATATTCTGCAAGAACAGCAAGGGAATCCGCCGCTGGCAGCAGAGTTCGATAAAGTGTGCGGCCTTGAGCGCGCTTTCAGAAAACAGAATTCCGTTATTTCCAAGAATGCCGATTGGCATGCCATGCAGATGGGCAAAGCCCGCAACGAGTGTTGTGCCGTAGAGCGCCTTGAACTCGTCGAATTCCGACGCATCGACGACACGCGCAATGACTTCGCGCACGTCATATTGTTTCTTCAGATCAACCGGAACAATTCCATTCAGCTCCGCCGCATCGTGAACGGGGTCGCGTGCTTTCAGCAACGCAACGTCGACATTCTTTCTTGTGTTGAGATTGGCGACGATGCGACGTGCAATGCTCAGGGCATGGTGATCATCTTGTGCGTAGTGATCGGCAACGCCGGACTTGCGCGCGTGCACATCCGCGCCTCCCAACTCTTCCGCGCTCACTACTTCTCCGGTCGCAGCCTTCACCAAAGGTGGGCCGCCGAGAAAGATCGTTCCCTGGTTTCTGACGATGATTGTTTCGTCGGACATGGCGGGGACATAAGCGCCGCCCGCTGTGCACGATCCCATCACCACTGCGATCTGAGGAATGCCAAGCGAGGATAGCGTTGCCTGATTGTAGAAAATGCGGCCGAAATGCTCCCGATCGGGAAACACTTCGATCTGGTGAGGCAAATTGGCCCCGCCGCTATCGACCAAATAGATACAAGGCAAACGATTTTCGCGCGCGACTTCCTGGGCGCGCAAATGCTTCTTCACGGTCATTGGATAGTAGGTGCCGCCCTTGATGGTGGAATCATTGCAAACCACCACACATTCGCGACCTTCGATCCGGCCAACCCCTGTGATCAGACCCGCACCGTGAATGGCATCTTCGTACATACCATTGGCGGCGAGAGGCGACAGTTCGAGAAAAGGCGATCCGGGGTCGATTAAATTCATGACCCGATCGCGGGGCAGCAACTTGCCGCGGCCGATGTGCCGTTCACGGGCCTTCTCAGAGCCGCCCAGAGCCGCCTCACCGCGGCGCGCCTGCAACTCGGAAACCAACGCCTGCATGCGCTCGCTGTTTGCGCGAAATTCGGCGCCATTCTTATCAATAGATGACGAAAGAATCGCCAAAAGGCACCTCCCCGGTCGGATTGAAAGGTGCCTTGGTGGAACCCGGAACGCAATGGCGTCACGTTCATTGCGATTTCGTAAGCAACGGAACCGAGCCGTGACGCCGGACGTTCTGTCACGAGGTCTCGACATATCGGGAATTCGAGGGACATCCAGAGGAGGCATCAGTGAAGAAAGCTAAATTGCTGTCGACCGTAGCCGCCGCGTTGCTTTTTGGCGTCGGCGCCGCATCGGCACAAGGAATGGGTAAGGACACGCCCGAACGCGCGCCTGCAGCGCAGCAAAGCGCCCCGGCGGAAAAGGTCGCACCGAGCATGAAAAACAGCGACCACAAGGCGCCGCAGACCACCGGTCAGGCCACCCCAGATGAGAAGTCTGGCAAGGCCAAAGAAACAACCGGTCAGGCACCGAAGTCGGAACCGAAGTCCGATATGGGTCAGCGCAGCCCAAGCGGCGCCCCGCAGGAATCCAACCCTGCGAACAGCGGTGTAAACAAGTCGAACTCGGACAACAGTCCGGCGGCTTCTCCGTCTACAAAATCCAGCTCGGAGGAGAACCGCGCGACCACCGGACAAGGCGCGGCTGGTTCAGCCAAGCTGACAACCGAACAACGCACCAAGATCAGTTCGGTCGTCAGAGAGCAGAAGGTTGAACGGGTCAATCTGAACGTGTCGGTAACTGTTGGGACGCGCATCCCTTCAAGCGTGCACGTGCACCCGCTCCCGCAGCAGGTCTTCGTGATTTATCCGGAGTGGCGTGGTTACGACTACATTCTGGTTGGTGAGCAGATCGTGATCATCAATCCACGCACCCACGAGATCGTCGCCATCATCGAGGCGTAATCTCTCAGGCGGCAATCTTGTACCGGCGGCCGGGAACTCCCGGCCGCCGACATTTTTGAAACATTTTTCACAATTGCCGCTGGTCCGGGAACGCCCTTTCGCTGCCTCCGTTGTTCAAAATGCCGCAAGCCGGCATTAGCCCCCAATCAGGAGTCAAACGATGAAGACGTTGACCACCTTTACCGCCATTGCCGCCCTCGTCGCAGGCGTATCTTTCGCGCAGGCACAGGGCACGATGGGCTCACCCCAATCGGGAACCAGCACCCAGTCGCAGACGGTCGGTAATTCCCCGTTCTGCATCAACATGTCCTCAAGCGGTGGCCTCAACTGCAAATACACGAGCATGGCGGCATGTGAAAAAGACGCGAAGCCGCAAAACCTCAACTGCTCGCCAAACCCGAACAAGAGCACGACGGGTTCACGGCAATAGTCCCTCAAGAGCGTGAGCCCAACCGGACTTCGGTGGCTCACATACAAGACTCGCCAAGCCCGGCCTCCTGGCCGGGCTTTGTGCTTCAACTCGCTGCCACGCGATATTAGTCTTGCCACTTTCCGAACGCGGAGCAGGACCAATGGAAGCGCGGCTCGATAGCTACAAGGATCTGAAGCTCAAGCTGGATGGCATGGTGCCGCCTGGTCATGGTTTCCATCGAAACCTGTTGTTCGATGCGCTTTACAGTTCGCTACCGCGGGATCCCCAGGTGAAGGTGCAGATCTACAACGCGGAAATTGTGCCGGGAGGCTTCACGAATTGGCATTGTCATAATGGCGCGGCTTTTTTCGTTGCCCTGCAGGGCCTTTTCGAAGCCCACTTTCAGGAAGGCGTTCTGGTGAAGGCGAAGGCCGGCGAGTGCTATTCCGAACCCATTGCCAAGTTCCATCGCGGGCACAATCCGCACCCTGAACTGCCCTATCTCTGTGTCGGAGCGTGCTTCACCTCGCCCGATCGCGAGCACGTGACCAATTCAGTGGAACGGCCGTGGTGACCAAGGGTGTCCCGTCGCTCTGAAATCAGTGCGGGCATCATTGCCTACCGCCGCAAGCCGCGGTTCGAAATCCTTCTGGCACATCCGGGTGGCCCATACTGGCAGAATAAAGACGACGGGGCCTGGTCAATTCCCAAGGGCAATGTCGAATCCGATGATCTGCTCGCCTGCGCAAAACGTGAATTCAACGAGGAAACCGGACTTGTCGCGAAAGGACCGTTCGATCAACTCACGCCGCTCAAGCAGAAAAGCGGTAAGGTCGTCCATGCCTTCGCGGTCGAGGCGGATTTCGATCTATCGACCTTTTCAAGCAACGAATTCGAAATGGAGTGGCCGCCGCGCTCGGGAAAGCAGCGGAGCTTTCCCGAGATCGATCGCGTCGCCTATTTCAGCCTGACGACCGCCCGCAAGAAAATACTGATGGGTCAGCGACCATTCATCGAAGAACTGGTTGCTCGGCTCAAGATCTAGACTCGATGGACCGTCGGCCAATCGACCTCGTCCTCGGCAAGCACCCAGGTCTCTTTGAGCGCCGCGGCGTACCACTCTTGCCATGCCGGGAGCGCCATCACGGCGTCGATGTAAGTTTCGGTCGGCGCACTCACATCGACACCGTAAGTATGCAGGCGCGCAACGACCGGCGCGTACATGGCATCGGCTGCGCTGAATGCTCCGAACAAAAACGGCCCACCGCCCTTCTGGCCGTAACGCGCCCGGCATTCGGACCACATTGTTTCAATACGCTTGATATTAGCTGCCGCCTCGGGCGTCAGGTCGCGCTTGATCACCGGCCGCCACATGTTCATCGGCATGAGTCGACGCAGCGGCAGAAAGCCCGCATGCATCTCGTTTGAGATGGCACGCGCAAGCGCCCTCGCCGCGCTGTCGGCCGGCCAAAGCCCGACATTCGGGAATTTCTCCGCCAGATACTCGAGGATTGCCAGGGACTCCCACACACGCACGTCGCCATCGATCAGGGTGGGCACCTTGCCCGTCCCCGATACGGGGCCAAGGACGTCCTTGAAGTTGGGCGCATTGAGCGAAATCACCGTCTCTTCGAACGGAATTTTCGCGACCTTCATCGCAATCCACGGCCGCATGGACCACGACGAATAGTTCTTGTTGCCAATAATCAGTTTCAGCGTCATGCGCACTCCAATCAATTCATGGCCGCGAAACTGCCGCAGCCATGCACGCGCGACAAGCCAATAGTTCTGATGCTTGCGAACAGGTTCGGTAATAGGCCCTCGGCTTAGGGCCGATCAGTCATTCGACGGGACCGCCCGCCTTTTTCCAGGCGCCAAAACCGCCGCGAATGTGCGCGACGGGTTTAAGCCCCATGTGTTGCGCGGTCTGGGTCGCGAGCGCCGAGCGCAGACCGCCGGCGCAGAAAAAAACGAACTTTTTGTCCTCACCGAAAACTGGCTTGTGATACGGGCTTTGCGGATCAATCCAGAACTCCAACATTCCACGGGGGCAATGGAAAGCGCCCGGCACCCTGCCGTCGCGCTCCAATTCGCGAATGTCGCGGATGTCGACAAGCACCGTGTCGTCACGGCCCGCAAGTTTAATCGCGTCGTCCACCGGCAAGGTTTCAATCTCGCGTTCCGCGGCCTCGCACAGGGCCTTGTATCCAGTCGTGATGTTCTGCGGCATCGTTTTGTCTCCGAGCTGCAGCCATGCTGGCAGAGCCGTCAAAATCACTCAAGCGCGCCGCTGGCCGCCGCGCGCCGATTTGGAATGCGAGAAGTGCGATGGGACCAGTGTCGCGGCGCTACGCCATGCCCATCAGGACAGCGATCGCCGCTACGACAAGAATAGCCGTGGAGGCGGCGATCACGGTCACAACCTGCTCCTGCCGGTCGGTGTACGTGCCAGCTTCTCCCCGCTCAACCGATGCCGGATGAAAACCCAGTGGCATGCATGCCCCCGTAATTAGGTTCATTTCGATGACGCGCAAATACGCCACAAGAACCCGGGCGTACGAATCGCCCTGATCGACAAGGTTATCATCTTTGCGTGCACTGTCGTTCAGCGCGGCTCAGACCGCTGCGACATCCACCAGCCGCAACTGAACGCGTTCCTCGCCCTGCCAGCGGTCGACTGCGATGTGGCCCGCGGCATGCAGCACATGACCGCGGTTCTCCAGAAGACTCCTGCCGAGCGGCTGACCCATCGCGCGAAAGGCGATGGCGTTGACAAATTTTCCGTCACCCGAACGAAAGCGAGCGCGAATGTGACTGTCGCCAACAGGATCGGCGTAGGCAAGTGTATGCGCGGGCAGCGCCAGCATTGGTTCAGGATTGCCCGCGCCGAATGGTCCCGCACGAGACAACAGGTCGGCGAGCGAGAAATTGAAGGCACCCGCGGACACCGCGCCATCGAATAACAGGGCGGTGTCACGCCTCGCCGCTTCTACAGCGCCTGCCAGGGTTTCTTCCATGAACGCACGAAAGGCGCCGAGTTCATCCTTTTTCAACGTCACCCCGGCAGCCATGGCGTGGCCCCCACCCTTGAGCAACAGACCTTCCTGCACGGCGCGGCGTACCGCACGCCCGAGATCGACGCCGGCAATGGAGCGACCCGAGCCCGTGCCGGTGCCGCCCGGCTCCAGCGCAATCGCAAACGCCGGACGACCGAACCGTTCCTTCAAGCGCGCGGCCACCAGCCCGACAACTCCGGGGTGCCAACCTTCCGCAGCGGTGACAATCACCGCACCTTTTTCCTCCAGCCCAAGAGACGCAAGCGCTTCGGCCTCGGCTTGAGCCACAGTCGCCTGTTCAATCTGTTGCCGTTCGCGATTGAGACGATCGAGTTCGCCCGCGATCCGCGCTGCCTCGCCTGGATCTTCTTCGAGCAGGAGGCGCACACCAAGATCGGCTCGTCCAATCCGGCCGCCGGCGTTGATGCGCGGCCCCAAAACGAACCCGAGATGCCAAGGCTCGGGCGGGCCACTCAGGCGCGCGACATCCATCAAAGCGGTCGGTCCCGGATGTTCGCGTCGGCGCAGTGCGATCAGCCCTTTGGCAACAAAAGCACGGTTAAGGCCGTGCAACGGCACGACGTCCGCCACTGTGCCAAGCGCCACAAGATGCAGGAGCGACAGGAGGTCGAGCTCAGGCCTCAGATCGGACCAGAAATTGCGCCGACGCAGTTCTCGCGCCACGGCAACCAAAGTCAGGAATACCAATCCGACCGCGGCAAGATGGCCGAGGGCCGAAAGGTCGTCGGGTCGGTTGGGGTCAACGACCGCGACGGCGTCCGGCAATTTCTCATCGCCCTGATGATGATCAATCACCACTGTTTCGACGCCAAGCCTTTTGGCCTCCGCAAGTGGCTCAAGGCTCGTGACGCCGCAATCGACAGTAACCAACAGCTTTACGCCGCGCTCGGCGAACGAGCGGATTGCATCGACGTTCGGGCCATAGCCTTCGAAAATGCGATCGGGAATATGGACGATCGGATCCAGCCCGCAGTGGCGCAGGTAACGGGACACCAACGCAGATGCGGTGGCGCCGTCGACATCGTAATCGCCGAAAATGGCGATCAACTCACCCCTTGTGATGGCGTCCGCAATTCGCGTCGCCGCCGCTTCCATGTCGGTCAGCGTATATGGATCCGGCATCAAGCGCTTGATGGTTGGATCGAGAAAACTGTCGACCTGATCGACATCGACATTGCGGCCGGCGAGGACACGCGCCAGCAATTCGTCGAGGCCGTATCGTTGCGCAATCGCCAGCGCCCGCGCCGACCCGCGCTCATCGAGACGCTCACGCCACGCCCGGCCGGTCAAAGACCGTTCGACACCCAGAAAATGGCGGTCGAGGTTCTTCAATGAAACCGCGGGAACGGCCATAGCAAAATTACCATCGTCTTCGACTGCCAGGTTGTTGCAGCCGAATTACGCGTTTGCACGGGGACGCATTACTGAATGAACTTCACAGTCGGCCTCGGCGAGACCACCGAAAGGTTCAGTCGAGATGAAACTTCTCAAACTGGCGGTGCTCAGCCATGACCCGTCGCACCGTACCGGTCACGGAACGCATCACGACCGTTTCCGTCTCGATCACATCCTTGCCGAATTTGACACCACGCAACATGGCGCCACTGGTAACGCCGGTGGCAGCGAAAAGACAATCACCTCTCACCATGTCCTCGATTTCGTATTTACGTCGCGGGTCCTTGATACCCATCTTGAGAGTGCGTTCCCGCAATTGTTCGGTGTCGATGATCAGCCTCGTCTGCATCTGGCCGCCGATGCATCGCAAGGCCGCGGCGGCGAGCACCCCTTCCGGCGCCCCGCCAATGCCCAGATAGATATCGATCCCGGTTTTCGGTTCGGCGCAATGGATTACGCCTGCAACGTCGCCGTCGCTGATCAGGCTGACCGCGGCGCCGGTCTTGCGTACCGCTGCAACGATGTCGGCGTGGCGCGGACGATCGAGCAGAATGGCGGTGATCTCTGAAGGCTTGACGCCCTTGGCCTTCGCCAGGCGCACGATGTTTTCGTCAGCCGGCGCATCGAGATCGATGGTTCCTTTTGGATAGCCAGGGCCGATTGCGATCTTCTGCATGTAGCAGTCGGGGGCATGCAACAAGGTCCCCGCTTCCGCCATCGCGATCGTTGCGATCGCGCCAGGCATGTTCTTTGCGCACAGCGTTGTGCCTTCCAACGGATCGACAGCGATGTCGACCTTTGGACCGTTCTTCGTGCCGACCTTTTCACCGATGAAAAGCATCGGCGCTTCATCGATTTCGCCCTCGCCGATCACGACCGTGCCGTCGATCGGCAATTTGTTGAGCTCGCGGCGCATGGCATCGACCGCGGCCTGATCGGAAGCCTTGTCCTTGCCGTGCCCGCGCAAGCGCGCCGAGGAGACCGCGGCGCGTTCGGTGACGCGTACGATCTCGAGACTGAGAATACGCTCCAGCAAGAACTCCGGCTGGACGGTAATGCTCGGCATTTTGACGCTCCCCTCAGAGACGCAGGCCTCGTTATCCCGGGCCCCTCAGTTTTTTTCGATCCGAATGACCTGTGG
>Ga0070717_10001786_pt1 | contig 14987 bp, 10 predicted proteins | sample LARL113metaG_FD_71366 | JGI IMG/M metagenome (GOLD analysis project Ga0070717, IMG submission 71366) | Corn, switchgrass and miscanthus rhizosphere microbial communities from Kellogg Biological Station, Michigan, USA - LAR L11-3 metaG | ecosystem: Host-associated > Plants > Roots > Rhizosphere ... | reverse complement strand
GCAAACGCTCGTCCGCGGAGATTGCGTGGAACTATCTCCGACGCATAAGTGTCGAGTGTAATCAGTTGAGCGCCGATGGCAATCGCGCAGATCAGACGTACTGCATCGATGGCGATGGCCTTATTCTGCATGGCCATCACCGTCGTCGCCGCAGCGTAGCAGAACGCAAAAGCTCGGAACGCCGTGCGCCGCCCCCATCGATCCGCGACTCCGCCCAAAATGATCGTTCCCAAAAATAGGCCAAGGAAGGTAACGCATGCAAACGTTGCCTGATCGGGTAGATGGAAGAGGCCGTTCGAACCTCCATAGAAGATGCCGCCGCGAATAAGGCCCGGACTAATGAAGGCCGTCATGAAGAGTTCATAGAACTCGAAGAAGCCGCCCAGAGACAACAGCGCAATCAGTTTCCATAGATAGGGACTGGCTGGAATTCTGTCCAGCCGGGCTTCCACCGCCGCTCCGCGCTCCACATCGGTATCGGTGGCAATCACCTCCGTAGCAATCACGGAATCTCCAGGTTCATCAGCGGAACGAACTGCTGGCCGCCGTGCATGTCGCGATCACCGATTTCACCTTGGGAAAGCGGACGTGGGATGCTGAACTTGAAAGCAAGCGCATTTTCGCATTCGAAAAAACGCACCTTCTCGACCGGACAGCGGTAGAGTTTGGCAAACGCAGCTGGATTCAGCGCTCCGGAATCTTTGACGCGCCGATAGCTCGCAAGGTCAGAGAACATGATGTCAAACGTAAGTGTGAAAGGACCTGCGTTCTTACTACGAATCAGAGTCGCGATATCGGCTAGGACCATGATTTCCTCTAACCGCACAAGTCAACGAAGTGAGTGCGAAACATTTCGACAGGAGTGGAAGGAACGGCAACGTGGTTCAGGTTAAAGCGATATACCGGGCCCCGATCGATGACTGCGGGATTGTGAAGACACGCAAAGGCCGTAATCGATCCCGCCCATTCTTTGATTGGGTGGTGCAGAAGCGGCTGGCGGCTGAGTTGTGCAAGCTTGTGGGCCATATCCTGGGTCGGCGCTGTAGCTTCGAGGACGATACCTACTTCGTGGGGGAGATTTTTCGGGTCGGGCTCAAGACAGCCCATCACAGCGTTGATACCGTAGGTATGAAAGATAAGACTGTATGAACTCTTATCTGCCTTGTCGCCCAGCACATGAGATACGCTTTCGTCGATATAGCTGCGCACCGCGGCGAGCCACCTGTCCAACTGACGGATGATGTAGGGATCACGTATCCCTCCGACAATAACGCTTTGATATCCCGCAAGCGCCGCACCTTCGAGCTTCACTGTGCACCGTTCAGATATGAATTCGCTCCCTCTAATCCTGACCGTCACGCCGTCGATCGCTTCAAACGTAGCTTTCGTCAGGTCGAAGGTCCCTGAACACTCACGATGCAAGTAGGGGTCGGAGTTCTCATACAAGCTGTGCGCAGCCACGCTGTGGGGCGTGCAACGCAGGCCGGCCCCATATGGACGAATGGTGATTTCGTCCTGGCTTATTGTGGTGAAGATGACGCCCTTGCCGAGCGTCTCGCAGACCAGCGTTCCGCACTCCGATACTTTGCCGGCGTGCCACGCCAGCCCGGGTGGAAAACCTTGCATCAACGGAATCGCGGCAAACAACGCTGAATCACTGCATCGCCCCGCCAGCACGAAATCGGCCCCGTCCAATATGGCCTGTTGGAGCGGCTCTACGCCCATCATGCCGACGATACGGCTGCTGTTGTCGATAACGCTCTCACTGATCGGCAGGAACGGATCGAGCGGAAGGATTCGATTCTGATGCAGCAGCCTCTTGAGATAAGCCTTGTCCTGCTCCGCATAAATTACGGCGGTCCGCAGGGTCAGATGATGCTCGGAAACAATCTCGCGCGCGATCTCTAGAACCCAGTCGACGTGAACATCGCCACCCGCCGTGCCCGCAGACCCAATGATTACGGGTATGTTCGCCTTTCGACCAGCTCGCAGCATCAGCGACAGGTCGCGTTTCACAGCCTCCCGGGGGAAAGCAGGAATCCCCATTCCAAGCGAAAAAGGACCCGCGTCGGTGGTGCCCGCATCACAGGCGATGAAGTGCGGTGTCTGTGCCAGCGCCTCGTCCAAAGCAGCGTCGCTGATGCCCCCGCCTACACTGCCGACTGGTGATATGAATCGAATGTGATGTAATTTTCCGCTTGCCATCTGCGCCGCTGTTTACCCGCCCTTGGCCAACCGCCAGACCGATCTAGATTTGTCCGAGCCCACCGTCGACGTTGATTTCCACCCCTGTGATGTAGGAGGCATCTTGCGAGGCCAAGAATGCTACGGCCCCGGCGACTTCTTCAGGTTGTCCAAACCGCTTCATCGGAACTTGCGCAATCAGCAGCTTCGAAAATTCATCGATGGCTTCTTTTGAAAGCCCGGTTCTCTCAATGATCGGCGTGACGATCGGCCCTGGCGCGACCGTGTTGACGCGGATGCCGCGCCCCGCCAGTTCCGCGGCTGTGGTTCGCGCCAAAGAACGCATTGCCGCTTTGGTTGCCGAATACGCGCTGGTCCCTGCCGTACCTCTTTGGCCCGCAACGCTGGTATTCAGAATGATCGAGGCGTCATCATTCAGCAGCGGTAGGGCTTTCTGGATGGTGAAGTACGCTCCCTTGATGTTGATATCGAAACTCTCGTCGTACGTGCTTTCAGAGGTCTCGGCAAATGGGGCAAACTTCGCCACTCCCGCGTTCACGAACAAGACATCGATTTTGCCCAGCTTCTGCGAGACCTCCGCGTACAGCTTGTCTATGTCCGTGAGTTTGGCCACGTCCCCCTGGACCGACACAACGCCGTTGCCGATGGTTTTGACCGCTTCGTCCAACGTTTTTCTGCTTCGGCCCAGGATGGCCACCTTCGCGCCTTCTTCCTGCAATCGCTTGGCCGTGGCTAACCCGATGCCGCTGTTCCCGCCGGTTACTACCGCAACCTTTCCTTCGAGCCTCTTCATGCTGTCTCTCCTTATGTTCAATTGCACCACGAACCGCGATGGGCCTTGGCCGCTTGATCGTTTGGCATGATTTGAGGCTATTCCAGGTCAAGAGACAGTTCTGACAGAAAATGTCAGACGTCTGTGTGGATTTGTAAGGAGCAAGCGTTCTGGTTGGCGAGTCGTGTCGTATTGCTGTATATCCTTATTGAGAGAGAAAAATTGGGCGGTAACTAGTCTGTGACGATTCAATCCTCGATAAGCAGTCCGACTGCTCGGGTGCCGGTTGGACGGTTATTTGCCAAGGTGTTCCTCTGGTTTTGGTTAACCGTTCTCGCGTTGTTCGCCATCTTTTTCGCGAGCCGCATGCTCGGCACTCGAGTGGTTCCATCTACGGACGTCACTGCATCATTCGCTCCCAGAGTAGCGGACGAGGCGGCGCACGCCTATGAATCGGGCGGACCGCAAGAATTCGAGCAATTCGCCCGGGGGCTGGTTGGGAAATCCGGGCTTGAGCTCTATCTGATCGATGGTTACGGCAAAGATGTTTTGTCCCGACCCATTCCTTCTGACAGTCTGCCTATAGTACGCGCTGCGCGAAGTGACGGACGAGTTCTTAGCCGCTACCGGCTCCGCGCGCACAGCTCAGCTTACAAATTCACTTCGCCGTCAGGTCGTCCCTACGTCCTTCTCGTCCGCGCCCGCTTTCAAGTGGCGAAATTCGCGGACACTACAGCTGGAGGTGGGCTGCCGCTTTTCTTCGCCGTGTTGCTGATGGTGACACTCTTCTGTTTCTGGCTTACGCATCACATTGTTGCACCCATTCACGGGATCCAATCCGCTGCGAGAAAGGTGGCGGCAGGCGATCTGAGCGTTCGAGCCCCGGTCGAGATCTCGGAGCGACACGACGAACTGGCTGCTCTGGCGGCAGATTTTGATGTCATGGTTGAAAGAATGAGCGCCTTCGTCCGTTCCCAGAAGGACCTGTTGAGCACCGTCTCGCACGAGCTGCGCTCCCCACTCACGCGATTGATGATGTCTTTAGCTCTTTTGCGAAAGGACTCCCCGTCCGAGTCCGAAGAGTTATTGCAACGGATGGAGCGCGATGTCGAACGGGTCGATACGCTCATGGGACAGCTTCTGACGCTCTCGCGTTTGGAAACCGGTCTATCGTCCGACGAGAGGGACGCCGTTGACTTGTCTCAACTAGTTCAGGAAGTTGTGGCTGACGGCGATTTCGAGGCCCAGTCTCGTGGCAAGTCTGTAAGGCTGCAAGCCGAAGGCGGCATAGTCATCGAGAATGCCGATCAGCAAGCCTTGCGCAGCGCCTGTGAGAATATCCTTCGGAACGCGATTAAATTTACGAGGCGAGGTAGTGAAGTGGAAGTGATTTTGAAAACCGAGAAAACGAAACCGCTACCGCAAGCCATTCTTCTAGTCCGCGACTGCGGACCGGGCGTCCCTGAAGAGTCACTGCAGCAAATCTTCCAGCCATTCTTCCGTGTAAAGGAAACGAATGGCAATCCAAAGTCAACCAGGGGCACCGGCCTTGGACTGGCTATTGCTCTTGAGGCAATTCGTCAACACCGAGGCACCATCAGGGCATCGAACACCAGGCCGATCGGCCTCGAAGTCAAAATCACACTGCCGACATGCTGCGTCTGAGTTGAATCGCCCAAACGTAAACGGCACGCAGGACCTGCATCACAACGGCCAAGCATACAAATAACCAACCCCACGTACGCTGCGAATTCTTTCCGCGCCGTTTGCCTGTGGGCCCAATTTTTGCCGAAGGTTGCTTACATGAAGGTCGATGCTTCGATCAAAAGGCGAGAATTTTCGGCCCAGCACCCGCTCCACCAATGCATCCCGAGAAAGCACCTGTCCGGGCGACTCCAAGAATGCGCGCAGCAGATCGAATTCTGCCGACGTCAAATGCAAAGACTTTCCCGACTTGGATGCCGAATGCCCTGCCAAATCCAGTTCCAAATCACCCGACTTGATCGAGAGTGGCCGAGGTGGGCTGCCTTGTTCCGACTGCCAACCCGATCTTCTGAGGATGGCCCCGATGCGCGCAATCAATTCGCGCGGGCTGAATGGCTTTGCCAAATAATCGTCCGCCCCCATTTGGAGGCCTAATACACGGTCAAATTCGTCGCCCTTCGCTGTTAGCATCAGGACCGGTGTACGCACGCGCGAGCGCAATTCTCGCAGGACATCAAAACCTTTCATGTCGGGCAGCATCACATCCAGGACGATCAAATCGTAAGTGCCGGTTGTGCCGGCATGGTTCCCTTCAGCTCCGGTATGCACAACCGATATCACGAACCCTTCAGCTTCCAAGTACCGTTGCACGAGGTCACACAGATCCGGATCGTCGTCCACGATCAGCAGACGCGCATGCTTTCGCATCGTTTCTTCCGGTCTTGCAACTTGGATCATCTATAAACCTGCACCTAACAAAGGCTGATGTGTTACGCCTATGCTCGCAGCTCTCGGTCTCTCTATCGAGGATGATAGCTGAACCCGCGGGGTTTCTTGAAAAGTGGGATAGAAGTCGAGTCTGGGAGTTCAAAGGGAATTGCGAGAGTCATCGACGCCCGGTGTCAATGCTCTGGAACCCACCACGCCGGAAGGATTTTGGGAATACGTAGTTTTTTGGCCCAAGGTCCCCATTGGGGCTCGAACTCAGTAAGGACATTGCCAATACCAATCTGCAGGAACTCGCTCGCCATGTGTTGTTCTGCGTGCGTAACGTCGTTATAGCCATCTGGAAGGATCCCCATCCCAACGAACCCGCCAGCAGCTGCTGAAGCGAAATTGCTTGCGGCAAAGGTGGTTCTTCCAGAATCCGTATTATCAAATACGGTGAAGACAAGCGCGTGTACGGTCCGGAGGAACGGATTGGTACTGGTCGACCGCAAGTAACGGGGATCCTCATGCAGGAGGGCGCCAGTCAGAAATTGGGCAGAGTTTCTGGATGTATGATCTGCCACTCGGTATCCGTAGTTCCTGCCGAATGCTTCAGCGCCATCCTTCCATTCTTTGGGATACTTGCTCGGTGGATTGATCATTCCCAAGGCCGCCCCAAAAGCAGGCAGCATGACGGCTGGGGGACCGAAGGTTTTATGCTCATATATACGAAATTTGTCTTGGAATGTAAGAGGAGTTCTCGTTAGTCCTGGAGGCAAAACTGGATATGGATTCACGTGTGTTTCAGAGACGGCTGCCGGCGCTGGGAACGGGTCCTTCGCCCGCGACTGATCCTGCGGCATTGGGGCATCGGGAAGAGTGGCGACCAGTGCATCATCGGTTAGGGATGTGTGCTTTTTAGCCGGCTCGGGCGGAGCTGAAGAATCATCCTGTGAACGCAAGGCAGATGGAGATCGAGTTTCCAAATGTTGTGAAAAGAGCGCGCAGGGGTGAACGGAAACTATGGCAGCGGCAACCACCAGGCCGGACAAACGTCCAAACCTGACGCGATGGTTCGTCATGATGCTCCAGGGAGGAAAGGTATTCCTGCTTGTAAAGTACTGAGACTATGACGAGGGTGCCGTTTGGAAGCGTTAGGCGTTTGTAAGAATTTGTATGGTTTCGAATCAAAGAGCGTTGAGAGGTTGATTGTGCCGTACAACGTGTTTGAGGAACGCGCTGCCAAAGCTAACGCCTTGCATAATTAACTTCTGCAAAGGCGATGACATCTCTCTCAGGCTCTGTTTCAGCGGCAACAACCGTAGCTAAATGCTGGATCGCCGCGATCCGAGCGTCAATCACATCCCGCCGCAAACAACCCAGAAGGAGGGAGCACTCGTGGACGGAATACTTTTCCAGGATTGACATGACGAAGATAAATCGCTCGAATGAATTGAGCCCTACGATGCGGGCGAAGTTGGGATACGCCCGCACTTCTAAGGGCGCCTTTGCGATCAACGGCGAAAGCATCGCCTCATTCGATTCGTCTTTGTCATTCGGACGAGGGCAAAGCGACCTGATTGCGTGAAGAATGATGCTGCGCCGTGCCCACAGATGAGCCCACTCGTTGAACACGTAAGGATTGCTCACGCAGTCCTCAAACCCTGAAACGAAACACTGCTCGGCCCTCTGACGATCTGCGGTCAGCAACAGAGATAGTAGGTAAAGGCTGTTCATCTTTTCGAGGTAGATGCGGCAGAAATCACTACTTGTGGCATATTCGTTTGATCGTGCATTCGTGTATTTTTGTGTCACTTCAACTCCTTCCGTTTCGGCAAGGGATAGACATTGTTTCGAGACAGCTCGTCTTTGTTCGAGGATTAGAAGAAAGAACTCGTGCTTTCTGGCTGGCCCTGCGTTCGCACCGCCGACTTATCAATTTTTCCGGATACTGGCTGACGCGACTGCCGTCGAAGGTCGGGTCCCGCCTGATAAGTTTGCCTTGTCGTTAATGCGCAGGAGTACCGGCGTATTTACCGGAAGGTTTACGTTTGAACCTTTAGCGAGAAAGGCGTCGTACATCTTTACTGCACCGCCAAAGTAACCGAAGCCAATAGCTGTGGCTGCCGATGCCTGCGCTGCACCCGCGCCAAGAAACCCGAAGCCTCTGCGTCCTTCTCCCGCTCGCGACCAAGCAGTTTTGTCGACTGTGGGGTCAGCAACCGCCCTTGAGGGGCCGACAAGCGACAGAGGCGCTCGCAAGCGAGAAAAAGTCGACGTCGTCGCTTTTACGTTGCCTTCGAGTCCGACCGCAAGCCGTTGGTCACTTGTCGCCTGGATGCCGGCGACAGTTGCAAACATCTCGGTCGTTGTATCGTCAGGCATCTGTGCGGAATGAAAGGAGAACAAAAGTCCACCATTCTTCTTCATCCAGCCAGCCGCAACTGCTTTGGTGACGGTGCCTTCGACCTTTGTGCCCGCCGGATAGAGCAGCACGTGGTCCGAGTTGTAATACGGCCGTGTGACCGCGGCTTCGATCGCGGCTCCGCGCGCAATCAGCTCCGAGTTCAAAGCCGTCAAGAGACGAAGGTGGAGATAGTTATCACCCAGCGGGGGATGATTCTCCGCCGATTCTACGGGTGTTGGTGTGCGGATAGGGTCGAGCAAGGTTGCGTCGAAGATTGTCCCTTGATCGAGATATGAGGGGTGATAAGGCAAACTCGTGATGGCAGCCTGACGCAGCCTGTGCAATTTATTGGGTTCATGCAAAGGCTTGGTGGCGCGTTTAATTTTCTGGCCGATGCCGGGCCGTTGCGATTTGGGAAGGTACTGAGCAGTTTGAAGATCACTAATTCCGGTGGTTACGTCCGTGTTAATCTGCACCGCCTTGCCGTCGGGAAGAATGATCTGGTCGAAGGTTACATTCGCAATCCGCGAGGGCGCGAAATCGCCACTTAATATCTGTCCCACACGTCTGGGCACTCTGGAGATCGAGGAGACATGTCCTTTGATCGTCGAACCCTCTGGAATCGCGATGGTCGTACCCGCATAAACCGGCTCAACCAGCTTCGCTATGATTGGCTCGCCGACCTTGGTGATACGCAGGCCTTTTTCGAGTCTGCACCGAAGGTCATTACCTGCTCCGACCACGATCGAACTTTGTGAAGGCTGAGGGGCCTGTACAGCCGCAAGTGATACGGATATGGTCAAGCACGATATAACTACGCTGTTGATGTACAACTTCATTAATCACCTCGGTAAATTGGGTCAAGCAATTTCGGAATGGAGCAGGGCCTTGCAACCGATCCCGTTGCTAGAACCTACTTGGGCTTGCTATGCGATGCCGTCAGAATATGTGAGAAGAACGTAAGGATTTGTATGAATGAAGACTGAAGCGCGTCTGCGCGTATGAGAGAAGTTGATACAACCTGACCAACCGCAACATCAACAGCTTTGCGAAGGAGTGACGGATACACGACTTGACGAGAATCTTGCTCAAAGAATGGCGCGACGGCATTAAGGCCAAGCTGACTCGCCCATTGGTACCTTCACGGACCATGCTCGGGGTGGTGGCGGCTCAATCACACTCAATTGGAGGTCTGGCTGGCGCATTTCGCTGTCAGTACCGAGAAGTCGGCTAGTGTTTACCGATGGAGAGAGGTGGCGATTGCGATTGCTACTTCAGCCTGAGTCACGGCGAAGCGGGTGCGACACTTGATCGCGCACTTTGAGGTTGTCCAGAAGTCCTCTTCGCGGAGATCATCCGCTGGTTTCCGCGAAGCCCGTTTCTGCATAACTTCCGAGTTGCCGACCACACGGGAGTAGCCGAGCAAGCGGGTAGAGTCTCCAACTCAGGGTGTTATGCTTCGGTTACGGAAAAGTTTTATGCCAACCGATCCCTCGTCCCGAATTATCCGCTTCAGTACATTCGAGCTTAATCTCGAAACAGGGGAACTGCGCCAGAGGGGACAGAAGGTAAAACTCCAGGAACAGCCGCTTCAAGTGTTGGCCGCGCTGCTGGAACGGCCTGGGGAGCTGGTTAGCCGAGAGGAACTCCGCAGCAAACTCTGGCCAGCGGACACATTCGTCGACTTCGATCACAGCCTGAATGCGGCCATCAAGAGGTTGCGCGATGCGCTGGGTGAATCGGCAGACGCTCCCGTGTTCATCGAAACGCTCGCCCGGCGAGGCTACCGCTTCATTGGCAATGTTGAGATACCCAGCACCACGCCATCAGCCCGGCTCAGACGGTGGCAGTGGCTGCTCACTGCCAGGAACCTTGTTTTAGGCGGATTAACGGTGTGCGCTCTTGCGCTATCTTTTCTGTACTACGACCATTCGCCCAGAGCCAAAGCAGGTCAGCCGACCATAACCCCGGTCGTGACCAACGTTGGCGAAAAATATACGCCGAGTCTTTCGCCAGACGGCCAGCATTTAGCCTTCGTTTGGAACGGAGGAACCGGGCCATACTTCAGCCTATATGTGAAGATCGTTGGGACTGAGGAATCGTTACGACTGACGAAGCAATCGTCAGTCGACTTCAATCCGGTTTGGTCGCCCGATGGCCGGTACATCGCATTCTGCCGCATTCTAAGTGGTGAAACCGGCATTTACATTATCCCCGCCACGGGAGGCGCTGAGCGCAGGGTACGCGAAACTCTTTGGGGGGAACAAGAGTTTTACCAAGTCCTTGCGGATGCAAACCGGCTCTCGTGGTCGCCCGATGGGAAGTTGCTCGCGTTTTCGGATCGCGCAGCCCGTAACGAACGTGCCTCCATTTTTTTGCTATCGCTCGATTCGATGGAATTTCGCAAACTCACTTCGCCGCCGCGCTCATGGGGTGCCTCTAATCCCGCATTCTCCCCCAATGGTCAAACATTGGCGTTCACCAGGGTTTCGCAAGCGTTCCCGTTAATCTACACGGTGCCGGTTTCGGGAGGAGGGGAACGACGTCTTATCTCGGACGATACAGACCACTGGGGTCTGACGTGGACTGCTGACGGGCGCGATATCGTTTTCGCAAATGCGGGTTGGCCGGTAAATCCTGGTTGGCTTTGGAAGATACCCGTAAGTGGGGGTGAACCAGAACGACTGCCGTTTGGTGAAGACGGAATCGAACCTTCGATTCGGGGAGACCGATTAGTGTATGTGCGGCAGACGGCGAATCTCAACATATGGAGGAGGAAGCTTGGTTCATTGCTCTCGGCAAGCCCTCCCGACAAGTTCATTTCTTCCACGAGAATGGAAAGTGGTCCGCAGTTCTCGCCGGACGGAAGTAAGATTGTTTTCGAATCTACGCGGAGCGGCGCGTATGAAGTCTGGATGTGCCGGAGCGATGGGAGTGACCTGGTTCAGTTAACGCGCTTCAACTCCGTGACTGGAACTCCTCGTTGGTCACCCGACGGACAACAGATCGCCTTCGATTCTGGCGCCGGTGGCAACGCAGACATCTATGTCGTCGATTCGCGAGGCGGCCCACCTCGTAGGCTCACCAGCGAGCCTTCACACGAGATCGTGCCAAGCTGGTCGCGAGACGGCCGTTGGATATATTTCGCATCCAACCGCAATGGCAGTGGGCAAGTATGGAAGATGCCGGCGGCGGGCGGACCCGCCGTGCAAGTGACACGTCACGGAGGATTTGCAGCGTTCGAATCGCCCGACGGTAGATTCCTGTATTACGCAAAAGGTTTGACCGTTCCCGGATTATGGCGTATTCCGACTAACGGCGGCGAAGAGACCGAGGTTATAAGCTCCCTGGAAGCAGGCTACTGGGGCGATTGGGCAGTGGTTGATGGCGGCATCTATTACCTGGATACGACCACCACGAAACCTGGGATCGCTTTCTTCGACTTCACGACCCATCGGGCTACGCGCGTGTTCGATTTGGAGAACCCGGCAGCCAGGTCGGCGCCTGGACTGGCCGTCTCGCCGGACAATAAGACGATCCTTTACACACAACTGGATGCGTTAAATAGTGACATCATGCTTGTAGAGAACTTCCGATAAACTGGACCGGCCAAGCGTACCTGGGTCGCGGACAAGTGAAATGCCTCAGCAGGTATTTTCCTGGCAGCCTCTCTGTGTCGGCTTGAGGCCTGACGAAATTCCACGGGCTGTTCCTGCCCGACGCGCTCACCTATGCTGGAAGTCTTAGCCGGCCAATTGTGAGTGGATGACGAGCAAGCGGGAAGTACCCCCCAAAAGAAGGGTTGCCGACAAACCAGGAGTTATCGCGTGGCGGGCTCGGATCAAAATGCTGAGTACGGCCACTTCTGTAGGTAACTCTTCATGCGACCCATGTGGGCGAGGCTTTTCTGCGCGACTATAATGGCGCACACTAATGGCGCTGGTCTCTGGCACAAAACTCGGGCCCTACGAGATTCAGCGCCCTCTCGGCGCGGGGGGCATGGGAGAGGTCTATCGCGCCCACGACAGCCGACTGGGGCGCGAGGTCGCGCTGAAGATTCTTCCCGAGTCATTCGCCCGCGACCAGGATCGGCTGCACCGCTTCGAGCAGGAAGCGCGAACGGTAGCCGCCCTCAGCCATCCCAACATCCTAGCTATTCACGATGTGGGTCAGCACAACGGCTCGCCGTTCTTAGTCTCCGAGTTGTTGGAGGGCGAAGCCCTGCGTGGTGTTCTGGACCGCGGCGCCCTATCGCAACGTAAAGCCATCGAGTACGGAGTACAGATTGCCCAGGGGCTGGCGGCGGCCCACGAAAATGGGATTGTTCACCGCGATCTGAAGCCGGAAAACCTGTTTCTGACCAAGGATGGCCGGGCCAAGATCCTGGACTTCGGATTGGCAAAACTGGCACAGACGAGTACGGAGGGGAAAGCGTCAGACGGCGTCACCCTAACCAGTGCACACACCGCAGCCGGTACGGTGATGGGTACAGCAAGTTATATGGCGCCGGAACAGGTACGTGGCGAGCCGACCGATCCGCGGACCGATATTTTCGCTTTCGGCGCGGTGCTCTTCGAGATGCTGTCGGGGCGACGGGCATTTCGCCGCGATACGCCAGCGGAGACCATGACTGCGGTGCTCAAGGAAGAGCCGGCGGAACTTGCCGACCCCACGCATCCGATTTCTCCGCCGCTCGATCGAATCATGCGTCGTTGCCTAGAGAAGAGTCCCGAGCAGAGATTTCAGTCGGCCAAGGATCTGTCGTTCGCGCTCTCCGCCCTCTCAGGAAGCGATAGTGGCGGGGTGTCCGGCATGACTCAAGTCCCTCGCGGAGTTGCGTGGCCACGGTGGGGATTGGCAGCGCTCGTGTTAGTCGCGGTCACCGCCGGGACGTGGTTTCTTGCGCGGCGTCAGGCGGAGACACCGAACCTGCGGTTCGCCATTCCTGTGCCCGGAGAAGTGAGGCATCTCGCCATTTCACCTGATGGTGTCATGCTAGCCTTTGTCTCCTTTGAGGAGAGCTCCGGGCAGCCGATGCTGTATGTGCAACGGGTCGGATCAACTTCAGCTACCTTGCTGCCGGGAACCGAAGGAGCTACTTATCCTTTCTGGTCGCCCGACCATAACTACGTCGCGTTCTTCGCCAACGGCACGCTTCAGAAAATTGCCATTTCGGGAGGAACCCCTCAGATGCTTGCCAAGGTCACCAGCGCACGGGGTGGAAGCTGGGGCAAGAAGAACGTGATTGTCTATGCGCCACTGGCATCGGGTGTGTTGTGGAGAGTCAATGCCGACGGCAGCTCAGCCTCAGCGCTCACCGTAAACCTCGCAGAGAAACATGAGCAGTCTCATCGCTGGCCGGTGTTTCTTCCCGACGGCGATCACTTCTTGTTTTGGGCGGGCAACTTCACCAATGCAAATGACGACCAGGTGAGTGGTATTTACATTACGTCGCTGGATGCAAAAGCCAAAAAACTAGTTATGCTCACTCACTCCAACGTTGGGTATTCAACCGATAGTCTGTTCTACGTGGATGAGAAGCGGCAGTTGATCAGTGTTTCCTTCAGCGGGTCAAAGGAGGCCACGACGGGCGAGCCCAGCGTGATCTCGGATAATGTGGGTTTTCAACCTTCAACCTATTGGGGCGCTTTCACCGTGGCGGGGAACGGGATATTGATTTACGACCCGAATACGCAAACGGCGTCATCTCTTCTAACTTGGTATGACCGCAATGGTAAGGAAGTCGGACATTTGGGAGAGACAGGAGTCCTGGCCAATCCTTCCATCTCGCCCAGCGGCGATCGCGTAACCGTGGATATTACCGACCTGCAAACCAAGAATGTTGATGTCTGGATTGAAAGCCTCAAAGGTGGTGGCAATGCGCGTTTCACCTTCGATCCGGCCGAGGAAGCGATTGGAACGTGGTCGCGCGATGGCAAAACCATCGCCTTTCGCTCCGTCTCCAACCGGGCAACACTCATGCTAAAGCCGGCGAGCGGCTTGCAGCGAGAAAGACCTGTATTTGGCATGGCAGACCTCCGAGGCGACATTTTTCCTAATTCTTGGACGCCGGATGACAAACAGATTCTGTGCACGATCAACCGTGACGTGGGTCAAAATCAGGGTCCTGGTTCGAAGCTCGTGCTGCTACCCGTATCGGGCGGAGACCCAGTCCCCTTCGTTGCGACCAAAGGTGCGGAGACCAATGGGCAGATTTCTTCCGATGGCAAGTGGGTCGCGTACGCCTCGAATGAGTCCGGCCAATGGGAGATTTACGTTACAACATTTCCGGACGCGGCCGGCAAATGGCAAGTGTCGCGTGGCGGCGGCACCGAGCCGCGCTGGCGGGCGGATGGCAAAGAGATTTTCTACATCGGGCCCAAGGGCATGCTGACAGCGGTGCAAGTGGCCGGAGAAGGTACATTCGCTACCGGCACACTAACGCCGCTCTTCCCGCTCCACGGGCGCGCGCCAATCTCTTCCACCGATATTTTTTCCTATGACGTATCCATAGATGGGACGCGTTTCCTGGTAAACCGGTATCTTCGGCCGGACCACGTCGTGCCCTTGACGATCGCGCTCCATGCCACTGCCGGACAGCAGGAATAGCTGCGGCAGGGCATGGACACCAAATCACAATTTCGAATTTGGAGTCGACCTTTGAATTTGGAGTCAATGACCCAAAGAGGGTTTTTCGGATGAGACCCAATTGTGCATGCGCTGATTGCGGCCGAGTGCGAGCTAACCGGAAACAATTCTTAAGGTAAGAGTTGCCGACCCACCCGGGACTAATGCTGTTCATCCAGCTTGGCATACTCGGCCTTGGCCTGTTGATAGATGGGAATGTCGGGATCGGCGTTCTTCCACAAATCCAGGAAAGTCTCGTAAGACTTCCGTGCGGCGGCTTCATCGCCCATCATCTTCTGCGCGCGGCCGAGTTGGAGCCAAGCCAAGGGTCCCGTGGCATGTCTAACCGTAAGGCCGGGATTATCGATCATCTTCTGGAACTGAGCCGCGGCCGAACGGCCATCGCCGAGCTTCAGATAGGCGAGACCACGGATGTAGGCGGGGTAAACAAAGTCGAACCCCTCCTCCGCGGAGACTAGATCGTACTTGGCGGTCCCGCGGAGAAGATCAATGACGGCCGCCGGATCGTGCTGCTGCAGCTTGATCGCGGCCCGGATAGTGGGG
>Ga0070717_10001784_pt1 | contig 14999 bp, 14 predicted proteins | sample LARL113metaG_FD_71366 | JGI IMG/M metagenome (GOLD analysis project Ga0070717, IMG submission 71366) | Corn, switchgrass and miscanthus rhizosphere microbial communities from Kellogg Biological Station, Michigan, USA - LAR L11-3 metaG | ecosystem: Host-associated > Plants > Roots > Rhizosphere ... | reverse complement strand
AATGAATCCAGCTTGCGTCTGTTAGTCTCTAGCGTTGGTTCGCAGCCAAAACTACTTTGGCCTAACTAGAACCCCGAAAGTTAGAAGCGCAAGAGCAGCCTCATGATTCCCATTCGCGACGACCAGCCCAGATTCAGCACGCCGTTCGTGAATTATTTCATTGTCGCCCTCAACGTCGTTGTTTTCGTGTTCGAGCAATGGGTGGCAATTCAGAGTCCGCGTGCTTATCTGGCCCTTATCTATCAGTTTGGGGTCGTGCCGCGTGATGTGACTCATGCCCTTGCGGGATCGGGACACTTTAGTCTATCGGCAGCATTCCTTCCAATCCTTACTTCCATGTTCGTGCACGGTGGATGGCTGCATGTGATTGGCAATATGTGGTTCCTCTGGATCTTCGGAGATAACATTGAAGATTATCTGGGTCATTTCTCCTATCTGCTTTTCTATCTCGTTTGCGGGTTCGCGGCCGCCTTTACCCATATCGTGCTAAATGCGGCTTCAGTCGAACCAACCGTAGGAGCCAGCGGCGCGATCGCGGGAGTCATGGGTGCATACTTTCTCCTTTATCCGAAGGCAAGGGTCCTTACGCTTGTGCCACTGATCTTCTTCTTCACATTTTGGTGGCTGCCGGCATGGGTCATGTTGGGCTACTGGTTCATCATCCAGTTCTTCAGCGGGGCGGCGACCGCGGCGGCCTCCGCTCATCAAACTTCAGGCGGCATCGCCTTCTGGGCGCATGTGGGTGGATTTGTAGCAGGGATGATCCTGATCAAACTTTTTCCGCAACGCGTGCGCAGTAATAGATACGGAAGCTGGTGACCAGCCGCACAAACCTCGCGTCTATAATGGCGTTGTGAGCTCCTTCGCCAAGCAACTAGCCTCGGCCGACTTCCCTACTCGTTGGGGACATTTCCGGATCTACGGTTTTCGGCTTGATTCCCCTCAAGATGGCAAGCCTGAAGAGGCAGTGGCGCTGGTCATGGGCGACGTACACGCTTCGCCGCCGCTGGTCCGCATTCACTCGCAGTGTCTAACCGGGGATGTATTTGGCTCTCTACGCTGCGACTGCCGCCAGCAGCTTGAACTGGCGCTTTCGATGATCGCTGGCGAAGGTGCCGGCATCCTGATCTATGAACAGCAGGAAGGTCGAGGTATCGGCCTGATGCCGAAGCTCCAGGCCTACGAGCTGCAGGATTCGGGACTCGATACCGTGGAGGCCAACCAGCGCCTGGGATTCAAGGCGGACCATCGCGAATTTGGATTGCCTGCGGAGATCCTCAAGTCACTCGGCGTCAGTGAAGTTCGGCTTCTCTCTAACAATCCTGAAAAGGTGGCAGCCTTAGAAAACGCAGGCATCAGCGTGGTTGAGCGGGTCCCTTGCGAGGTGGTACCCAGCACTCATGCCGAGGAGTACCTGAAGACAAAGCAGCAAAAGCTCGGACATTTATTTACAAAGTCGTCTTAACTTTCGGGCTACAATAACGATTCTTCCAGGCGCCTCGGGAGATTGTCTGTGGAGGTCCAAATGAAGATCTTTTTCCCTCGCCTCATCGCCCTGTGCTTAATTTTCTTTGTACTACCCAATGCGCCAGTCGGTGCTCAGAATTCGACCGAGCAAGCACCTCCGGTTTTTAAGGCCGAGACCCGTCAGGTCGTGGTGGATGTGGTCGTCACTGATCGCAACGGACACTTCGTTCCAGGACTGAAGCCTGCGGACTTCGCGGTGCTTGAAGACGGCAAACCTCAGAAAGTGGTCGCGTTCGCGATGCACGCTGCGCCGGCGGTTCCGCCGAAGCCGGCTGCGCCGATTAAATTGCCGCCGAACCAATATACGAATTACGCAATCGCGGATCCCGAGCGGCCGCTCACGATCGTGCTGATGGACGTACTGAATACTCAGGTCCAAGACCAGGCGTACACGCGCAAGCAGATGATTCAGTTTCTGAAAGAGCTGCCGCCGGGCCAGCGGGTGGCGTTGTTTGCGCTGGGAACGCGGCTGAGAACGATTCAAGGCTTCACAGGGGATTCGGACACACTGGTGGCCGCAGCCAAAATGCTTTTGCGCGATACGTCGCCGCTGATGACTTCTGAGGCAAACCGACAAGAAGACGAGACTGTCGCGTCTAACCTGCAGGTAAATGCCGGCCCGGGATCGGTTGGTCCACCGGGAGGGACGCCCGGAGGTGGCGGGGCGGCGTCAAACCTGACGACCGTCAACACCGCCGCACTTGCACCAGTAGCATCGGGTATTCAGACTGCGCTTGCGGCAGAGCAGAATTATCAAGAAATGCAGCGCATGGATTTGACGCTGGCAGCGCTGGCAAGTTTGGCGCGAGCAGTTTCCGCTTATCCCGGACGTAAGAACTTGCTGTGGCTCTCAGCCGAGTTCCCTATTCGCTTTAGCCCTGACTTCCTGCCGAAAAGCCGAGCCAGCGACGAAGCTGCAGGCGGTTTTCAGAGAAACAGCCATGCGCAGGATCTTCGTGCCAAGGCTCCGCCGGTGCGCGCAACCGCGGCGTTGCTGACCGCCTCGCAGGTTGCCGTCTATCCGATTGATATTCGCGGAACAATCAGTACAGGTACCGGCATGGATGTCTCCACAGGAAACGCGTACGGTTCAAACTCCCGCATACGGGACATGCGGGACAGCATGGCGACGCGACAAACTACCATGGAGTGGGACGATCACGACTCCATGACCGACATTGCCAAGGAGACCGGGGGCCAGGCTTTCTACGGCAGCAACGATTTGAAGGCTGCCTTGTCGCGCAGCATGCAGGAAGGCGCAAACTACTACACCATCGCGTACACGCCGGAAAATCACAAATGGGATGGCAAATATCGCAAAATCGAAGTAAAGTGCGCGGAGAATGGCACCAAGCTTACCTTCCGGCGCGGATATTACGGCGTACAGGACACATTCCAGAACACAAACGCGAGGGCTGAGGATGACCAGATTACTGAGCTGTTCAAGGTTTCAATGCATCCCGAAGCCCCGACTTCGACCATGTTGCTGATCAAGGTGCAAGTGCTTCCACCGGATGCAACTAACAAGACGGTGCGAATTGATTACGCGATCAATGCCCACGATGTCACGTTTACGGACGCACCCGAGAACGGCAAACATTTGATGCTGGATCTGATGGCAGTGGCGTGGGACAAGAGTGGAAAGCCCTCGGCTGAGAACGGGGGCGCTATTGACAAGGACATCCCTCCGAATATTTACGCAAATGTGATGCGTTCCTATATTCCGGCACATCAGGAATTTGAAGTGAAGCCGGGAAGTTACACACTGCGCGTTGGCGTGGTGGACAGGAACAGCCGCAAGATTGGGACGGTGGATGTGCCGCTGACTGTGCCCGAATTGCAGGCATCTTCGAAATAGCAGAGGAGTGGTCGAATGCGCGCTGGCTTCTGTTGCGTCTGCATTTTGATTTGCGGATCTGTCCTGGGACAGACCGTGAGTCCCCCTGCGGCTGCGAGTCCCGCGTCTTCCCCGGCGGACAATGCCATGCCAACCTTCCACGCCACCAGCCGGCTCGTTTTGGTGGACGTGGTCGTTACCGGCAAGCACGCTGAATTTGTTCGGGGTCTCAAGCCCGACGATTTCACTTTGCTCGAAAACGGCAAGCCGCAGCGCATTTCGGCCTTCAGCGCGCACGCGGCGTCTGACGCTGCGCAACGGCCAGCGCCCCAGAGCCAGTTACCTCCGCATTAATACACAAACTTCTCGGCGCCGGCGCCCGATCATCCGATCACGATTGTTCTGATGGATATGTTGGATACGGAGTTCTCAGATCGGACGTACGCGCGCCAGCAGATGCTTAAGTTTCTCAGCACCATGCCGGCTGGACAGCCCGTCGCTCTGTTCGTGCTCGGCTCAAGCCTGCAGATGTTGCAGGGTTTCACGCAGAGTTCAGATGCGCTTGTGGCTGCAGCCAAATCCATTATTGACAAAAATGAAAATGCACATCTTCTGACCAGCCAACAGGAAGTACAAGACGCCGCCGAGATGGATACAGACTTGGCCATCATCGCGGGTCAGTCTCCGGCCAGTCCAATCTCGATTGAGCGGGCGTTGCAGGGGTATGAGGCTTATCAAACCGACGTGCGTATCCGATCAACCCTTGCCAGCTTACGAGCTTTAGCCCAGGCAGTGGCGGGATATCCGGGACGCAAGAACTTGATCTGGCTCGCCGGAAACTTCCCATTGGCCTTTGGTCCCGAGTTCGACAACGACTCCCGCCAGTTGCATTACCTTCTTTACCAGCGAGAGGTGCACGAGTTGTCAAGCCTGTTGGCTTCGTCGCAGATTGCGGTTTATCCGATCAACGTGCGCGGGCTGGAAGTGCATGCACCCAGCGGCATCCAAATGGGGATACCTAAGATAGGTTTTTCTCGAGACCAACTCCAAACACTTGCGCGCTGGAACACCGAGTTTACGGTAAATGAAATTGCGAAAGAAACTGGTGGTGAAGCTTTTTACAATCAAAATGATCTGCGCGCGCTGATGCTGCGAAGCCTGGACGAGGGCACAAACTACTACACACTCGCCTATGTTCCCCAGGACCGCGACTGGAATGGCAAGTACAGGAAAATGGCAGTCAAGCTCGCAATGGAAGGAGTGAAGATCCGGTACCGGAACGGATACTATGCCATGCCGGACCAACCGGCTGAGCAGAAGGATGCCGCTCGTCTACTCGCTTTGGCCATGCAGCCATCGGTCCCAGAGAGCACTCGCTTGCTGCTCAAAGTGGCGGTACTGCCGCCGGATGCGGGTCGCAAGAGCGTCAGCATCGACTTGGCAATTAATCCCGGCGATCTGATTTTTACTGACGGACCCGATCAACGTAAGTTCACGATTGTGGATTTCATGGCCGTCGCTTTGGACAAGAAGCTAAAAGAGTCGGGAGTGGCGTCCAAAACTTTGGACGCAACCATGCGACTTGAGACCTACAAACAGGTCATGCAAACGGGTTTTCCTGGGCATCTCGACCTTGAATTGAAGCCCGGGAAATACGTGCTCAGGCTGGGAGCGATTGATCGCAATAGCCAGAAGATCGGAACTGTGGACGTTCCCATCACCATTCCAGATCCGGAAACCGCCCAGAAATGATTCTGCGGAAGACTATTTTGCGGCGAGTGTCAATACCGCTCTCTTCGTGAAAACTCGAATCATCTCACGCCGGTACTCAGGAGTTAGAACGGAGGTGGTTAGAGGCTTGGCTGTCTTAGCTGCGAGGTCACCCGCTGCCTCGGCGATGGCTTCGTCGATGTGGCTGCCTTTGAGCAGTGCACTCACGCCGTTCACTAGCACCGGCGCCGGATTCACGGCAGTCATCGCGATGCGAAGGTCTTCGACATGGCCATTTGTCCGCTTCATAGCAACTGCCACGCCAGCCAACGGATAATCAATTGAGCCGCGGATGCGCAGTTTCCGATAAATTCCCCGATAACCGGCTGAGGATTTCGGCAGGATCACGCGGGTCAGCAACTCATGCGAAGCCAGCTTGCGATGCGCATCGCCCAGGCCGGTATAGAAATCGCGTAGCGCGAGACGCCGAGTCCCCGATTCGCTGACAATTTCAATTTCTGCATTCAGGCACAGCAGAGCCGGAGGCGTGTCTCCGGAAAATGCCGCCCAGCATTTTGTTCCGCCGGGAGCAACGTGGCAAAGATCGCCGTCCTTCTTGATGCAGAAGCCGCAAGACTTCCGCCAGGTCAACGACTGGTTGTACCAGAGGCAGCGCGTGTCGAGACAGATGTTTCCGCCGATCGTCCCCATGTTCCGGAGAAGGGGAGAAGCCACAGTCTTAGCAGCTTCGACCAAAACAGGATAGTGCTGCGCCAGGAAATCCGAGTGCTCGATTTCTTGCAGTGTAGTCCGCGCGCCAACCTCAGTTCCATGCTCTGTCTCGCGGATTCCGCGGAGTTCGTTTAGTTGACGAATGTCGAGCACGCACTCCGGCTCGAATAGTTTCTGTCCCATAGAAGGAAGCAGGTCAGTACCGCCGGCGAGGATGCGGGTGTTTTCGTGCTCGCGTAGGAATGCGATGGCGTCAGGGAGGGTGCGCGGGCGGGCGAGTTGAAATTCGGGCAGGCTCATCGATTCTTTTGGCGAAAATGACCGGAAAACCTCGTTGCAACCACGAACCACGTGGGGAAGGGCGCCCTCGCCCGTCCGGCCCGCGCGCAGTTTGCGCGGGCAACTCTGAGTCTGTGCTTAGACCCATCCATAGTTTTCACTCCGTTCGTGCAGAATCCATTTCATGCCGCTCCGGGCCTTTGCCTTTGAACCACAGCGCGCCTCCATGCTCGCGGAAACGCGAGGGGGCCGTGGGGTCAACGCCTTCGGTTAGGTTCAGCGCTTTTGCATTCTTCTTCGCACGCAACGCGGCGAGTACGCGCTCGGGCGTGAAGGGACACTCGTGCAAACGGACTCCCACTGCGTCATAAATAGCATTCGCAATCGCTGGAATGGTTGCGGCCAACGATCCTTCGCTGCATTCCTTCGCTCCGAACGGGCCTTCCGGATCGATGCTCTCAACGATGATAGCTTCAACCTCGGGAGATTCAACTGACGATGGGCTCCGATATTCGAGCAGGCCTGGGTTCATGAGCAGGCCATCTTTCCAAATCATTTCCTCGGTGAGTGCCTGTCCCATGCCCATCCATACCGAACCAATGATTTGGCCTTCGACAGAAACCGGGTTTAGCGCACGTCCGCAATCGTGTGCTGCCCAGACCTTGTGAACTGCGACTTCGCCGGTGTCTTCGTCCACGCTCACTTCCGCGACTTGCGCCGAGTACGAATATGCAGGGGATGGTCCTACGCCGCCGCCTTTATGCTTGCCGCCGCGAGCTTCTGGGGGAGGCGCATACGAGCCGGTGCCAGTGAGCGTTCCATGGAAATCGATCGCCGCGACTACAGCTTCTTCGAAGCTAATCGAGTCTTTCGGGCCTTCTTCCTTCCGTTTTTGTTGCAAGGAGCCCCGCAGGATTTGGCCCTCGACGCGACCGGAGACGGAGGGCTGCTCTGAACCCTGCAGGATCTCCGAACCCAGTTGGACCCTCGAACCATGTGGGGACGGGCGCCCTCGCCCGTCAGGCCCGCGCGGTGTTTGCGCAGGCATCTGGTTGTCTAATTCCAACCCACTTCTCCACACCCCATCATCCCAAAACACCAGTTCCTCAACACTACAGTTCATCTTCTTCGCCGCTGCCGACGCAATCTGCTTCCTCACTTCTTCTGCCGCACGCAGCGTTGCGTTTCCCGCCATGAACGTCACGCGGCTGGAATAGGAGCCAATGTCAATGGGTGTGAGGTCTGTGTCGGCGGCGACAATCTTCACGCGCGAAAGCGAGCAGCCAAGGACTTCTGCGGCAATCTGTGCCGTCATAGTGTCCGAGCCCTGGCCGATTTCCGACGCGCCGGTGTAGACTACAACTCCGCCATCGCGGTCGATTTTGATGTTGACAGTGGAATGCGGCATGTCCGAACGAATGATCGAATTGGCCGCGCCGCTCACGTAGTGGCTGCATGCGATCCCCAGCCCGCGAGACTTCTGCAGCTTGCCTTTGCGATCCATCCAACCCGAACGTTCGACGACTTTCTCAATGCACTCGGGCAGGCCGTAACTTTGCACCCGCAAACCATTGACCGTGACGCAGGGTGGCGTCAACAAATTACGCCGCCGAATCTCAGCCGGATCCATCTTCAACTTGGCAGCAAGTTCATCCAGCTGCGATTCGAATGCAAAACGGACGTTGACTGTGCCGTGGCCACGCATCGCCCCACAGGCGGGCTTGTTGGTGAGCACCCGATAGCCGTCATACTGGATGTTTGGAATATCGTAGAGAGCGCCGAGCAGCGCGCCGGAATAGAGGATTGTCACCACGCCGTAGGAGCAGTAGCCGCCGCCGTCTTGCACGACCCCTGCCTTAACAGAGGTGATGCGGCCATCATTTTTAACGCCGGTCTTCAGGTCAATGATGGTGCGCGGACGCCCGCGATGCGCCCAGAAGACTTCTTCGCGAGTGTAAGTAATCTTCACCGGGGCTTTGGCTTTGCGAGCGGCAATCGCCGCGATGATTTCGAGCGGGATGACTTCGCTCTTGCCACCAAAGCCTCCGCCGACCAGCGGCTTGATGACGCGAATCTGCGACATCGGCATTTCGAGGACGAGTGCGAGCTTGTGCTGCAGATAGTACGGCACCTGGGTTGACGACCAGACGGTGAGCCGCCCGAGTTGTCCGGTTTGCGAGTCGAGTTCGAAAGAAGCCAATGTGGAATGCGGTTCCATGGCCGCGTGCGTGACTTCGTTGGCGATGAAGCGAGCTTCGGCAATATGGTCGGCTTCGGCGAAGCCCTTTTCCGGATCTCCGAAGATGTGGTGATAATCCTTCTCGATGTTGTGTGGCTTGTTGTCGTGGATCAGGTCACGCTCGGCCTTCATCGCCTCTTCCGGATCGAAGTAGGCCGGCAGAATCTCATATTCGACATCAATCAGTTCGAGCGCTCTTTCAGCTGTGGCTTCACCCACGGCGGCCACACAGGCAACGTTGTCGCCCACGTAGCGGACTTTGTCCGTAGCCAGCGCATGTTCATCGTGCCCCACCGGAAGAATTCCGTATGGATTCGGGGCGTCTGACCCAATGACAACCGCGACCACTCCGTCGAGCTTCCCAGCGCGGATGGTATCGATATGCTTAATCCGGGCATGAGAATGCGGAGAATGTAGGATTTTCCCGATGAGCATTCCGGGGACTGAGAGGTCGTCGGTGTACTTCCCTGCGCCCGTGGTCTTGCCGGCGGCATCAACCATGGCGATGGGTTTGCCGATGATGGAGAAGTTATTCATAGATGACCCTGTGTAATGCGCATGTGGGGACGGGCGCCCTCGCCCGTCCGGTCGAGCCAAGCTCGACATTGTCTTTCGCCAGTTACTGCAATGAAGGTGGGATCATGTGCTTGAGCCAGGTTGATAGGCCTCCGTTGAATTTCACCGGCGTGTTTCCGATGCTTCCTTCTGCCCCGCCAAATTGACCGATATACCTACCGAAGTATCGGCCAAAATACACGATCCGATTACCACGGGAGTCGCTGAAGACGACTGCTGAACGCAAATCTGGGATCGGAGAGTTTGAAGCCAATTTCGTAGATTTCATTGTTTCTACGAGCTCATCGCGTCCCTCCCACTCGCTGACCTTGCCTAGCGTAATTCGACTCTCCCACCACCTTTCCAGATTTTCGGGCCTAACGGAGGCACGCGTCTCCATGCCGTCCTGCATATGCAGGATGTCGATGTTTGCAACCGATCCATTCGCGAGAGAGGTCGTGAGATTATTCAGTTGCTTTTGAGCGTTGCTTTCACATGCGGACGTTGTTTGCGCGCCTGCTATGCCCGTTATCCAAACCAAAACAAGTCCAAGCATAGCAGCGAAAGCAACAGACTTGCCAACGGCGCATGCGGTTTGGCGCAGCAGTGAAACATCAGGTTCCTCCACTCCGTTCGACCATCCCAGAGCGGATGGTCGAACTCCAGTCGGAATGACAGAGGTTAAGGTAGTGTTCACTTTGTTGCTGCCATTCCTTTCTGCTCGGCTTCGATGGCGGCCTTGATCGCCTCGTACATCTGGCTATAACCTGTGCAGCGACAAAGGTTGCTGCTAAGGGCGTCGCGGACTTCAGCCTCGGTCGGATTTGGATGTGTGGCGAGCAGATGTTTTACCGTCATCATGAAGCCAGGAGTGCAGAAGCCGCATTGCGCGCCTCCCCAATCGCCGTAAGCTTTCTGGATCGCCGCCAGCGCGCCGTGCTGGCTCACCCCCTCGACAGTGGTGATCTCCTGGCCTTCGCAGCTCGCTGCCAGCATCGTGCAAGCGAGCATTGGCGTGCCGTCGATGAGCACAGTGCAAGCGCCGCACGATGAATCATCACATCCCCGCTTCGAGCCAGTGAGGTCGAGTTCCTGTCGGAGCGCATCAAGCAGCAGCTTGTTGGACTCGATGGCGATCTCGTACGAGCGCCCGTTGACACGGAGGTTGAGAAGTTGTTTCTTCATCAGATGAGGTTTTCGGCTCCTAGCTTCTAGCTCCTAGCAAGAACCTGGGGTTGCTAGCGGCTAGAAGCTATTACCTAGCAGCTTCTTTCAATACACTGGCACTTTGCCATCCACGCTTCGCGACCAAGCGTCAATCCCACCGGCCATGGATTGCGCTTTCTCGAATCCTTGCTGCCGGAGCCATGCGGTTACATTCATCGAGCGCACGCCATGATGGCAATAGACCACGATGTGATCTTCGGGATCGAGTTCCTGATGGGCGCGGCTGGGCACATCGCCCATAGGAATCAGGATTGCACCTTCGATGTGCGCCGTCTGGTGTTCCCACGGCTCACGGACATCAAGCAGCACGAAGGAATCCCCGCGCCCGGCCATGATCTTTACAGCTTCGGGAGAGATTTCATAATCCATAGACGATTCGCCCATTAGGGCCAGACGCCGTCGTCAAGGCAGGTGAGGGCATCCTTCGACTTCGCGCAGAACGGCTCTGCTCCTACATCCTGTTCACTGTTACGTTCTGCTCCCTTCGGGGCTCTTCGGAGCAAATGTAGTCGCAAGACTGGCCACCGCCGCCAGCGCCCACAGCGCAAAGGAAAGTGTTCGCAAGTCCCGAACTGCGCTGATTGGCGCCGTCGTCCATACCGATATCACAAACCAAAGAGTAAAATTGACAAAGACGAACCCGAAAAAGATCCGCTCGCGCCAGCATCGTGTCTCGGACAGCAACCCGGCAATCAGTACAATCCAGACCGCGCCGGTCAGGATCGACTGCCAGTCGTGCGACCACGAAAAGTCAGCATCGCGCAGCCGCGAGTACGAAAGGTATGACAAATAGGCGCATCCGGCAGCGCCGGCTACACCCCAAAATGGCGTCCCGCACATCAAGTGCGAAGATTTTTTGCGCGGCGTTATCTGCCCTTCCACTCCGGATTTCGTTTCTCCAGGAACGCTCGTATGCCCTCCTCTGCGTCTTCTGTCTTCATCAACTCTTCCAGATAGATTTTCTCGGCCCGCGCCAGCCCTTTATCGAAATGGATTGAGTCCCAGGTGTAGATAGCTTTCTTAGTGATCGCAAGCGCGGCTGGACTTAGCTTTTGCAATCGGTCCAGTGTCTCTGCGACTCCCGACTCCACTTGGTCTTGCGCTACCGCGCGAGTAGCCAATCCGATCTCGGACGCCTCAGTTCCCAGAATCGTTGTTCCCGTAAGAACTAAATCTGCAGCTCGCTTCTGACCTATCAACGCACTGAGAGCGGTTGCCGCCACGGGCGGATAACATCCCAGTGTGATCTCGGGAAATCCCCAGATTGCATCGTCCGTGGTGATCACGACATCGCACATCATGGCCAGTTCCGCTCCCCCGCCCAGGCACTGGCCCTGGACGACGGCGATTGTGACCTTCTTAGTGGCAACCAGGGCGCGAATGACGGCGTGGAATTTCTCCAGCATCAGGGTGATCTTGTCCGGCGTGTGCGCGCGAACGTCCACTCCAGCGGAGAAACAATTTCCTTCTCCCCGAAAGACAATGGTAGAGATTTCCGGATGGGTGCCGATTTCCGCCAGGGCCGACCACAGTTCTTCCATCATCGGAATGTCGATGACGTTCAGGGGTGGGTTATTCAGCGTGATTTGTGCGACCGGAGCGCCACTCTTCAGCCCGACGCGCATTTGAGCAGTGATTTCTGTCGGCATCGAAAACTCTGTTTCCCTGGGTGTGCCCGGTCTGAGGAGATGACCATTCCCACACGGTCAGTGCTACTCAAAGATTAATTGCTGACTTCCTCGGCTCACTAATCGTCTCCAGTGGATCACGCCCGCGTTCCTTCGGCACAATCCATTTTTTTTCGTTGCTTATGATCTCGAGCAGCAATTTCTTATCGGCGACACTCGGCAGAAAGTCGGCTAACTGCTGCTCGTACGCTTTGTCGTCGAGTTGTTCTCCGGTTTGCGGATGGAACTTCTGGCCCGCCGAACGGCCAATGGCGCGGTTGAACTTAACGTCCGGAGCGTAGAGCTTGGGCTCACCCGGCTTAAGCACATTGTTCAGCCGTTCAACTAGTCCGGCAACTTCGTCACGATACAGGTGCCGGTTGTAATCGTTAAGATCGTCGAGTTCAGCTGCTTTTTCGTTCACGGGCTCATCGTAGCGTCCCTTGATTCCCCAAACGTAGGCCCAGTGGGCCGAGGAAGAATGGTCGGTGCCGAACAGGTCGTAGGAACAGGAAATCCATTTGTTCAAGTATTTCTGGATCAGCCACGCAGGAATAATCCCCGCCTGCACGAGACGGCGCAGGCCGTCGTTGCCGGTGCCCATGTGGAATGCCTCTTCGCGCAGCATGTAGGACATGGAACGGCCTAGTGGGGCGAATGCGGAATATTTCAGCATCTGCAATTGGAATTTGCCATCGCGGTCTACGAAGTCCGTGTAGGTGAAAAAATCCATCCAGTTATCAACATCCACATTGAAAGCGCCGAGCAGTCGCTTATTTTCGAATGCCCGCCGCTCGAGCATCTTCTGCGCTTCGACTTTGCCGGAATAGCCAAAGTGATCGACAAGCAATGCGCACATCTGCCAGCCATGTCGCATTTCCTCGATCATGACGCGCGTGATCGCCTTCCGGTCCCAGTCTGTGGGAGCAGTTTCAAACAGGTGGCGTTGCTGTTCGACACTGGCGAATTCGGTGTCGCCCTGATAGACGATCATGTTCAGCAGAGCGTCGCGCATCTGCTGGGTCGGCACCTGACGGAGGTTCTCCCACTTGCGCTTGCCCTTGAAGTGACCGAACTGGATTTCGTCGGTCTCGATGGCGCCGAAAAGAGTGTCGAAGTTGAAGCTGGCGATCTCGTCGCGGTTGACACCGATCTCTTTGCGCCAGTCGTCGAACAGGCCAACCCAATCACTGAAGGTCCCGATTTTTGCTACTTTGCCGGGCATAAGTCAAAACCTTTTTCACCACAGAGGGCACGGAGAAAACAGAGGTGAATCAGTTTTCCTCTGTGAAACTCTGTGCCCTCTGTGGTTGGATGCTTTTTCATCTCGCCTTAAACTCTGCCGGGCGCTTTTCCACGTATGCTGCCAGCCCTTCTTTAGCGTCTTCGCTTTGGAAGAGCAGCTGCTGATTCTCGCGTTCGACGGCCAGAGCGGACTCCATCGGAATCTCCCAGCCGGTCTGCACTGCGCGCTTGATCCGTCCAACGGCTTTGGCGGCTTTGTTGGGCGGGCAGAACTGACGCGCGTACTCCATGATGTTCTCCATGAAGCCATCGCGCTCGTAAATGTCGTTGATGATGCCGAGTTCCAGCGCCTCTTCGAAGGAGAAGGTGTTTCCCGTGACCATCAGCTCGATGGCTTTGCTTTTGCCGACAAGCCTCGACAGACGCTGGGTTCCGCCCGTGCCGGGCAGCACGCCGAGGTTTACTTCGGGTAATCCAATCTTGCCGGCATCTTTGCGGGCGATGCGAAGGTCCGCAGCCATGGCGATTTCGAGGCCGCCTCCAACGCAGTGTCCGTTGATCGCCGCAATCACTAACTTGGGCGTGTGCTCAAGACGGAGCAGCATTTCGTTGGCATGCAGGCAGAAGTAATACTTAAATGTCGGATCGACGCTGGCCAGCATCTTGATATTCGCGCCCGCAGAAAAAAACTTGTCGCCCGCGCCAGTCAGCAGAATGACGTAGGCATCGTTGTCCATGCGCGCCTTCAGGATAGCGTCGTCGAGCTGACGGTTCATTTCGTATGTGTAAGTATTTGCTGGCGGATCATTCATCTCAATCACCGCCACACCGCCGTCCACGCGGTAGTTGACGAGTTGCTTGGCCGTTTGCTCTGTAACTGGTTGCAATGTGGTCGCCATTATCCGCTTCTCCTTAGTCTTTTAAACCGTGCCGTCGTCAATTCCTCGAAAAAAGATACTCCCCATTTTCCCGGCCAACTGCTCCGCTCCACCGTCCAGACGCGGGTTGTACCAGGTATAAATCCAGTTCATCATGCCGAAGAGAGAAAGCGCTGCGGTACGACTGTCAAATTGTAGTCCCTTTTCTTTCTTGTAGCGGTTCAGCAACTCACGGCAAATCCGGTAATACTCGCGCTTGATCTCAGCCACGGCACGACCATAATCGCCTTGAAGCACTTCGTCCTCACGGGACAATACTTGCATGGCCTGTTGGTGCTCAAGAAAATATTCCAGATGATTAAGAAGCAAGGCCTGGATTCCCTGCTCGGTGCCAGACGCACTTTCCAACCGTTGGTGCAGCCGCTCGAGAATTGTGGAGAAAGTATGTTTCTGGATCAAATAGAGCAGGCGTTCTTTCGAGCCCAGGTAGTGATACATCCCCGCCAGAGACATACCCGTCGCCCGCGCAATGTCGCGCATGGAAGCGCCCTCGTAACCCTTATCACAGAAGACTTCGGTGGCATGCTCTAGAATTTTGTTGAGTTGAGGGTTGGAGTCCGGCTCGCTCGGACGAGGCCCTGTAGCCGAGCGTACAGCGGTCTGTCGGAGGCGGGCAGGGGAAGCCATGGTCCGGTTCGAACGTTCGTTCTAAGTGTAAAGGATGTGCCGCGAGCGATGCAAGGTTGCTGTCCACAGACACACCATATTGGATCCACAGAAAGAATCCCGCCCTGTCTCTCCAAAGAACGGAGAGACAAGGACGGGGCACCTGTCGGACTGTTGGGGTGACTCAACGAAAGTGGGTTAGTTCCGAATATCCGCCATCAACCGCTCGACTTCACTTTTCACATCTCCAGTCAGCGGCAGCAGCGGCAGGCGAGGCGGGCCGCCGTAGTAACCGTTCAGATCCAGAGCATACTTGATGGCTGCGATACCGAGTTCGCCCACAATTCTGGCTGCGGAAGAATTGATTCGAGCCTGTTTCAAGCGGGCGAGGTTGGCGTCGCCTTCCTTCCAGGCCGCATAAATCTCATAGCAAGCGG
>Ga0070717_10001783_pt1 | contig 15001 bp, 7 predicted proteins | sample LARL113metaG_FD_71366 | JGI IMG/M metagenome (GOLD analysis project Ga0070717, IMG submission 71366) | Corn, switchgrass and miscanthus rhizosphere microbial communities from Kellogg Biological Station, Michigan, USA - LAR L11-3 metaG | ecosystem: Host-associated > Plants > Roots > Rhizosphere ... | reverse complement strand
CTCGCCATATAGCTATCTGTGAACATTGCATGAACATCAGCGTCAAAGGTAGCCTGGGGACACTGGTAGTAGGAAAGCAGAACCTTACCCCAGCGGTGCAAGATTTTTGTCATGTTTAGCACATCGGCTACATTGCTATCAATTTGCCCCGATTGAAAGCTTTGAAAATCGGAAATCGACATGATGTCGCTAAATTTATTGATGAACGATCTACCACCAATAACGCTGGGAATATCATAACGACCAATCCAGCTTCCCCAGCAGATGGAGACACGGGAGTTCGGAGCGTATCTATGGAATATTTGAAGCGCAGCCCGGTACTGGTCTTTCAGCGCCATGTAATAATTTTCGTTGCCCACCCAATTATTGTTCTGGCAGGTATAGGTTGAAAATTCTGCGAAGAGGGAGACATACAGCGGACCATTGCCACTAAAGGTTTTAGCCAGGGGTACCATATCCTGGAGAAATTGGGACGAAACGGGATACGGTAACCCACAAGCCGGGCCGTAAGCAGTGTTGAAGTGAACTAGCGGGCCTCCGTTCCAGACCATGAGTTGCAGTGTGTATCCCCGCGCATAAAGACTGGGGATTAAAGATTTATGCCAATCGGTTATCCAGGTGAGGTCTCTGTGGCCGTTGAACCAACTGGTAAGCATTTTGACGGGAGCTTGCTGCACCAATGGGTAACTCACAGCGGCATCAGCCTCTGATCCCGTGGCAAAGTAAAATGGTGAACTGGAATTGAATTTCGTAGTTGGGGTTGGAGTTGGAGTAGTCTCGTTTTGCCGCTGGATGACAAGGCCTTGAGTAGTAGGATCACTTTGCCTGGCACCATTGGCTAATGGAGTTTTCTGCACGCTATTGACAGGAGCGCTCTTATTGTCCTGGCAGGCTGAGGCAAATACGCATGAACAGACGCAGACCAGAGCCAGTACGATCTTACGCCAGTGACTTAATTGATATGTCCACATATATTCCCCTCCAGGTACTGTGAATTTCCTGTGACAGGAAATTCACAGAATTGATTTAGGTAAGATTTAAGGTGAGTAGCCACTTTCTCGTTTTCGGGAGGATCGCTGATTGTATTACTGCATTTTCTGCACCTGGATTGTCCATGCCCCTGTAGCGATCACTTCAAGATACGCAGAGCCACCGTAGTGCTCTTCGGCGCTAGCGGTCGTGGGCTCGCTTCCAGCCTTGCACGTCGTATCGATAGCGCTACGGTTGGCAACAGTGCCAGTAGAACTGTACACCGCGACGACGAGTGATCTATTAATGCCAGAACCATCATTGAAGCCCTAACAGGTCCCGACAATTTTCCAATCAGTGGGCGTGGTAAAAGTGAGAGTTTTCTGGTTTCCATTGCCCTTGAAGGTTTGAACCGTTGTCCAGTTGTGGGATAGCGCCTGAGATGCGAGCACAGCTAGGCCACCGCCAGCAAAGAGCATGAGAGCAATGATACCGAGAATAAGCCAGAGGCGCCCACCAGAACGACGTGGAACAGATTGTGCGGGTGGTGGAGTGTAAGGCTGTCCTCCATAAGCTAGCGACTGCGCTAGTGACTGTTGAAACTGGTGTCGTGGTCGCATAGTCGCTGATTGAGATGAGGGATCTTGATTTGAAAGATCCCCGGCTGTAGGCAATCCTGGTTGTTGCGGTCGCCATAGTAACTGCTTATCCATTTTTTCTCCCTCTGAATTCGTAAACGCAGAGCTTGCCGCCGGGGTCTCTGTATAACCCTGGCAGCTCACCATTTGGGACGACTCATATCTGGTGTTCTCGTTCTATTCTTGCCTCCTAAGGTTAAGCTGAATACTATCCGACACTGGCAGTATTAAAGGTCACCGCGACTCGGATTATGAGAGGTAACGGCCATTCCCGCTAAGATCGGCCCGCATAAGGTTCACCTGGCTATGCAAGGATTGCTATTCTTCTTGCCGCCACTTTTCAGCAAAAACAAACAACTCGCGTAAAGCCCTGAGAATAACCATGGGTTTGGCACCAGTTGCTTTTCCGGCCAGCCGGGGTAAATGTTGCACGCCTACCTCGGTATAAGTGTAACCAGCACGAGCAAGTTTGTATAATATCTCCGCATTGATCATGGCCCCACGCGTTTCTAGCCGATGCGTACGAAAAAATTCGGCCCGGAAAAGCTTAAATGCGCAATCGATATCCTGTGCGTGTACACCGAAGACGAAGCCAACCAATTTTTTCCAGCCCCAGGCATTGAGTTTGCGCATCCAGGTATCCTGGCGATCTATCCGATACCCCAACACGGCACCGTACTCGTCGATCAGGGGGAAAAAACGGGCCAGGTCACGAATGTCGAACTGCCCATCTGAGTCCATGAAGAAGGCAAGCTCCTTGGTGACCGCCTCAAAGCCGGTTACTAAAGCTGCGCCATATCCCCGGTTGACAGGGTGATTGATGAGGCGGATGCGTCGGTCATAGGCGGTCAACTGTGCCACAATGGCCCCCGTGTGATCCTTGCTCCCGTCGTTGACCACGATCACCTCAAAATCCCGCATCCACGTGATAAGCGTCGACATAACGGTAGAGATTGTGCTTGCGATTAAAGCTTCCTCGTTATAGGCGGGCAATATCACAGATAAGCTGCGCGGCGTGATAAAGAGTCGCCGATTGGATGGTGGTGGAATCTCTACCTGCTCATCATCTCTAGTAAATACGCTAAAGCGCATCCCTAGATAGGAGACCCCAACTGAGCCAGCAATCGCACTGACCTTGGCGACATTTGCCCACAGGATATCATGGAGCGAGAGAGAAGTGAGTATGGTTGTCGCCAGCCAGATAAATGCATCATTGCACATGATTCCTAGACTGGTTACAAGTGCGAAGCGGATTGCCTGATTCCCGGTCAAAGAGGAGCGTTGTTCAAATGTCCAAAGCTTGGTCCAATAGAAACGGTTGATTGCGCCCAACAGGTAGGCTAGAGAATTGTAGAAAATAAGCAGGAGTACTTCTTGTGTTGGGAACGACCACAAAAGTACATTAAATGCCATCACATCAATAAAGGTATTGAGACCTCCTACAAGGCTAAAGCGTATCAATTGGCCTACGATTAGCGTCCAAGAGCGTCTTGAACGACCGCGAGCAGAAAATGCTACTTCCATGTGAACCTACCTCCTTAGACGGTGTTTTTTCTCAAGTACCAATACAAAAGCGATGCTCGCTAAGGAAATCTGGATACAGATAGAGCATGCTAACACCAATTATCACGATACCCCACAGCAAGAGGAGGAGACGTTTTTTTGAATGAAGAAAGATTTCATGCCTAAAACTCCTCAGAGGTTTTATGAGCAAAGAGAATGCAAGTGCATGATTACAATGCCCAAAATCCTACTTAGCCTTTCATAGTCCGCATACAGTTGGATGTATCAATCCAGAAGTCCCTCACCGTCCCTTTGTACACACAATTCAGCATACTACTCCACAGATAGGGTACTCTTTTAGCTGGTAAATACGAATATCAATCGGATTGCGATTTGGTTAATTTATTACTTAGATGTAATACAATTTCTTAACCTAACAAATATTAAGGTCAAATCAAACAGGAGGCTTGCCCCACCGGTGCCGTGCCTCTATCCTTGTGGTAATCATACCCTGCAAAGAGAAGAGGCACCCCTATGGTATCCCACGACTCGTTCCTTGTCCTGGTAGTCGACCTGGTTGATCGCCTGCCGAAGCCCGCGCTTGCAGTGAAACGGGGATGCCCCGGAAATCCCCAAGTATACTCGGATCGGCTGTTTTTAAAGGCATTAGTGATCACGATTGTGCGTCACATACACCATGTGCAGGGGGTGCTCGGCATGCAGACCCAACCCAGTGCCCAGAATGCGGCGACGGCGCGACCTGCTTGCTCTACGAGCAAGGTCGTTTTGCCGCGCGTCGCCCCTGGAAACGAAGCTTGAAAGCCATTCCTGACACCCTACCGGCCCAAATTGGCTGTTTAGGTCGCCATCTGATCGACCTGATCCAGCATTGGGCCACTGGCGGGGGAGCTGTAGTCATTGATAGTACCATGTTGCGCGCTCGAGGCGGCGTTTGGCATCAAAAGCACCGTGAGCTGAGCACCACCTGTTTGTGGCACCCCAACTGCTTGGCTATGGCCGGAGGTCGTTCGCCGCAATCGGATGCCAGCCAAATTCGGCGGTGCAACACAAAGGCACCGGATGAGCGCAACCCTGCCTGAACTTGGCGATGTTCGTTTTCGGTTAATGGTTGGATAAGGAGGGGAGCTTTCACGCCCTTGTTCATACCGCATTATCAATTACCTTTCGTGACTATGTCCTAGTGACGGTATCAAAGGAGACCGTGCTCAGGGCTCCTGCGTTGTGAGACGTAACGGCCAGTCCTGCCAGGATCGAGCCGCTCAGGTTCAGCGTGATACTCGACCCGGCAACAGCTCTCCAGGTGGTGCCGTCGGGAGAGGTGTAGGTGGTGTAGGTGCTGCCCGAGCGGGTCACCATGAGATAAGTTGGCGCTGTGCCCGCCAGACCGATCAGGTGTATCGCAGAAGCACCCTGGGCCGCGCGGTACTGCACGACGATGCCGTTGGCCGGCGTGACATAGACCGCGTAGAACGGCGAGCCTGCATCGGTGCTCTGCCGCAACATCACCCCTGCCTTGGCCCAGTCGCTCGTATGCGTCTGCGAGATGACATGGGCGCTCACACTGCCATCGCCAGGCAGCGACTGCCAGACGTAGCGGAACTGGTCGGATGTGCCCCAGATGTCGTTGCCTCCTCCCTGGATCGTCCAGGATCCATTATTGTAGGTCTGGCTTCCCGCAAGGGCAGGATTGCCGATATCCGCGCAGCTCCAGCCACTTGGGCAGGCCGTGGGTGGCGGTGGCGCCGTTGTGCTAACGTGGACGGTGTCAAAGGTAGCGGTGCCCAGATTACCCGGACTGCGACTTGTGACGGCCAGTCCTGCCAGGATCGGGCCGCTCAGGTTCAGCGTGATACTCGACCCGGCAACAGCTCTCCAGGTGACCCCATCAGTGGAGGTGTAGGTGGTGTAGGTGTTGCCTGAGCGGGCGACCATCAGGTACGCTGGCGCTGTGCCTGCAATCTGAACCAGTTGCGCGCTCGTGCCATTTGGCCCCGGAGTCGCCCTATATTGCACATCGATGCCATTACCCGGCGTTACGAAGGCAAAGTAGTAAGGCGAGCCTGCATCGGTGCTCTGCCGCAACATCACCCCTGCCTTGGCCCAGTCGCTCGTATTCGTCTGCGAGAGCACGTGCGCTGAGATAGTGCCATCAGCCGAAAGCTGCTGCCACACGTAGTGGAACTGGTCTGCCGTAAACCAGATATCGCGACCTGAGCCCTGCACCCCCCAAAGTCCACCACTGTAGGATTGGCTCCCGGCAGGTGTGTAGTCTCCAATATCTTCACAACTCCAGCCACTCGGGCAGGCACTCGGTGGTGGGGGCGCTGTTGTGCTCAACTTGATGGTGTCAAAGGTGGACGTTCCCAGAGTCCCCGCGTTGTGCGACGTAATGGCCAGACCCGCTAGCATTGGCCCGCTCGGGCTTAGATCAACGCTTGAACCAATAACGTAGTTCCAGGTTTGCCCATCGCTGGAGGTATAGGTACTGTAGGTGTTACCTGAACGGGCCACCATCAGGTACGCTGGCACTGTAGCAGTGGTTCCAGGTACTACCGTGCTGTCCAGGCCCTCGTTCAGCCGGTACTGCACGTTAATCCCGTTGCCCGGTGTCACGAAGGCTGCGTAGTAGACCGATGCTCCATCAGTGCTGCTTTGCCGCAGCATGACCCCCGCTTTGGCCCAGGGATCCGTATTCGTCTGCGAGAGCACGTGCGCTGAGATAGTGCCATCAGCCGAAAGCTGCTGCCACACGTAGTGGAACTGGTCTGAAAAGCCATTGATCTCTGCACCCGCGCCTTTCAGAGTCCAGATTCCTCCGCTGAGGGATTGGTCCCCTACAATAGCAGGATTTCCTACGTCTCTGCAACTCCAGCCATTAGGACAGGGGGTTGCGGGGGCCGGAGGATTAGGAGGAGTACCTGGTGACCCAATATTCACTGCGTTATATGTAGCTGTGTCCGACGTCCCCTGAGTGCCTGAACTGAGGGCTATTCCTTCCAGGAGGGAGGACGGCATGGGTACATTCATCGTGCTGCCAGGTACCAGGGTATAGGTAAGGCCATCGTTCGAGATCGCTGCCTGGAACTGATCGCCAACTCGCTGTATCTCAAGATAGCGCGGAGGCGACACTGTAGTCATCTGTGCCGCCGTAGTTGTTGTGCCGCCGAAAGCCAGGCGATACTGTACTATCAGCCCACCGGTTGGCGTGAAGAACACTCCGTAGTAAGGTGAGGCGGGATCGTTAGACTGGCGTACCATGAGTCCCGCCCGGGCTGAGCCACTCGTCGTTTGCTGCGACACAACTTTAGCGCTGATCTGTGTATCCCCACTCACATTTTGCGTGATGAAGCGAAACTGGTCGGAAGTTCCTCCAATGCCTGGGCCACCAGCCTGGACACTCCAGGAACTACCCGAGACGATTTCCGATCCAGAAGGGGCGGGGTTACCGATATCCTGGCAGGACCAACCGCCAGGGCAGTTGGAATCGGGGACAGGCGTAGGCGGAGGGTTGCTAGGAAGCCCGAATGCATACACATCGCCATCAACACCTCCCGTGAAGATCTGGCCGTTTGAGACACTTGGCGCTGCATAGAGCTTATCGCCCGTTGTATAGCTGTAGAGGCGAGTTCCGTTCGAGGCGTCGAGTACCTCTAGCACGGGACCTGCACCGTCAATGATAAGGCCATTCGAGTATGCCAACGCTGGAATGACAACACCGGGCGCACCATGCTCCCATAGAGGATGCCCCGTGGCTGGATCTAACGCACGCACTGATCCTTTATAGCCTAAGCCGTTGATACTTGTATATCCTCCGGCTTCATAAAGCCTACCGTTGCTAAAAGCGCCAGAAGAGACGGTGCCAGCATCGGCCGCACTGTTCACGAGCTGCTTCTGCCATACTGGACCGGCGCTGATATTGTTGCGATTGAACACATAGAGCGTTCCGTTATTGTTCATCGTCGCCACTAGTGGATTGCCCGATGAATCACTGAAGAGTGTTGGGGTGGTACTAAAGTCGGCATTATCGACCGCCTGGGTCTCCGGCAATTTCCATGATGACTTAACAGCGAGCGTTGAAGCATCCAGAGCGGCTACAGCCTGCGCAAGCGGTTGATAGGGACTATCCTCTGTACCCGTGGAAACATAGACGGTGTTGGTCGCCAGATCAATGCTCGGACTGACCCAGATGCCGCCGCCGATCTGACCCGATGGGACGGCATTGAAGGTGTTCACCACCAGGTGGGTGCTCAAACTCACTTGTAGCAACTGGCCTGGTATCAGTGGGCAATCACCCAGACTCGCGACGCCGATATAGGCATAACCGTTATAGATGAGAGAGCTGGACCAGTTGTAATACCCCTTGGAGGTGTCACCAGTGAACACTTTCCATAATATAGCGCCTGATGTTGCATCAAGGGCATACCAATAGGAGTCGCCGCCACCCACATAAACTACGCCGTTAACTACCGCTGCTCCTGAACTTATACCTATCGATGGAGGATTACAGGTGGGAATATTGGTTACACCGAGGTAAGTTTTCCATTTCAGCGCGCCCGTTGCCGCGTCGAGGGCGTACTCATAACCATCCCAGGAGCCGACATAAACAACTCCCCCAACGACGGTGGGAGAAGCTGCAATGACCCCGCCCGTTTTGAATGACCAGCTTTTGGTAAGTTGTCCTGCATCGGCCGGTGAGAGGATTGTATCGCTGCCTGCGCCAGTACGCTGCGGGTCGTGCAAGTACATCGGCCAGTCACCTCCCGCTGCACGTGCAGGTAACAGTTCATGAATTTTTTCTGCTGCTGCCACTAATAAGGTTACCATGAGTAGCAGCAAGGCCAGAAGCCTCAGCCAACGCATGTTTGATTGTGGCCTTTTTGTTGTTTTTCGTAGTAAAACGGGTATCATAAGAACGCCTCCTGGGAACTGGTCCGCGTTGAAGGCAATAAATACACGCCTTCTTGTAATTGACGTTTAGACTAACTCCGTGTAAAGCGGCTGGTTCTAGTGTGGTGCACAGAGCGCATATTGCGAGAGAAAGCCGGAAGTAACATTGTGCACCTTCACAAGAGGAACGCTATTTCGATGATAGAGCACGATGCCAGTCTTATCTGATGCAACAAGGGTAAACTGTGATAAGAATGTCTGGCTGTGAATAGGTATCAGCTGACTGACCATATCATATGGATTTGATAGATAGGCCACGATCCATGTGACATATTTTGCTGGGTTCTGTAGAGCCTGATCCCAGAGTTTTCCCGATCCCTCATAGATTACATCACGAAAGTCGAACCCAGCATCTCCTCCATCGACACGCGAAGCGAAGTTGTCTTCTAGCACCTTACCTCCGTTATAGTACTGTGCCAGGTACATGTTTGCAGCAAGGGGGACTTCACAGGAAATACCATATTGCCCATCCTGTAGTACAATGTTTCCTCCTCGCGCGGTTAGAAACACCTGGACTACGATGAGAACTAGTATGGCGGCTCTTGCTAGAGAAACTAGCCTTCTGGGATATCTCCCTGAAAAGAGCTTTGTTCCTAGAAGTACTGCAACGAGGATGCTGCAGGGAGCGGCCATAGCAAGTCCATAACGCACATTAAAGACCTGGCTGATTGCGTCTTTAGGGACAATCCCTGGCACATAAATGACAGACTGGCCAGTATAGAGCGCGAGGATATAGTGGGCAAAGGGGATAACGAAGGCCAGTCCTACAAGTCCCTCGGGAGAAAGACGACGTGTTCTCAGCAAGGAGAGTAGGCCCAGGACTGCCAGTACTGCAACCAGTGGTCCAAGTATTTCAACAACATCTGCTCCATAGTACTTTATCGAGAGAAACAGGTTGTGGTAGGTATAAAGGTTGCCCATGTGTAGAAAGGCCAACATCTGGGTCTGAGAAGAGTACTGCCCGTTCTGGAAGTAGAGTGCATTTCCAAAGATGACCTTATTCCATAATAGCCAGAGGAAAATCCCCAGCCCTGCCAGGATCCCATAGACGAGCAGCAGGCCTATCGTTTTAGAAGGCGAGTAACGCTTCTGACAGCTTATGATTACTACAAGACATAGGAGCCCGGCAAAGATGGTCCAACCATCATACCGACTCCATGTCGCTAGAAATGTCATAAGGGCTGAGAAGACTAAGGATTTTGCTCGACCTTCCTGCGCCCAGCAAAGAAAGTAGTAGCAAGCCCCTGTAAACGTTGCTGCACAAACCATCTCTGAAAGGGGGGTCGACTGTATGTAGAGAACGTCCGGATTGAGCAAAAAGACAAGCGATCCTAAAAAACTGGCTATTCCGCTGCGGGTGAGCCGGAAGGCAGATCGATAGAGGTAATAAGAAGCAATAACGAAGCACCCCATCGAAACAATACTACCAGCCAGCCCCGATCTCCAGAAAAAATCATTCCAGATGAACGGCCACATCAGGATATGGGGCAGCGGCAACCACACTGCTCCTAACTGAGTGATGTCTAAAGGATTGGAGCTATCATAGAGACGGCGAGCAATACCCAGATGGGAATGAGCGTCACCATAGATCAGAAGCTGGTGATTCTGATAATAGTATAAACATGCAATAATGCTGGCGAGACAAGCCGTAATGAGAGTGGCAACGAGCCAGAGGTCTCGCACTTTACTTTGTATTGCTACACGTTGTGCCTGCTTCTGCTTAGCTGAAACGGCTGGCATGAGCAGGGTTGACATAGCTTTGAGAGACGTCGTTACCGAAGGAATAGTACCAGCTTCGCTCACCTTCCTAGGCATAATCGGCACTGGCATCGTCGGCTCTTCTACCCTCGTTTTCGACGCTGAAGCTCCAGAAGATGCATGTTTCCCCTTCAGATGCAGTCCGTGTACCGTCTTTTGCCAGTAATGCGGCTTCACCAGCAGCTCAAAGAGCGCATAAAGAGCCGCTATGCTCATGAGCAGCCAGTAGATCGGAATAAACAGCGTCCACGGCAAGAGATGGTACTGTTTGCGCTTCACGCATGCCAGCAGATAGAGATAGACGTAAAAGAAATTTCCGAAGATAAGGCAGAAAGCACCAAGGTATAAAATAGGCCAAGGAAAGAGGAGTTGATAGATGTTTATCACCGAGGTACCAAAGGCAATGTACAGGCCCAATAACACCCACATCAAGGGGTTGATGAACATGACGCCGACGCCGCTGCCGATCACCATCTGAAAGGAGAACAGGTCGTACAGGCGACCTCTTCGCAGTTCCTGCAGGGGATGCCGCATATGCACAAGATAGGTCTGCATGTAGCCTTTGATCCAGCGCGAGCGCTGGCGTAGCCAGTTCTTCAACTGTGGGTTGGCCTCTTCAAGCGTGGTCGAGTCGAGGATGACGGTATTCATGCGATAACGTTTGAGGCGCAGACCAAGGTCGCAGTCTTCGGTCACGTTGTAGGCGTCCCAGCCTCCTAAGGCGCGCAAGGCTGACGTACGAAAATGGTTTGATGTGCCTCCCAGGGGCAACGAGAACTTTGCGAGCTGCAAGCCCGGCAAAATCAGGTCGAACCAGGCGGAATACTCGGCGGTAAACCAGCGCGTGAGCAGGTTCTGGCGAATGTTATAGAAGTTGAGTTTGGCCTGCACGCAGACCACATCTGTCCAGTGACTGGCAAAGGTGAGCACGGCTTTCTTCAGTTGCAGCGGGTCAGGAATATCTTCCGCATCGTAGATGACGACATAGGGTCCCTCTGTGAGCATCAACCCGTAATTGCAGGCGCGCGGCTTGGTGCGCGGTTTGCCGTCGGGCACAACCTGAATCTTGAAGTGCGGCGGCAGGAACAACTCATGTATGGCGTTGCGTGTCTCGGCATCGTCCTCTTCTGTGAGAAAAAGGATCTGCAGTTTCTCCGGCGGATAGTCCAATGACAGCATGGCCTTGACGAACTGTGGCACCACCTGTGCTTCCCGGTAGAGGGGACACAGAATGGTGTACATGGGCCATTCGGCATTTTTTAAAGCATGGACGATATCGTCAGTGATGTGTTCTTCGGGTGAATCGCGCAATGACCTGGCGGCCATACTCACGCTCAGCATCAGGTTGAGGGTATACAGGACAGTGATCGCCGCGACAATAGCCGTAAGCATCCCCAGGTGGAATACCAGTAACCCGATTATCCAGAGCAGTCCGATGACACAGATCGCCACGACCTGCCGGGTAGTGAAGGTTTGCAGAGCGGAAAGTTTTGGTCGAAAAGGCGCAAACATCGCGACCTCTTGGTTACCAACTTTCACGATCTTGGTCGCCTCTTCAATATAATCGTTGATCTCTTGCAAATTATGATTGTTGCCATCCAACCTGGCCTGCTTCGCGAGCCAGTCGGCATAGTATCTCACCTTCTCCTGGGTGCGCGGATCAACGATAACAGGTAATGAATAAGGCCGGGGAGTCGCCGGTATAGCAGGGGTTGCCCTCGTCGGTATGTCGGACATAGGAGTTACCGGTACTCCGAGAAAAGGTGGCGGCGGTGCTTTAAATTGCGACGACGCACCAAGTGTATACGAACCAGGCGCTCTAAAATACCTATTTTGCTGTATTTGCTCAGTGGGCTGCCCGCCGATGCCGGGTGTGCGAGGCACTTCAAATTGCGGTACTCCGTCGGATGAAGATATACCGGGTATTGAGTTGGACGCATCCTGCTCTACTTGCTCGCCAGTCCACGCATTTTGATCGCGCAGGGATGCCAGCTTTATCTTATTCTGTGATGTAAAATCCTTCGACATGATCCCATCTTTCATCACTACGCTTGTAAAGCTTTGTAGTGTGAATGTATTACCGCCACGGCTTGCATGCCATTTAGATCAAATGCCCCGGCATCATCCCATCCCCAGAAGAAGCTGCCGAGGATGTGCTGATCTGGAATGATGTTCGCCAGGGCCGCATCGCACGCGGCCGCCTGCTCCGCCGGGTCGGGAGGCGCAGAACTTGTTGGCTCCCATGAATGGTATAAGGCATCCGTGCTGTTCCGATAGCCAATTTCTGAGATGAGTATGGGTTCCCCAAGTTCAATGGCAAAGTTATCAAGTGCTCTTTTTACCGTCTGTCTCCACAAAGCGAAAATTTGATTTGGATCTACTCGCTCAGGAGTATCTATTAATGGCAAATACGCTGAAACACCGATCATCTTCAAGTAGGCATTGTGCATCCAGGAAGGCGGCTGTTTTTGCAGTGATGTCCAGTTAATGTCATAGGTAAGCGTACCTGGAAAGACGCTGTGTAGATTTGCGATCAATTCGTTCCACAACGAAGCAGGCGCATTTTCTTGCAACCACTCGTATTCAGTACCCAGCGCAAATTGCTCTACGCCAGCCCGCGCGGCAGTCACCGCATAGGGTTTGAGGGCCTGCCAGTAGCGCTCGAACCATTGTTGCTCTTGCTGATAGGTCGAAAACTCAATCGACCCTGACCAGGGCTGCGGGCCATTCACTGTTAACAACGGCGTGACAAAGACATGCAATCCCAGCGCACGGGCAAGGTGGACGCCATAGTTGAACGAGGATGGCGAAAGAGTGCTGGGACCTTGCGTTACCGTCGTAGAGGTAAGAGAGGACTGATAGAATAGTACCGGCATCTCTACCCAGCACGCCGCAGTCTGTGTATTGATGTTCGGCAGTTCGGTGAGCCATTTTGCATCACTCTCACCGTAAGCCGTTGTCCCCCATTGTGGGAAAGCAATCCCCATCTGGAAATCGCGCTGCTTCGAGCGGCACGGCTTTGTTGGATGAGATTCTGCTAATTGCGCCAGGGGCGTATATGATACCGCCGAGGGTGTGGGAGTCATGGCAGGCTGCTGTAACAAAGCTCTCCCTGCCGTGAACAGATACACCAGGCTAGCGCTCACCATCACGATCAGTACCAGCAAAAGGAGAACGCTGTTTTTCTGAACAAATAACGGCCTCATTCCTGAATCACCTCAACCTAGGTATGAACCCGAAAGAGCGCAAGTGCAAATTAACTCGCGCGTATCGATGTATTTGTATATATCGATGTATCGCACTCATCTATTAATACTTTCTGTATTTCGCAACGAAGAATGATGATGTATATAACAGGACAACGGCTTGCTAGCAAACCAGTACTACAACGCCGAAACAGAATGCCCTTATAGACGCAAGAAAGCCATCTCTAGCTGCCGATGTCGTTTGCTACAACTTTAAATGCCCGGTCGTTGATGACCAGATGTTCATTTCTGATCGGCTCCGCGTTGAGACGGCTTGCAGATACAGGTAGAGGTGCTCTACGATCAGTACAAGCTTGTGAGAGATCTACCCTTCTCCTACATTCTTGCAGCCCAACAATGGAAAGTTACTTCGTGGACCTCGTTGTCTTGGATTACCTCAAATAACTCATCTAAGTCTCCGCTATTGATTATAGCGTCGTTTTGTATAGTGCTACTTGAGAGCTGGTTGAAAAATGGTTAAGAATCACGAGAAGCGGTAAATAGATTGAAATAAGTAAATTTGGTACGACCCTACTAAGAAACGTCATGCGCCGCAGGCCACTGAGACGAACTAGAGGGCATTTCATAACTCAAATGCCCTCCAAAATATGAGCGAGAACGCGCTTGGGTGAGCGGATGAGCTCAGGGCAGCCTGCCTGGTGTGCAGGAAGACGCGACAATTATGGGAGCAGTGTAGGCCAAGGCGACGTGTGACACGATGGCCGACCCGCGGCGCAGCGGCGTATCTTGGAAAGGGAAGCAGAGGAGGACCCGTCCGAAGAAGCATTCGACGCTGCTGCGATTGCCTAATTCGTTAGCGGCCCAGGTGGGTGGTAGGCGCGAGCGGTTCTTCTGTCACTTGGGTTTTCAGGGATGAGGTGCCTGCTCCGAGTTCAGCGTGGATCCAGGCGGATCAGGCGATCGCGCAGATGTGCTCTGATACCGTCTTTCCAGCGCTTCTCTGCCTAGGTCACCTTTCACCCACCAGGAGATGCTTCAATGGGCAAGGTAAACCAGAAGGTCGTACCATGACCAGGATCACTCTGCACCCCAACGCACCCATGATGACGCTCAATAAACACCTGGCAAAGATATAAGCCTAATCCTAAACTCAGATCAAGCTCATGGTGTCCTGTAATCTCTTTGGCATGATAGAAGCGTTCCCAGATGCGTTCTTGCTCCTCTAAGGGAATATCTGGCCCTTCGTCGTGGACCGAGACACAAGCTAGTGCATCCTCTACCGTCAACTCCACGATCACAGGCTGATCAGCAGGCGCATAGCTGAGGGCATTCGTCAGATAGCTGTTGATGACCTGTGTGATCCGCTCTGCATCGGCGATGATGGGTACCCCTTGCTCTATAGGTATGACATCCAGCACGATCGTACGCTCAGGGGCTAACCGTTGCTGATGGGTAACGGCTTCTCTGAGCAGCGCTATCAGGTCACATTGTTTCAAGTGCAACTCGAGTCAGGGTTTCGGGCCACTCGGATTTCTGCATTTCTAGAATGGAACTGGAGGTCATCTTCACGCTCAGGACAGGGAGTGAGCCTTTTGCAGCATTATATATCTAGACTGGGACAGGCCAGGATGGTACAATGCGGCCCAGAAGGGTACTGGAGTACCCTGAAAAGGATGGAGAAAAGGAATGAAAGACCGCCCTGATCGTGCCGCGCGCTTGCAGCTCATCGCGTCGATGTGTGCAGGTCACTCGTGGCAGGCCGCGGCTGCCCAGAGTCAGTTGAAGATTTCTCGCTCGACTGCCTACCGCCTCGTCCAATTGGCCCGCGACGAGGAGAAAGCCGGCTTGGCTTTCCTGGATGATCGCCATGGTCATCCGTACAAATTGACCGAGCCGGTGCAAGCGTGGCTCGTGGATGTGTGCAGCAAAGACCCACAGATTCCTTCCAGCCGGATCCAA
>Ga0070717_10001781_pt1 | contig 15018 bp, 12 predicted proteins | sample LARL113metaG_FD_71366 | JGI IMG/M metagenome (GOLD analysis project Ga0070717, IMG submission 71366) | Corn, switchgrass and miscanthus rhizosphere microbial communities from Kellogg Biological Station, Michigan, USA - LAR L11-3 metaG | ecosystem: Host-associated > Plants > Roots > Rhizosphere ... | reverse complement strand
CGGTTCGGCCGCGTGCAGGTACCGACTTCGCCCCCACAATCGGAGGTTGAGACGGAATTGCCGCTGACATCCGTGGGAGTAAACCAGTTTCCGGTCGAAGCAGTGATGATGCCCGCAAGTTGCCAGTCTCCCAATATCCGTTCCGCAGCGCCAGAGAGGTTTCCGCCAAATGCCTTGCCTTTACCCACCGGCAATTCGTATTCATAACTTAGAACGAAGCGGTGCCGAACATCAAAATCCGCATTTCCGTATTCTGCGCGTGGGTTACGCTGATCGCGAAAATCGCCGGCACTCTCCGATCCCAGGCTGGCGCTGGAGGCGTCATCGAGCCCGTGACCGTAGGTGTAGGAGGCGAGGAAGCTCAGTCCGTGAGACGGCCTCTTTTCGAACCGCGCCTGCAGCGAGTGATAGTTCGAGAATCCATCGGAGCGGAATGTAGCGATCGAAGTGTCAAAAATCGCTGCCGCCGGTGAGCTGCAGTCGGGCGGAGTTATCGAAAAGTCGCAGAAGCTGGCTGGACGGCGAAATGCTGTCGGGCACGTCAGAAGCGTGTTGCCCCCCGTTGTGCAGTCTGTCACAAATCCAGGATCGGTGGCCGGCACGGCCTGGTTACCGTTATAAAACGTAAACAGCTTCAGCCCGCGAGAGCCGACGTACGAAATTTGGAAAAGCGTTGCCCCAGGAAGCTGCCGCTGAATATCCAAATGCCATTGCTGATTGTATGGGGTGCGCAGGTTGGGGCTTATGGAGTAAAGAACCGGTGTATTCGGGTCCGTTAGGGAACTGGCCGGAAACCCATTGGAGAGGTTGTGGATTCCGGGAATCGAACAATCCAACGAGGTCGGAGCCGGGTTAGCAACGTCGGTGGTGCAAGGCGGCGTGAACGACTGGGTCACAAAGAAGGGTGGATTGAACCCTGGGCTGGGGTTGGAGAATGGCCCGTTTTCCTGTCCGCCATAGAAGATTCCGTATCCACCTCGCAGGGCGAGATTGTTACTGAGTGCGTAAGCGAAGCCGATGCGCGGAGCGAAGTTGTTCAGGTCCCGCCCTATGAGGCCGCGTGAAGCGCTTCGCTGAATCGGAATATTCGCCGCGAGAAATGGGGTGAGTTGTGCATTCTGCCCTTTCGGTACGATGAGAGACTGCGATGCAAAATCGAATGACCCTAGCTGATTGCTGTGCTCCTTGACGGTGCCGAAGGATTCATAACGAAGTCCGAGGTTTAGGGTCAGGTGGGTAGAAACCTTCCAATCATCCTGAGCATACCCAGCGTAGATCTGCCGGCGGTAGTCAATGTTGTGCAGATTCGTGATCTCCCCGCCATCTGTAAGTCCCAGTAGAAAGCTGGCGAACGGGCTGCCTCCGGTGCCCGGCACCGCGGGGTTATCCGTGAAGTCGCTGCCGAAGTTGAGGGTGCCACGGGAGGCGGCGGGCTGGAAAATAGTGAATTGTTCAAAGCGGAGTTCGGTCCCGATTTTTAGGGAGTGCGTGCCCCGGACCAGCGTCATGTTGTCGGTGAAAACGAAGGTGTTTTGCTTTTCAACCGAAGGCAGAAAAGTCGGGCTGCCGATTCCTAGCGAGCCATCGCTGTAGGTGATGCTCGGAAGTCCACCATTAATAGGAGTGAACGGTACGCCTGGAAATCCAAATTGCCCAGAGATGTCTTTGTCAAAGTTGAATTGATAGCGGTGTGAATTAATTCGATTGTATCCAAAGCGAAATTCATTCAGGAGCGTGGGATTCAGCAAGTGCATCTCGCTGATAGCTAGGCTGCGGTACGCGTTGTCTTCATTTCCGCTGAAGAAGTCCCCTCCATCTAAGACGTTGTTAAATGGGCCGGGAATGACTCGCGGTTGATCCTCATAACTAAATCGGGCAAAGAAATTGTCGTGATCCGAAAACTTGTTGTCCACCCGAATGTCGAAATTGTTTCGCGTGGTTCGCCTGATCGGATCAACCACATAATTGAAGCCTTGATTAATGTTCGCATTCGGCGCCGGATATAGTGCAGCAAGTTTCGTCGCTAGAGTGTCGATAGAACCAGCGGGGAAGATATTGGTGGGATTTCCGCTGCTATCATAGCCACCAATTGGAACTCCACAGGAAGGCTGCCCCAGCCGGGCGTTGAAAATCTCGCCGTTATAGGTAGGATGACCGCTGCAATCCGGCGCGCCTGCCGGGGTGGTCAAGTCCAATAGACTTGAAAAATCGCCTCCGATCATGGCAGGGTCGGGGATGATGCCGTTGGTGATTTGCCCTTCGCGTAAACGAAGCCCCTCGTAATCGCCAAAAAAGAATGTATGCCCTTTGCGAATCGGCCCGCCGAGGGTGAAACCAAACTGGTTTTGCTTCAGCGGCTCACGCGGAAAGCCTGACGCTTTCAGGACCGCATTCGAGCCGTCCAATTTGTCATTACGCAGAAACTCGTACACATCCCCATGAAAGTCGTTCGCCCCGGACTTAATAACAGCATTCATGATTGCGCCATTACCGCGACCGAATTCTGCGCTGTAGGAATTGGTTTCCACCTTAAACTCCGCTATGGCATCGACCGAAGGCTGGATGACATAGGTAGATTCATTCAACACGTCGCCCAGGTTCGCATTGTTGTCCACGCCGTCGAGCAGGAAGTTATTTTGTAGCGCTCGAGCTCCGTTGGCGCTGAAGCCGAAGCTCTGATGAACACGGGAGCCCGGCTCACTGGGCGCCACTCCTGCACTTAATTGGGCAAGTTGCGCATAGTTGCGTCCATTCAAAGGAAGAGTTGTGGCAGTCTGGCCGCTGATGACTTGCCCCATCTCGCTGGTCTCGGTCTCAAGCTGTGGTGCGGTGCTGCTGACCGTCACGACCTCGCTCACCGCGCCGGGCACAAGCGAGACATTGATCGGGATTCTGTCTTGCACGTTGACCTCAACCGGGCCCACCTCTTCGGTTTTAAATCCCTGCTTCTCCACCCGCACTCGATACCGGCCAATGTGCAAAGGGCCGAGGGAATATTCGCCAGCCTGGCTGGTCTCGGCGTGGGCTTCAGTCCCCCGGTCCAAGTCAGTAACCGTGACCTTGGCCTTGGCCACGGCAGCCCCGGAGGAGTCGTGGACAAGACCCACGATTGCACCGGTGTCTTTCTGTGCCCGTGCCATTCCGCACGTTGCCAAAATCAAAGTGAATGACACGAGGTGAGTTCTGGTGATGGCTAATCGCAAGAATGAAAGCGCGTGGCAGGATGCGGATGTACTCATGACTATCTCCACTCTGGTTGCGCGTGATCTGCGCGTAGAAAGAAATATCCCGCTGCGCGAATGTATGCACTTTGTGTGCGTTTGTCAACCCATTTTGTTCAATAGTCGACGAAAAGTCTCTTGAAACTGAGTAAAGCTGGGCTACAATGTGGCCCACCAGCCTCATGAGCTGGAGGGCTGGATTTTTTGTGGGGACCCTTATGCTGGCTGAAGAGCGCAGATTCCGCATTTGCGAGATTCTTAACACCCAACGAACCATTAGTGCGTCTGAGCTTTGCAGCACCTTGAAGGTCACGAAAGCAACCATTCGCCGCGACCTCGCGGCACTCGAGGATGAGGGCATGCTGGTCCGATCCCATGGCGGCGCAGTGTCTCGTATGTCCAGCACAAAATTCCAACCTTCTTATGACGCCTTGGCGCGCAGCAATAGCGAGGAGAAACAGGCCATCGCTCGCGAAGCCGAGAAGTTGATCCTCGACGGAGACACGGTTTTTCTCGAGGGCAGCACAACAGTTTTGGAGTTAGCCCGCCGCTTGCACAATCGCAACCGGCTTACTGTAGTGACCAACTCCCCGACCATCGTATGCCAGCTACAACACAGCAACGGCGTGACGGTCTTGTGCACTGGCGGCGATCTGCAAAAAGACACGTTCTACTTCTCGGGAGAGTGGGCGCAACGCGCGCTTGCTGAAATCCGCCTGGACAAAGCGGTGCTGGGCGTAAGCGCCATCGATCCTGGTTACGGGATCTCCACTGCCAATCACGCCGAAGCGCAAATCAAAAAGATGATCATCAAAGCAGCAAAGACTCGTATCGCTCTGGCCGACCATACCAAGTTTGGCAAGCAGTCGTTTGCCTACGAGGGGCCAATCAGCGACATCAACGTACTGGTGACCGACGCGGCAACTGATTCCAGGTATGTCAGCGACCTGCGCGAAGCCGGACTTGAAGTTGTCGTCGCAGAAAGTTCGCCTGCCCCGCCCTCAGCGCGAAGAAATCGCGCCAATACGAACAAAAAGTATTGACACTCGCTCACATACGGACTAACTTTGGCTTTCGCGTCCCGCAGTTACACCTTGCCCGTTTCGAGGGAGTTTTGAGCGATTGCGGTAAGAGATTACGCTTGTGTCGAGTCTTGGGAGGCGCGGGCCATCGCGCTCTAGTGGTTGCCTTCGATCATGCCTTAGCCCTTGGTCCAATCCCTGGGACCGAAGATCCTTTGGCGCAGATCCGGCGCTTCGCTGCCGCAGACGTCGATGCTTTGCTCCTCAATCTTGGCCTTACTCGGCAACTCGCGGATTCGCCTCTCCCCCGATCGTTGCCTTCCGTAATAGCTCGCATTGATTGGACCACCGTATGGGCCGCAGTCAGCAACAATGGTAAAGGCGATCTTCGCAGCTGCATGCTGGCACGCCCAGAAGAGGCTCTGCACCATGGCGCCGACGCTGTTCTCACTTACATGATCGTCGGCACGGGTGATGCCGACTTCGAGAGCAAGGAGATTGCGCGTACGGCTAAAGTAGCCCGGGAATGTGAGCGAATTGGAATTCCGCTAATCGTCGAGTCCCTGGCGCGAGGACAGAACTTGTCCAATCCCGGGGATCCGAAGTGGCTGAACCTGCACACCCGCATGGCTGCAGAACTGGGAGCTGACGCCATCAAGACCGACTACAGCGGCGATCCGGAATCCATGCGTTCGGTCGTAGAGGGATGCTCCCTCCCAATTCTTGTTCTGGGCGGAAGCCGCCAAGCTTCCGATGCCGATGCCCTCGAAGTTGTCCGAGGGGCGGTCACGGCGGGAGCCGCCGGAGTTTTTTTCGGGCGCAACGTCTTTCAGGCCTCTAACATGAGCGCTTTCCTCCAAAAAGCACGCGCCATTCTCGACGGCAGCGAAGTCCTGCAGGCGAGGAGACAAAAAGGTAGTGCCTCGAACTAACAGGATCGCAGCGGTAAGACGGATTAGTAATGTCCTAGACGGCCGCACCGGTTTTCGCATAAGCGCCCAATGGGGACATGTTTCTGTCCTGGCAGGCGGCGGACACATTTGCGAGTTGTGCCTGAACAGTCTGCCGAGAGTGAATCCCCTGTGGCGACCTCAATGGACCACGATAGACCCCAATCGCTACGCGCCGGGCAAGCATCACCGCATTTACGGACCTCCACCGGACGGCAAGTTGCTCGCCGGCATCGCCGGCCACAGTTTGAGCTTCGACCACTTCGGGCCACCGTCCAAGCAGGAAACAGCCGCAGGCCTTACCACCCACGGCGAAGCGCCATCAACGAACTGGCGGCTTCTAAGGCAATCCGACTCACCCAGGCCAACCCTCCATTACGGCCGAACTCTTCGAGAATCACAGATTGATTTTAGTCGGAAGATTTCCGTGGACCGGACAAGCGCCGTTGTTTACTGCGAAGAATATGCGACGAATCTGAGCTGTTATGACCGCCCGATTTGCTGGAATGAGCATGCAACTTTCGGTCCTCCATTCCTGGAATGCGGGACGACGGTCTTCGATATGCCGGCAACTCTCGCGAAGGTATGCCCTGCTAGCTACAGCGAACGGATTTTTCTGCAGCCCGATGTTGAGTTCACTTGGCCCCGTGCTCCCACGAAACAAGGAGGAAGCGCCGATTTGCGTACTACCCCAGATCAGCAGTTCGGGCATTACACTGCCCAGCTCCTGGATCCAAATCTTGAAATCGCCTTTGTCAGCGCTTGCAATCCATCGCAACAATTCTTGGTGGTCTATGTGTTCCACAGAAAAGATTTTCCCTGGGTCGGCAACTGGGAAGAGCGAAACAATCGCACTGCGCCGCCGTGGAAAGGACGGACCTTTTGCCGCGGGATCGAGTTCAGCACAACGCCTTTTCCAATTCCGCGCCGCGAGATCATCGAGCAAGGCCCGCTTTTTGGAGAACGCACCTATCGCTGGCTTCCGGCGAAGTCGAGTCTGCGAGTTCGCTACTTGATCATGGCGTTTAAGACCCCCGAAGCATTCTCCGGAGTTAGCGAGGTCAGGGTCCGAGGAGAAGTCGCTCATGTGGTTGAAACCGAACCTCGATCTCGCGAATTAACCGCTTCAATAGGAGATTTTCTGTAAGGCCGCCATCATGAGTCTATTGGCCGTTGACATCGGATCGAGTGCTTGCAAAGCCGTACAGTTCACGGTCGGTGGAGAAATTCTCGCCCAGCACACTTCCGCATACACTCCTGACTTTCCTCAACCTTCGTTCGCTGAAATGGACCCAGACAAATTTTGGTCCGCAGTCTGTTCGTGCTGCAATTCGGTTGGAAGCCGGCTATCAGATCCGGTACAGGCGCTTTGTCTCAGCTCTCATGGCGAGACTTTTGTCGCGCTTGACGGCAATGGCCAGCCCCTCGCCCCCGTCATCCTCAACCAGGACAGCCGCGCCACCGCCGAGGCTGCCTGGTGTGAGCAAGCGATTGGTCGCAAGCGTTTGTTTGAAATCACCGGGTTGGTTACGCATGCCATGTACACCATCCCCAAGATCATTTGGTTGCGTAAGCATCGGCGGGAGATCGTCGACTCAACCGCCCGCTTCGTCACTCTCATCGGCTACATCCTGCAGCGCATGAGGCTTCCTGCCTACGTCGATTACTCCCTGGCCTCGCGCTTCCTGGCTTTTGATATCCGGAAGCAGACCTGGTCCGAGGAGATTTTGGACGCTGCGGGCTTGCGCAAAGACAAATTCAAAGATCAGCTACCCGTTCCCGTTCCCGCCGGCACTATCGCCGGAAAGTTGAGCTCCGAGGTTGCCAGTGATCTAGGTCTCGCCCCGGGCACGTTGGTTGTAGTTGGAGGGCACGACCAGGCTTGCGGTGCATTGGGAGTGGGGGCGATAGGCGGCGGGCGGGTGTCTGATTCCATCGGAACCTACGAATGCATCCTTGCGGCTTCCGATGCGCCATGCCGTACCGATGCGGCTCTGGCGGCGTCGCTGAATTCTTACTGCCATGTTGTGCCCGATAAATTCGCAACCATTGCTTACTTCCCATCCGGCATCATGGTCAAGTGGTTTCACGAATTGCTGTACAGCAACGGATCAGGTCAGGTCAGTACGGAAACTGTTCCTGAGAATGTCGAACGCTATTCTTCCTTAGAGGCAAACGTCCCGGAAGGCCCTACCGGTTTGTGCGTCACTCCACACTTGATTGGTACTTGCAATCCTGAGTTCAACCCGCATGCGCGCGGAGTAATCGCCGGTCTCAACCCCGGCACCACTCGCAGCCAAATTTATAAGGGCATTTTGGAAGGATTGGCCTGTGAGCTGTCGCTGATCACAGAGGTCTTGGCAGAAGCGGTCGGAGATTTTGCCGACATTTACGTCACCGGTGGAGGCTCGCGGTCGGTGCTTGGGCTGCGGTTGCGCGCAGCCCTCACCGGACGCCGTTTGCATGTGATGAGATCCTCAGAAGCGGTGTGCCTGGGCACTGCAATTCTAGCTGGCGTTGCCGCCGGCGAATACCGAGATGTCAGCGAGGCGGTCGAGCAGATGGTCCATGAGACGACGGTTCTACAACCGGACTTGGAAATGGCCGCCAGCTATGCAGATCAAGTGAATCAGTACGGGATGCTTCGTGCGGCGATGATGGCACGTTTGGATATTGCTGCGCACTAATTTCGCTGGCGTGCCACGGAGGAGCGTTTGATTCATCCTACAGTTGGCTTCATCGTCTACGGTGTCCATAAAGACGGCCTCAAGGATCCCATGGGAGCCCCCTTTATCGATGATGCGGTGGTGAAGCGTTCAAAGCAAGCTCTCACGCAAGCTGGCTTGAAAGTCGTGGAACACGACGTGGTAGTGGCTACGAAGGCCGAAGCTCTCACCGCCATGCAGCAGATGAAGTCCGACCAACAGATCAATATGATCGTGCTTTTCTCCGGCACCTGGGTCTGGGCCGCGCATCTGGTTGCAGCAATACGCGATTATGCGCTGAGCGGCAAAGCAGTGCTCTTGTGGACTCACCCCGGTTCTCAAGGCTGGCGGCCTGTGGGGGGACTGGTGATGCATGGCGGCCTGCTGGAAATCGGAGTCCCTCACAAGTTTGTCTATGGGGACGCAGACGACTCCGAGACGATTCTAAAGATTGTCAGCTACGCGCGGGCCGCTCATCTGAAGAATTCGCTGAACCTGTCCACAATGGGGACGTTCGGCGGCCGCGGCATGGGGCAAACCTGCGGCGTCGCCGATCCCTCACAATGGATGCGAATGTTTGGCGTGGATATCGACTCCCGCGACACCACCGAGCTCATCCGCGAAGCGGAGAAGGTTTCGGCAAAGGAAATCGATGGTCTTAAACCTCGTTTAGAAGCGCTCTTCGGCACTGCACCCGAGAAGAACGTGGTAAACAAGCGCTCGATCCGCCTTTACCTTGCACTGAAGAAGGTCGTCGAAAAAGAGAAATTTGATTTTTATACCATCCAGTCTTTTCCAGGCTTGGGCGATGACTATTCCGCCACCTGCTTCGCCCAAAGCATGATGCTCGAAGACGGCTATGGAACTTCCACTCTGGGCGACTTCAACACCGCGCTGACTGTCTGGTTGTTGACTAAGCTGAGTAAAGAACCGGTGTACTACGGTGACCTGCAGCACATCGACAAGAAGAAAAAAGAAATCAAGATCATTGGAGATGGAGCCTGTCCGCCGTCGCTAGCCAGCAAGCTGGGTCCAGCAGGCTTCTCCGAACATGGCATTCCAACCGAGGGCGAGGCTGGCGGACTCTCCGTCAGACTCGTCTGCAAAGTGGGTGAAGGCGTTTTGGCGCGCGTCGGTCGAGTGAAAGGCGAATTCCAGATGGTGATCACTCGCGCCACGATTTTCGAGCCGCCCAAAGACCAAATTCTGCACCGTCTCAACGAGTGTGGCATTCCCTTCTGGCCACACGGGTTCGTTACCGCTCACTGTGATATCGACAGAATGCTCGATAGCTGGACTAACGAATACGCTTGCCTGGGATATGGCAGCGACTTGTTTCCCGCGCTCGTCGATTTCTGTGAGCTGACCGGGATCAAGCCGGTGTTGCCTTGAGCGGACGACCTACAACCCTGGCGAGGCTCATTTGTCTGATCAGCAAAATAACCGGCGCTCACGCCTGCAACCAAACCTTTTCAGTCGGCTGTTAGGTTTGTCCGCTAGGCTTCCCCCGACCTACACCCTAGGTGACCTGAACTAAGTCGCGCGTACACACGACGATAGCCACTGACAGCAAAACCCTCGCACTTTCGAGATTCGACCGCCACTGGTTCCCCAATTCTCCTGACCTTGTTAGGCCATTTTTCGATGGTACCGGGTTGGCTCGCTTACACGACTTAGCCCGTCCGGCCTTCCCGATTAAACGATTGGCGGGTTTTGCATGCACAATGGCGTGCTTTGCATATTGCAACACCCGCCGAGCATCTAGATTAAGCGCATGTACAACGCGAAAGCTTACTCCGCTGCCAGTGCGATATCGCCGCTCGCCTCAACCAGGATCGTGCGGCGCGACCCAACCGAACACGACGTACAGATCGAAATTCTGTTCTGCGGCGTTTGCCACTCCGATCTCCACCAAGTCCGGAACGAGTGGAAGGACGCGATGCCCACGGTTTATCCCTGCGTTCCCGGGCACGAAATCGTTGGCCGCGTCACCAAGGTCGGCTCCGCAGTCTCCACGTTCAAGCCCGGCGACCTCGCCGCGGTGGGTTGCATGGTCGATTCCGACCGCACCTGTCCCGAGTGTCAGGCTGGCCTTGAGCAGTTCTGCCCGAATTTCACCTTAACTTACAACTTCCCCGATAAGCCTCTGGGCGGCGTTACTTACGGCGGCTATTCCGACAGTATCGTTGTTGACCAGAGATTCATTCTCCGCGTCCCCTCGAACCTGAACCTTGCCGGAGCCGCGCCTCTTCTCTGCGCAGGCATAACAACATATTCACCCATGCGCCACTGGGGTGTCACCACGGGCAAGAAGGTTGGCGTAGTCGGCATTGGTGGACTCGGCCATATGGGCGTTAAGTTTGCCCATGCGCTCGGAGCTCAGGTTGTAGTCTTCACGACTTCTGCAAATAAGAAGGAAAACGCTCTCGGGCTGGGTGCGGACGAGGTCGTCATTTCGAAGGATGCAGACGGGATGCAGAAGCACGCTGGCAGCTTCGACTTCATTCTTGATGCTGTCTCGGCTGATCATGACATCAACGCTTACATCAATCTGTTGCGTCGCGATGGCAACATCACACTCGTCGGTGCGCCGGAGAAGCCTCTCGCGGTTTCGGCATTCGGCCTTCTGATGGGTCGCCGCAGCCTCTCCGGTTCGCCCATCGGCGGAATTCCCGAAACTCAGGAGATGCTTGATTTCTGCGGGCAGCACAACATTACTGCTGATGTGGAAATCATTCCAATCCAGAAGGTCAATGAAGCTTACGAGAGACTGCTCAAGTCGGATGTGAAGTATCGCTTCTCAATTGACATGGCTTCTCTCAAATCTGAATAAAAGCAAGGAGAACAAAATGCGGATATTTATCACTGGAGCGACCGGATATATAGGTCGCGTTGTAACGGAGCGTGCGCTCGCTGACGGTCACGCTGTATGCGGGCTATCGCGGAGTGAAGAAGGCGATTCACGATTGAGAACATTGGGCGCGACCCCGGTGCGCGGAGAACTCGCCAGCCTAGAGGTACTTCGGCAGCAGAGCGCCCAGGCTGACGCTGTGTTGCACCTGGCATACATTCACGACTTCACCATGGACCACGAAGAGGTTCTGAGCATTGACGCGGCGGCGGTGGATGCATTGGGCGAGCCTCTGCGCGGAACAGGGAAGTCGTTCGTCATAACTTCTGGTACGGCGGTAGTTGACCCGGACCCGACCGGTGCTGAGACCACGGAGGAGTCGCCATTGTCCGAAACCTTCGTGCTGAAAGACCGCATCCGTTCCGAGCGGCATGCACTGCGCCAGAGCGAAGACGGTGTCCGGGTGAGCGCGATTCGTCTGCCTCCTTATGTCTACGGACGCGGCAGTAGCTACTTCGTGCCGATGCTGATGCAGATGGCTGCGAAGGCCGGTGAGTCCGTCTACGTAGATGACGGACGTCTGCGCACCTCAGGTGTTCACGTGGATGATGCAGCCTCGCTGTATCTTCTGGCTGTAGGAAAGGCGAAAGCCGGGGACGTCTTCAACGGCACCGGATCGACAACCGTTACTTTACGGCAGTTGGCCGAAGCGATCGGAGCGGCACTTGAAGTTCCAGTTCGCTCGGTCAGCCGCGAAGAGGCGGAGGCTATTTGGGGTAAATTCCTGACGGCGTTTGTTCAATTCGAAAACCGGGCGTCTAATCGAAAAGCAGTTCAGCAACTGGAATGGCGGCCAAAAGGAATCGATATGCTCACGGACATACGATCGGGGTCGTATCGAGAGCTGGCGGAAAAATTCCGACAGACTAAACACCCCGCGTACGTGGGTTAGGAGTGCGTCAAACCGATGAATAAGCACTTTCGCTTCTCGGGCGGTATGTTTCAACGATTGGAAGAACTGGGAGTCCGCGCCCCTGCGGTCCTGCGGAGAGCCGGACTTTCCCAGACTTTCACTGATCAACCACGCGTGCTTCTGAAGACTGAGGAGCTTTTCGCCCTATGGCGCGCCATTGGGGAAGTCAGCACCAATCCAGCGATTGGTCTCCTGCTCGGCACAGAAACTAAGACCGAGCGGTTCCACCCCATCGGCCTCGCTGCTCTCTCCACAGAGAACTTCGGCTCAGCCGTAGACCAAATGGCTCGTTATAAGCAGCTCACCTGCCCGGAAGAGATCCTGCAGGAAAAAGACGACGAAGAGTGGAGCATACAGTTCCGATGGCTTCTCGCGCATGAAGTCGAGCCTTCGGTGCTGATCGAATGCTGCTTCGCTTGGGTGCTCTCAGTAGCTCGGCACGGCACCGGTACTCGCCTATCGCCGTTGCGTGTGGAATTTGTACAACCTCGCGCCCACTTGAAAGTGATTGAGCGTCATTTTGGCTGTCCGGTGATCACCGGGGCCGAACGCAACGCGATCGTGTTCCGCGCTGCCGACGCTCAGAGACCGTTCGTCACCCGGAATGCTGAACTGTTAGCAATGCTCGCGCCGCAATTCGAGAACGAGTTGAAACAAGAAAATGCGGACGAGAACTTCCTCGATCGCGTCCGCGTAGCGGTACAGCAAAAGCTGACTGGCCGGCGTCCTACTATCGAGGACATTGCCGATGCGCTGCATATCAGTTCCCGTACCTTGCAGCGGCATTTGCAAGAGGCAGGCTCCACCTTTCAGCGCGTTTTAGAAGAAGCCCGTCACCAGCTTGCCCGCCACTATCTCAACAACTCGGTCCTCGAATTGAATGAAGCTGCCTACCTTCTCGGATATGAGGACGGAAACTCCTTCGTCCGCGCTTTCCGCACTTGGGAGGGAGTTCCACCCGCTCGCTGGCGCGAAATGCAGCGGACACAGGCAGCATTGTAACTAGGCAATTTGACTTGTAAGGAGGAGCAATGAAGAAACGCAAACTTGGGAAAAGCAACCTTGAAGTGTCGGCCATCGGGCTCGGCTGCATGGGAATGAGTTATGGCTACGGTCCCGCCGGCGACAAGCAGGAGATGATCTCGCTGATTCGAGCGGCAGTCGAACGCGGCGTTACATTTTTCGATACCGCTGAAGCGTATGGCCCGTTCGCCAATGAAGAACTCGTCGGCGAAGCCCTCGCACCCTTCCGCAAGCAGGTGGTGATCGCAACGAAATTCGGATTCGCGCACGATCCGAACGGCGGATTGAAGATGGACGTCATGGATAGCCGGCCGGAGCATATAAAGCAGGTTGCCGAGGCCGCTCTCAAACGACTCAAGACTGATGTCATCGATTTGTTTTATCAACACCGTGTTGATCCCAGCGTGCCGATCGAAGAAGTAGCCGGAGCAGTGAAGGATCTCATCCACGACGGAAAGGTGAAGCACTTCGGACTCTCCGAAGCTGGCGTGCAGACCATTCGTCGAGCAAACTCCGTTCAGCCAGTGACTGCATTGCAGAGCGAATACTCGCTTTGGTGGAGACGTCCTGAAGAGGGAGTATTGCCGACGCTTGATGAACTTGGGATCGGATTTGTTCCGTTCAGCCCTCTTGGCAAGGGCTTTCTCACTGGCGCGATCAACCAAAACACAAAATTCGATAAAAGCGACTTCCGTAATATTGTTCCTCGATTTACCGAAGAGAACCGAAAGGCAAACCAGGCTTTGGTGGATATGCTTGGCAGGTTCGCGCAACAGAAGAGGGCGACGCCTGCGCAGATCGCGCTGGCCTGGCTGCTTTCACAGAAGCCGTGGATCGTCCCCATCCCGGGTACGACAAAACTGCATCGTCTGGAAGAGAACGTCGGAGCGGCTGGCATCGAACTTACAGCTCAAGATCTCCGCGACCTCGAAATCGCTGCGTCAAAGATTCCGGTCCAGGGGGAGCGGTATCCCGAGGAACTAGAGAAGCGAACTGGTCGCTAAGCGATCGCATCCAAGCAGCAGTGAAGATAATGAACGACAACTTCGGAGGAAGGGATCGTCATCATCAACGGATGTGGACGTGAACCAGATCGTCTTCGGAACCACGCGCCAGGAACTGTAGAGGAGTACATATGCCAACCGGGAACGATACTCTGAAAAACCGCCTCTCGAAATCTCGCGAAATTAGCATCACCGTGACCGGCAGAAAGTCGGGACGCGCCATCTCGGTCCCAATCTGGTTCGTATTAGAGGGCGACCAACTATGCCTCCTCCCCGTTAAGGGATCGGATACCCAGTGGTACAAGAACGTGCTCAAGAATCCCTCGATTAGGATTGAGGCGCATGGCGCGGAGGCTGAATTGAACCCTGTCGCTGTTACTGATGGTAAGCGGGTTTCGTCTGTGGTCGAGAAATTTCGCACCAAGTATGGGGCCAGCGATGTCAAGAAATACTATTCAAAGCTAGACGTTGCCGTTGTCGCTGAGATGCGGTGATCCGGAGCTGCCGAGTTTCGGCTATGAAGGCGGTTGAAAACCGCTTCGTACTGGATTTGGTTCCGGTCCCTGCCGATGGGGACCAGAAAGAGATCAATCACGTCCATCCGTTCGTGCTCCAAACGAAAGCTGCCTTGACCTAACCCAGAATCGGCCGGCCCCGCGAATGAAACGGAAAACTGCTCTTGGTTGGGAGTGCATTGACCCACGCGCACGTCTATCAGATTCAATGTGACTGGCTTTGCTTCCGGCCGCAGGACACGAAACTCGGCTCCAAGATTTTCCTGGAATGCTGCAAGAGTCAACTGCTCGTTCATACCGGTCTCTGGCTCAGCTAATACGGTGGCCGTGGTCATCTAATCTCCATGCTTTCGTAGACATCGTCTTCGCCAGTTTTCACGAATCCAAGGCGGGAATACAAAGCTGCGGCGCGATTTCCTTAGCGTCGATTTGGCTGTGCCGAAGGGAGCTTCCAGAGGCACGTTTACGATCACGTTCACAGGAACGTCCGGAACGCTGACTCACATCACGACCGCGAAGCTGACAGTAAAGTAGGAACTGATGGAACGTTGAAAGCGAAAGGCCGCTGCAGAGGCCGCCTTTTTCTTGCTGGCGAAGGCGTAGCCAGCAGAAAGCTCGTGAGCACAGCACAAACTCGCGATTCATGAAGCTCCGCCCACCTCAGCCAATAGCCTCTCAGCTGCGCGGACGCCGCGATACTGTGCTTCTTCGAAGATTGAAAACCCACTGAGGTCGGAGTTCGCGAAGAGGATCC
>Ga0070717_10001778_pt1 | contig 15035 bp, 12 predicted proteins | sample LARL113metaG_FD_71366 | JGI IMG/M metagenome (GOLD analysis project Ga0070717, IMG submission 71366) | Corn, switchgrass and miscanthus rhizosphere microbial communities from Kellogg Biological Station, Michigan, USA - LAR L11-3 metaG | ecosystem: Host-associated > Plants > Roots > Rhizosphere ... | reverse complement strand
ACAGCGCGGCCTAACATTCCGTCCGCGCGTTGTTGTCTCATGATCGGCCAGACCATCTCGCATTACCGAATCTCGCAGAAGCTCGGCGGAGGCGGAATGGGCGTCGTGTATGAGGCGGAAGATCTTCGTCTTGGCCGGCGCGTTGCCCTCAAGTTTCTTCCTGATGAACTGGCGGAGGATTCCCAGGCTCGAGATCGATTTCAGCGCGAGGCGCGAGCAGCGTCGGCTCTAAACCATCCCAACATCTGCACGATTTACGACATCGGTGAAGCTGATGGCCGGCACTTCATTGTCATGGAGTACCTCGAAGGCAGAACGCTGAAGTACCGCATCGAGGGAAAGCCGGTTTCGCTTGACCAGTTGCTTGATTTTGGAGCGCAAGTCGCCGATGCGCTGGATGTGGCCCACTCGGCGGGAATTATTCATCGCGACATGAAGCCCGCGAATCTGTTTCTCACCAAGCGTGGGCAAGCCAAAATTTTGGATTTTGGATTGGCGAAAGTAAACCGGCCGATTCCGCAACTGGAGCCGGTAGGCGCATCGTTCCCTACTGCGGCAGTGAATGACGCGGCGCAATTGACCAGCCCAGGTTCCACTGTCGGCACAGTCGCCTATATGTCACCCGAGCAGGCGCGGGGGGAGGAACTGGATGCCCGCACCGATCTTTTTTCCTTTGGCGCCGTGCTCTACGAAATGGCCACTGGCAGGCAGCCGTTCACAGGCAGCACGTCGGCCGTGATCTTTGACGCAATCCTGAACCGCGCGCCTACTGCTCCGGTGCGGCTGAATCCGAATTTGCCGGCGGAGCTGGAACGCATTATCAACAAGGCCTTGGAGAAGGACCGCGAGCTGCGCTACCAGGTGGCGTCGGAGATGCGTGCCGATTTGAAGCGGCTAAAGCGGGAGATTGATTCGGGCAAGAGCGCGGCGATTAGTGGGCAGCAGGAGGTCACTTCAGCTCGCATCGGGTCGGACGCAACCGCCCGCTCAGCTGGAGCGCAGCTTAGCTCCGATTCCCAGTTCGTATCGCACGAGGACACTGCTGGGAAGAGCACAGCTCCAGCCGCGCCAACCAGTTCGCAAACGAAGATCGGAGTTTTAGCTCCTGCCGGCCGCGTTCGCATGCTTTGGAAGATCGCGATCCCCGCAGTTGTAGTCATCGCCCTCATTGTGGGCTTTCTCTTCTTCCGCTCGCGTAACGCTCATTCGCTGACCGAGAAAGATTCGATTGTGCTCGCCGACTTTGCCAACACTACCGGCGAGTCGGTGTTCGACGACACTCTGAAGCAAGCCCTGCGCGTCCAACTGGAGCAGTCGCCATTCCTGAACGTCCTCTCCGAGCAGCAAGTCAGCCAGCAACTGCGTTACATGGGCCGGCCTGCTAACGACCGGCTCACGCAAGATGTGGCCCGCGAGCTCTGTCAGCGCGCTGGCAGCAAAGCTGTGCTTACAGGTTCCATCTCCGGCCTCGGCAGCCATTACGCTATCGGACTGAACGCCATGAACTGCCAGACGGGGGATTCTCTCGGCAGCCAACAAGTGGAGGCCGACAGCCGGGAACAAGTGCTTAAGTCGCTTGGTCAGGCTGCCAGCAAATTGCGCGAGACACTAGGAGAATCGCTGGCAACCATCCAGAAATACGACGCGCCGGTGGAGCAGGCTACAACCGGCTCACTCGAGGCGCTGAAAGCCTACACTCAAGGATGGAACCTGCACATCAGCGATCAAGAAACACAGGCTATTCCGTTCTTCAAACGTGCCATCGAGCTGGATCCCAATTTTGCACTCTCGTATGCGGCCATGGGTCAGGCGTACGTCAACCTCGGGGAGGACGAACTTGGCGCCCAATATACCAAGCAAGCCTTCGAGCGCCGTGACCGGACCAGCGAGCGCGAAAAGTTCTACATTACTTCTCATTATTACCTGAACGTTTTGAGAGACATACCGCAGACCGTTCAAACAGCGGAGCTGTGGGCGAAGACCTACCCGCGAGATGAAGTCCCTCATAACAACTTGGCAGTGACGTACAGTGTGCTGGGCCGCTTCGACCGGGCGCTGCAGGAGGCCCAGGAGAGCGTACGTCTTGTCGACAATTCCGGCAATGCTGTGGGCCAGGGTTTCGCATATCTTGCGCTTGATCGCTTGGACGAAGCTCGCGGCATTTTCCAGAGGGCACTGGCACGCGCCCCTGACGATTTTGCATTGCATCTCGGAACTTATTTCGTTGCCTCCATTCACCGCGATACTACCGCTATGGAACAGCAGGTAGCCTGGGCGGCTGGCAAGCCGAGCGCTGAAGGTCTTTTTCTGGCCTTAGATGGGCAGACAGCGGCGGCTTACGGCAAGCTAACCAGAGCCCGGGAAATGTTCCAACGCTCTGTAACTGCAGATCAGCGCGACAACTTGAAGACGAACGCCACGTCCACGGAGGCAACAGCGGCGTTGTGGGAAGCAGAGTACGGGAATCTGGAATTGGCGAGGCGTGACGCGAGCTCCGCATTGGCCACGGCGCCCTCCGAAACCGCAAAGATCCTAGCCGCGCTGGCGCTGGCGCAAGCCAAGGATGTGCCGCACGCCGAGGCAATCGTACGCGAACTGAGCCAGCGCTTGCCCCGTGGCACGATGTTCAATAACGTCTGGCTCCCGAGCATTCGTGCCCAGATTGCGATGAGCCGCAGCAATCCTGCGGAAGCAATCAAGGTTCTCGAGGCAGCACGACCCTACGAGCTGGGACAAGAACCACCGCGTCCGTTTCTGTACCCAATTTATGCTCGTGGGCAATCTTACCTGCGCGCGCAACAAGCCGGTACGGCGGCGACTGAGTTCCAGAAAATCCTCGATCACAGAAGCCTCGTTGGCGGGTTCCCGCTCGAGGCTCTGGCTCACCTTGGCCTGGCGCGTGCTCGCGCCCTCGCAGGCGATACCGCAGGCGCACGTACCGCGTACCAGGATTTTTTTGCGCTCTGGAAAGATGCCGACCCGGATATTCCTATCCTCAAGGAAGCTAAGGCGGAGTACGGAAAGCTGCAGTAAAGCAGTAGCAACCAAAAGCCATGTAGGCCCGGACGCCCTCGTCCGGGCGGGCGAGCGCAGCTCGCCAGTTACAACAGCCAGCTACGAAGACAAGAATGCGGAGCTTCGCTCCGCCGGGCGGGGCACCCGCCCCTACGTGGTCTGTACTGGCTATACGTCTTTTATGCGCGTGGCGATGTACCACTGGTTGCCGAACGCATCTTTCACTCCTCCGCTGCGATCGCCATACGGATGGTCTTGCGGCTCGGCAATCGAAGTTGCGCCAGCAGCGAGCGCACGACGGTAGACGGAGTCGCAATCGGGCACATACAGATAGAACATGGACTTCATGGGCTGATACTTGCCGTGCGCCTCGCCCATTTCCACCACTGAGTCACCAACGCGTATCTCGGCATGGTGGATGACGCCATCGGGTGACGCGTATTTCGCAATCTCTTGCGCCCCGAAGGCGCGCTTTAGAAAGTTGATGACCGGCTCCGCCCGCAGTGGATGCAGGTACGCATTGACGTTGTGCAGACCTTTCGGAACATAGGTCTCGCCCTTGTGGGTAGCGATATACCAATAATTTCCTGCCGGATCTTTCACTCCACCTGAGCGCTCGCCGTATTCTTGGTCTACGACCTCGTCAACCGACTCGGCTCCAGCGGCCAGAGCTTTCTGATAGACGGCATCTACGTCTTCCACATACACGTGGATTGCATGGACGTTTGGCGTCGAGCGAAACTCACGCCCAGGAACGCCGCCGCCTATCATCAGCATGGAATCACCGATGCGTGCCTCGGCATGCAGTCCGCCCGCCGATCCTACGGTGCGTAACGTTGCTTCGGCGCCGAATGCCTGCTTGGCAAACTCGAGCAGCGCCGGGCCATCCTGCGCGACCAGGTACGGTGTCACGGAGCGATAGCCTTTGGGAATAGGAGCGACTTCCGATTTTTTCGCCGGAGTCATCATCGCGCGGAACCGGCGGTTCATCTCTTCGGCCGATATCTCTTCCTTGACTGTGTAAACGTTCCAGGCATATCCGAAGGGATCAAGCAAGGTCCCGTCGCGGTATCCATAGAACTGATCTGTGATTGGGCCCGTCAGTTTAGCGCCGGCAGCGATCGCATGTTCAACGAAGGCGTCGACGTCGGGCACATTGATTGTCATACTGACGGGCGATTGCCCAAGCGTCTCGGCGCTGTAGCGGCTACCTTCTGGCCACTCCTCGCAGAGCATGATGGTTGAATCGCCGATCATGATCTCTGCGTGGCCTATGCCAGATTCCGTCTCGAACCGCCACGACTCCTTTGCTCCAAATGCTTTCTCGTAGAACTCGATTGCTTTTGCCGCGCTCTTGTAGCTTAGCCTCGGAGAGGCGAACGTACGAACTGCTGCTATGGGTTGCCTAGCGGTTGCCATGGATAATGTCCTTTCCAAATCAGTTTTTAGACGTGCTTTAAAGCCTTCGCGTGGGAGATCGCGCAGTTCGGCGGCGATATGGAAGAACGCGGCGACGCTCGGATCGACCGACACGAGCACCTCTTCTCCCGACAGGATAATGTCGATCATTTCGTTCACTCGATCTACTAGAGAGGGCTTAGGCACTAGCACCCTCCATTTGCGAGCGCAGTTTTTCGAGCGCGCGGAATTGAAGCTGCTTCACCGCACCCTCAGTGCGTCCCAGTTGTTGGGCTATTTCATGAATGCTCCGCTCGTCTACAAAACGTGCGACGATGACCCGGCGCTGATCCGCGGGAAGCTGCTCGACCAGCCGAATGAGCTCCGCGCGATGTTCGACTGCGGTCATATCGGTTTCGGTGCCCGGCTCTGGCGGATCATCGGGACTGGGCACCTCTCGCGCAGTTCGCTTGGCTCGATCGGTAATCGCGTTGGCCGCGATCCGCAGAAGCCAGGCCGCGAATGGTGCACCGCGCCATTCAAAACGTGAAAGATTGGCCAGTGCTTTGTGGAAAACATCCGAGGTCAAGTCCTGAGCCGCGTCCCGATCATGCACTCGGCTGGCGATGAAGGCGTAAACCCGCGCGAAGTTTACCTCGTAGAGATCCCCGAAGCGGCTCGGATCCTTCTGCGCAGCTTCGATCAGCAGACGCTCGTCTGCATCGGTATGCGCCGTCTTTGCGGCCGACATTCGCGCGACCATCGCTCTCAACTATATAAACTTTTCTCCTGAGGAAAGGTTACGGAGCAGCCGAGGATCTCCGTCATAAGGAAAACAGATTCCTCACGGCTTAAGATAGTTTGGAATAACAATGCAAAAAAGCAGATTTCTCACCCCTAACGGCGTTCGCAATGACGATGCAAAATACGACTGAACGGCACGCCCCCTCAACGCCGTGCACGCTTGTGCGTTATAGAAACAAGCGGGGCAACCTGAGCGGGGTCGAATCTCAGCTACCCAAATCACTTGTGGAGGGCAAATATGAAAACGCCATTCCTCATCGGTCGGCTCATATTCGGCGGATACTTCATTTACAACGGAATCAATCATTTCAAGCAGACGGAAACAATCGCGCAGTACGCGGGCGCAAAAAAGGTACCCAGACCGCGCGAGGCGGTGATGGCTACGGGGGCGATGATGCTGCTGGGCGGTACAAGCATTTTGCTGGGTGTCAAGCCGAAGTACGGGGCGGCCGCGATCTTAGGATTTCTGGCGGGAGTCTCGCCGATAATGCACGACTTCTGGCGGATGGAAGATCCCAATCAGCGCATGAATGACATGATCAATTTCACTAAGAATCTGGCGCTGATGGGCGGAGCCGCGGCCCTGATGGCGGTTGAGGAGCCATGGCCGCTAAGTGTAACGGTGGCACAACCGGGACGGATTGAGCGCGCGCGAAAATTCTTCCGGCGTGAGATAGCTGCGTAGGTTAAGTTTAGACGGGCGGGGACGCCCGTCCTCCATCGATTTTGTGGAAATCCTGAGCTGGCAGGCGGCACGCCCGCGCCACAGCGGCGGCGCCCCAAACATGCTCCAGACGCGCTGCGTCGCGTGATAGAATTTCCGCAAGTATCCTTCTCGCGAGAGCCCAGGTTGATTGAGCTAGCACCTTCGATTTTGTCGGCGGACTTCGCCCGCCTTGCGGAGCAAGTCCGCAGCGCAACCGAGGGCGGCGGCACGGTGATCCACGTCGATATCATGGACGGACACTTCGTGCCGACTCTTACTGTTGGCCCGCCGGTCGTAAGATCGTTGCGCAAAGCTACTGAGCTGCCGCTCGACTGTCACCTGATGATCGAAAATCCCGATCAATTCATCCCAGAGTTCTGTGAAGCAGGGGCAGATTGGATTTCGGTGCATCAAGAAGCATGCGTTCATCTGAATCGCACGCTGAACCTGATCAAGAGTCATGGATGCGTAGCGGGTGTAGTGATTAACCCGGCAACTCCCGTTGATACGTTGAGCGAGGTTCTGGATATTGTGGATTACGTGCTGGTGATGTCAGTGAATCCCGGATTTGGAGCGCAGAAGTTCATTCCTGGGGCGGTCCACAAGATCCGCAAGCTGGCGGATCTGCGAAATGAGCGCGGATTGAGCTATCGTATTGAAGTAGATGGGGGAATTGCGTTGGATACGGTTGGAGATGTGGTCCGCGCCGGGGCAGAAATTCTGGTGGCGGGCAACGCGGTGTTCGGACATGACGATCCAAAGATTAATGCCCAGAAATTATTGAAAACGGCGGTCGAGGCGACGCTGCAAAAAGTGTAGCTTCCAGAGGCCGCCGCCACAGCCGACGGGGGACGCCGGCGCTACTCATTCGAGGTCTTATGCTACGTCGTATTCCTGTAATTATTTTGCTTGCGGCCCTGGCGTTTACTGTCGCTTGTACCAACAAGAAAGTCAACAACCCGCTAGCTAATGTTGGATCCAAGCAGCCGGACAAGGTTTTGTTCGACCGTGCTATGGACGCCATGAAGCACAACCGCTTCGACGTGGCGCGGATCACCTTGCAGACGCTCATCAACACGTATCCAGATTCGGAGTTCATCGCGCGTGCCAAACTGGCGGTGGCCGATTCCTGGTACGCCGAGGGCGGCTCGACTTCGCTGGCGCAGGCTGAGGCGGAATACAAAGATTTCGAAACCTTCTTCCCCAACATGCCGGAGGCTGCGGAGGCGCAGGTCAAGATCGCCAACATTCACTATCAGCAGATGGAAAAACCCGACCGCGATTTCACTCACGCCATGCGGGCGGAAGAAGAATACCGGCAGGTAATCCTGCAATATCCTGACAACAAGAAGATGGTGGCTGAGGCCAAGCAGCGCCTGCTGGAAGTGCAGGAGGTAATTGCGGAACGCGAGTATCGTGTCGGCCGGTTCTACTATTTGCGCGAATCGTATCCGGCAGCCATTGCGCGGTTGCAGTCACTGGCAAATAAGTACCCGCTCTACAGCAGGGCTGACGAAGCGCTGTATCTGCTAGGACAGTCCTACGAAGGCGAGATCACGATGGTGCGCGCGAAGAAATTCGCGGAAGCAAGCAAGGCGCGCATGATTCAGGACCTTACCAAGAGCGCGACGGATGCATACTCGCGCATTCTCACTCGCTATCCGTTGATGGACCGTGTAGACGACGCGAAGGCGCGGCTGCAGGCGCTGCATCAGCCTGTCCCGAGACCGACCAAACAGGCGATTGCGCTCAATAAGAGAGAAGAAGAGAGTCGCCGCGAGACTCCGATGTACAAGCAGGTAATTAGAAACTTTTCCAAGCGTCCAGATACGGAGCAGGCAGCGAAAGTCGGCGATCCGACGCTGGTCGATCCGCCCATGACCAGCGCAACCGAGGTGGTGCAGCAGGCGACCCGGGCGATGATCGGAACCGGCGGTGGTGCCGACAAGAATGCCGTGGCCATTGAAACTGTCGGCAATGGTGCGCCTCCGCCGAGCCAACCGGTGCCGCGGTCTGATGCGCCTCCATCCGAGAACGCTGGGGCGCAGCCGGATAACTCCGCCGCTCCGCCTGCGGAGCAGCCAGCCAACGAACTGAAGCCAAATGTGGGAACGGACTCAAACGAGTTAAGGCCCAATACGCCATCCGACTCGAATGAATTAAAGCCTAACGTTCCTGATCATGGTGGGCAGACGTTGCCTCCTCCGCAGCAAGTAAATGAGATTCAGCCCGGGGACTCGAGCCAGGGGGCGAATGCCCAAGCAGGGGCGAAACCCGGGGATTCGGCGTCTTCCACCCAACAGAAGGATGACGACGAGACGATTTCTTCAAGCAAGAAGAAGAAAAAGAAGGGCTTAAAGAAGATTGTGCCGTTCTGAACACGTCAGAGGTCAATGTAGGTCGAGTCTGGCCATCGAGGAACATCCGTTGCCGCGTACGCGGTCGTTCCCACCCCACTTGTGACTGTCCGCTGGTAACCTGCTTACTCTCCTATTGTCATTGACTTAGGCTAAGGGAGCAGGTAACTTCGCTGGTATCTCCCCACACCAAAGGACATCCCTTGGCGCGCAAAATACTGCTTGCCGATGACAGTGTGACCGCCCAGAACATGGGCCGGAGAATCCTTGCCGATGCCGGTTACGAAGTCATTACTGTCAATAACGGCTCAGCCGCGCTGAAGAAAATCGCCGAACATAAACCTGACCTGGTTGTGCTTGACGTCTACATGCCAGGCTACAGTGGGCTCGAGGTGTGCCAGCGCATCAAGGACACGAGGGAGACAGCGCGCGTCCCGGTGCTGCTGACGGTCGGGAAGCTGGAGCCATTTAAGCCAGACGAGGCTAAGCGAGCGCGGGCGGACGCATTTATCGTCAAGCCATTTGAAGCTAGCGAACTGCTGAGTGCGCTGACCAAGCTGGAAGACAAAATTGTTCCGGAAGCGCGGCGTCCAAAGGGACGGTTTGGTAAAGCGCTGATGGAGCAGTCGGAAGGCGAGGAGCAATTCGGAGATAGAGAAACCGGTTGGAAGGACCGGTTAAATATTCCTGCTCCCGGCCAAAAGGCGGAGCAGCCGGCAGCTCCCGCATCGAGCGCCGATTCACGTGAACTGGACCGCACTCAAGATTCTGAACCGCCGAAAGTCGAGCAGCCCCTGCCGGCAGGATTGCCAGTTGACATTACGGCGGAAGAACTCGCGGCTATTCAAGCGGCTGCTGCGACGATAGCCCAAGCTGCCGAGGAGAGCTCGGCCACTGCAGAGCCGGAGGTTAGCAACGCCGCCGCAACTGAAGCGAAGCCGCCCGAGACGGCGCCGGTGAGTTTCGCCTCAGAACCGCAAACCGCAGTCGATGCTGCGAGACTTTTCACCGAGCCAGTGGCCGGCGATGCCTATGACGAAGACGCTAGCGGAACCGTGGGCGTGGAAGCGGCGAGCGTCGCAGCCGATTCGGAGAAGGAAGTTCACGCAGAAGTTTCCTCGGAGAGCAAGCGACCTGCGCCTGATGCGGACGTGATGGCTGCGATTGCTTCGCTAGCGCCAGCGGACGCGCAAAGCGTATCGGCCAGCTCTGCCTCCGGAGCGATCTCCACTGGTCCGCGATGGGTCGCAGAGCCGGCGCCGATATCGGACGAAGACTCAACATACGTCTTAGAGCAAGAGATGGAAAAGACCTATGCGGCGATAGCCGCAGCGGAAGCTGGGCGCGCGGTGGCCATGGCTACCGGGACCGAGGCTGTGGGTTCGTCCAGCCAAGCGCAGATGATTGAGAGTGTTGCATCCCCAGATGCTTCTGAACAAAGCGACGCTGCAGTTTCAATCCCAGAAACAAACGAAGAAGCCGCCTATGCGGTCGCTGCCTCCGCCGGCGGGATAACTCCGCTGGCGATATCTGATACGCGGGTCGCTTCGAATGCACCGGTGATGGAAGAGGGTGAAAAACATCGCGAAGCTGAACTTGCCGCGGCTTGGCAGAACTGGAAACAAATTCGGGAGACGATTGCCGGTTCCGGGATCACGGCGCAAATTGCCGATGTTGCCGCCGCCGAACTCAAAGCAGCGGATCAGCCCCCGGAGCCCTCTGCGACCCAAGCGGAGCCAGAGAGCGAGCATACGGTCACTCCAAGTTCGAGCGATTCGAAAACAGAATCGGCTGCTATTGCGAGCATCGTAGACAGCGTTTTGGCCGAGTTGAAGCCGAAGCTCGTGGAAGAGATCGCAAAGAAAATGAGTCGCGATAGGAAGAAGTAAGCTGGACTTCGAAGCCCGTGCATCGGACCGACGCTTTTCCGAAAACTCAAGCAAATCACAATACAGCGCGGCCTTATCCGATCCGCAGCCGTCTTTCACGCGGACCGAGAGCCCGGCTCTCACTGTGCGATACTGAAATTATGGCGGGTGCGGCTGATCCCAAGTCGGTCAAGGTGAACGTGACGACTGGTGCCGGCATGGACATTGAGTGGAAGGATGGGCACCGCTCGCGTTACTCGTTTCCGTTCCTTCGCGATGCGTGTCCCTGCGCCTTGTGCGATGACGAGCGCAGCAAGACTGGGCGTCAGCCCGGCGAACCGCCAAGAACCAAGCCCGGAGAGCTACCCATGTTCAAACCGGCAGCCAAGCCGGTTTCGACGGAGGGCGTGGGCAAGTACGCGATCAGATTCAAATGGAACGATGGGCACGAACTGGGAATTTATTCGTGGCAGTTTCTGCGGGATGTCTGCCCGTGCGAGGAGTGCAGGGCGCTGCGAGCAGCGAAGGCGGGTTGGTAAAGTCGTTCTGCGTGCGAGTTCCGAAGTGCTTCAGGAACGCATATTGAAGGCAACTTCCGCTTAGACCCGACGAAGCACTAATGGAACGAGGAGGCTTTAGCTCCACGTTCCTGCTTTCTTCATTAGGGAACAGCCGCGACGCGGCGCAAGAATGCAGCTTAGGGCGCAAGCCCTGGGTAAGAAGCCCACACGCGAGCCGCGAAGTGGCGAAAGACTAATCCCAGATATAACGTTCGTCGTAGGCGACATTATTCTTTTACGCAAGGAATTCTTCTTGAAACGAGTGTTTCTGGTGATGGGCTTCCTCGGTTGCGATGTACCGCGCCTCGGCGGCAATATTCGATTCGCTCACGCTGAATACGCCGTATCCGGCCAGCCAGGCGAACTGGTGTGGCCTTTTTCGTGTACCCATCGCGACGAATTTGTTTTGATTACGCGTGCGACCTCCGCCGCGGAGTGAGCCGGTCGAATCCGCGCCAGTACGTGAACGTGATCGGCCGCGCCATTGATGATGAGGGTCGTTCCACGCATTTCACGAACTATGCCGCCGAGATAGGCGAACAGATCGGCGCGAATTTCGGGTCTGATCAGCGGTTGGCGGCCTTTCGTACTGAAGATCAGATGAAGGACGATGTTTCCGCAGGTCTGAGACAAGGTTTCTTACGCCCCTTTCAGGGCTCGCGTTTGATTCAATGCTTACCGAGGGCTTGCGCCCTGGGCTGACTTTTGTCGCCGCTTCGCGGCTGTGCGATTCTCAGGTTCTTGGACCGAGGCATGATGTGATGGCCGTCACACAATCTGTGTAAGATCTGAACAAGGCAGCGCCAACACCTTACTGAAGGCGGCAACATGCCCCGAAAACAGCAGAATAGTTTCCTGTAAAATGCAATCAGCGACGCTGGAGCCGTTTCCATCTTTGTCTTTTCTCTCCCAACTCAATCCGCAGCAGCGTGAGGCAGTCGAGACTACCCAAGGCCCGGTGCTCATCCTTGCCGGCGCGGGCAGCGGAAAGACCCGCGTCATTACTTACCGCATTGCCCATTTGATCGAGCATTTGGGCGTGATGCCGGAATCCATTCTAGCGATGACGTTCACCAACAAAGCTGCCTCTGAGATGGTTGAACGTGTTGACAAGCTGGTCGGCGGGCTGTCCATCGCTAAGCCCGTCATCTCGACTTTTCATTCGTTTTGCGTGCGGGTGCTGCGACGTGATATCGAGGCGCTGAGGATTTCGTCGGCTACTCCGGGGCAACCCCCGATTGGACTCAGCAAGAGCTTCGTCATTTATGACGAGGCCGATCAGCAGCAGCTTGTGAAGTCAGTTATGCGCCGGCTCGGAATTGACGACAAGCAGACTACGCCGCGAGCAGTGTTGGCGTATATTTCGTGGGCCAAGAACCACATGCTCGATCCGCAGGAAGTTTATCTGCAGTCGGCTGACCCGAAGACCGAGCGTGTGGCTCAGATTTACGCGGAATATCGCCAACAGTTGGCCAAGGCAAATGCGCTTGATTTCGACGATCTGCTGCTCGAGAGCGTGCGCCTGCTGAAGGCGGTTCCTGCGGTCCGCGAATATTACAATCGGCGGTTTCAATACATTCTGATCGACGAGTACCAGGACACGAATCGCCCGCAATATGAGCTGATGCGGCTTCTGGCGGGCTCGCGGCACAATGTCTGCGCGGTTGGCGATGAGGATCAGTCGATTTATTCCTGGCGTGGCGCTGACATTCGCAACATTCTGGAATTCGAGAAAGACTTTCCTGAAGCGAAAATCATCCGCCTGGAGCAGAATTACCGTTCGACGCAAAATATTCTGCAAGCCGCTTCAGCTGTCGTGGCGAACAATGTCCGGCGGAAAGGGAAAAATCTTTGGACCTCACGCCAGGGTGGGCCTAGGATCGGATACTACGAAGCACCAGATGGAGAGAACGAAGCGCTGTTCGCGGCTGATTACGTCGCCAGATACTTGCGGGAAGCCGTCGATCAAGGCGAAAACGGGCGCGCAGCGGTTCTTTATCGCACCAACTCGCAGTCGCGATTGTTTGAAGAAGCCATGCGGCGATATCAGTTGAAGTACCACGTGGTCGGCGGATTTTCGTTCTACGAGCGCGCCGAAATCAAGGATTTGATTTCGTATCTGAAGGTCATTCATAACCCCGATGACTCTGTCTCGTTGCTGCGTGTCATCAACACCCCCGCGAGGGGAATTGGCAAAAGCACTCTGGAGGTTATAGAACGGGTCGCGCTCGAGACCGGAGTTTCTTTATGGGCGGCACTTGGGGAGGCGATTCGGCGGCAGCTTTTGCCGCAGCGGGCGCTGGCGGCGTTGAGGTCGTTTAAGGCCGTGATCGAAGATGCGCAGGCGATGCTGGCCGGAACGTACACAGAACGACTCGAAGAGACAGCGCGCGAGCCAGAGCCGAGCGAGGCTCCTGCGGCGATTGAACTGGATGACCAGATTTCGTTTGATCCGGCAGAGTTTGCTAGCGCCGGCGTCTCGCCGGCCCAGCAGCGGGCGGCGGGACGTCCGCCAGACGGCCGGCAAGATGCCGGCGCTACTGTCGGGGTGTTGGGCGCCAATACGGCTGAGGTTTTGAAATTCCTCATCGATCGCACCGGCTACATCAAGCAGCTTGAGGAAGAAGATACGCCTGAGGCTTATTCGCGAGTTGAGAATCTGCGCGAATTGGTCAACGCGGCCATGGATTCGCGGGATAGGGGGGAGACGCTTGATCAGTTTCTCGATCACGCAGCGCTGGTGAGCGATGCGGATGCATACGATGAGCGGGCGCAGATCACGCTCATGACGCTGCATGCAGCTAAAGGCCTGGAATTTCCTTTGGTGTTTTTATGTGGGCTGGAAGAAGGTTTGTTTCCCCATTCCCGAACATTCCTGCATCCGGATGATATCGAGGAAGAACGGCGGCTGTGCTATGTGGGCATGACGCGCGCAATGCATGCTTTGATTTTGACCCGCGCAGTTTACCGTCGGCGATATGGGACTGATATGCCGGAGGCCAGCGTGCCGTCGCGGTTTCTGGAAGAAGTGCCGGCGGCGTTGTTGGAAGACTTAGGAACACCGAAGCGCGCTCGTGCAAGCGACTCACCCGCGCGGGCTACAGCTCGTGGAGACAGCGAGAAAGCCCACTATGCTTATGAAGATGAAGATCAGAGTGTGAGCTGGGCGGGGCGCAATCATCGCCATAGCCAGACTGCATCTTATTCAGGTAAGACCTACAATTCGATCGAGAACATTGCCGAATTCTTTGCTTCGCGCGGAAGAAAATTCAGCATGCCCAGGCTGCCGGTCGAAGAGCCTAAAGGCCGACGTCGATTCCGGCCGGGACAGAAGGTGAAGCATCCGAAATATGGTGAAGGAACGGTCTATCGGCGCGATGGAGAAGGCGAAGAAGCTAAGATTACGGTACAATTCCCTCGCTTCGGGTTGAAAAAGTTGGTGGAGAAGTACGCGCAGTTGGAGAGAGCTTAATCATTAAATGATTTTGTAAGCGGGTAAATTTGGTAATTTTACGGGCCTCGCTCGTGCTCAATTACGAAATTTCCCAATTACCAAATTACAAGACTCTGGATAACGCACTTATGGCAAATACGGCCGCACTCAGCAGAGAAGAACGTAAGAAAACGAAGCGCGCTGCCCGCAAGAAGCGCAAGATGGAAAAGCCGCTGAAGCCGCGGGAGTACGCTCGCGGCTCGCAGAAACGGAAAGTGAAAAAGCTGGCACGCGGACAAGCGAAGAGATAGTTCTGTGGGGCCGGTCTCCGACCCGGCTCGGACGGATCAAAGACCGCCCCCACATGACCACATCAGCTTGCGGAGACAACAGTCCCTTTGGCACAGGCACCGATTACGCAAAGTCCCAAGGCAACCGATAGCAGCACCGGCAACCAGCTCCTCTGTTGCAAATCAATCGACAAACTTATTGCTGAGGCGGATGAACCTGAGCACCGCCTTAAAAAGAGCCTGGGGCCATGGTCGCTGACGGCTCTGGGGATTGGCGCAATTATCGGCTCGGGAATTTTTGTGCTGACCGGAACTGCTGCTGCGGGCGAGCACTTTGCAGCTCCGTCGATTCTTCACGCGCAGGTCCTCGATCTGATTGCTAATTTTCTGCGCACTGGCAGCACTGCAGGCGCACTCATGCACGGGCGGCCGCCGGCGGGTCCCTCCATCGCGATCTCGTTTATTCTGGTAGCGGTCGCTTGTAGCTTCGCAGGGCTCTGCTATGCGGAGCTGGCGTCGATGATTCCGATTGCCGGAAGCGCGTACACGTACTCGTATGCGACGCTTGGAGAAATTTTCGCCTGGATCATTGGCTGGGACTTGA
>Ga0070717_10001777_pt1 | contig 15035 bp, 10 predicted proteins | sample LARL113metaG_FD_71366 | JGI IMG/M metagenome (GOLD analysis project Ga0070717, IMG submission 71366) | Corn, switchgrass and miscanthus rhizosphere microbial communities from Kellogg Biological Station, Michigan, USA - LAR L11-3 metaG | ecosystem: Host-associated > Plants > Roots > Rhizosphere ... | reverse complement strand
AAGGGCTGACGATCAGTTATTGTCGGCGGCGATCGAAGGACGCAAGCCGAGCGGCTGACCGCCCTGCGAGTTCTGGCTGCGGTGCAAGCTGTGCGCAACCGTCGTCCGTCCGTGCCGCGTGAACTCGCAATAGGCGAAGCCAAAACCGGAAATCGCCCCGCGGAACGTGTTGTCCCCGGTCCGCTCGAGATTGAAGCACGGCTGGAACAGCATCCCGCGCAACGTCGCGCAAACAGCCTCGCCGCGGACCTGCAGCGTGTTGGCCGGCAAGTTCGCGTAGCGTACGGGCCCCGAGCCCTGGAATTGAACGGTGCCGGCGACCGAGCCGTCGGGATTGACGCGGCCCTGCCCGCGCGTGCCTTCGAAGCAGGTGTAGCTGAACATCTTGCCGATGACGAACCGGCGCGCCTCGTCGGCGCCCATCTCGCCGGCCATCGCCGGCAGCGCGGCCAAAAGGCCGGCGGTCAATGCAATGCTACGCAACATCCCCTCACTCCGACTGACGCAACAAACACTACAGCACATTCGGGCCGAATTTTAGGCCTAACGGATTATGCACGGGTTTCGTCGACAAATCCTGAACGCGTTTACGCGATTTTGACCACGATTCTCCCCCGAACCTTGCCCTCAAGGATCTGCGGGGCGACTTCCAGAACATCGGAAAGGCCAATTTCGCGGGTGATTGCGGCCAGTTTCTGGCGGTTCATATCGGTTTCCAGGCGCTTCCAGGCTTCCCGGCGGCGCTCGATCGGGCACATCACCGATTCGATGCCGTAGAGGCATACCCCGCGCAAAATGAAGGGGGCGACCGAGGTCGGCAGGTCCATGCCGGCGGCGAGGCCACACGCGGCTACCGCCCCGCCGTAGCGGGTCATCGACAGCAGGTTGGCAAGAACTGTCGAACCCACGGAGTCGATGGCGCCGGCCCAGCGCTCCTTCGCGAGCGGACGGACCGGTCCCGTGAGTTCCTTACGGTCGATGATCGCGGCGGCGCCGAGCGATTTCAGATATTCGGCCTCCTGCGGGCGGCCGGTGATCGCGTGCACGGTGTATCCGCGATCGGCGAGGATGCCGATGCCGACCGAACCGACACCGCCGGCGGCCCCACTCACCGCAACTTCGTTTGGAGGATGAACCCCGTGGCGTTCAAGCGCCATTACGGCGAGCATTGCGGTGTATCCCGCCGTGCCGATCGCCATGGCATCTCGAGTGCTCATCGTTTTAGGTAGTGGCACGAGCCAGTCGCCCTTGACGCGCGCCTTCTCGGCATAAGCGCCAAGATGCGTTTCGCCACAGCCCCAGCCATTGAGCACGACTTTGTCACCGGCCTTCCAGGCAGCGTGGCTTGACGTTTCCACCGTTCCGGCGAAATCGACTCCCGCGATCATCGGGAACCGGCGCACGACGGGTGCTTTGCCCGTTATCGCGAGACCATCCTTGTAGTTCACGGTGGAATATTCGACGCGGACGGTCACGTCGCCGTCCATCAGATTTGCTTCGTCAAAATTGGTCAGCGCGGCTTTGGTACCGCTATCAGCCTTTTCGATCACAATCGCTTTAAACGCGGTCACGCTACAGAACTCCACATCGTGGGTTGGGCGTATAGTTCTAAAGACGTGCGCGCGCGGGGCAAGCCCCTAACGTCGCGTGTCAGGCCGGTGCCATTGCGGGTCGGACCACCGGCTTTTCCACGATGGGCAGGTTGATCAATGCCGACAGCACGCCGAACAGCACAGAGAGCCACCACACAAGATCGTACGAGCCAGTCCGCTCGAATGCTATGCCGCCGATCAGCACGCCGAGGAAACCTCCCACCTGATGGCTGAAAAACGCAAAGCCAAAAAGCATTGCCAGCCAGCGCGTACCGAACATGACCGCGACCAGCGCAGAAGTGGGCGGAACGGTCGAAAGCCACATCAGCCCTGTGACTGCGCCAAAGAGCAAAGTCGCTGTCGGGGTTGCCGGCAGCAGAATGAATGCAACAATCGCGGCCGCTCGAATGAAATAGATGCTCGAAAGCAAATAGCGCTTCGGCATGCGGTTGCTGAGCCAACCCGAGCCCAGCGATCCGATAATGTTGAACATGCCGATCACAGCGAGCGTCCAGCCGCCGATTTCCGCCGATAGACCGCGGTCGATCAGATATGAGGGCAGGTGCACAGTAATGAACGCGAGCTGAAAGCCACACGTAAAGAACCCCAGCACAAGCAGAATATAACTGCGGTGACCGAATGCCTCCGCGAACGCCTGTCGAGCTGATTGAGTTGGTTTCGCTACCGAGGATTGTCCGGCGGGCGCAACCGGGGTCGCAAGCGCGAGTGACAGCGGCAGGATCAGCAGCGTGACCCCAGCAAAAATCAGCAGTGTTTGCTGCCACTCGAATTTGTCCATCAATGCGACGGCGATGGGCGAATAGAGAAACTGACCGAAAGAGCCGGCGGCGGTGCCGGCACCGAACGCAAGCGTGCGCCACTTCTCCGGCAGCAGCTTGCCGAAAGCACCCAGCACGATGTTGAACGAACAACCCGACAGACCAAGGCCGATGAGCACGCCCGCCGACAGACTGAGTTCCTCGGGCGTGGTTGAGCGAGTCATGATCGCAAGCCCAAGCGCATAGAGAATTGCGCCGACGCAGAGCACGCGATTTGTACCGAAGCGATCGGCAATCGCGCCGGCGAAGGGTTGGCCGATGCCCCACAGCAGATTCTGAATCGCGACGGCGAAAGCAAAGACGTCGCGACCCCAATGATTCGTTTGCGACAAGGGCGTCAGGAAAAAGCCGAGCGACGAGCGCGGCCCGAAACTGATCATCGCAATCAGGCAGCCGCAGACGACCACGACAGCGGGCGTCCGCCAATCGACTGATTTTGGCTTTTCGGCTGTCGCATGGATCGACATCAAGAAAACTCCGGCGCGGGCGGGCGCGCGAACATACAGGGACGGCACACCATGCCCCAAACGAATATTCGTGATCCGGGCCATTTGCGCCACGCATAACGACGCCCGGAACTACTTGCGCGCGTTTTTCTGCCGGGTCGAAGCCTGGCCTTCCTCGGACTTAAGCCACTCCAGACTGTGGCTTACAGGGCCTTTTGCTTCTTCCGCGGCGGCCTCTTTTTCGGTCGTGGCTGCGTCGCCCCATGTGGGCTCATCGTCGCCCTCGCCCCATGCGCGGGGACGATAGAAGGTATGCACACCGAGCTTGTAGATTTTCTTCATCTCGTTCACCCAGTCGGGGCGCACCCAGTAGGCATGATAGTGCGTCGACTTCGATACCTCTGGCATCCACAACTTGCCGTCGAGCATGTCGCGGGAAATACGCTTGGCGCGCTCCCAGGCCTCCGGCTCGGTGACGATGTCGGGAATGCCGTCGCAGGCGAACGTGAACTGACAGGCGTTGTGGCGGTGAGCGTTTTGATAGACGACCCCGCAGACATCGTTCGGGTAGAACGGTGAGAAGACACGGTTCATCACGACTTGCGCCACCGCGATCTGACCGCGCACAGACTCGCCACGCGATTCAAAATACACGGCGTTGGCGAGACACTTTTCCGCCTTTGCCCGGCCTACACCGGTGAGCGCGAGCCGTTCAGCGGGCGAGCGCGGCCGCTGATCGACGCCGGTCACTTCACCTTTGCTGGCAACGCTCTCGCCCGCTTTGCTCTCGGCCTCTGGCGATTCTGGCGAGAGCGCCGATTGTTTGATGTCTGTATCGCCACGCGAGGCGAGCACGACAGGCGCCTCGCCAGGCGCCCAGGGAGCAATTCCTTCTCGACCACCCGCCATCGAATCGATTCCAAAATAGAGCTGAGTTGAATCCTTCCCAGTGTTAGGACGCGCGACAGGAGTTAGGTCGGCAGGCGGCATGTCGACATACGGCAATTCGACGTCAGGCGTTGAACTCCGATCGCCCGGTGCCAGGAATTCATATTTCGCATATGGCTCGAAGCGGCCATCGGCATCTTCTTTTTGTGTCGCCTCGGTTTCGGCTGGTGCCGTCTGTTCAGTCGCAGAGACCTCGGGAATCGGCGGGACCGGCTCGCGCGGGCGAACGACAAGCGAGTCGCCTTTGGATTTGCGGTTGGCTTTTGGAAACTGCAAAGGCGCGCTCGAGTCACCGAGCGGCTGCCTGCCGATCGATCCGGTGATGTCCAATGGATCGAAGTTCGCAAGCGCATAAATAGGAGGGTGCGGAATTGCCGTGCCCACCGGCCTCGGCAAACTGAACATTGCGGCGTGGATCGTGCCGAACGGAGACGCGATCAGGTGCTGTTGCCAACGCTTGGTGACCGCCGGCTGCCGCGCCAGCAAGGCGCCAAGATCCTGAAAAGCAATTTTGCCGGGGATCAGAGTTAGTACGGCCGCTCCAATGACTATCGATACGGCCTCTCTTCGCCGCCGACGCCCAAGCGACCCTGCGTCCCTTTTACTCAACGCCACACCGCAACGCCCCACCGCCACTTGCCGCCAGACGACGGCATGCGTGAGGTTTTTATGGTCCGATTAACCTTGCGAAGGCGTTAACTTCTCGGGGCAACTGCGCACTGGGCCACGCGAGACGCCATTGCAGTAACGACATCTCGGCACAAACCACCCAGATTTGCGGCTCTCGCAAACAACCAACAGGAAACAAAAATTAACTATATCGCAATTGCTCCCGCACATTATTGCCGGCGGTATTCTTTGCGGGCCCGCATGTTCGGTTTCTTGCTGCCATCCACTGCCGTGGGTCAGATTACGCTGGTTGCGGGTGCCTCCATTGCACTCCTCGCAGCCGCGTGCATCCTCTATCGACGCCTGCAAGAGCAAAATCGTCGTCTGTCCACTGCGCTCAACAACATGTCGCAGGGACTGAACATGTTCGATGCGCAAGGTCGCATCATTTTGCTCAATAAGCGCTACCTGCAGATGTACAAACTTTCTCCTGAGGTTGTTAAACCCGGTTGCACGCTCACGCGTCTTATCGAGTATCGCAAGGAAACCGGACTGTTCGCCGGCGACGTCGACAGTTACGTGAAAAAAATTCTTGAAGCGATGTCGCTCGGCAAGAGCCAGGAACATTACGTCCAGGCAAGCGACGGCCGTATCGTGCTCGCGAAGAACGAGCCGTTGCCGGGTGGCGGCTGGGTGTCCACGCACGAGGACGTCACAGAGCAGCGGCGTGCCGAAGAGGAGCGCGCCGCAATTCGCGGACAAGAGGAACGGCGGGCGAGCATTGATTCCGCCATTACGTCATTTCGGCCGACGGTCGAGACACTGCTTTCGACGGTGAGCGAAAGCGCGACCGCGATGCGTTCAACCGCGCTGGCCCTTTTCGGCTCCTCAGAACACACCTCCCAGCGGGCCGAAAGCGCGGTGCACGCTTTTCACGAAGCATCGGCGAACGTTGAAACTGCAGCAGTCGCCGCCGATGAGTTGTCCCGTTCTATTGCCGAGATCAGTCGTCAGCTGACCCACACGACGAATATTGTCGGGCTCGCCACGAGCGAGGCGCGCGCTACCGATGGTGAGATCGGCGGGCTGGCAGATGGAGCGCAGAAGATCGGTGACGTGGTCAAGTTGATCCGCAATATCGCGGGGCAGACAAACCTGCTTGCACTCAATGCCACGATCGAGGCCGCTCGCGCGGGCGAGGCGGGAAAAGGCTTCGCTGTTGTCGCCTCGGAGGTCAAGTCACTCGCGGTGCAAACCGCCAAGGCAACCGAAGACATCGCCAATCATATTCTCGCCGTACAGGATTCAACTTCGGCGGCAGTGGAAGCCATCAGGCAGATCGCCACGCGAATGCGTGAGATCAATGAAAACACCTCGGCGGTCGCTGCATCTGTTGAACAGCAGAACGCGGCAACGAGTGAGATTTCCCGCAACGTCGCCAGCGCAGCGGAAGGCACAGGGCACGTCGTATCGGTGCTCGGCGACGTCGCCGGCGCGGCAACGCAGACACGCTCCTCGGCGGAAGTCGTGCGCGACGCCTCGGAAGCCGTTGACCACGCCGTGGCTAACCTGCGGCTCGAGGTGGAAGACTTCCTCGGCAAGGTAGCAGTCTAGGCTTCTGCCTAAAGAAAGTGCCTAGGCTTGGCTCGCTGCCGTCTTGCCCAGCGCAGCCTGAGCGGCCGCCAGGCGCGCAATCGGCACACGGAAGGGCGAACAGGACACGTAGTCGAGCTTGGCTTCGTGACAGAAGGCAACCGATGACGGATCGCCTCCGTGTTCGCCGCAAATTCCGACCTTCAGCTTTGGCCTGACCTTGCGGCCCCGCTCAACACCAATTTTGACAAGTTCGCCGACACCGCGCTGATCGATGGACACAAATGGATCAGCGGGAAGGATGCCCCGCGCAGTATAGATGCCGAGAAAACTCGCCGCGTCATCGCGCGAAATCCCGAACGTCGTTTGCGTCAGGTCATTGGTACCGAATGAGAAAAATTCGGCGCTCTGCGCAATTTCATCGGCCAACAACGAGGCACGCGGCAGTTCGATCATCGTGCCGACCTGGTAATCGACTTTCGTTTTTTTCTCCTTTGCGACAGCCTGCGCCATTGCATCGATACGGGCCTTCACGAGGTCAAGTTCGGCTTTTGTTGCAATCAACGGCACCATGACTTCCGGCACCACCGGTTTGCCTGTGCGCTTGGCTGCCTCAATCGCCGCCTCGAAAATCGCGCGCGCCTGCATCTCGGCAATCTCCGGATAGACGATTGCGATACGACAACCCCGGAAGCCAAGCATCGGATTGAATTCGGAAAGCTCGTTCGCGCGGGCGGCGAGCTTCTTGGGATCTTCACCCATGGCGGCCGCAACTTCCGCAATCTCCGCGTCGCCATGAGGGAGGAATTCGTGCAGCGGCGGATCCAAAAGCCGGATAGTCACCGGTCGGCCGGCCATGATCTCGAACAATTCAACGAAATCGGCACGCTGCATCGGCAGCAGCTTGGCGATCGCCGCACGACGCAACCTTTCGTCGTCGGCGAGAATCATCTCGCGGACCGCCTGGATACGGTCAGATTCGAAAAACATGTGCTCAGTCCGACAGAGCCCGATGCCCTCGGCGCCAAAGCGAACCGCGGCCTTGGCGTCCGTTGGCGTATCGGCGTTCGCCCGCACGCCCAGACGGCGGACTTTGTCGGCCCAACCAATCAAGGTTGCAAATTCGCCGGACAATTCCGGCTGCACCATATCGACCTTACCGGCCAACACCTGCCCGGTTGAGCCGTCGACAGTGATGTGGTCGCCCTTCTTGAAGCTTTGACCGCCGGCGACCATGGTCCCCGCCGCGTAGTCGACGCGCAGCGAACCAGCGCCGGAAACGCATGGCTTTCCCATTCCGCGCGCGACGACCGCCGCATGAGATGTCATGCCGCCCCGTGTTGTGAGAATTCCTTCCGCCGCGTGCATCCCATGGATGTCCTCCGGCGAGGTCTCTACGCGCACGAGGACGACTTTTTTGCCATCCGATTTCAGCTGTGCTGCTTCATCGGGCGAGAAAACAATCTCACCGCTGGCCGCACCCGGCGAGGCCGGCAAGCCGGTAGCGATGACGCGCCGATGGGCGCGCGGATCGATGGTCGGATGCAACAACTGATCAAGGCTGAGCGGGTCGACGCGTAGCACCGCATCGCTTTTCGATATCAGCCCCTCGTTGGCCAGTTCAACCGCGATGCGAAGCGCGGCCTTGGCCGTGCGCTTGCCGGATCGCGTCTGCAGCATCCACAGCTTGCCTTGTTCGACTGTAAATTCCAGATCCTGCATGTCGCGATAGTGGCGCTCGAGCACATTGTAGATGCGCTTGAGCTCGGCATAGGCCTTCGGCAACGCATATTCCATCGAAGGCTTGTCGGAGCCGGCCTCCTTGCGGGCGGCCTCACTGATCTCCTGCGGCGTACGAATGCCGGCGACGACATCCTCGCCTTGAGCGTTGATCAGGAATTCGCCGTAGAGTTTTTTCTCACCGGTCGAGGGGTTGCGAGTAAAAGCAACGCCGGTCGCCGAGGTGTCGCCCATGTTGCCAAAGACCATGGCCTGCACGTTGACCGCCGTGCCCCAACTTTCCGGAATATTGTGCAGCCTGCGATACGTGATAGCGCGTTGGTTCATCCATGACCCAAACACCGCGCCGATTGCTCCCCACAGTTGCTCGTGCGGATTCTGCGGAAAGTCTTGACCGAGTTCATCCTTCACGCGCTTCTTGTAGCGAACGACGAGATCTGCCCAGTCGTCGGCAGACAAGTCAGTATCGAGCGTATAGCCCTGCTGCTCTTTGTGACGGTCTAGCAATTCTTCGAAATGCTCGTGGCCGACGCCAAGCACCACATCCGAGTACATCGTAATGAAACGGCGATAGCTGTCGTAGGCGAAGCGCCGATCGCCTGATCTCTTCGCGATCGTCTCGACCGTTTCGTCGTTGAGACCGAGATTGAGCACCGTGTCCATCATGCCCGGCATCGACGCGCGGGCACCGGAACGCACCGAGACCAGGAGAGGGTTCGTCTCGTCGCCGAATTTCTTTCCGGTGATGCGACCGACGCGCGCCAAGGCCTTCTCGACCTGATCGCGCAGGTCCTTCGGGTACTGCTTGTTGTGACTATAGTAGTAGGTGCAGACCTCGGTCGTTATGGTGAAGCCTGGCGGGACCGGCAACCCGAGATTTGCCATCTCGGCCAGCCCTGCACCCTTGCCGCCAAGGAGATCGCGCATGGCGGCGGTGCCCTCGGCACGGCCATCGCCGAAGCCGTAGACCCATTTACCTTTGGATTGCGCGGCAGCCGCCTTCGTCTTCTGTCTGGAAGCCTTAGGTCGGGAAGCCTTGGGTCGGGACGCCTTTGGTTGTTTCTTGCGCTTTACAGTGGTGCGCGCACGCTTTTTAGCCATTGGTCAAGCAACATTGGTGGGACGAAGGCATCTAAAAGCACCGCCAGAGGGCTCTGCGCAAGCCCGTAATTCGATCAGCGGAAAAGCCCCAGACCGAGCAGGCCGATGAGGATCAGATAGACAGCCACGATGATGTTGAGAAGACGCGGAATGATGAGAATCAGAATGCCGGCGATGAGTGCAACGATCGGCTGCAAATGCGCAATGCTGAAGGTCATGATCTACTCCCTGTATGGCTGGCAATGAGGTTGAAAACGGCGATGCCGCCGGTCAGTTCCACTTTATGACATCGCAAATGCGCTGCGAAGTTCTATGCCCTTAGAGGGCTGCAGTTATCCCTCGATCTTTGAGAAATCGGCTACTGACCGCGTCGCTTCGCGAATCTCGTTGAGGAGCTTCAGGCGATTCTCGCGCAGGCCTTTGTTGTCGACATTGACGGTGACTTTGTCGAAAAACGCATCGACGCGCGGGCGCAGCTTGGCCATTGCACGCATGGCCGCTGAAAAATCTTCTTTGCCGACAGCTGCCTTGGCCTCTCCTCTTGCGACGTCGATTGCCTCCGCCAACGCCTTCTCTTCGGGTAGTTCGTATTTCTGGGACTCCGGCACACCAGTGTATTCGCGTTTGTCTTTTTTCTCCTCAATACGGATGATGTTGGTCGCGCGCTTGTAGCCGGCCAACAGATTCTTGCCGTCATCGCTGTCGAGGAATTTTCCGAGCGCCTCGACGCGTCGGACGATCAAGACCAGAAGTTGGCCCGACACCAATGAACTATTTTCTAGAACGGCACTGACTAAATCGTGTCGGGCCTTTTGATCGCGAAGCTGCACGACCAACCGATCGCCAAAAAACGTCATCAAGTCGTCTATTTTGAATCGACCCTCATTGTCGGTCAGCGTTGGAAAATATTGTTTTGCGTGCCCTTCGACAGTCGAACGCAAGCTGATCGGCAACTGATTGTCCAAGACGATTCTAATCACGCCCAAGGCCGCGCGACGCAACGCATAGGGATCTTTCGACCCCGTCGGTTTTTCGTTGATCGCCCAAAACCCAGTCAGCGTGTCGATCTTGTCCGCGAGCGCAACCGCGATTGAGACGGGCTCGGCCGGGACGAGGTCATCCGGACCTTTCGGCTTGTAGTGGTCTTCGCAGGCACGCGCGACAGCTTCATCTTCGTTCTGCGCCTCGGCATAGTAGCGGCCCATCAGCCCCTGCAATTCCGGGAACTCGCCAACGACTTCGGTCAAAAGATCGGCTTTGCACAGGTCCGCGGCGCGTTCGGCCTTCGCTGCATCGGCATCTACTATCGGCGAAAGCTGGCCGGCAAGAGCCCGGATCCGAGCAATTCGCGCAGCCTGCGTGCCAAGTTTTTCTTGGAAAATGATGTGTTCGAACTTCGGCAGCCGGTCTTCAAGGCGTGTCTTCAGATCGGTCTCATAGAAAAACTTGGCGTCGGAAAGCCGCGCGCGGATGACGCGCTCGTTACCTGCAATAATCGCTTTGCCGCCATCGGCAGCCTCTTCATTCGCCACCAGAATAAATTTGTTCGCGAGCTTGGCAGTCTGCGGATCTCGCAACACAAAGCATTTCTGGTTGTTGCGGATGGTCGCGCGGATGACTTCGTCCGGGATCGACAGGAAGCTTTTGTCGAATGTCCCCATCAGCGTCACCGGCCATTCGACCAGCCCGGCGACTTCGGCCAGCAGGCCCTCGTCTTCCACCAGTTCGTAGCCCTGCGCGAACGCAAGATTCTTGGCGTCGGCGAGGATCACATCAGCGCGCCGTGCGGGGTCGAGAACCACCTTCGCCTTTTCAAGCTTTGCGACATAGTCCTCGAAGCGACGCACCTTGATCGCGCCGGGCGCCATGAAGCGATGACCACGCGTTTCGTCGCCACCTTTTATGCCGTCGATATCCAACGGAACGACCACCGGCTCTTCGGTTTCCGGTCCGAAAGTCGCGACGATCGAATGAAGCGGGCGCACCCAGCTAAGCCGGCCAGAGCCCCAACGCATCGACTTCGGCCACGGAAAATTGCGCACTACATCGGGAATCATTTCGGCAATCACATCCAGCGTCGGCCTTCCCGGCTTGTCGATCACCGCGACGTAGAAATCGCCCTTCTTGTCCGGCTGAACTTTTGCCTGCTTGATGGATTGGAGGCCTGCCGCCTTGAGAAACCCAGCAATGGCATTCTCCGGCGCCCCGACCCGCGGCCCCTTTTTCTCTTCTTTGATGTCAGGTTGGCGCGCCGGCACGCCATGCACGGACAGTGCAAGCCGGCGCGGCGTCGCGAAACCCTTGGCGCCCTCGTAGGCAAGCCCGGCCGCTATCAGCCGGTCGGTGACCAACTTTCGCAGGTCCTCGGCCGCGCGCGCCTGCATGCGCGCAGGGATTTCCTCGGACAGGAATTCGAGCAGAAGGTCGGGCATTGGGCCGAATGTGAATGTTACGTCGCGCGCCTGCCTAGCAAGGGAGCCTCCAGCTGTCACCCTCGCGCTCGGCTTTTTACCAGCCTCCGCCGCCTCCGCCTCCCCCGCCGCCGCCAGAACCGCCGCCACCACCGGAAAAGCCAGAGGAACCGGAAGAGGCCGGCTCTGCACTCGCAAAAGCGTCGCTCATGCTTGCAACTGAAGACGATACGGCATTGCTGAAATTGCTGCCTGACCAGCCGCCCGAGCTCCACCTCGGCTGATAGCTGCTCATCGGATCAGGATCGTCCGGGTGCGCACGGCGTACTGCTGCGGCGAAGGCGTCGGACCAGGGCTTTTCCACATCAAGCGCGACCGCGTATGGCAGCAGGGACTCGAAGCGATCAGCGGTGATTTCGGGCGCGCTCAGATTGAGGCGATCGGATTCAGCCGTCTCGAGATAGAGACGGAATCCAGCAAGTTGATCCATGATCGGACGGCCGAGCGCGGTCGGTGCGCGCATCAGGTAGAGGAACAGGCCATTCACCGTGGTGAAAGCCGTGACCAGCACAAAAGCAAACGGATAGTTCTCGACATACGACCACATCTGCGAAAGGGAGTCGCCCACGCCATGGGGAAACAGGCTCTGCAACATCGAAGCCCCGATCGAAATGAATACGGCAAGAAAAGCCAGTGACATGATGGTGCGGAACAGGGAGTGGAAGTTGGCATTGAAGAAAACGGGAAGGACCTGCATCGCAACTATCCCGGCGAAAAAGCCGGCAAAGCCAAGCCCGGCCAGGATCGAAAGGTCCCGATCCTGCAATCCGCCGAACGTGATGACCCCGACGACAATCGCAACGGTCATCGCTCCGCCGGCGATCACGTAACCAATATTGCGATGAAAGAAGCGACCGCGGTTTTCTGCTTCAATGCTCTTTGTAAAGCTCTCGCCGACCTTTGACACCGAGTAGCTGTGAGCGTCACTGATGGTGGCAACACCGCCCTGGCCTTTGACCCAGTTCAGGATCGTATCCTCACCGGATGGAAGCGCGCCCGAAGGATTCTTCTCGGTCGATTTGAGCGTCAACGTGCCGCTGCGGTCGTCGAAACGAAGAAGCCCTCGCACCGCGAGCGACAGTGCAGCCGCAGTAAATGCCCGCCATTTCTCCCGACCGAAGCCCCAATCGCGGATGTAATTGGCGAGCGCCGGCGAGATCCCGGCCGGCGGCTGAAACAGCGGAATGATCGCGCCGCCTTTCGGATCGCGGCCGACCGCTCGCCACGCAGCGAGGTAGTAACCGAGCACGAGCACGAGGCCTGCACCACCGAAAGCCCATCGCCGATTGTCGAAGACTTCGTACCAAAGCAAAGTCTTTTGGGTTGGCGCATCTATCGCTTCTGCGGGGATTTCGGCCACGACCGTCAAACCCTCGCCCGGTGCGAGCCGCCGCGTTGTTTCGACATTAAGAGTGCCGAGCGCGCCGAGGCTCCCTCTCCAATCCTTGCCTCGCTCGCCCATTCGGCCCGTGAATGCAGTCCAGCGCGGTGGTCCGCCGCCAGCAACGAACTGCAACTGGTAGCTCGCCGCTAGAATCGGAAAGCGCCAGAAATTGCCAGTGACGTTCCAGTTCAGCTCTGGCTTGCCGTCAAACCAGCGCACCTGCCGCCCCGTTTTGTACCGGAAGACGTAGGTGTGGGCGCCGCTCGATACGATTGTATCCTTGTCGCCGGCGTAGATCCGAACAACTCCATGTTCGCGGCGCGTCGAATATCTCTCTGGTTTGCCGCCACGTTCGACGCCGATCATGGTGAAATCCACCTCGCGGATGGCACCATTCGCGTCCTTGAACGTCAGTGGAAAGTCTCGATAAATGCCGTGCCTGATATCGCGTCCCTCAGCTTGCACGCGAACCGTTTCGGTGACCGTCAACTCGCCATCCCTGGCGAGACGGACATTAGAATCGAACGACTGGATGACTTCCGCTGCGAGCGTGCGGGTGGCCTCCCCGAGCCACACCCCGGCTGCGACCAACAACATCAACGCGGTTCGCCACGGCACGCGGCGCAAGCAAATGGAAGGTGCCGGCGGGGCAGTCATCGTGCGGGAGGCGGCTGTAAGTTGACGGTAGGCGTCGCCCGTTCGGCGTCGTTGGAGATTTCAAAATATTGCCGTTGCGAAAAGCCGAACAAGCTGGCGATGACATTGCTGGGGAATGACTGCACCAGCACGTTCTGATTGCGTACCGTGCCGTTGTAATAGCGGCGCGCCATCTGCAGCTCGGTTTCCAGCTGGCTCAATTGCTGCTGAAGTTCGAGAAAGTTTTGGCTCGCCTTGAGATCGGGATAATTTTCAGCGAGCGCGACAAGCTTGCTCAATGCGAGGGACAAGGCGGTTTCGGCCTGCGCCCGGCTTGCCACATCGTTGTCGGGTAATGCACGTGCCGCACCGCGCAACTTGGTTACTTCTTCAAGGACTGAGCGCTCGTGCCCGGCGTAACCTTTGACCGCGTCGACCAGATTGGGAACGAGGTCGGACCTGCGCTTGAGCTGGACATCGATCCCGCTCCACGCCTCATTCGCCATCTGGCGCGTCCGGACCAGGCTGTTGAAAATGATGATTGCGTATATTGCGACCGCCGCTGCGACGATCGAAATGACCCAGAGCAACATGATCCTGGGGCCCCCGCGCCAAGTGATTCGGTCACGCCACCAGAATACCGATTCTTTTAACTGCCGTCGCAGACCTCAGGCGGCTCCGCCGCCTTCTGTCGCGAGCCAGGCCTCACCACACGCTTTCGCCAACTCACGCACGCGCAAAATGTAGCTTTGGCGTTCGGTCACTGAAATTACGCCGCGCGCGTCAAGAAGATTGAATACGTGGCTTGCCTTGATGCACTGGTCGTAAGCGGGAAGCGCCATAAGATGACGTTGCTTCTTGCCGTCGGCCCAACCTGCCGCGAGATATTTCTGGCAGGCGGCTTCTGCCATCTTGAACTGCTCGAACAGCATCGCGGTGTCGGCGATCTCGAAATTGTGGCGCGAATACTCCTGCTCCGCCTGCAGGAAAACGTCGCCATATGTGACCTTCTTGTCGTCGGTGCGCCCGTTGAAATTGAGCGCAAAGACATTGTCGACGCCCTGAACATACATCGCAAGCCGCTCAAGCCCGTAGGTCAGTTCGCCGGCGACGGGCGAGCATTCAAACCCCGCGACCTGCTGGAAGTATGTGAATTGCGAAACTTCCATGCCATCGCACCAGCATTCCCAGCCGAGTCCCCACGCTCCCAATGTGGGACTCTCCCAATCGTCCTCGACAAAACGAATGTCGTGGATCTTCGGATCGATGCCGATCGTCTTCAGTGAATTGAGATACAAATCCTGAATGTCGGGAGGCGAAGGCTTCAGGATGACCTGAAACTGATAGTAGTGCTGCAACCGGTTCGGGTTTTCGCCGTAACGGCCGTCCTTCGGGCGGCGCGAGGGCTGCACGTAGGCAGCATTCCACGGCTTCGGACCAAGCGCCCGCAAGGTGGTCGCAGGGTGGAACGTCCCGGCTCCTACCTCCATGTCGTAGGGTTGCAGGATGACGCAGCCCCAATTCGCCCAATACTGCTGCAGGGCAAGAATAAGCCCTTGGAATGACCGCGTGGGGTCCAAGGAGCCTTGATGTGCGCCGTCGCTGGCGAGAAGTCTGGCTTCAGCCATCGGATGGATACTGATTCTTAAGCACAGGAATAGATTCGACCCTAGAGG
>Ga0070717_10001776_pt1 | contig 15038 bp, 11 predicted proteins | sample LARL113metaG_FD_71366 | JGI IMG/M metagenome (GOLD analysis project Ga0070717, IMG submission 71366) | Corn, switchgrass and miscanthus rhizosphere microbial communities from Kellogg Biological Station, Michigan, USA - LAR L11-3 metaG | ecosystem: Host-associated > Plants > Roots > Rhizosphere ... | reverse complement strand
CTCGTCCGACAACCGATACCGAACCGGCCCAACCAATGGGCCTCGTGTGCTCCGCTGCCAACCCACGCGGCATGTCAGGATTAAGGCGACACACGCTCGCTGCTAGAAGCGGAACTCCTGCCCGCGAGAGGGTGAGCTTGCTGAAAACCATTCATGCCTCTACACTGGAAATTTTCCAGGACAAGGCATGCTCGCCCGTGGAAGGTCACGAGGCGGGGAGGGTTCATGGGTAGGTTGTGCGTTTCGATGTTGGGGGGAGTCTCCGTCCTAACTTTGATCTTCGCCTTGGCCGCCTGTGGCACCAAAACTACTCGGACGGTGAATTTCCCCGCTCCTGCGAGCATCAGCCTCAGCCCCGCCAGCAGCGCGTCAATGGATGTGGGCGCAATTCTGGGTTTTGCTGCGACTCCCCTGAATAGCATCAACCGCATAATCGCAACCCCGGTTTCGTTTGAGTCCAGCAACACCGCCGTCCTAACGATCGCAAGTAACGGGCTTGCATGCGCAGGAACCTGGAATTCGTTAAGCACCCCGCAAATCTGCACGCCCGGCCCAGTTGGCACTGCTCAGGTGACAGCCACGGCACAGGGCATAAGCAGCCCTCCCACAACCGTGTACGTTCACCAGCATATTGAGAACATCACGATCAGTCTCATACCGGGGCAAACCCCGCCCAATTCGCAAAACTGCTTCTCGAAGACCCAAATCGTCAACTACCAGGCCAGTGCCTTTACACGTGGCGGCACCGGTCTCATTGACATCACTCCGACCGTAGGTCCGTTTAGCTGGCAGGCACTTACTGCCAATGTAGTGACGCTCAATGTAGCGACTCTGGCCAAGCCGATCAGCGGTCTCCTGCCGGGACAGGTGCAAGCCACGGCGAACGTTCCCGGAACCAGTCCGTTCATAGCAAGCGTCAGCGGCGTGAACAGCACGCCTTTATCTTTCAATACTTGCGCCGTGCAATCGGTTCAGCTCACTGTCGACAATAATGCCCAAATCAATCAGATCGTGCTCATCAAAGGCGCCGGCAAAACGGTCGGGGCGACAGTGACCGATGTGGCTGGGATACCAATTACAGGCGTTCCGCTGACGTGGTCTTCGTCCAACCCCGCATCAGTGATCGTGAGCAGCAGCGGAGCCGTCAGCACACCGGGGGTCGGCGGCGCCAGCGTGATCGCTTCCTGTACTCCGCCCATGTGTAATATCGGTCTCACGCCGCTCACACCCATTTACCCGGAAACAGCTCTTCAGGTTGTCGTGACTCCACCTGCGAACACCACCACTCCGGTAAGCTCTACTTTGCTCGCTTCGAGTACTGGGTGCGGTGTCTTGGAAGGCTGCGTTACTATCCTTGTTCCCATTGCTATTCCGGCAAACGCCGTGGGGAATGCAGTTAGTCTCCCGGCTACCCCGAATTCATTGTTGTTTGATCGGCAAGGAAGAAACGCATACCTTGGCACGAACCTGGGAGAGTTCGGCACAAAGGGATTGATGGTGGCTTCGGGAACAAGTTCGGTCAGCGAAAATAAATCAGCGCCCGGAAATGTTCTAGCAATCTCGCCAGACGGCAGCAGGGTCATCGTCTCGGACACGGCAGAAACGCCCAACCAGGTTTTCGTCGTGAGCAGCACGGGCGCCACTGTCGCTCTCAACATTGGCGGAGCTACGGCCGCGGCTTTTTCGCCTGACAATCTGAAGGCGTTCATTGTAGCTGGCCAGAAGCTCTATATCTATTCAGCATTAGAAGCTCTACGCTCGGTTCCTCTGGGGGCGACCGCTACTGACGTCGCCTTTCTGGCAAGCGGATTAGTGGGATACATTGTGGATTCCAGTGGTGTAACTTTCCGCCCGACCTGCGACTCCACTTCGCCCACACTCGCCCCTCCTGTAACTGTTAGTGGCGCGACTATGATTCGGCCATTGCCGAATGCGTTAAATTCCACAACTCCTCCTCCGAGCGGTAATGAAATGCTCGTCCTGGCGCCGCCCAACGCTAACATTGTGACCGCGACACCTTTCGGCAGCCCGGTCCTGGGCACTCCGGGATGCCCCCATCCTCGCGGGTTTGTGACCATCTCGAACAGTGTGGCTCCCCCGGTAAATTTCGGGCCGGCCAATTTCACCGCCAAACAGTTGATTGTGTCGCCGGACGGCAGACGCGCATACCTGCTCGCCAATGAATTGGGTTCGGTGCTGGTCTACAACATTTTCGACCAGACACCTTCCGTCTTCGGACTGCTGAACAACGCCACGCCGCTCGCCCTCGGCCTGAGCCCGGATGGAAGCAATCTCTACGTGGGCGCCAGCGACGGCGAAATTCATGTGATTGACACCCAGACCGACACCGAGCTGAATCAGATTTCCTTGCCCACAACTGTGGCAAACCCACTGGGTGAGTTCTGCACTGGGGTAACATTTCCGCAACAGACTGTGGTGAACATCACGGCTGCATCGCAAAACGGTTCAAACACGACCTATTCCTATACCCTGGCTTCCGGCCCGGGCCTGCGGGCCGGCAGAGGCATAGGCGTCGCAGGTATGGCAAATGCCGGCAACAATGGCACATTTCTTGTTGCGGCATTAGGTGGTGGAACTTTCACGGTCGTCAACCCATCGGGCGTCGCGGCGAGCGGTCAGAGCGGAACGGGAACCGCAACCACTACGGCGTGCGATCCGGATTTGATTGCAGTGAAGCCGTGAAGCAGAGGCCGCGGGCCCAGTAGCTTTTGTGGCGAGGCCCCGTGTGCAATTCACGTCCTGCCTGACATTTCCAATTCCCGCCCAACGCTGTCCAGCACGCCGTTGATGAACAGCACCGATTCGGAGCTGGAAAACTTACGCGCAATTTCCAGCGCTTCATTAATAATGACTGCACGCGGCGTGGCGGGAAATCCCAGCAACTCGGCCACGGCCGCCCGCAGAATATTGCGGTCCACCGCCGCCATTCGATCCATACGCCAATGCTCGGCGTGGCCTTCAATCAGCTTGTCGACTTCTTCAGTGCGATCCGTAGCCACACGAAACAGGTCTTCTGCGAAACCGCGCGCCTCCGCATCCACCGAACTGCGCTCCTTCCAGAAAATTCTGCGCACGTCATCGGGGCTTTGCCGTCCCATGTCAGCCTGAAACAGCATCTGCAAAACCAGTTCACGGGATTTGCGGCGAGTACCCATGGAGCAGTTGCCAGTGGTAAGTGGCTAGTTGCCAGTTTACTTTAGGTAAGGTTACTTACGCCGCTTCGTCTTGGACGCTTTGGCCGGCTCGTTAGATCGTTTCCGAGGTCTGTCGGGCTTGTCATTCCGAGCTCTTTCACTCTTGTCACTCCGAGCTCTTTCACTCTTGTCATTCCGAGCGGAGCGAGGGATCTGCTTTTTGCTGAGGGCTGAGTGATGGCTGATAGCTTTTTTTAAATTCGCCATCTCCACCGCTGCCAGCGCCGCTTCAAATCCCTTGTTGCCCATCTTCAGGCCGGCGCGATCGATGGCCTGTTCGAGAGTGTCGCAGGTAAGGACGCCGAACGCGTGTGGAACTCCGGTCTCCTGCGCGGATTGCCCAATGCCGCGCGTGACCTCATTGACGATGACGTCGTAATGCGCGGTATCGCCGCGCAGCAGGCATCCGAGACAGATGATGGCGTCGTATAGTTTTGTTTCTGCGAACGTGCGTGCAGCGGATGGGATTTCGAAAGCACCTGGCACCCGAATGATTGACTTGAAGGACTTCCAGTCCGCTCCGCACCGCGCGAGTGCGTCCAGAGCACCAGCAAGTAGTCGCTCCGTGATGAATGAGTTGAAGCGACTAACGACTAGTGCAAATCGTTTGCCAGTTGCATTTAGACTGCCCTCGAAATGGGCTACGTGAGCCGGGTCGACGGTATTAGCGGCTACCCGTCTGCCCCCAATCCGGACGCGAGTGCCGCCGGGAAGCTGAACATCAAAAAATCTGATGGTCTCCGGCGGTGTCTGCGGAGGGACGTCACCGGTCGGATTAAACCCTTCCTTTTGCGCAAGTTCAAAGGCGGTGTCGGGATCAGAAACCACCAAAAACAAATCCGTGTCGTATCCTGGTTTCTTCCCGTAGATGACATTCAGGCCAAGGGTCGCCGGAAGAAATTCGACGTATCGCCGATCATCAGTTTTGCCCTGCAGGTCTTTACGCAATCCTAGCGACTCCAGCAGCGTCACCAATTCCTTGAAATCTGGAATTGACTTCGCAACCGCTACGATTTCGACTGACTTAATCAAGGCTCTCCTGGCCGTTTCGCGTCCACTCCGAAACCGACACTAAATGTGAGGTCACCGCCCCTTGAACTGCGCCTGCCTCTTCTCCAGAAATGCCGTCATGCCTTCTTTTTTGTCTTCGGTTGCGCATGAAACTCCGAACAACACTGCCTCGAGATACAGCCCCTCGGCCAGGGTCATCTCCATGCCTTTGTTTACCGCCTCCATCGCATACTGCACTGCCAGCGGCGCGTTGGCGATGATCTTCTGCGCGATGGCTTCGGCTCGCGGAATCAGTTCCGCCGCAGCAACCACTTCATTCACCAGCCCGATGCGATGCGCCTCCTGCGCTGTAATCATCTCGCCGGTGAGCACGAGCTGCATCGCGAGTCCCTTCCCCACGAGCCGCGGCAGGCGCTGCGTGCCGCCGTAGCCAGGAATAATCCCCAGCTTCACCTCGGGCTGGCCGAGCTTGGCGGATTCGCTGGCCAGGCGCAGGGTGCAGGCCGTGGCGATCTCGCATCCGCCGCCGAGCGCGAATCCATTGATGCAGGCGATCACCGGCTTGCCCAGGTTCTCGATCAGGTTGAGCACGCTCTGCCCGCGGTGCGTGTACTCTTTGCCTGAGACCGCGTCGTGTTTGGCCAGTTCGCCAATGTCCGCGCCGGCTATGAACGCCTTCTCGCCCGCCCCGGTCAGGATGACCATGCGCACGCCGGCATCGTTCTTAATGTCATGAAACGCGGCGCGTAGCTCTTCCATGGTGGCCATATTGAGCGCGTTGAGCACTTTCGGCCGGTTCACAGTGACGTAAGCGATTGAGTTTTTCTTTTCGAAGAGGATGTTGGAGAAGTTCATAATTCAAAACCCGCCACCGATTAACACGGATTTCACGGATCTACTTCACGAGTTCATCCGTGTAATCCGTGGCCGAGAAGTTCACAGCTTGTTGGTCTTCGGATTATTCGGGTCCGAATAATCGTAAAATCCTTTGCCTGACTTTCGCCCGTACCAGCCCGCCATCACAAGACGCTTCAGCAGCGGTGGTGAGGCAAAGCGGCGCTCTTTGAACTCGTCGTACATCACGTGCGTGATGTAGTAAGTCGTGTCGAGGCCGACGAAATCCAGCAGCGTGAACGGCCCCATGGGATAGCCGCAGCCGAGCTTCATGGCATCGTCGATGTCTTCAATTGAGCCTACGCCTTCTTCGTACGCACGGATAGCGTCGAGCAGATACGGCACCAGCAGCCGGTTCACGATGAATCCAGTCTTGTCGCTGGTGCGCACCGGAACTTTGCCTAGCTTCTTGGCAAAGTCGTAAGCGGTTTCGTAAACGTCGTTGGCCGTGGCAATCGTGCGCACGACTTCGACCAGCTTCATCAGCGGCACCGGATTAAAAAAGTGCAGCCCGATGAAGCGTTCCGGGCGCTTGGTGGCGGTCATCAGTTCGGTGATCGAAATGGACGAAGTGTTCGAGGCGAAGATGGCGTCTTTCTTCACGATGCCGTCGAGCCCGGCATACATCTCTTTTTTTTGGGCGACGTTCTCGATGATGGCTTCAATGATGATGTCGCAATCGGCAAGCTCGGCGGGCTTGGTCGTGCCTTTGAGCCGGGCGCGAATGGCTTCGGGTTTTTCCTTCAGCGTGCCCTTCTCCGCCAGTTTAGCCAGCGACTTCTCAATTCCGGCAAAGCCTTTGTCGATAAACTTCTGCTCGACTTCAAGGACAGTAACGTTGAATCCGGCCGTAGCTGCGACCTGGGCGATGCCTGAGCCCATCAGGCCACAACCGAGAACGCCGACTTTCTGGATACTCATACGTTTCCTTTTAACCACAGAGGACACAGGGGAACACAGAGGAAATCAAGATACCTCTGTGAGTTCCTGTATCGTCTGTGGTTAATTCAGGCTTTCGATGATCATCGCAATCCCCTGGCCGCCACCGATACACGCGGTCCCCAGCCCATACTTTTTCTTTCGACGATGCAATTCGTACAACAACGTAATCACGAGTCGCGTTCCTGTTGCGCCTAACGGATGACCCAAAGCAATCGCGCCGCCGTTCACGTTGACTTTGTCGCGATCCAGGCCCAGTTCTTTCTCGACTGCTAGATACTGCGCTGCGAAGGCTTCGTTTACTTCGATCAAATCAATGTAGTCCAGCGTTAGCCCCGCTTTTTGAAGAGCGATCTTCGTCGCCGGCACCGGTCCCCGACCCATAATCTTCGGCTCGACTCCGGCAATCCCCCAACTCACAATGCGCCCGAGCGGCTTGATTCCACGCTTCCCGACTTCATCCAGTGACATCACGACTACTGCCGCGCCGCCATCTACAATCCCGCTGGCATTCCCAGCCGTCACGGTTCCGTTTTTCCCAAATGCCGGTTTCAGCTTCGCTAGGCCTTCCAAAGTCGTTTGCGGCCGCCGGTGATCGTCTTCGTTCAAGCTCTCACCGGAAAGCTCGCCTTTCGAATTCTTCAATTGCACGGGAACGAGCTCTTCCTGCAGACGTCCTTCTTTATAGGCAGCATCGGCTCTCTGTTGCGAGCGCAGCGCAAACTCATCTTGCATGTCGCGCGTAATGCCGTGCTGCGAACCATATAGCTCGGCCGTGTTCGCCATGTATGAGCCGCAATAAGAATCGAGTAACGCTATCATGAGTGAATCTTCGAGCTTGCCACCTGGGGCAAGGTTGAATCCGTCTCGACCACGAATACAGAAAGGCGCCTGCGACATCGCTTCCATGCCGCCGGCCAGCACAACATTAGCCTCGCCCAACTGAACCATCTGCGCCGCATTCACTATCGCTTGCATCCCACTGCCGCACAAACGATTCACTGTCAGCGCCGGTGTCTCAATCGGTAGCCCTGCACGCAGCGCCACGTGCCGCGCACCATAGAGCGCATCTCCCGAAGTCTGTTGCGCGTTTCCAAACACGGCATGATCAAACTGCCCCGGCTCCAGTCCGGCGCGTTCAATCGCGCACTTCCCCGCGATCGCGCCGAGTTCCTGTGCAGTGAAGTCCTTCAGCTTTCCGCAATAGCGACCGAAGGGGGTTCGCGCGCCGCTGACAATTGCAATATCACCAGGTTTTAACATGAGTTTCCAGCATCAGAAGAGTTCTGAATGATTAATCAAACTGGTTAGTTTATCAGCGGAGGAGAGCTTTCAGCTATTGCCGGTTGTCACTTTCAGATCGTCGATCCGGAAGGCAAGGATGACAAGTAATTAGAAGATTGGGAATTGAAAATTGGAAAAAGGCCAGGTTCTTCGTTTCGCTGAGGAAGGTGATTTTGGCAGGCAACGACTACGCCACGGCGGCACTAGCGGACTGGGCTGTAAGATTCACTACCCGCCCCACACCCTGCGCAATAGCCATATCCAGCGCCAGTTCGGCGCGATTAATCACTTCGGTCACAATGTCAACCGGATCGAACTGCTGCCGCACAACGGCTTCAGCAACTCCGGCGCTGGAGGCAAGCGGCTTGTCAGAAATGCACACTTCGCCGACAAGCTTCCGCAATTTTTCTGCGGCCATCAACGCTTCTTTCTCCGGAGTTTCTCCGAGCACAATCGCAACAGTCGTCATTTCGTAGCTGAATGCCAAATCGTTTTGCCGGATGTTGGCCGCGATAATCTGCCCAATCTGCTGCATTGCGGCTTCAACTGCTTTCTCCCCATTTTCTTTTACCAGGACAACGCTCTTGCCGAATTGCATGAGGACGACACTCAGCGGCGTGCTCTGCTGGATCGCGCGCCTCGTCTCGGCCATCAGCAGATCAAGATAGGAAGCTCGTTTCATCAATCCCGATTGCTCATCCGTCACGGATAGACTCTTAACGAGCCGCCGCAGCCCGGCGTTATTCAGCGCGTTAACAATCTGGTCGCTGATTGTTTTCAGGACAACGATATCGCTGGAATGCCATCCGCGTGGCGTGTTTTGCGCAAGCATCAGAACGCCAACATGATCTGCGCCGTCGCTCAGCGGCAGCGCCAGCAAGGAAGCAATACCCAGCGTCGCCAGAGATTCGCGCACCGGCTGAAGTTCGGCCGCAGCTAGAGCATCGCTAATGGTCACCGTGCCCCTGCTGATTGCCAGGTCCTGCACTGCAGCAATCACTTTAGCTACGGCATTGGAATCGCCCTTGCTGAAGCCCTCAGCGCAAAATTCTTTTACTGCAGTCGGTGCGAGCCCCGGCTTGCGCATTTCCACTATGCAGCGGCTCACTTTCCACTGCGCCCCGAGTTCGTTCACACTGGTGGTCATCACCGCATCGGCGTTGCTCTGCCGATACAGTTTGCGCGTAATCTCGGCCACGCGCGTGAAATGACTGACGTCGGCGTTCTCGCCGGATGCAGGCGAGTTAGCCACGATCGCGGGAGCGTCCGAAACCTTTGCCACAGAACTCATCACCGGCACAGGAGCTGGCGCGGAATCCGTGTATCGCGGCGTCATCCCGGCAGACATGTACAACTGATGCAAATCCGGATTGCGATCCTCCTCATGGGGAAACAGCTCCTGAATTCGCTGCAGGCGCTCAATGGCTTTCGATCGCATCCCGTACTGCACCAGGATTTCTGCCTGCAACATCAGATCCTGCAACGCCGCCGCTCCGAGCGTAGGGCCATCGCTCTTTGCCCGCTCCGACTCTGCTTTGCCGAGGCTGGTAAATCGTGAAGCGATCACTTTGTAACGGTTGTCATCGATTTTGCCCTTCAGAATCTCCAAACGTTTTTGGTGACCGGATTCATAAGGATCGACATCGGCCGCCCGATCCAGGCACTCCGCCGCTTTGGCGAAATTCCCCAGGCTACAATGCAGATCAAAAAGTTTGAGCAGAGTCTGGCAATAGTCAGTTTCTCGATTGGAGGAGTTGAACAGCTCGCTCATGAACTCGAGCATTTCAGGACCCGCCCGGTGTCTTCCAGCCAACTCCTGCACGCTCGCAATCAATGCGCGGCGGTCGCCTTTGCCGCGTTGGAATTGCTCCAGCTTGCGTGCCAGAGCAACCGCTTCGGCATCCTGCCCGGCATCCAGGAAAAGCCCGATCAGGTTTGTGATTTCCTGCATTCGGGAAGGATTGAGCTGGAACATTTGCCAGATGAGCGGCTCGGCCTCACTCAGCCGGTTGGCTGCTAGTAATGCCTTTGCAAATGTCTCGCGCAAATCTTGCGGTGCAGTTGCTGCCTTGGCATGCGGCTCGAGCACAAAAATCCCAGCTCCAACCTGACCTTGCGCTATCAAGCTCTTCCCGTATCCCAGAGCGATCTCCACATCCGAAGAATCTCCGTTATAAGCCCGCTCATACCACTGCGCCGCGCCGGCGCCGGAGGTCTCAGTCAGTTGCGCCAACTTCAGAAACGCGGTCGCCGCGGCTTTGTTGTCTTGCAACTCGGACGATAATTCACCCACTCGCAGGAAATTCCGTTCGCTCGGATCGAGCGCCACCAGGCGCTTCAAGACGGTTAGGCACTCCGTTCGTTTGCCCTGCTTAGTCAAATCTTCAAGAGCATTCTCATACGTTTCGATTGCGAGCTTGCGGTTGGAAGTTTCCAGAATCCGCCCAAAATCTATTTTTTGAGCAACCGAGGGATTTACGTACCGGGAAAGTTTTTTGTACGTGAGGCTGGCGCGGGTGTTGTCACCGCTCTCAACCTGCCGGTCAAACAACTCACCCAGCAGCTTTACCGCTTCGCCCGTGCGCTGAAGCGACAGGCAAAGCTCGGCGGCCATTTGCCGCACATTGTCGTTCTGGGGATCGTCTGCCAGCACCTGCATATACTCTTGCAGGGCATCGGCCGTCTTGCCCTTCTGGAGAAGTTTTTCCGCCCGCTCCACGCGCTTTGTAATCTCTGCTCGATCCATTCGCTTGGTTGTATCTGCCATGAGAGGGACGGGTAACGTGCGGAGTAACCCAACTGAGATTCTAGGGTCGCTGTAGGTGGCCAGCAACGACGTAACGGCGGCAGCGCGTTACGAAGGTCACGGCACAATAACTCTTTGGTGCGTAAGAAGTTTCTGATATACGAGAACGCATGCCGGTAGTCGGAAAAATCAACCAAGAAGAAGGACTGCGTCACCAGCTCAGCGCTGGCCAAATGGCTATGGTGGCCGTGGGCGGATCGATCGGTACCGGACTGCTGCTCGGCTCGGCGGCCGCACTCAGCATTGCAGGGCCGGGGGTGATCATAAGCTTTGCTCTGGCTGCATTTATTAACTGGACTGTGGCCATGGCGCTTGGCGAATTGTCGAGCATGCATCCTGCGGCTGGCTCGTTCGGACTTTACGGAGACCTCTATCTAAACCAGTGGGCAGGGTTTATTGCCCGGGCTGGATACTGGGCGGCCATTGCTGTCTCGATTGGCGCAGAATTAGTAGCCTCCGCAACCTACATGGCGTATTGGTTTCCTTCCGTGCCCGCATTGTTCTGGGTAGTGGGTTTCTCCATCGTGCTTCTGCTGGTGAATCTTCGCAGTGTAGGAAACTACGGACGGTTCGAATACTGGTTCGCGATGATCAAAGTGGTGACCATCGCAGTCTTCATCACAATTGGAGCCGCATTGCTGCTGAGCGGCCATGTGCCGCCACAATACACCGCGCAAGGAGGGTTTCTGCCCAAGGGACCGTTGGCGCCGCTGCTGGCCATGGGCTTTGCTCTCTACACATTCGCAGGCATCGAGTTTGTGGCCATCACTACGGGCGAAACGCGCTCCGTGCAAGAGATCCCGCGTGCCATCCGTCTCACCTTTGCCATACTCACGTTCGTGTACCTTGGCGCGATCATTGTCCTGGTTGGAGTGATGCCCTGGAACCGCGCAGGAGTCACGGAAAGCCCGTTCGTGAGCGTGTTCCGGCATGCCGGCATTCCGGCAGCACCGCACATTATGACGTTCGTAGTGCTCACGGCAGCGCTGTCCGGGGCCAATGCCGCCCTGTATGTGTCCTCACGCATGTTGTTCTCCCTGGCACGAACCGGTTGGGCGCCCGCGGCTTTCGGTCGGCTCAATGCAGCGGGATCACCCATGATGGCCTTGCTGGCATCTTCCTACGGAATCGTAGTGGCGTTGGTCCTCGAAAAGTGGGCGCCTGAGGACGCGTTTGTCTCCATTCTGGGCGCGGCGCTGGTTGGCTTGTTGTTAGCCTGGCTGGTCTCGTTGGCGGCGCATGTAAAGTTTCGCCAGCGGCTCTCTGTTCAGCAGCTTGCCGCCTTGCCCATGCGCTCCCCGCTGGGAGCGTGGGGCTCGGCCGTGGGATTCGCGCTTATCATCCTGGCTTTTCTGGAGACAGGCTGGAAGTCCCATCTGACTCTCATCAGCGGCGCCATGTACATAGTAGTACTGACGGGAGCGTATTTCGTGCTGAAGCGTCAGAAACGTACAATATCGCAATGACTGATGAGCTTCTCCGTTACCGCTCCGAGTTCCCCGTCCTCCGTCACACCACTTACCTGATCAGCAACTCACTCGGCGCCATGCCCCGAGGCGTCTACGACGCGATGAAGGGATACGCCGATATGTGGGCCACACGTGGCGTGCGCGCGTGGGAAGATCGCTGGTGGATGCTCGCTGCTGAAGTCGGAGACGAAATTGGCGCGCTTATGAATGCGCCCAAGGGTTCAGTTTCCACTCACCAGAACGTGACCACCTGCCAAGCCATCGTAGCCTCGTGCTTCGACCTCTCCGGTAAGCGCAACAAAATCGTTTACAGCGACATGAATTTTCCTTCGGTTATGTATTTCTGGGAAGCACAGCGGCAATACGGCGCCCGCGTCCACATGGTGAAGACTGATGATGGCATTACCGTCCCGACAGAGCGCCTGCTGGACGCAATCGATGAAACTACGCTCCTCGTGCCGGTTTCGCATGTCATCTTCCGCAGCGCTTACATCAATGACGCGAAAGCAATCGTTGAGAAGGCCCATAGGGTCGGAGCACATGTCGTGCTCGATACGTTTCAGTCACTCGGCACCGTTCCCGTGGACGTGCAAGCTCTGAATGTCGACTTCGCTTGCGGCGGCGTTCTGAAGTGGCTTTGCGGGGGGCCAGGTGTCGGATATCTCTACGTCCGCCCCGATCTCGGCAAAAAACTCGAACCCAAACTTACCGGCTGGTTTGCGCACCAAGATTCCATGGCCTTCGAGACCGGCCCTATTCGCTACAGCGATCCGCCGTTCCGGTTCATGAATGGCACGACGCATATTCCGGCGCTGGAAGCGGCGCGTCCCGGTCTAAAGATCATTTCGGAAGTTGGCGTGAGCCGCATTCGTGAAAAATCAAAACGCCAAACTTCTAAGCTGATCGAACTAGCCGACCGGCACGGCTGGCGCGTGAACACGCCTCGCGATCCCGAAAAGCGCGGCGGTACCGTATCCATCGACATGCCCGACTCTCAAGAAGTCTGCCGCGAACTTCTCAGTCGCGACATTTTGGTCGATTGGCGGCCGAAAGCCGGCGTTCGTTTCTCTCCACATTTCTACAACACGGATCAAGAATTGGAGACCGCCATCGCGGCCGTAGAAGAGATTTTGAAGGAACGTGCGGTAGCGGCCCGATAAAAAACCAGTTCTCAGTTCTCAGTTGCCAGTTCCCAATAGTTTAATCTCGGAACAGGCCCTCGCCCCGCGTCTTTGTTTCGTCGCATTACCATCGTAAGCTGCTATTGCCTGTCTAACCTGAGACGTGCAGCTCCGTTTTCGGCTATCCTCGTGGCGAACTCCAAGTGACGTGAACGGAAAGTCTTGTGCTCCTCTTCGCCTTATATCTGAGCTCCAGCGGCCAAGAGCTACTCTGGCCCGCAGTTGGCGCCTGCGTGGGCGTATATCTTTTTTTTCACGGCTTTCAGATGTTGCAACGCAAGCGGCTCATCCTGAATACACCTTCCTCGAAGATACGCAGTGCCGCGATGGGACTCGTTGAAATCAACGGGCTGGCAACGGGTCCCTACACCATGCCAGCGCCCATTACTGCGGTCCCGTGCTACTACTATCGAACTATGGCGTGGCGCTGGGAAAGGCGCGGCAAGAGCAGTGAATGGGTGAAAGTTGCCGATGAAAGCCTGCACGTTCCCTTCTATTTGGACGATAACACCGGCCGTGTGCTAGTCGATCCGCGCGGTGCTGAGATGGATATTCACCGCGACTTTCACGAGGAATACAGTCACTCACTTTTTTCAACGCATATCGAAGTTCCGGCCACGGTGTCCGGCTTCCTCGCGCGCCACGCGATTTCAACCGACAACAAAATTAAAATCGAAGAATATTGCATCAAGCCAAAAAATGCTCTATTTGTCCTCGGTACGCTGGCTGAGAATCCCGGTCTCAGAGTGAGCGCGACTCCAGTGCCCACCGCTTCTCACGGAATGCACAGCATCAGCTTCAAGATGCAAGGCGCGCTGAGCGCAGAGGCTGCGGCCGCGATGGAGTCGGCGCTGCCCGGCATAATCGTGGCTCGCAATGTGACCTTTGCGGGGTTCGAAGGCGGTGCAGCGCCGCGGGAGATCATCCGCCTCTCATCGGAAACACCTGCAAATTCGGTAGGCATGACGGCGCAAGGCAAAATTGCTGCTGCCATGACGAAAGCGGGCATCAACAATCCCGATGCCTGGAAGGCCGCCGGGCTCGACTACCCCGGCGATCTGAGCGGAAATGTTAGCGCCGCAACTTCTCCGGAGGAATTCGATTTAAATCCAAAAACTGTGTTGATGAAAGGCGCGCACGATCCAGCGTTCTTCATCTCCTGGCACAGCCAGAAGGATGTGGTTCGCGCGCTGGCGTGGAAGTCCGCGCTAATGATTTGGGGCGGCCCGCTGGTGACACTGGTCTGTGTCTACATACTGGCGCTACAGTTAGACTGGTTGTAAAGTGTGTGTGTTACGGGCACCCTGCCCGCCAATAAAGAAATATCGAGCTACGATAACGAAAACATGGACAACATCATCCTCCTGGGATTGTTATTCGCCATTGTCGGCCTGAGCGTCTATCTCGTCATGATCTACAACGGCCTGGTCGTGGTGAAGAACGACATCGACAAAGCCTGGGCCAACATTGATGTCATGCTCAAACAACGGCACGATGAACTTCCCAAGCTAATCGAAGTCTGCAAGGGTTACATGAACTTCGAACGCGACACGTTTCAGAAGATCACTGAAGCCCGCAGCATGTATCAGCGGGCAGTCACCATCGACCAGAAAGCGCAAGCAGACCAAACTACCACTTACGCGTTACGTGGCCTCTTCGCGGTCGCCGAAAATTATCCTGAGCTGAAGGCCAATAATAACTTCATGCAGCTTCAGACAAGAATCACCGAGTTGGAAAGCCAAATCGCCGACCGCCGCGAGTTCTACAACGATTCAGTGAACACCTTCAACATCCGCATCCAAGAAATGCCGGATACATTTGTGGCTGCGTTCATGAATCTGAAACCGCGCCCGATGTTCAAGGTTGAAGAATCGGACAAAGCCGACGTTCCCGTCTCCTTCGCCGCGACAAAGTAGGCCGAGGCCATGAGTAGCGCCGGCATCTTGCCGGCTGTGGCGTCTCGTCGGCGCACCTCTTCCCCCTGCACCAACCTTCTCACCTGCCCTGCCGCACAGCTAAATTAGAATGAGCTTCGTGGCCGACTCCGTCCGCATCGGAATCCTGGGTGATTTTCAGCCGAAGGCCCCCAATCTTCCCGCGATCGAGAAGTCCATCGAACACACCTCGGCGAAGCTGCAAATAGCGGTCGAGGCGAAATGGATTCCGACTCCCTCCGTTCTCGAGCCCAATGGACAAAAGACGCTCGAATCTTTCGACGGCATCTGGGCCGCGCCCGGCA
>Ga0070717_10001775_pt1 | contig 15044 bp, 17 predicted proteins | sample LARL113metaG_FD_71366 | JGI IMG/M metagenome (GOLD analysis project Ga0070717, IMG submission 71366) | Corn, switchgrass and miscanthus rhizosphere microbial communities from Kellogg Biological Station, Michigan, USA - LAR L11-3 metaG | ecosystem: Host-associated > Plants > Roots > Rhizosphere ... | reverse complement strand
AGACGCCTCTTACCGTGACCTATGCGATTGACCAGCAGAATCCGCCCGCCCTGAGCAACCAGGATTGGCAGTTGACCTCAGGCTTTATCGATGCCCAGGGGAACAGGAGTACCGACTTCAGGGGAAGCTGCACCAGGGATGAGACCCTCACGCAATGTCTTCAAGCCAACGGCGTGCAGGCCAACTATCTGACCTATCAGCCTGGGGACCGCTTCTGGACGTTCCAGTGGATCGAGACGGGCATCTATGTGGTTTTCTCGGTGCTGGCGCTCTTCGCGGCGGTCTGGCTGGTGCGGCGGCTAAATTGATGGGTCTCTCCCGGAGACGTTTCAGGCTGGAGGGGTATTACCAGCACCATCCGCACGCGTCAGGAAAAGTGGTCCAAGCCCTGCTGGAGGAGCGGTGTGGGGTGCGGGTGAGTGTGACCTATCTCAATCGGGCCCAGGCGGCGCTCACAAGAGCGACCCGCCGGGGGGAAAATCAGCCAGGTGCGTGGCAGGATGGGGCTGGTGGTCTCTTCCTGTTGGCCGCCGCAGCGGGATCGAACCTGCTTCCAGCACTGCGAATCTGGGGATGTGGGTACGGGAGCGCTGGTTTCCCGCGACGTATGCCCACGCGACGTGGCACCGGCTCGTCCCTTTCTTCCGCCTCCCAGGCCGCGTGACTGAAGGGAAGCAAACGGTCTGGGTCGAACTGCGCCCGTTTCATGATCGCCAGCTCAACCTCACTTGCCTGACGGACGACGACTCTGCTTCACCATCGCAGGAACAGGGCGTCTCAGTTCAAATGGTCAACCGTGCAAAGTGGCGTGAATCCCTGATACTCTGGCTAAAGTGAGAAGTGATGATGTTACTGAAAAGCCTTCCATTTTTCTGTGTTACCATCCAATCGATGATTCATCTCGATACGATGAAAGGACGGTTCTTGCATGGCTAAGGCTCTTGATACACGTTTCACTTCGGCTGATCTGCCAGATTCCTCTGTTTCGCTGCGGCAGGTTTCGGCGCTGCGCCTGGCGTTTGGACTGGTGGCCTCACTGGGGACGATCCTTTTTCTGGAGGGCACCTGCTGGGATATTCAATGGCATACCTATATTGGACGCGATCGCACGCTCATTCCCCCACATATTCTGATGCTGACCGGTGTGACGATCAGTGGCGTGGCGGGCCTGGTGCTGGTGTTGATTGAGACGCTTTGGTCTCGCCGTAATCAGACCGTGTCTCGGCAGGGTTACGGCTTCGCCGCCCTTTTCCGGGCTCCCCTGGGCGCGTATCTCGTGGGCTACGCTGCCTTGCTGGCTGCTGTGGCTTTCCCCCTGGACGCCTACTGGCACGCGCTCTATGGCATTGACGTGGCCATCTGGGCCCCGTTCCATATTATGTTTGTGGCCAGTATGGGCCTGGTCAGCCTGGGAGTGACCTACCTCCTGATCTCCGCCGCTCATCTGGCGGAGCAAGCTGGTGCACCGGGTCTGCGCCGGGCGGCCTACGTCGGGGCGACGCTGGCTCTGGCGACGCTCTTGAGCCTCTTTACGCTGCTTCTGTTTGACGCTTTTAAAGAGGGGAATCTGATCAATTTCGGGGTCGGCGCGATCAACGTTTTTCCTCTGCTGTGCTGCGCCCTGATCGCCTTTACCTTTGTCACCGCTTCTTCGGTCATTCCCTGGCGCCTGGCAGCTCCAGCGGTCGCAGGCTTCTATCTGCTGCTGGCCGGCATTATGGCTGTGTTCGTGCAGCCTGCCACAGCCTGGCTGCTGAGTGTAGAGCAGTTACACTACCGCGAGCAGCCACCTTTTACTGCCGTGGTTGCGCTGGAGTGGTTCCTCACCCCTGTGCTGGTGGCTTTCCTGATCAACCTGATTGAGCGCCGCTCCCGGAGCCGCCAGTGGTCCCGCCGCAAACAGACCCTCTGGCTGATCGTCTGCGCGCTGGTGGCCGGCCTCTTCCCCATTATCAGCATCTCTCCTTACCTGCCAGTCGTTCTGGCGCTACAGGTCGGCCTGGCTGGCTATCCGCCGACGGCCCTGCTGGGAGTCGCGGGAGCCTGGCTAGGGATCACTTTTGGCCGCACCGTCAGTGAGTCGCTCAGCGGATTGGAGAAATAAGCCATGCCCAGATCGTTCCAGATGCTCCTGCTAACCTTTGGCATGCTGGCCTTCCTGGCCGTAGGCGGCGAGATCACTTACTCGATCCTGGCGACCACCCACGGCAGCACTCCGGCCCGCGTGGTCCAGACCCAGGCCGGACCCTACCGGCTCCAGGTCAGCCTCTATACCTATCCAGCTCACGCCAGTTACGCGCTGCCTTTCGCCGTGGCCCCCACTCAGGCCGTGGAGGGGACGCTCACCTATCAGATCTCGTCGGTGCCCGATCCCTCGGACGTGCCCGCCACGCCGGTGCGTGCAACCTTCAGCTCCGACCCTGCAGTGCGCAACGGTGTGCAGGGTGACGCGGAAATCACCGTTCAGGGCGAATGGATGTTGCAGATCACCGTCAGCGGCCCCGCTGGTGTCTCCCAGACAGCGGTGCCCATCCTGGCCACCGCTCCACCAGCCATTCCCCTCTGGCTCGGCTGGCTGATTGGCGGTATCCCCCTCTACGGATTGCTGGCTTTCTTCCTCATCCTTCGCCGCAGGCACAAAGCCAGGGCGTAACAGCAGCGCCGAAGAAACAGGGAGGTCCTCAAATCGGGAGAGCTCCATTACGTGGGTGAGGTATCTGGTTTTGATCTCAAATCGAGCCTTTGCTTCACGCTCGTTCACCAGATAATGTGGCTCTGCCGAAAAGGCGCAAAGACGTTTTTTCACCTCTTTGCCTGATCGTCAACAAAGAGCTTGAGCACAAGCCTCCCAGGCTGCCTCAGAACTAACATCTGGAAAGAACAAGTAGAAAAGTCCTTCTGGCATTCTCTTCTACTTGGATTATCTTATCGAGATAATTTGTAAACAACGTATCTCTAAAGAATGTCCAAGATACGTTGTTTACGTTGTAGTCTCCCTAAAGGGGGTAACATGCGCGAGCGTGCTACCAAGTGCGAGCGTGCTACCAAGTGCAAAGGACGTTGTCAGGTTGGCGGTTCCACTTTTCTATTGCGAGTTTTCGCCTGTCATTCCCGCTTTTACCCAGAGTCTTTGAGCAGTAAAGTAAGCATTACAGCATTTTAATACTCAGCAAAACATATCCTCTGCCACGACTTTTCTGCTGCGGGTCGAACTCAGAGAGCGAGCTTTTCAAGATCACAAAGAGTCATCTATAACAGAAACTCAGCTAGGCCGAATTACACTTTATCTCAGCTCGCGCATTTCACCCCAACTTGGATACATTCTCTGTGAGAGGCTCTGACTTTTCCGTTTTTTGGCAAGCCGTGCTGGGCGAAGCCGGCGGTGGCCCAATGACTTTGAGTGTTGTTTGTCGCAATTCCTTTCGCATTTTGATCCATAAAGAGTCGGAAAAGCGAACGGAATTGATTCAAACAACATTGAGCGTCCTCTTCAGGAGCTTCCGCAAAGCAGCCCGCTCGCCAGGTGTCGAAAGGGTTACGGTCGCGGCGTAGGCACGGTAGCCCTCAATCAGTTCTTCCAGCTCCGCCATATACCGACTGAGGTTCCTCACATCACTGCGCAGGTAATCGAAGCTCTCACCGACCTCTGAGAGCAGATCGCGCAAGCGCTCTTTCATCCGTATCTCCTTTACGAGAGGAGCGAACAGCCTGCATATTCAATCCGCACACTCTCGACCGGATACCAACGCCCGCCCCAGCAGCGAATGAGTGCCAGAATCCGGCCCTTGTGCCGCCTGATTGCCACAATATTCCCGATGGAACAGGACACCCGCGCATTGCCGAGGAATGCCTGATCGCGGATCGCCGCCTTGATCTGATGGATATTAGTTGATTGCATGTGCCACTCCTTTCTGAGATGAGCTGCGCGCACTCAGCGCTTTGCTTCTCAGTGTAGAAAGTGGCTCTGAGGAGATCAAGGGGTAGTCTCTTTCACCTGAGGCATTTTTCCGCAACGGGGAAGTGCAACAATACGTACCCCCCTCGTGAGCAAGTATGTGGGGATCGATGCGTGAGGCGTTCTGGCTGAACTGCGCGAAGTCCGCGCCATGCCTCCTCAGAAAGGTGTCAAAGTCCGCCTGGGATTTCCATTGCGCATCGTTGATCATGCGGGTACCGTCTGTGCTTTTATGCAGTGCTATCCCGATCACGCCAGGCTCATCTTTGATCTCTTCAGTAAAGCAAGTCCATTGATCGATCAGTGCCTGCTGCTGCTCGGGCGTCGTCTCAAAGACATTGATCAAAGTGATCAGGTTCCCCTCTTTGGAAACAAGCATATCTTTTCCCCTCTCATGTACTGCTCCATCGGTAGTCCAATTTTGATGATCGTGATCAGGCAGGTGGTCTCTTTCTTGGCCAGCGGACCCATCCCAGAAAGACGACGAGAGCCGACGCCCTCTCTGCCTTGCTAGTAGTGTACGCGTTTCTGGCGATTCTCGCCAGAAACCGACGCAAAAAGCGTCCGTTGTGACTACTATCGTGGCCAAGTACTCGAAGAGGAGTGCTTTTCCCACCGACTTTGTCAGAATGCAAACAGGTCTGCACTTTGAGGCGTTTTATCAGGGTTTCAGCCATCTTAAGCAAGGGCGCATGAATAATGAGAGACTTCTCTTAAGAGACGCTTATCGCGGATATCCACTTTCACTTTTGATGCGTCTTCTTTCAAAATGGCTGAAACCCTGGTAAGATGGGGGCCGCACATCCAAACCTGGAAGCTGTACGCGAAGGCTGGGATGTGCAGCCCCCTTTGCCATGAAGATCCGAGAATAGGCAATGACGCAAGGTAATACCTGTGTTACCTTCCTTTCCGTTCTTGCCCCATGGCTTCCAAAGCGAGAGCCAGCTGGTCGACGCCTGCACGGATCTCTGGCGGACTCACGCAGGCGTATCCCAGCACCAGGCCCCCACGTGGCTGGGGGCACAGTGTGTGGGCAGACAGCGGCGGCACATCGACTCCCCTCGCCATCGACAGTTGCCACACGTGCCGGTCATCGACCCCCGGACAGAGCCATCCCATGACATGCAGTCCGGTCGTGGCCGGCTTGATCTCCAACTCGCCTGCCAGCCGCTGCCGCACGGCCTCAATGAGTATGGCTTGCCTCTCCTGGTAGATGCCATTCATGCGCCGCAGATGGCGCGCGAAATGGCCCTCGGTGAAAAACTCGGTGAGTACGACCTGCTCCATGACCGGCGCCTCTCTCGCCAGTGCCGCGCGTCCCCTGGCAAACAGGTCGACCGAAGCCGCAGGAACCACCAGGTACGAGAGGCGCAGGGCAGGGAACAACACCTTGCTAAAGGTGCCCATGTACAGCACGCACCCCGCATGGTCGAGTCCCTGTAATGCAGCCAGTGGTCGCCCTTCATAGCGATACTCGCTGTCGTAGTCATCTTCAAGAATCCAGGCACCTGTCCGCGCCGCCCATCGCAGCAAGGCCAGCCTCCGCGAGAGGCTCAGCGTCACCCCTAACGGATATTGATGCGAGGGGGTCACATAGACCAACCGCCCGTGCTGCCCGCTCTGTTCATCGTTTGCTAGCCGCTCGACTGAGAGGCCGTGCTGATCCACGGCAACCGGAACAACTGCGGCCCCTGCATCTTTGAGCACCTGCCGCACTTCCGGAAGGCTGGGATCTTCAACGAGGGCGGTCTCGCCGAGGTTGAGGACAAGCTTGCTCACCAGGTCAAGCGTCTGGGGCATGCCTGTCATGATGATCACCTGCTCCGGTTCGCAGTCCATACCTCTAACCGCTCGCAGATAACTCGCTATGGCCTCGCGTAAAGGCCAATACCCCAGGGGATCACTATACGACAGTTGATTCCCTTTTAATAAGCGCCAGGAATGGGATGCCAGACGAGACCAGAGTCGATACGGAAACTCGTCAAGCGCCGGGATACCTGGCGAGAAGGCTTGCATGGTATTCCCCCCAGCAATGGAACCCGTGTCTCTGTTTGCCAGAGACGTGCCCCACGCCGAAAGGTGAGGTATGTGCTTAGGAGAGGGTGTGGAAAAGGCCGCTGAGGATGCGGGTCGGCTGACCTGTAGCATCTCTTCGGGAAGGACGCGCGCTACATATGTGCCAGAGCCCACTTTCCCTTCCAGGTAGCCTTCCGCGATAAGCTGTTCAAAGGCCTTGACCACCGTTTTGCGCGAGATCGCAAGCTCCGCTGCAAGCTGTCGCGTCGGAGGTAGTCGTGTGCCCCCTTCAAGATGGCCCGCCAGGATGGCAGCACGTAAGCCGCCATACAGTTGAAGAAACAGGGGCACCGCGCCCTGTTTCTTAAGTTCCAGTCGCAGCGAGAGCGAGGCGACCAGGGAGGTACTCATGACGTGTTCCTTTCCTGCCGTTCCACAATTGGTCTCCTCATTTTATCACAAAATGGAGCTTGTGCAGAGATCATTTCTCGGCTAGACTTGGAGTATCAATCACGAATGAACCCTCATGAGGAAAGGACAAATCAGTATGACAGCAAACAACGATCCCCGGACTTCACAGCAGCCCATGGCGACCGTGCAGGGCGGTCTGATCGGGCATCGTATCCAGCCAGGACCCGAGCACCAACGCCTGGAGGTCTTTATCGGTAAGTGGATCAACGAGGGGCAGACCATCGCAAGCGCAACTGCGCCCTCCGTGAAGATTCTGACCAGCGATGTGTATGAATGGATGCCGGGTAGGTTTTTTGTGCTGCACACCGCCTATGGCCGCATCGGAAACCTCGATGTGGGCGGAACGGAGATCCTCGGCTACGACGCGGCCAGCCAGCAGTACTGCTCGTACTTCTTTGATAGTCAGGGCAATATCAGTACGCAGGAAGTAACAGGAAGCGGTGACACCTGGAGGTGGAGCGGGGAGCAGACCCGCTGCACGGCGGTCTTCACGGACCAGGGCAAAACGCAGACGGCCCACCATGAGCGCTTAGACGCACAGGGCAACTGGGTCCCCTCCATGGAGGTGACCTTGACGAAGGTTGAGTAGATGACACATTTCACCTGTACAGGAGCGAAACGCTCACGCATGAGCAAAGGAGAAGAACTATGAATCAAGTCCTGTCCAAAGACGGCACAGTTATTGCATTCGACCGGTCAGGCCAAGGGCCAGCGGTCGTGCTGGTGGGCGGAGCCTTTCAGTATCGAGCGATCGACCCGCCGACGGCGCACCTGGCGGCCCTCCTCGCTGAGCAGTTCACGGTGTTCCACTACGACCGGCGAGGGCGTGGTGAGAGCAGCGATACGCAGCCGTATGCGGTGGAGCGTGAGATGGAAGACCTGGAAGCGCTCATCCAGGAAGCGGGGGGATCGGCGTGCGTGTTCGGGATGTCCTCCGGCGGGGTCCTGGCCCTTGACGCGGCGGCACGCGGTCTTGCGATCACCAAACTGGCCTTGTATGAGCCGCCGTTCAACTCCGGTGACGAGCAGTCGCGCCGGGCGGCGGAGTCCTACACGAGAGAGCTGACAGCGTTGCTTAGCGAGGGACGCCGGGGGGATGCGGCCGCGCTCGCCATGACGACGTGGGGCGCGCCGGCCGAAGCGGTGGCCGGAATGCGCCAGACGCCCATCTGGCCCCTCTTTGAGGCGGTGGCACCGACGCTGGCGTACGATGATGCCCTCATGGGGGATGGCGCTGTTCCTGCACAACGGCTGGCATCCATCGCCGTCCCCACGCTGGTCATGGCTGGTGGAGCGAGTCCCGCCTTCATGCAAGAAGCCGCCCAGGCGGTGGCGCGTGCCCTTTCCAACGCGAGGCTTCGGACTCTTGCAGGACAAACACACGATGTCGACCCAGAGGTCCTTGCTCCCGTGTTGGTAGAGTTCTTTGCCGGTTGATATGGCATGGAGTGGGCAGCGGGAGGCGTCCTTTCCGCGAAGAGAGTATGAAGAAGGCGCTCAGGCGAGTCGAGTCCTGAATGTTCGGTTCCGGCGGCGTGGTACTGACTACAGGGCCAGCAGCTCAACACGGGACCGAACAGAGCTGGACTGCTCGATGGGCATGCCAGTTGCTCGCCAGACCACAGCTCTGGCGAGCTGAGCTGAGAGGAGGTCAGTGGATGAATACGCACCTTATCGCCACGGTCATCTTTGGTCTGGCCGCCTCCCTGTGCTGGGGCAGCGAGGATTTTAGCGGGGGACTGGCCTCACGCCGTGCCTACGTGGGCAGCGTCGTGCTTGCCAACTATACCGTCGGCTTGGTCTTGCTGGTCGTCCTGGCGCTGATCTGGCACGAACCGTTTCCCGCGCCTACCGATGTGCTGTGGGGAGGGCTGGCTGGTCTGGCAGGGATGCTTGGGCTACTCGCGTTCTACTCAGCCCTCTCCCGGGGCAAGATGGGGATCGCGGCCCCGGTCTCCGCCGTGCTGACGGCAGCACTGCCCGTTCTCTTCGGGATGTTCACGGCAGGCTTGCCCACGCCGTTGCAACTGGGAGGCTTCGCGCTGGCCCTGCCGGCGATTGGGCTGATCGTCGGTCCGCAGCAAAGCGAGGGATCGCCCCAGGGCATCGTGTTGGCGGTGCTGGCTGGCTGTGGCTTTGGTTGCTTCTTTATCCTCATCAGCCGGGTGCAACCCGCCTCCACCTTCTGGTCGCTGGCCACGGCGCGCCTCCTCTCGATGGGGGTGCTGCTCCCGATGGTGCGATGGCAGCGCAAGCCGCTTCTGCCTGGGATGGCCATCGCTCCCCTGGTGGTGTTCGCCGGGGTCCTGGATGCTCTTGGCAATACCTTCTTTGTGTTCGCCGCCCATAGCGGCCGCCTGGATGTCGCCGCCATTCTGTCCTCCCTGTATCCGGCGGCCACGGTCGGGCTTTCAGCGCTGGTGCTGCGCGAACGCGTCATCCGCATCCAGGCCATCGGCATCCTGCTCGTGCTCCTGGCCATTCCTTTGATCTCGGCATAAGCGCAAGCGCATATATCTTATGTATCTTTTCGTCTGAAAGACACTGGCCGGCCCAATACTCAAAATCTGACACATATCCTGTAAATCTTGGAATGAAATGGGCGGATTCTGAAGAAATTTGCTACGTACATGGGTGAGTTCGCAAGAGGCCCGAAACAGCCAGCAGAGCGGAACAAGCTTTCTTCAGGCAATGTGCAAAGGTGTTTCTCTCTCCTCTTGCTTGTTTTACCGCCCACCTAGTTACCAAGATTCCAGCCACTTAATTTCAAAATTTACAGCATACCTTTTTGCACACGCACGCACGCGGCCAGAAAGAGAATCTGCTCAAGCTCACCCCGGAGCAGGCCGAAGTCTGGCTCGATCTGATCGAAGAAACAGGGAGCACACCTGAAGGACTCGGGATGACTGGGCATGTTCTCTCTCGTGGGCGGCTCAGTCAACAGCAAGGGTGTTGGTGAGGCATCCGCTCATCTCGTCAAGAACGAGCACGGTGTCATCCCGTCGCGCCCACTTCGGGAAGCGAGAGTTGGCGTGCCAGAGCCGCAACATAGCGCATTGTTGTACGAAGCCCTGTCTCTCCCCCGGTTCTCCCGGTGGAAGAACTCATCGGCTTGAAACAGCAGGGATGAAGGTCACTTCCAGATATTGCAAGTCACTGTGGACGCCGAGCTAGCCGGCGTTCATGTAGTAAGAAAAGCGAAAGGAACAGAACATGTCGCATATCACATTACACGATGTTGTCTCGACAACATCCAAGCAGTTCAACATTCCGGGCGTTGCCGTGGGGGTGTGGGCGGACGGCAAGGAGATCTCTGCCTGTCACGGTGTGACGAGCGTCGATAACCCGCTCCCCATTGATCAGGACACGCTGTTTCTCGTGGCCTCGGTCACCAAGACCTTTACGGCGACCACGCTCATGCGCCTGGTCGCCGAGGGGAAGGTCGAGCTGAACGCGCCGGTACGTCGGTATATTCCCGAGCTGCAACTGAAGGACAAGCAGGCTGCAGACAAGGTCATGGTGTTGAACCTGCTCAACCACACCGCCGGGTTCGACTGGAGAGTCAACGCCGACACCGGTGAAGGGGACGACGCCTTGGAGCGCTATGTGGCGAAGCTGGCTGAGTTGAAGCAGATCGCGCCGCTTGGCACCCGCGTTTCCTACAGTCAGGCGGGGTACAACCTGGTCGGGCGCACCATCGAGAAGGTGACGGGCCAGACCTTCGAGCAGGCCATGGCTTCGCTCGTCTTCGAGCCGCTGGGGCTGTCGCACAGTTTCTTCGCGCGCGATGACATCATGACCCGGCGGTTCGCTGTCGGACACAACCGCGGCGAGGATGGAACACTCTCCATTGCGCGACCGTGGCGGCATTCGCGCAGCGACAATCCTGGCGGGGGCCTCGCATCCTCGGTAGCAGACCTGCTGCTCTGGGCCCGGTTCCATCTGGGTGACGGGAGCGCAGCAAGCGGTGCCCGGGTGCTCCCCACCAACGTGCTGCATCAGATGAAGGAGCCCACGGCTGAGTTGCGAGCGAGCACCCTGGGCGACGCCATTGGCCTCAGTTGGTTCCTGCGCGACGTGGACGGCGTGCGCACCGTCGGACACGGCGGGTCGGCCAACGGCCAGTTCGCCGAGCTGCTCATCGTCCCTGAGCGCAACTTCGCGGTCATCTCGCTGTCCAACGCTGGCCCGGATGGTATCCCCTTCAATCAGGCGATCGTCCGCTGGGCGCTTGAGCACTACCTCGGACTCATCGACCGCGATCCAGAGCCCATCCCGTTTGACGCGGCGCGGACCCGGGAGATTGTCGGCACCTACGAGAACGAGATGATGAGGCTCACCATCGACACGGTTGGGGCCAGGCTCAGGCTCGAGGTTCTGATAAAGCCGGAGATCCGCGCGGCGGCCAACCAGGAACTGCCCCCGGACTACGCGCCGTTCGATTTCGGTCTGCTGCCCGGCGACAAAGACGAGTACATCATCACCAGCGGCGGTTTGAAGGGGCAACGTGGCTTCTTCACCCGTGACAAAAGCGGCGCGGTCGTAGGAGTAGACCTCGCGGGTCGGTTATTCAGCCGGGTTCCGATCGTCTCCGAGTAAGTCCGGTTTCCCGAGCTGTGAGAGGATATACTGAGAGCAAACCTCGGAAGTCGGGAAGGAGTTAAAGTGCATGAAACGGTCTTTGAGCGTGAGCCGAGTCGTGTTTCATCCCTCGGCACTGGCGGTGTTCTCTGGATTACTTGGCGCGATCATCGGCTTTCTCCTCAATCGTGCCGCTGGAGGAAATACCTCTCAAGTGATCTGGATTGCGCTCATCTTCGCCATGTTGTTCAGTCTGAGTCTCACGGCCTGGCAAGTGTACAGGCAGGAGCAGACCGGGGAACAATGGATGACGATGTTTCAGGAGATGGTCTTCCAGACCTACTTCCTCACGCTCCTCGCCGACAAGCCAGAGATCTCACAGTTGGCACAACAACGGCTGGGCCAGGTGTTGAAAACCTTAACTGGCGAGCAGCAAGTCAGCATGTTGAAGTTTTTCAGTCACAACGGCCTGTCTGCGACGTTTATCGGCGATGCCTTGCAAGGAAGCACTGGCCTGGTCGGGGCAGACCTCCAGCAGATTGAACTTCCTCAGATCCAGTTAGCACAGGCGAATCTGAGTCGCGTGAATTTCAGGGAAGCCAATCTCAGGGAAGCGGATCTCAGCGAGACGACATTGTATCGTGCCGACCTCTCTGGGGCCAATCTGTCCCACGCTCGCCTCACCGGAACTGACCTGAGAGGGATCAATTTACGTGAAGCCAATCTCACTGACGCTGATCTCAGCGAGTCTCGCATGGTGATGGAAAGAGCAGGTCGTGACGCTTCCGCCGTTCAGGTTCAGGTAGGAGCTGGTCGCTATCGCGCTCTCAGGGCAAACCTGTCGCATGCTCTGCTCTCTGGGGCCAAGCTGCGAGAAGCCAATCTCGTTGGCGCTGATCTGGGTGGGGCGAATTTGCAGGGAGTTGATCTCACCAAGGCCAATCTCAGTTATGCGAATTTGCAGGGGGTCGATCTCACCGGGGCTACGCTCATCGAGGCGGCTTTGATTGGCGCGAATCTACAGGGAGCTGATCTCACCGAAGCTACGCTCACCGAGGCTGCTCTGATTGGCGCGAATTTGCAGGGAGCTGATCTCACCGGGGCGACGCTCACCTGGGCGGTCCTCGACGAGGCTGATTTGCGTGCCGCAAAAGTGAGTGAAGAGCAATTGCAGACGGTCGTCTCTGGGAAGAATGTGAAGCGAGAGCCTTGAACTCGGACAAGCTTCTCTGCATCGCTCAAGTGACTGTCGGGAGAGTTTCAATTCATCACAAAAGGTCCCTCTATCGACCAATATGGAGGCTTGCCCTGCATGGGGTGGCTGAATTTCTCTGGCACGCGCGTCACGGTGCGTGGGAACACCGTGACGCGCGTGCCATATTTCCACTGTTCAACGCCAGCATCCCAGATGGGGAGCGATTGCCAGGCAGTCAATGGTTGTGCTGCTCACTCTTCGCGCCGAGTGCTCACTCTTGGCCCGAAAGCCTGCTAGCTCTACGCCTTATTTACCAAATGGCGCACTGCTGAATTCTTGGTTGTTCTCCACTCCACCGTTTGTGTCACTTCCTCATCTCCTGGAGAGAGATTTGAGACGAGGATTTTGGCACGGTTTTTGAGGCGACTCAACATTTTCTGTTCTCTCCACCCATCCGACTTTTCGTGGAACGAGAGAAGCAGAGCCATGTGTCGCAAAAAACGGTCGGATTTGAGCCGCGAGCCTCGTACCCTCGCCTCCCCCTGCTTGTGCAACTCATCAAAAGAAAGGTGGGTCCCTCGTCCTCTCTGTCGATGGAGAGAGTCCTGGCGCACTCTCCCGAGCGCGTGTTCCATCAGTCGTCTCTCACGATTCTCCTGGTGCATCTCCTGCCATCGATGCAGAGGACCGTCACCCGAGGTGCGCCCGAGCCGATGCAGGTTTGGGGCCCGGTGCTCATGCCTGCAAGACCTGCGAGCAGGGGAAGCCACAAGCAAAGCCTCGGCAATGGCTTGGACACGAGGCTCGCGGCAGCAGGCCGGGAGGCTGTGCCCACTCGTCAGTCGGAAAGCACCGCAAGATGCAACTGACGAAGAACTGCGGGGTCAGCCATCACGTGGATCTGGGCGATCTTGCCCCCGATGATCGTGATACTTGCGACATAGCGCAGCCGTCCATGCGGAGCCACGACGACTCCGACTGCGCCGTTCACCAGCGCCGGTTGTGCGAAGTGGGTAAGCCGCAGGAAGGCTCTTGCCTGCCTGACCACAGCCGTCGCTCCACGAACGACCTGTGACTTGCCTTTAAAGTCAGCCCGGTACACAATGTCTGGATCGAGCAGGGCGAGCGGCGCCTCGAAGTTGCCAGCCCGCGAGGCGGAGAGGAAGGCGTCCACCATTGCTCGGCTTGCGGTCAGATCAGCGGAGGCTTCCTTTGCCCCACCTCGTATCCGGCGGCGCGCGCGGCTGGCGAGTTGCCTTGTCGCGGCGACTTCACGCTCCACGATGGGAGCGATCTCGTCAAAGGGCAGAGCGATGATGTCGTGGAGCACGAAGGCGAGACGCTCGTGAGGCGTGAGCCTCTCCAGGACCACGAGCAGCGCCAGACCAACCGAGTCGGCTAACAGCGCTTCTTGCTCAGGATCAGTCACGTCAGGCTCGCTCATGCCTGGCTCAAGCTCGGCGGCTTCCAGTGGCTCCTCGTGCCGCACTTTGCGTGCACGCAGCATATTCAGGCTGATGCGCGCCACTACTGTCGTCAGCCATCCGCCCAGGTTCGAGACCTCGCTCATGTCAGAGCGGCTGAGGCGAAGCCAGGCTTCCTGGACGGCGTCCTCTGCCTCCGAGAGGGAGCCCAGCAAGCGGTAGGCCACCGCTTGCAGATGGGGGCGGCTTTCTTCGAATGCTTGCGCCAGCCAGTCGTGTTTCTCCATTGGTTCTCCTCCTCCACAAGGTGGTGTCAAAGAAGTGACACGCCACACATGCCTCATGTGACAAGGTCTGGGACGTTCGAGCCGCAGATGGTGGATCGCAGCATGACCCTGATGTTGGCTCGCGCGGTCACATTCTCTCATGGTGTGGTGTCAGAGAAGTGACAAGGGAAATGTGATCGATGGGTCATGAGACGGATGTGCCGGCGAGTGCGATCCATGCTGTCAACCTGACAGAGTGAAGGCTTGATCCCCTCATGATCATCATACCACACAAGCCAGATCTAGGCTTTCTTCTCAAGAAAGGGAAAAGAACTATGAAACATGCATTGAGCCATCAACAGACGAGCGGAAAGGGCAGCTCCGCGCTGTGGGAAAAGCCAGCCGTGATCTCCACCCTCCGGGTGATGCAGGGAGTGCTTGCCCTCTTCTTTCTGTACGGCGGCCTCGTCAAACTGGTTCCGCCGGACTCTTTGCCGGGGGCAGCACTGGCAGCATGGCTCCTCTCCCCATTGCCAAAGGCGTTTGTCTCCTTCACTGGCATCACCGAGATGCTCGGGGGACTTGGCCTGATCTTGCCTATGGAGTTGCGCATCCTCCCCATTCTGACACCACTAGCCGCCGTTGGACTGATCATTGAAATGATTGGTGCGACGATCTTCATCCCATTCTTCTATGGCTTTGCGCCGGTGGCAAGCCCGGTGGTGACGGGGCTTCTCCTGGCTTTCGTCGGCTATGGCTGCTGGTGGCGGCAGAGGCACGGTTCGGTCTGATGACCGATGAACTTTTCAGCATCTCGCGCATATGATAAGAGTGCTCAGGCGGCTCAACACCTACGATCATAGGCAATCCAGCCGCCTGATGCAAGCCAACTCTTGAGCTTGACGGCGCATCAGGAAGGCCGCTCTGAGGGTGCAGAAAAAAACCGTAACATGGCGCTTTGAAAATTTACCCATATCCTGGCTGTAAATTTTGAAATTAAGTGTAAATCCCACCATTCTGATGGCAGAATCTGTATAAATATCCTGGTCTCAAAAACTCCTCCAGGGTTTCCGAGGCAGCTCATCCACAGAATAATTATGCAATTTCCACCAGTTTAATGGCTCATAGCCACTCTT
>Ga0070717_10001773_pt1 | contig 15047 bp, 16 predicted proteins | sample LARL113metaG_FD_71366 | JGI IMG/M metagenome (GOLD analysis project Ga0070717, IMG submission 71366) | Corn, switchgrass and miscanthus rhizosphere microbial communities from Kellogg Biological Station, Michigan, USA - LAR L11-3 metaG | ecosystem: Host-associated > Plants > Roots > Rhizosphere ... | reverse complement strand
CTGTACCAGCTATAGTAGTGCTACCTGTTGTGGCAGCAGCGCGACCTGTCTGAACGGCAGTTGTTGTGCCAATGCCAACGTGTGTGGCTCGACCTGCCTGGCCGCTCCCTGTGATAGCAGCCAATGCCTCACGTGCGACTCAAGCACCGGCACCTGTGTTGGCTGTCCCCAGGGCCAGACCTGCCAGAGCGGTACCTGTGTCACCCCCTGTACTGCCAACGGGGGCACCTGCAGCGGGAACAGTGACTGTTGTTCGGGCACCTGCTGCCAAGGCACCTGCTGTGGCTCAGGTCAGGTCTGCCTCAGCAATGGCACGTGCGCGACGCCCTGCACATCCTCTAACTGCCTGTCTTTCTGCTCCTGTGCCGACGATACTTCTGGTGGCGTATACTGCACCACTGGGGGAGCTAGTGGTGACTGTACAACCGACAAAGACTGTCCCCGTGGGTCGTTCTGCTCAGATATTGGTTTCGGACCCCAGTGTGTTACCTTGTGCTGCTGTGGCACGGCGTGCGTTCCATGTTGAATAGAGTAGGGGATCTTTTTTTTGTTGGTGTGTTACCTTGTGCTGCTGTGGCACGGCGTGCGTTGGAGGTATCTGCCTGTGAATACCGGCTCAGGCCCCGATCTGGCAGGTGGGACACATAGTTCGGGCGGGTCCTTCTGCTGGCAGAGCAGGTGGCTGCCTGTTCTGCTGGCCTTGGCTCGACCTGCTCGGTGCGCCGCTTGAAGAAAAGAGGAGATTGTCTCTCCTGAGGCGTGAGTGAGCCACCCTGACTCATCTACGCCTTGCTGTCCAGGAAGTGGAGCAGGAAACGCGGAGAGATGTTGCACACGGGTTGTGCTGCTTTCATCCCAACGGGGGCGTTCTTGGAAACCGTGGGCAACACGAAACATGGTCGGGAGAGAGCGAAGCGCAACCTGTTCAGATGAGCCTGGACGAGTGCCACTCACGCACCTCGCTTGTCAGCGGTGAGAGGGAAGGGAAGAGAGAACTTCAGAGAAGGGAGAAACGAGTATGACCTTGCTACTGGTGTTCGCACGGCTGCTGCTGTGCGTGGTGTTTCTCATCGCAGGCCTGGCCAAGTTGGCCGATCTGGCTGGATCACGGCAGGCGCTGCGCGACTTCGGCGTGCCTGCTGCGCTTGCTGACCCCTTTGGGCTGCTCTTACCCTTGGCCGAACTGGCTGTAGCGGTGGCACTACTTCTTCCCGCCATGGCCTGGTGGGGTGCTCTGGGGGCGCTAGCCCTGCTCCTGCTCTTCGTCGTCGGCATCGGCTCCAACCTGGCCCGTGGACGGCATCCCGATTGCCACTGCTTCGGCCAACTGCACTCGGCTCCTGCGGGCTGGCCCACTCTCATCCGCAATCTGGTGCTGGCTGCCATTGCCGGTATCGTAGTCATCTTCGGCTGGAGCACACCCGAACTCAGTGTTTTTGACTGGCTGGCTCCCCTCTCGCTCTCTCAACGCGTCGAGGTGCTAGTGGGCCTGATGGTGCTCGTGCTGCTGTTCGCAGGAGGCTGGGTGCTCGTGCACGTGCTACGCCAGCAAGGACGCTTGCTGCTGCGCATTGAGGCGCTGGAAGCGCAACTGGCAGCCAGTATCATGGCTCCCCAGTCCATCCCGACTGGGGATGCGGCATCTCCCGTGACCGGGCTGCCAGTCGGCACTCCGGCTCCCATCTTTGCCCTGCCGACCCTCAGCGGGGAGACGACGACGCTGCAAGCGTTGCGTGCGCTGGGTAAACCGGTCGTGTTGATTTTCTCCGACCCAGGCTGTGGCCCCTGTACAGCATTCTTGCCCGAAGTGGGCCGTTGGCAGCGCGAGGCTGCGACGAAAGTGGTCGTGGTGCTCATCAGTCGGGGAACAGTCGAAGCCAATCGCCCCAAGATGACGGAGTACGGGTTGACGCACGTCCTGCTGCAACAGGACCGCGAAGTGGCCCAGGCGTATCAGGCCAATGGGACGCCCAGTGCCGTGCTCATCCGGCGCGATGGCACCATTGGCAGTCCGCTGGCTCAGGGGGCCGATGCTATCCGTGCGCTGATTGCCACGGCGCTCAACCCGACAGGCCTGGGTACACTCCCGATGGCCGCTGTCCAGGGCAATGGAGCGGCCCCACGCCCGCCTACTGGTCCCAAGGTGGGTGAGCCCGCCCCGGACTTCAGCCTGCCCGATCTTTCCGGCCAGATGGTCCACCTCTCCGACTTCCGAGGCAGCCAGACGCTCGTGCTCTTCTGGCGACCAAGTTGCGGCTTTTGTCAGCGTATGCTCGAGGACCTCAAAGCCTGGGAGGCCAACCCGCCTGCCGGCGCACCGAAGCTGCTCGTTGTCTCGACCGACAGCGTGCAGGACAACCAGGCGATGGGGCTACGCTCGCCGGTGCTGCTGGATCAGGATGGGATGCGCGTGGGGAGACATTTTGGGGCCACCGGCACGCCGATGGCGGTGCTGGTCGATGAAGAGGGTAAGATCGCCTCGGAGGTCGCCGCAGGAGCGCCAGCGGTGCTGGCACTGGCTGGTCAGGAGCAGGACAAAGCTGCACCCGCCTAGGCGAGTCTCCTAGAGCGGCACAGGAGGTGCTCCTGCCTCCTGTGCCTTCCTTCCTGTTCATCAGTGATTGGATACCATTCGAGCAAACCTTTGGGTAAGATTTTCCCCTCATGTGTTGCTCGCTGAGGAGGTGGTACGCTCAGTGGGTGGACAAACCTTCGGGTTAACTACCATCAAGGACAGTACCAATGGTTTTATTCTCAGCTGTAAACGAAAAGTTATGTGAGAAAAAACAGCCATACGGCCTCGTTTGTCGAAAACGAAGTGACAGACACGACCTGGAAAAGTTATGCGAGAAAAGGAAACTGCACCGTTCATCAATGATGTCGCTTTTCAGGCGGCTTGAAGAACTTCTCTGAAAAAGTTATGTGAGAGAAATACGAAAAGTATTGACTCTTACGCAATCTTGCTGATAGGGAATGTGATATGTTAAAAGGTTGAGGTGTTTTCCCTGGGCTTGAATCTAGAAGACATGGCGAAGATGAGGGAGGTAGGCAGGGAGTCAGGTCACTCGACGTCTTTGCATATCTAGAAGTGGACGAGGAGTATCGCGAACCATAAACAAGAGACGACGCCCATCTGGCAAACGTGGAGCAGCGTTGTTCACTCGTTCGCAGAGGATTGCCAGATCGCGATTGTAGCGTCGATCGTTGAAAGGATGTAATTCGATACAGACGGTGTTCTGACCTTGGGCCTTCACGCCATTTGCAGGGGGAGCATGACTTCTTCTGCAAAGCGGAGGATCGGCTCAAGAGAGACACCCTGTCCACTGAGTAGAATATGCGTGACCCCCAGGTTGACCAGGGGATGTAATAGCTCCAGCCACTGGGTTGAGTCGTCCGAAGAGCGAGGCCACCGACCTGTGATGATGGAAAAGGTTTGCACAATGCTGGCTGGATCACGCCCCAGTGTTTCCGCATGGTGAAAGAGCAGATCGCGCTTGCGCTGGTAGGTCGCCAGGTAAGGAGTGACCTCTTCCATCGTGTTGACATAGACGTTCCACCAATCGGCATGACGGGCGATGAGCGGCAACATGAGCCGCTCTCCCTCACCCCCGATCAGGATGGGTGGGGGTGGCATGGGCAGAGGTGAACAGTAGGCTTCCTGGATCGTAAAATACTCTCCCTGGAAGCTGGGAGCGGTCTCCGTCCACATGCGTCGGATGATTTGGACCGCCTCCTCTACTTGCCGGATGCGGATCTCCGCATGCGGAAAGGAATAGCCATATGCTCCAAACTCTTCCTCTCGCCATCCAGCTCCAAGACCCAGCACCAGGCGCCCACCACTGAGGACCTGGAGGGTGGCCGCCATTTTGGCCAGCAACGCTGGATTGCGATAGCCCACGCCAAGGACAAGTGGGCCAATTTGCACCGTCGGGTAGCGGGCTGCCAGCCAGGTCAGCGTGGTCCAGGCTTCCAGCCAGGGGTCGGAAGGCTGAGGAGTCAGGCCACTCACTCCTTGGCCCTTGTCAGCAAGGTTGGGTTTCGGTGCAGTGGCGAATAAATGATCGGCGACCCAGAGCGAATCGAAGTGCTTGGCGACTACCGGTAAGATTTCCGCCTCTTGCAGCATCACGACTGGGACATAGTTGGTTTTGGCAACGCCAATCACTGTCGCAATCCAGCCAAAGTGAAGCTTCTTCATATGTTCCTCCTAGAGGGACCGATGAGATGAACTAAGAAGCTGGCAGATCAGGGAACACGAGACAAGCAAAAGTGGTGGGTTCATCTCCCTACTCATGATGAAAAGAAACTGAACGTCTCCCACTGTTGCTCAGTGTAGCACATCTATTTGTCCGAGTCTAGGCGTGTAGGGGCAGCTTTGACCTGACACCCTGGTAGGGATATAATGAAGACGAGTCAAGCTGCGTCTCGATGTGACCGCAGTCCGTTCACCTGTATGCCTCTCTCCCATCGTTCGCAACGCATGCCAGCACAGGAGAGCACTGGCTCGTGTTCATGTACTGAAACAAGAGGATGCCATGGAAAAGCCAGAAGAGACCATCACGAGTTTTGCCAGGGTGGACCAGACAGCCAACCCGGCTTTCTTTACGCAGTTTATGGATAAATCCCATACCTTACAGTCAGCCAGTATTTACCGGCAGCGCATGTTTGAACTCCTGGAGGTGCGACCAGGAGCCAGACTGTTGGACGTTGGCTGCGGGGCAGGCAATGATGTACAGGACCTGGCCAGGCTGGTGGGGCCTGCCGGGCGCGTGGTGGGCATCGACTCCAGCGCAACGATGATCGAGCAGGCGCGTGCGCGGACTGCCGACGGGAGCTTGCCGGTGGAGTACCTGCAGGAGGACGCCGATCACCTCCCTTTCGAGGAGAACAGCTTTGATGGCTGTCTGTCCTCGCGGGTCTTCAAGCATCTGGCTGAGCCGGCCCGTGCCCTGGGTGAGATGGTGCGTGTGGCGCGCCCGGGTGCTCGGATTGTGGTAGCGGAAGCCGATTTTGATCTGACGGTCGTGGATATCCCAGATCGCACCTTGGCTCGCAAGATGATCCATCTGGCCTGTGACCGGGTGCGCCACGGCTGGATGGGCCGTCAATTACCCAAGCTTTTCATCGAGGCGGGGCTCACCGAGATCGTGGTCATCGGCCATGTGCTCGCTTCAGATTTTGCCTATTTCCAGATGGCCTTGGGCGGTCTGCTGCAAGCGGGGCAGGCAGCGGGCCAGGTCTCTGAGGAAGAGGTAACGCGCTTCTGGGACGAGTTGGCGCAGGCTGATCGCGAGCAGCGCTTGTTAGGCTATGTCGGCTTCGTCGTAGGCGGTCGCAAACTCTGAAGAGGCACTAAGGCAGCCAGGCTTGCGCGAAAAGTGGTTGGCTTCGAGATGGGAGGACTTCCTCCTGCTCTCAGCCCTGTTTTCGCACTCCTTTCGTCGCGGGTGATCGGCTCCCGATGGTATGTCTTGGGTCTGCCGGCTCTTTGCGGGATGATGCAGCACGCGAAGCCGGAGCAAAAGGAAAAGGAGGACAATGAATGAAAGATCTCAGAGTCTTTTGATTGCTATTTTTGCATGGCTCAAATATACTATGAGTAGCCCTTCGACACGCTTCTGCATCACGTCAAACGGACGCGCATCACGAGGCGATCCCACTTCTTCGAGGGCAGGGAAGGCTCCTCTCTTTTCGCGTCAATCTCTCAAGGCTGTCTCTGTGGCAGCGTCCCTTGTGGACGACAAAGGAGGAAGAAACGATGTCGCTACTTGATCTGTCAGCAGATGAGTTGCTTGCGACAACGCGGGCAGTGCGCAAGCGTCTGGACCTCACACGGCCAGTGGAACCCGAAGTCATCCGGCAGTGTCTGGAATTAGCCGTGCAGGCTCCCACAGGAGCCAACCGCCAAGGCTGGCACTTTGTGATCGTGACTGAGACTGAACAGCGCCAGGCCCTGACAGCGCTCTACCGGAAAGGATGGGCCTTGTACCGAGAGAGGATGAGGGCCGGTCATCGCAGACCTGGTCCTGAGCTGACTTCTGAGCATATGGTAACGCTTCGCAAGGTCTTAGCATCCGCTGTGTACTTGGATGAGCATCTGCATGAGGTGCCGGTGTTGGTCGTGCCGTGTATTCAGGGTCGCGCCGAAGGCTTGCCCTCCGCCGAACAAGCCGAGTTCTGGGGGTCTATCCTGCCAGCCGTCTGGAGTTTCATGCTCGCTGCTCGTGCACGCGGGCTAGGAACGTCCTTGACCACCGTCCATCTCTATTATGAGCCAGAGGCGGCAGAGGTGCTTGGCATCCCCTATGAGCAAGTGACGCAGGCCGCACTCATCCCGATGGCCTATACGCTCGGGACTGATTTCAAACCCGCCCCGCGCATCCCACTAGAGGAAGTCGCGCACTGGGACAGGTGGTAATTCCTCTGATGGGGGAGTTCTTTAAAGACCCTCTGACTCATCATGTGGCGTATCATCTTCGCTCATCTCTTGGTGCTTTTGAAAAAGAAAGGCAACGGCCAATTTTGTCATCATAATATGGCGAGTGCCTATTGGGAGCCGCCTTTCGCATCATCTGTTGCCATATAAAATAATTCTTACGCAACCTTGCTGATGCCAGGTATGGTACGCTGAGAGTTTGTGCCGTTTTTCATCCTCTGTGGTTCTTTGAGATGATCCACTGGTTGTGCTTGACTATTCTTGTACTTGTTCTTTCTGTCCTGACTCCTTTTGCTCTGATAGAGCACTCGGAGCTTGAGCAGATCAACTTCGGCGCGACCATACATACTTCTTTTAATGAGCTTGAGCCGATTCACATGGCCCTCAAGAGGTCCGTTATTCCAAGGAAGAGTTAATCCTGCAAGGACGGCATCTTTATCTTTTTGTACCCCCGTCACAAAGGTGTGAAAGGCTTTGAGTTGACTGGCTCGCACTGCTTCCAGCCAAGCATCAAGTTGTTCCCCCGTGCGCTCACGTACCATGTGCAGAAATTCGTCGACCAGTTGGTAGGTGACTTCCAGCTGTGGACTTGCCTGCCTCAACTGTCGCAGGTTCTCCTGCTCTTCTGGCTTCAAATCCTCTTCCTTCCGGAAAAAGAGCCAGGTGGTCTGTGATGCTGAGAGAGTCAAGAGCGGATGGGGCTGGATCGAGGAAGCAGGCCTCGCTGCACTCTTGTGCTTGGAGGGAGCCGGGATCGATGCTTTCAACGTCTCCAGATACCGATAGATCCCGTGTGGCGACCCTTTGTACCCTTTTGCTCGCAGTTCTCTTTCCAACTGTGCTCCCTGGTGACACCCCTGGTGCCAGCGCTTCAAGAGGTAGCTCTTGTAGGGATCAATGAGACGGGCTCGTGGTCGTTTCCGGCGAGCGTAGGGGATGGTTCCCGTCGCGATCCACCGTTGAAGAGTTCGCTGACTCATCCCCAGCGCCCTGGCCATCTCACCGCTCTTCATCCCTTGTCTTTGCAGTTCCAAGATGTGTTCATACCGAGCCACTCGCTCAGCTTGACGGGCCTGTTGCGCCTGCTGGATGGCTGGTGTTTGGGCAGGGCGCCGTTCTTCGGCACGACGCAGTTGGGCAAGCGTTCTGGCGAGCTGCACCGAGACACAGGCGGCCAGATTCTTGACCAGATGCCAGCGGTCGCTCACCTGTCGCGCTTGTGGAGCGCCTTTCTTAATGGCTGAAGCATATTCCGAGGAGCCATCGCGGCTGACCACCTCAATAGAGGGATGCTTTTTCAACCAGGCTGCGACACTCTCAACCGAGCGGTCAGGGAGCAGATCAATGGGTTGGCTGCGCTCCAGGTCACAGATCAGCGTGCCATAGCGCAGCCGGCGCTTGCGCGCCCAGTCGTCTAAGCCAATGATTCGCGGCTCTGATGTGGTTGGCTGTGGAGAGCGGCGAACCAAACGCAAGATGGTATCGCGACTCCCGCTGATGCCGAGGTCGCTTCCGGCGTCGGCTCCTGCTTGGCCTCCCATCTTCAGTCCAAGCTGACAGAGGGCTGCTTGCAGCCGTGTGGTGCGCTGAGCATAAGGACGACAGAGATCTGGGAGTCGTTCAGCGAAAATCTTTTGTGCACAGGTACTCGTTTTACAGAAAAAGCGACGGACATGCATGATGAGACGGATGGGACGCCCAATGGTGGGAAGATCACGAAGCGTGCGCGTATAGCGACTTTGGATGCGCGAAGATGCCGTCTCACACGAGGGGCACAAAGCCGTTGGGGACACCGTACGCAGGGTCAGTGTGACCTCCTCAGCTACTTCTACCCCTTCCACTTCGACGTCGGGGAGATCGAGAAAAATGATCATAGGATTTCATTCGTTCCTTAAAAAACAAAGCAAGGGTGAAAAAATGTTCAACTCCTTACTATACCACATCCTTGATCAGCAAGGTTGCGTAAGAATCAAGTATTCTGAGAAACGTCAGGTGCCCCTCTGGCATTACTCTCAGTACCGTATTTCTTTTTGGAATCAGAACTGCATCCATATTACCTATGTTCGTCTTGTTTCGTTGTGCTTAGATAGATGCTCAGCTATACTCTGTTGCACGGATGGAGTTCCGTCTCTGTTACTTCTCGGAACTCGGCTCAAGTACTCGAAAGGAGCACACATGAACGAGCGTCATGAAACGACAATGGGAAACTGAAGAATTAGTGGAACACTGGACCTTAGATGTGGAGGATCGCGCCCTCCTGGGAAACAAAACTGGGGCAACGCGCTTAGGTTTTGCAGTCCTGCTGAAATTTTTCCGGGGAGAGGGCCGTTTTCCTCAGCATAAAAATGAGGTACCTGCTCTGGTGATTACTTACCTGGCGACGCAAGTGGGTGTTGACGCTTCCGCCTACATGCAGTATGCCTGGCAAGGGCGCACCATCGAATACCATCGCGCGCAGATCCGCGAGGCGCTTGGCTTCCGTGAGTCGAGCGTCGCTGACGGCGAGCAGATGCAGCAGTGGCTCATCGCCGAGGTCCTCCCACAAGAACATCAGGAGGAACGGTTGCGAGAGCAGGCCTATGCCTGGTTTCGACGCATGCACCTGGAAGCTCCTACCCCAGATCGCCTCACCCGTCTGATCCGTTCTGCCGCTCACACCTTCGAGCAACAGTTCTATGAGGCCACACTTGCCCGCCTTCCGGAAGCGTCACAAGCGGCACTGGAATCACTGCTCTTGCCCGAGCTAGCCGCGCCAGAGCTGCGGGGTGCGGATGGGGAAAAGGAGAATGGCATGGGAGGGCAAGAGAGGCAAGCTCCCGATGCGCCGCAAGGCGGATCGCTGCAGACCGACATCACCCTCCATCAACTGCGCATGGACCCTGGACGGGTCGGGCTGGCAACGATGCTGGAGGAGATGGCCAAGCTGCGGCGCATTCGGGAACTGGCGCTTCCCGACGACCTGTTTCCCGGCATTGCGCGCAAGGTCCTGGCCGTCTACCGCAACCGTGCCAGCGTCGAAGAACCCTCTCGCCTGCGGGCCCACGCATCAGCCAAACGCCTGACCTATCTGGCTGCACTGTGCTTCCTGCGCGCGCAGGAGATCACAGACGGCTTAGTCGATCTGCTCGTTCACATCGTCCACAAAATTGACGTGCGTGCCGAGAAGCGGGTCGAGCAAGAGTACCTCAATGAGTTCAAGCGGATAGGGAACAAAGAGGGCATCCTCTACCGGGTTGCTGAAGCCGCGGTCGGACACCCTGATGAGCCCGTGCGCGAGGTTGTCTTCCCGGTCTAAAGTCGAAAAGCTCCTGCGTGACGTGATCAAAGAGTACAAGGCCAAAAGTCCGGCCTTCCGCAAGCAGGTACATCTCATCATGCGCGCCTCCTACAGCCACCACTATCGGCGCATGGTCCCAGAATTGTTGGAGATCCTCGACTTCCGCTCCAACAACGAGCTATACCGCCCGGTCATTCGCGCGCTGCAACTGGTCAAGGACTATCAGGAAGGCTGAGGCCTTCCTGAGAAATCACCCGTTGGAATTTTCACCTTTCCCTTCGAAGGAAGAGAATCTTGATGAGACTCCTCTGCTCGCCACCGGTACGTGTGTTCGGGTCACTCGCCCAGCATCTGACGCAGAAACGGGACAACGACCGCAGCCACACCGGCAGGATCATCGGCAAACGGCCAGTGCCCGCTCTGCTCGAGCACGACGATCTGAGCGTTGGGAAACACTTCCCGCTGCCGGTTCGCCAGCTGGAGAGGAAGGTAGCGGTCATGCTTTCCCCACACCACCAGGGCAGGCCGGTCCAGTGGACGCAAGGCGTTGACCAACTCCTGGGCGAGGGGTGCCGGGTGAGCTGTCGCACGATAGAGCTTGAGGATGGCCCGACGCGTGCCATGATCATAGGTATCATACATCTGGTTGATGTACGCCGCCGGCAGACCTCGCGGACTGTCGCGCTTCAAAAGCAGATGGAAGAAAGCACGGCTCGCCATCGCCATCGACACTTCTCCCAGCAACGGCGTCTGCCACATTCTGGCGAAGACGTGCCAGTGGTAGTCGAGCCAGGCGCCAGTGTTGATGAGCACCGCACTGACAAATGCACCCGGATGAGTAGCAGCCCAGGCTAACCCCCAGGGCCCGCCAAAATCATGCAGGACCAAATGCACCCGACGGATTCCTAGCTCCGTCAAGGCACTGGCCAGGTGTCGTGCATAGCCATCCACCGTGTAGTCGAAGTGCTCTGGCTTCTCCGCCTGACCAAACCCAGGCATGTCCAGGGCGACGGCGCGTCCGAAGGTGCTCACCTGGGTGGCAAGGTCTTCCCAGTCCCGTGAGGAACCCGGGCTGCCATGCACAAACACCACGGCTTCTGAGGCCTCGGATGGCCCGCCCTCGATGAGGGGGGATCGAATCCCGGCAATGGTGACTTCCGTCTGACGTAAGGGAGTTCTCTCCATAGCAACCTGCCTTTCAGAAGCCTGGCTTTGAAATGACCGCCTTGGTCGTGAGGGGTGTTCCTTCTCAGAGCCGGGTTCACGTCTCAGCTTGCATCTTGCGCACGCTCCTGCTTCTTCCGGTTATGGATCTCGAGCCTCTGGGGAGATCATTTCCTCCAGGAATCTAGCAGAAGATGGTGTCTTTGTCTAGATGTCCGATGGCTTCCTGGAGGAAACTCCTGTTGCGGCTAGGGTATGCTCGACACACTTGACCATTACTTCCTCTCTGGAAGGATTAGCGAGTGTAGTCGCCGCCCAGGGAAAGCTTGCATGGGCGGCAAGGCTCTCTGGCGCATGCCCTGGCTTAGGCGCTTCCCCAGTGCAGCACCGCCACTTTCTCTCCAGATGAAGGCCATCTCTCAGCTCCTGGCAATCACGGGCCAGACATCTTGAACACACTCAGTTCCCAATGGTAAGGTGCGTATCGCCAGGAGTTCTCCCCATCTCCGCCTTTTTTAGAGGATTGCAGCAGAGAGAAACAGCCATCTACTTCTTCTACTGCCGGGTCCCTACATTGGCCGGGAGAGTCATTTGCAGCGCGGAGTGGCTCCAACAGCATCACAGACGACCGATCAATCTTAGCAAATCCCTTAGCGTTGTTTTTCGTTCCATTCATACTCGAGGGCCCACACCACCCCGAGGAGAAGAGCACCCCCAAGTGCGCCAAAGCGATCCTGCAACGGATCGATAGCGTATCCTGACCAACCCAACTCTTCACCCAGGGCGCCGATGAAGAACGCAGCGAACAAGGCGAGTATCGTTCCAATCGAAAACGCTGGGGCTGGCAGCGGCATCCCCGTCAGGCGTATCACACCATACGACAGGACCATGATGCAAGGCATCAGAAGGATGATCGGCACATACCAGATCTTCGCTTTGACTCGCTTGAAGTCGAAAGCTCTCTTCAGCAGCTCCTTCACGCCTGCGAACTTGTTCTCTCGATAGACAAAAATCGCCGCCGCCGCCACCGGACACAAGAACATGAGCGCACTTATCGGAAGAGCCGGGAGCAGCTGAAATGAAGTCAAAGTTCCAGCCAACCAGAACGGAAGAGAAAGAGCGAAAACCAACAAGAAGAACTTCAGAGGTGACCTGCTCCGCGATGCGATGGTAGTGAAAGCATCCTCAGTCATGGCAGTTCCTTTCGCTTCTTCCTTCAGTGGAGCACTTGCGACAGTATATCATTTGCTCAGTGCAATACTCAGCAACAAAGAAACAAGCAAGCAGGCTCACTTAATGTGAGGATGAGCCGGTTTTATATTAGCAAATTAACATTTTGGCCGAAAAGCCCTCAAAATTCGTTAACAGTTTTTCGGGAACCTGGTTGGATTTTATGTTAGCGGTAAAGGGGTCACTGGACACTTGGTAGATTATCAAAAACACACGGTAACGTGTAACATAACCCTTCTCCTTCGATCAAGCTTTCTACCAAACCGAGCGAGGCTCCTACTCCGCTCCGGCCGCAAACACATGCCCTTGTTTCCCCCAGTAGCGCATTTTCATGAGGGCGCGGGCTTCCACCCCCTTGACCAGCTTCGCTGTCATGCCTAGCCGCCGACTCACCTCTGTGTAAGGGAGCGGGCTGTCCTCGGCATCCGCTGGTTGCCCAAGCTGGTAGCGTGTCTCGATGACACGTCGTTCCTGGGGGCTAAGATACTTCAGCAGGTTTGCTATCTTAGCCTGCTGTTCTCGTTGCTCGGTGTTGTCGGGTACCGCGATCTGGTCCCCAAGCAGCGTGGACTCGTCCTCGGAGTACACCGGTTGCTCCAGACTGACCAGCTCTTGTTGGAGTTGGAGCAGCAACAGTACATACTCCTTTGCGCACTGCATCACTTCGGCCAGCTCGTCCAGAGCTGGCTCACGCTGATACTCTTGCCAGAGGAGCGCCTGTGCACGGACCAAGCGCCTGGATGCATCTCAGATCGTGGTTGGCACGCGAATCGTCCGGGACTCATTCATGATCGCCTGCCCGATGGCCTGGCGGATCCAATGGGTCGCATAGGTACTGAAGCGAAAGCCTTTCCGGGCATCGAACTTCTCCGCAGCGTGCATCAACCCGAGTACCCCCTCTTGCACCAGGTCATCCAGGTCCAGGATGTGGCGTCCCAAATAACTCCTGGCATAGCGTTTGGCGATATGTACGACCAGGCCCAAGTGGTGCTCGACCAGGGTCGCCGTCTGGTGTTCGACATCCTCGAACAGAGCGGCCTCCATTACAGCCCTCCTTTGGTGAGTATTTCTTTGGTGCTCAAGGGGGGTGCATTCCGCAAAGATCTGTTGAGCGTGACGGCCACAGTCAGCGTTCCTATCAGCGCTGTCCAGAAGAGCACGGCAGTCGCAACGCCAGACACCTGCAGCAATCCGCCGGTCAGTGCCAGGCCCAGAGGCGGGCCTGCAAGCGAGACCATGCGGAAGACGCTGTTGACACGGCCCTGTAACGCATCAGGGATAAGTGCGAGCCGGTATGGGTATTGCACCGTACCCTGCAGCGCACTGGCAACCGTGAGAACCGTAATGATCGCGCCCAGGACCAGGATGTTCGGAACCAGTAAAAAAGGGAGCAGCAGCAAGGTTGTCCACTCGGACACCAGCGTGATGGTCCCGAGGCGGAAGCGAGCCTGCACACGATCAGCGCTCGCAGCTGCAAGAAAGCCACCTATACCGACCACGGTATAGACGACGCCAATCATAAAGGGCGAGACGCGCTCGTGGGTCGCGATGACAATGAAAAGCAGTACGATGCTGTTATCGAGAGCGTTGCCGGCCCACGCCAGCCCCGCAAAGAAGCGAACAATGGGGGTGTGCCAGAGCCAGGAGAGGCCTTCGCGAATCTCGGTCCACAACTGCTGCGGTGGAGCACTGCGCCGTTCCTGGAAGGCCGTTTTGATCAAGAGGAGAGAAACGATGGAGACCGTGTAGGAGACTGCATCGAAGAGGAAAGGAAGTGCGCGTGCCACCCCCAGCAGCCACCCTCCGAGTGCCGGCCCGACCAGAAATGCCAGGTTTTTCGCTGCCGAATCTTGGGTTCCAGCTGTGGTTAACTGGCCCTCCGAGACCACATGCGGAAGGCTTGCTGTTTCGGCGAGGTTGAAGAACGCATAGAACGTGCCCTCGACCAGCGCTGCCGCGCACAATTGTATGATGGTGAGATGACCGATGAAGAGCGCAACGGGAATGCTGGCCAGGCAGAGCGCCCGCCCGATATCGCAGAGAATCATGACGCGTTTGCGGTCCCAGCGATCGATCAGCGCTCCAGCTGGCAGACTGAGGAACAACGCGGGGACAACGACCAGCGCACTCGCGATCCCTGCCCAGGCGGAGGATCCAGAGAGGAGGAGGACAAGGAGAGGAAAGGCGAATTGCGAGACCTGAGATCCAGCAAAAGAGACGCCTTGCCCGAACAATAAGAGCAGGTAATCGCGGTTGTGCCACAATGCCTGTCTCGTTGCAGCTCCTTGCGCTGCCTTATGGTCTTGTATGGCCGACATAGCACTCTCCTCTTATCGCGTTCACTCTGCCAGCAACTATCACTGTAGCATACCGAGCCGGTGCCAGGCCGGCAGCACACCCTTGATTGTTCCAGAAAGAACCCCAAATGGTTGATGCCCTTGCCTTAAATGTGAGCAGTCATCCAAAAACGGTGGGATGTGTTACGCTCCCTCGCGTACGCGCTTGATGCGCCGGCCACGCTCGATCAAGAGGTAGCCGACCTCCACCATCGAGATGGCATCGATCCCGAGCGTGTTCAACTTGATGCGCATCCGTGACAGGACATTCCTGATTGGCCTTACTTCGGCATCCCAGGTCCCAGGTATCGACTGCGCCTCGTTCAGGTGACGACGCGCCTTGTTGATGGTCTGCTCATTCAGATGGTCATAGCCCCTGGTGAAGCTGGCAAACAGGACTTCGTAGGGGGAATAGGCCGGATAGAGTGTCAGCAGAGGGTACAGGAGATGCAGCTCGGCCAAGGTGAAGTGGGCCTGTTGCAGGAGGGGTCAGCTTATCGAAACGTGAAAAGTGTACGCTAAGCAGATGAATTGGCCTGTAGGGCCAGACGAGCATTCGGGATAAAACGCTCACCAGAGAGGATCTCGCAAAGGGGGTACTTTC
>Ga0070717_10001770_pt1 | contig 15056 bp, 10 predicted proteins | sample LARL113metaG_FD_71366 | JGI IMG/M metagenome (GOLD analysis project Ga0070717, IMG submission 71366) | Corn, switchgrass and miscanthus rhizosphere microbial communities from Kellogg Biological Station, Michigan, USA - LAR L11-3 metaG | ecosystem: Host-associated > Plants > Roots > Rhizosphere ... | reverse complement strand
TTTTTCGCGCCGAAGCGGTCTTTCATCACCCGATACCAGATTTTTCGCGCCGCTCGGTACTTGGCGATCTCTTCAAAAAAGTCATTGTGGGCGTTGAAAAAGAAACTGAGACGTGGTCCGAATTCGTCGACATCCAGTCCGCGCCGCTGGGCCCACTCAACGTATTCGACGCCGTCGTAGAGAGTGAAAGCCAGCTCCTGCAGCGCGGTTGAGCCGGCCTCGCGTATGTGATATCCGCTGATGGAAATTGTGTTGAAGCGCGGCGTGAATTTCGATCCAAACTCAAATGTGTCGATAACCAGGCGCATCGATGGCGCGGGTGGATATATGTATTCCTTTTGCGCGATGTATTCCTTCAGAATGTCGTTCTGAATGGTGCCGGAAATTTTTGTCCAGTCCGCGCCTTGCTTCTCTGCGACCACCAGGTACATCGCCCACAGCACCGAAGCCGGCGAGTTGATGGTCATAGACACCGTGGTTTTCTCAAGGTCGATTGCATTGAACAGAATCTCCATGTCTTCGAGCGAATCGATGGCCACGCCGCACTTGCCGACTTCGCCTTCACTGGCAGGATGATCAGAGTCGTATCCCATTAACGTAGGCAGATCGAAAGCCACCGAAAGGCCGCTGCCACCGTGTTCCAGCAGATATTTGTAGCGCTGGTTAGTTTCTTCCGGCGACGCGAAGCCGGAAAACTGACGCATGGTGTAAAGCTTGCCGCGATATCCAGTGGCGTGAATGCCGCGCGTAAAAGGCGGCTGCCCGGGATAGCCGAGATATTTCTCGTAGTCCCAATCTTCGGGGAGATCCGCTTCGGTATACAGGCGGCGGATTGGGACACCGGAAATCGTAGTGAAACGCGCACGGCCGTGTTCGTCGACATTCACGCCGGTGGGCGCGCCGATCGGCTTTTCCGGAGCCTTCTCGAGAGAAGGAAGCAGAGTCTTCTCAGCCCAGCGCTTTTCGGAGTCGGAAGGGCGGCGGTCCTCGTGGATCTCTGAAATCGGGCTTTCCGGCACGCCAGGCGCGTTTTTCTTTGCCATAGATACTGATTGGATGATAGGAGACGGCTACGCGGTGAGCAAGCGCAGCAAACGACCGAGCGGTCGGGAAGTCATTTACCACGAAGGGCACGAAAACGAATTAAGCACGAAGGACACGAAGGAAAACAGCGCAAAAACAGTGCAAAAATATGATCTGAAACCAGCCTAGGATTGCAGCGGGCACTCCGTTCATTTGTCTGCCTCAAGCTGCACCGATCTTTCTACGGATTTCCTTCGTGTTCCTTGGTGTCCTTCGTGGTCGATTGTTTTCTCGCCAGCTCCCACGCCTTAGCGTATTTCCATGAGACGTAAACCGCGTGATAAACGTGCAGTAGAAATCCCTCGCGGCCATCAAGAAATCCGAGACGAAAAATGTAGTTGTACAGAAATGTCAGCTTGGGACGCAGAACGATGTTGATCAGATTGAATCCACGATGCCCGTTAGCGGTTGCGACTTCAGCTCCCGAGGACGAATAGCTGTTCATATGATCGATGTAGCCGCGCAAAGTGGGATAGGCGTTATGAATGAGCGCGTGCTTCAACTGGCCGGTCGGTCCATTCACTTTGATCGTGGGATGCGCGCCATATTCTTCAAATTTGCCTGCGCCGTGGCGAATGAGGCGCAACTTGCGGTCGGGATAAAAGCCGCCATGCCTGATCCAGCGGCCGAGAAAATAATTCTTGCGCGGAATCCAGAAGCCCTGCATCGGACTGCTTGCAAGCGCAAGCATTATTTCTTCGGTCAACATAGGCTCAAGCGCTTCATCCGCGTCCAACTGAAGCACCCAGTCGCCCGACGCCTTCTCCATCGCCGAGTTTTTTTGCGCGGCAAAACCTTTCCAGGGCTCGACGAAGACTTTCGCGCCGAACGAGCGAGCTGTCTCAAGCGTGCGGTCGGTTGAGCCTGAATCAACCACGATGATTTCGCCGTTGCCATTAGCGATAAGCGGCATCACGCTTTCGAGGGTGCGCGGAAGGTTTGCTTCCTCGTTGAGCGTGATCAAGGCAATCGAGATGCGCACGCAACGAGCATAAACGGTGTAGGCAGCGAAGTTCTAATTGATTTTGGGATGAACGCTCCGAAGGGGCAACTGTCGAAGAGCGGCGCTTTAGCGCCGCGTACCGGCTTGGTTGCTGACTCACGCGGCCCTGAAGGGCCGCTCTTCCACCGTCGAACACAATTTCGTCAGCGCTCGATGGACGTTCACCCTCCCAAACGCATGGGCATCTACGGCTCCATCTGCTGCGGCGCGCTCGGCTGTACGTCCGCCCTTGGCTCCACAAACGGGGTCTTTGGCATGTGTGTTACTTCGCCCTTCTCCGCGTCCGACATTACGATTCCAGCATTATCGAGTAGCAGCCCAGTGGCGCGATCCAGTTCAACCCGCGCTTTTGCGTAAGCCGCCATGGCCGAGACCAGAGTTGATTCCGTCGTGGTCAGCGAGGCTTGCATCTGCAGGACGGCGGTCGGATTCGAAACTCCGGCCTCGAGCTTTTTCTGCTCAGCATCGAGCGTCTGACGCGCCAATGTGACCGCGGCTTGAGCGGCATCAACACTGGCCCGGTTCTGTTGCACGTCAAACTGCGCGTTTCGTACTTCAATGCGGATCTGATTTTCCAGTTGCTGCAAGCGAACTTGTGCCTGCCGAAATTCCAGTTCTGCGCGAAGCTGGTTGGCTTGTGCGGTGCGATTGAGCAGGGGAATCGTCAAGCTCACTCCCATGCCTTTGTCCGGGGCGGTCGAGTTAACCACCTGGCTGAGAGTGTCGCCATAACCAATAGGTCCTGCCAGAAAGCGGGCGGGGATGCGGTTGCGGCTGATGCACACACCGGAAGTGGTTGGGCCGCAAAAGTTCGCGCCGGAATTGAGATCGCCGCCTAATCCGCTCCCACCGTAATACGCATAGAGATTGAGCGACGGCAGCATGGCATTGCGGACAGCTTTGATGTTGATGTCGCGGCTAGTCAGATCAATGCGCGACTCCGCCAGTTCCGCCCGGTGCTGCAAGCTATCGTTGATCAGATCTTCGGTTGGGATAATGGGCTCTTGCGCCGGCAATTGCATGGTCGACGTAGGGACGACGGCCGCGCCAGCCAGTGCGGGATCGTGCAAGTTGCGGCTGAGCGCATTCTTCATCAGCAGTTCCTGCAGCTCCAGATTCGTCTGGGCGACGGTGAGCGCCTGCTGATTGCTTGCGACCGTGCTCCTCGCACTCACCACCTGGATGGGAGGCAATGTGCCAACCTGCACAGCTTTTTCGTTGTCCGACAGAGTTTTTTGCGCAAACGTCAGGGCCTCCTGCTGTACGCGCACGTTTTCAGCCGCATAAACCAGGTTCCAGTAGAGGTTTTCGATCTGGTCGACGGTTGTAATCACCTGCAGCCGGAAGGCGACATCGGAAATTTCACGGTTATTCTTGGCGATGCGAATGAAGCGAGTGTTAGGCAGGAATCCGAAACCCTGAAGAAGTTCCTGCGAGACCCTGAGCTGAAGCGCCGAGCTCACGGTCGGGCTGAGCGCGCTCAGCGGATTGTCGGTGGTGAGGTGGCTGTTGTTGAAGCCGAGCGAAAGATTTGTACCCGTGTGGAAGCCCTGCTGATAGGAAAAGTCGGCGACGCCGGTGTTGGTGTTGGTGACTGCACGTCCACTGAGCGCACTGCTCGAGAGCACGTAATCGCGGTCCATTTGCAAAGTCCCCGTAATTGTCGGGTCGAAACTGGTAATGGGCGAACCAATGCCCAAAGTTGAAGTGACCAGGCCGTTTGTCCCCGTGCCCGCTCCGCCGGCAGCCACACTGGTCCCGCCCGTGCCCGATCCCACTGTGCCGCTCAGGCCGCCAACCCCGCCGCCCGGTGTGTTTTGAACGATGCCGGTGTTGACGCCAAGAATGCTCGATCCCGCGCGGGCCCGCAGAATATCGGTATCCGCGATGTTCAGGTTGTAGCGCGCGAGCTCCAGGTCAAGATTGTTTTCCAGCGTCAGTGCGATGGCGTCGTCCATGGAAATGTAAATCTTTCCGTTGCGCACGAGTTGATCGATGCGCGGCGTGTTGGTCAGGTTCGGATCCAGCACATGACGCGGCTTATAAGGCGCCAACACGTCAGGGAAAGGCCTGGCCGATTTCGAATTGTCATGAATCAAATGCTGGGGTGGCGCTTGCTGAGTCTGCGGAGCCGCAGGCAATGATGTGCTAGTTGGCGGCGGGGATGAGGCGGCCAGTTGCTGTGACCAACCCTGAATTGCAAGCACAAGCATGTAAAGAAAGGCCACTGGGGCGAGAGCTTTCAATCCTGACATTTTTCTTCCTCTCATTAGCGGATATTCAGAGTTTTTGAACCAGAATTGGATGCGAAAACCATGCGCACGTCCAGAGTTCGGACGCTCCAGTGTAGATTCACTTCCGCGTCGCTGCGGAGCGTAAAGATTTATAAAGACGGGACGGTTATTTTGCGCGATAGGTAAGTCTGCGCGGCTGGCGGCAAATGCAGATTCCTCGGACCCGAAGGTCCGAGGAAGGTTATCGCTTTATGACGCAAATCGCTTACTGCGGTTGCTGTGCAGGCTGTGGCTGAGACTCAGGCTGAGGCGTGGACTGGCCGGGCACAGCCGAGTTCGCGTCTGCGCGAGGAGCAACAAACGGCACCTTTGGCATGTGCGTGACTTCGCCCTTCACCGCTTCGGACATCACGATGCCAGCATGTTCCAGCAGCAGCCCAGTAGCGCGATCGAGTTCAATCTGCGCTTTTTCATAGGCGGCTTCCGCAGAAACGAGGTTCGACTCTGCCGTAGCCAGTCCCGATTGGTTTTGCAATACGAGAGTAGAAGTGGACGCTCCCAGCCGAAATTTTTTCTGTTCCGCGTCCAGCGACTGCTTGGCTAGCTCAACCGCCGCCTGAGCAGCCTGAACCGCAGAACGATTTTGCGTGACTGAGAACTGCGCGTTGCGTACTTCTATGCGGATCTGGTTTTCAAGCTGTTGCAACCGCATCTCTGCCTGGCGGTATTCCAGTTCCGAGCGTACCTGAAGAGCTTGCGCCTGACGATTGCGGATGGGGATGTTAAGCGTTGCTCCAACACCTTTATCCGGAGCGGTGGAATTTACCAACTCGTGCAGGCCGTTGGAATAGCTGCTGGATGGAACTGAGGGAATGTTGGTCTGACCGAGAGCGGGATTGGGGCCGGCGCAAAATCCAGATAATTGTTCAGCGGGGCTTTGGTTTACGCAAAGATTAGATGGGTTCTGCGAACCTGCCAGCCCCGAGCCGCCGTAGTATGCAAATAAATCCAGGCTGGGTCGCAGCGAGTTTTTCAGGGACTTCTCGGTGATTTCACGGTTCTTCAGGTCTATGCGTGACTCTGACAATTCGGCGCGATGCTGCAAGGCTTCATTGACAAGATCTTCCGTTGGAACCACGGGCTCCTGCTGCGGAAGCGCCATTGTGGTGGTGGGAATCAGTTCTGCGTTAGCTAGTGCAGGATCTTGCAGGTTGCGGCTTAAGGCGTTCTTCATCAGCAGTTGTTGCAAATCCAAGTTCGTCTGCGCTTGAATCAGGCTCTCCTGGTCCGCGGCAACCGTATTTTGCGCGCGCACGATTTCGATCGGCGCCAAGCTGCCTATTTCAACTTGCTTCTTATTGTCGGAAAGCGTCTTTTGCGCAAATGCCAATGCCTCCTGCTGCACTCTTACGTTTTCGTACGCAAACACGAGGTTCCAGTAGAGGTTTTCAATTTGGTCAACCGTCGTGACGATCTGCAAACGAAACGCTATGTCGGTAATCTCACGGTTATTCTTGGTAATTTCAATCAGCCTAGTATTAGGTTGAAATCCAAATCCTTGAAGCAGGTGTTGCGTGAGTTGGAACTTAAACCCCGAATTGATCAGCGGACTCAGGCTGGTAAACGTGCTGTTCGTGGTCACACGGGAATTGGTGAACCCAAGCGATAGATTTGTTCCCGACTGCAGGCCTTGCGAATACTGGAAGTTATAAGTGCCCGTATTCTGCTTGAGCACGGGGGCTCCCGAAAACGCGTTCGTCGCCAGGCCGCTGAAGTGATCTTCCTGCAAAGTTGCGCTTAAGATTGGGTCAAAACTGGTGATTGTAGGTCCCAATCCCTCTGTCGTAGCCCCGACTCCGAAAGTGCCGGCGCCAATCCCGCCCGGCCCCGACGAAGTTCCGCCCGGCCCGGATCCCACGTTGCCGCTCAAGCCGCCTACCCCGCCACCCGGCGTGTTTTGCACGACTCCTGTGTTTACGCCGAAGAAGTTACTGGCACCGCCTCTTGAACGCAGCACTTCGGTATCGGCGATGCCGAAGTTGTAGCGCGCAATTCCGATGTCAAGGTTGTTTTCGATAGCGAGCGCAACCGCATCGTCCATGGACAAATAAATCTTGCCATCACGCAGCAGTTGATCGATCCGCGGAGTATTGGTCAGCTCAGGCGCGGGGACGTGGCGCGGCGTATATGGCGCTAACACATTCGGGAATGACCGCTGGGGTTTTGAATAATCGGTCACCACAAATTCGTGCCGGGAAGTTGTGGCCGGCGCTTGGGGAAGGCTGCTGGACGAAGAAGGTGGCGTGCTCGCCTGACCCTGTGTCCGCGAATCCTGCGCCATCAGGCCCGCCGGAAAAACACACAATAAGGCGAGCGCGACCAGTTGTCGAAGGCTATTCCGTAAGGAACAAGAAAGCATTTCTATTCTCTCCGTAAACGATACTGGATTGACTCTGGCCCTCGGGGCAAGAGATTCCGCGTCCAAGACTGCACTACGCAAAAGTGTGCCGCGTAGTTCCCTTTGGCGCGCACGTGATACCGGCCAACTTTGAAGTTATGTGAAAAAGAATGCAACAGTATAGCCGACGCACACTAAACACACGCGCGACAATGTAATCTTGGATGCTCCCGCAACTCCGAGGATTCGATTTCTCGATGCGCAACTTGAAGCTGGTACTGGCATACGACGGAACCGACTTTTGCGGCTGGCAAATTCAGCCCGACGCTCCATCGATTCAGGGCACCCTCGCGTCAGCTATTGGACGGATTACCAGTGAAAAAGTACTGCCTCAAGGTTCGGGACGCACCGATGCTGGAGTCCATGCGCTGGGGCAGGTTGCAAGTTTTCAGACAGACTCGGTGATTCCCGCGGCGAACCTGGTAATCGCGTTGAACGATATTCTTCCGGTTTCAATTCGGGTGCTGGAAGCCGACGAAGTTCCAGAGGATTTTCATGCGCGCAAGTCTGCCAAGGCGAAGACCTACCGCTATCGAATCTATCGTGGAGCAATCTGCCCGCCCTTTCTCGCGAAGCATGTGTGGCACTACCCCTACCCTCTGGATTTCGAGGCTATGAGGCAGGCCGCAACAGTGATCGAAGGCGAGCACGACTTCACTTCATTTGCGGCGGTGGATCCGGAAAAAGAGCACTACGAAGGGCACGAAGGTACACGAAGGCAAGCCAATGTACGAACAATTTTTTCTTCAAGATGGCGGCAGGAGTCCACTGAATTTACTTACGAAGTGCGTGGCAATGGCTTCCTTCATCATATGGTGCGAAATTTAGTCGGCACCTTCTTGCTGGTTGGAAAAGGTACTCTGAACACTTCAGATGTGAGTAGAATTTTGCAGGCCAAAGACCGCTCTGCTGCTGGAGCAACTGCGCCCGCGAGCGGTCTGTACCTTGTAAATGTTGAATATTGAGGCGTTTCTTTCCGAAGTATGAGCGTGGGAACTGAAATTCGCATTCGACGCATTCAGGCGGTGAATCCGGCGACGGGCGAAATTCTGCGCGAGCTGGACTGCGCGGACTCTGCCCAGGTCCACGATTGTGTCCGCCTCGCTCGTGCCGCGCAACCCGAGTGGCAAGCAACCTTGGTCAAGAAGCGGCTTGCGATTGTCAAGAATTTTCAGGACCTGCTGAATGACCGTAAGCTGCGCATCGCGCAGACGATCACATCGGAAACCGGCAAGCCCGTCGCCGAGGCCCTGTTAACGGAAGTGCTGGTCGTGCTCGACGGTTCGCGCTTCCTGCAGAATTCAGCGTACGATTTTTTGCAGCAGCAGCCGGTACCGCACAGCAGCCTTGCCACCAAGACAAAAAGAGGCCGGCTGCTACGTGAACCACATGGCGTGATTGGAATCATCTCTCCGTGGAACTATCCATTTTCCATTCCAGCGACCGAGGTGCTGGCGGCCCTGGTGACGGGCAACGCTGTGGTCTTGAAGCCTTCTGAATTCACTTCACTTTCGGCGCTTGAACTCAGTTCCTTGCTGAGCGACGCCGGAATTCCCGAGCATGTATTTCAAGTTGTGATCGGCGATGGAGCGACTGGCGCAGCGCTGGTCGAATCCGGAATTGACAAGCTGGTTTTTACCGGCAGTGTCGCCACAGGCAAGCGAATAGCTCAAAACGCAGCCGCCCGGCTCCTTCCCGTTGTATTGGAACTGGGAGGCAAGGACCCCATGATCGTGCTGGAAGATGCAGACATCGATGTTGCATCCAGCGGCGCAGTGTGGGGAGCGTTTGTGAATGCGGGACAGGCGTGCCTGTCAGTCGAGCGCTGCTATGTTCACAAAGATATTTATGCGAAGTTCCTATCCGCATGCGTCGAGAAAACCAGGCAGCTTCGGGTAGGCAACGGCCTGCATGACGAAACCGACCTCGGACCGCTGATCCATGACCGCCAAGTCCGCATTGTCGAGCAGCACGTCCAGGACGCCGTCTCGCAGGGTGCGCGACTGCTTATTGGCGGAGAGCGGCTGAAGTCCCTCGGTCCGAACTTTTATGCACCCACCGTGCTGGCCGATGTGAATCACCAAATGAGCATCATGCGCGAAGAGACGTTCGGTCCGGTGCTGCCGGTTATGGCTTTCAACTCTGATGTGGAAGCGGTTCGCCTGGCTAACGACTCCGAGTATGGTCTCGCGGCCAGCGTGTGGACGCGCAATCGTGCTCGCGGCGAAAAAATTGCCCGTCAGATCCAAGCCGGAACGGTCATGATCAACGACGCGGTTTCCTGCTTCGGTATCAGCGAAGCTCCGCACGGAGGCGTCAAGGCCAGCGGCATAGGACGCACTCACGGACGTTTCGGTTTGGAAGAAATGGTGCGAGTGAAGTACATCGATTCAGACCTGTTGCCCGGAATCAAAAAGCCTTGGTGGTATGGGTACGGTCCCAGGTTGTCGGCCGCAGTTGAAGGATTTCTCGACTTCCAGTTTGCCTCAGGGCTCAACGCTCGAATACGTGGCGCAACCCGCTCGGTGGGCTTGGTTCTACGCAAACGGCGTTAATGTTTTTCCACCGCTTCTTCCAGAATTGACGCTGCGTGGTCGAGAGATGATGTCAGAGCACGCAACTGCTTCGGAAGTTCGGAAAAATCCTTTTCGTCGATCGAATCGTTCACACCAGGGATAACTGCGGCTGCGTATCCTGCATGTTTGCCGGGAGCAAAAATTGCATGACGAAACCACGGACGGCCCGGAAGGCCGCTCTTGAGCAGCAATGCGCGGTCGGCCTCGACCAGCTTTGCGTTTAGGCCAGCGATGTTGCCTGAAGAGTTCTTCTGCAGAGCTGCCATCTTTGCGCCAGCTTCAGCTAGGCGCTTCGCAGCTTCGGAGGCGCGTCCGAATTCGGGCGAGCTCCCGGAGGGCAAAGCCGCAGCACGCTTTTCAGCCGCGGCGATGTATTCCCCGACTTCTTTTCCGTACTGTTCGAAATCGTAGGGCAGCACATCGCAGTTCGCCATGCGAAGGATTTCCAGGCCGAAAATCCTTGCCATCTTCTGCTCGTGAGCGAACGTAGGGTCGCCGAATTTTGTGAACCATGAGAAGTTGTCGAATGCGGAATGATAGACGCCGTAGTCGCCGACGGAACCAATGTCGGTTGAAGCGATGCCTAGATGCTGCAGGAAGACAGTGAAGTCCGAGCCGCTTCCCAAGTCGCTCACCGGAACGTCCGTGCTGGAGGCGAGCGGAGGTCGATAGGTGCTGGTGCTGGTTTCGCGCGAGTCAGTCTTCGCCGCACTCCCGCTGCTGAGCGCCTTCCATCGCTCGTAGACGCTTCCTCCATCGGGATCGGACACCGCTTTTGTAATGTCTCGCACGAATTGTTTCAGGCTGGGCACGGCCGCCGCTCCAAACTTGGGCCCTGACACAGCCATGTCAGTGTTGAAGTACGCGACGGCTGTCTTCTCCAGTTCCGGATGCTGCTCGCCCCACTCAGTTGATCCGATCAGTCCCTCCTCTTCCGCGTCCCAACTGCCGAGCACGATGGTGCGCCTGGGTTTCCAACCCGATTTCAACAAGTCAGCGAAAGCGTGCGCCGCCTCGAGCATTGCTGCCGTGCCACTGTTCGGATCAACCGCGCCGTAGACCCAGGCATCTCGATGATTGCCGGCGATTACCAGCGAGTCCGGCCATGTGCTCCCGCGAATAGTGCCGATGACGTCCCAAATAGTTCGAAGTTGAAAATCCTGTTTTAGGTGCAGCTTGATTCGAACCGGACCCGGGCCAGTGTGATACTGAAACGGCAGCCCGCCCTTCCAGTCGTCGGGAACGGGCTCGCCTGCGAGATGCTGCAGTATCGGGGCCGCGTCGTCAGCGGAGATTGGCGTTGTCGGAATCTTCGACATAGCGGCTGAATTTTCTGCTTTTATACGTTGGGACACATCGAGCGACGGAACGGAAGCGATTCCGGGTGTGGTCACATCGCCCGGAAACTGCCATATTGCACTGATCGACCCGCGCTGCACGCTGGTTTCAGGACGCCACGGGCCGGCTGGATAAACCGGGCCGCGCTTGCCGCCATCGTCAGCGGGATCAGAATAGAGGATCAGTCCCGCCGCGCCATGCTGGTGTGCGAGGTCTGCTTTTACGCCGCGATAGTTCTGCCCGTAACGGGCGATGACAATTTTCCCGTGCAGGTCGATCCTCAGGTCCGCGAGTTTCTGGAAGTCCGCGGGCGTTCCGTAATTTGCGTAAACCACATCGGCTTCCACGTCTCCTGAAGGAGACATTCCGCTGACCGGAGTGACCACTCTGGGATCATCCTGATACGGGTCGCCCGCAACATGTTCGCGGGTTGGCCCGTGCATGTGGACGTCTGCGGGCGCGGTCACGTCAACAGAAATCTCGGCTGGATAATTCATCCAGACTTTGTATTCCTCGATCTCCGTACTCAGGCCTGCCTCGCGGAACTTTTGCGCGACATAATCTGCCGTAGCCTTGTCTTCCGGAGTCCCTGCCATGTGTGGAGCTTGGGTGAGAATGCGCAAGTCCTCTTGAGCCAGCTTGCGATCCGGAACCGCCAGGAATCGTGACTCGAGCGCTCGTTCTTCGTCCGCATGAGCAAAGCCGCTCAGCCCGGCTGAGGCGGATGAACTGGTTTGTGAATCGCCGCTAAAAAGTAAAGCGGGAAAAAGAAGAAGAACCACCGAAATCCGTCTTAGCATAGAAGTGATTGACTATTTATAAAACTGTCCAGTAATCAGTCGCGTGTTTGTCCGTTGCCGATAATCTGGTATTTCGAGGAAGTCAGCTCCCGCAGTGCGAACGGGCCGCGGCAGTGCAACTTCTGCGTGCTGACGCCCATTTCCGCGCCAAAGCCAAACTGCGCGCCGTCCGTGAACCGGGTAGATGCGTTCCAGTAAACCGCTGCGGAATCTACCAGGCGAAGAAAACTGCGCGCATGATCTTCATTGGCTGTAATGATCGCCTCAGAGTGCTTGGTCGAATACCGGTTGATGTGCTCGATGGCATGTTCAACACCCGCCACTATGCGAATGGCCATGCACAAACGCAGATATTCCTCGCTCCAGTCTTCTTCACTCGCAGGCTTCACCTCCGGCGCAAGCCGCAATGTAGCGTCGTCACCGCGCACTTCGACGCCGGCGTTCGTCAGTTCGCGAACGATTCTGGGGATGAAGACTGAAGCCACAGATGCGTGCACCAGCAGTTTCTCGGCGGCATTGCAAACTGAGGGGCGCTGGGTTTTCGCGTTCAGCACGATGCGGCTGGCCATGTCGAGGTCTGCGGACTCGTCTACAAAAATATGGCAATTCCCGGCGCCGGTCTCGATCACCGGGACCGTAGCATTCTCGATTACGTGCGAAATAAGCGCCGCCCCGCCCCTTGGGATGACAACATCCACCAGGCCTCGCGCTGTGATCAGCTCTTGCACCGTGTCTCGAGTGCTTGAATCCAGCAACTCGATTGCCCCGGAGGGTACGCCAGCCACTGACGCTAAGGTTTCCGCGAGCGCGCGATTACTTAGCACAGCTTCTTTGCCGCCACGAAGAACTACAGCATTGCCGGACTTGAAGGCCAGTGCTGCGGCATCGGCAGTGACGTTGGGTCGCGACTCGTAAACGATCCCAACGACGCCCAGCGGCACGCGCACTTTTCGGATATGCAGGCCGTTGGGACGCTCCCATTGCTCTATCACTTCGCCCACTGGATCGGGAAGAGCAGAGACCTCGCGAACTGCTACGGCTATTTCCTTCATACGCTCCGGGGTGAGCAGTAGCCGATCGCGCAGGGCGCCGGAGAAATGCGCACGCGCGATGTCCTCTTCATTGGCTGCGAGGATCAGCGCCGTCTGCGCCTCGATAGCGTCTGCCATCTGCAGCAGTAGATGATTTTTCTGCTCGGTTGAAAGCTGCGCCAGTCGGGCCGCTGCTGCGCGTGCCCGCTCCAGCTTCTCGCGAGTTGCAGATGCAATTGTTGCAATTCCGGCCACGTTACTGCCTCGCCTTTTGTGGAGGAAAATAGGTTCCAATCTTTCGTGCAAGCGCCTTCGCGATGGCCTGCGGATCGCGCCCGTTCACGATTGCGACGTTCACTCCGGCCTGGCTCGCCATCTGCGCGGCCTTCAGTTTCGAGCGCATACCGCCACGGCCCAGCTTGCCATGCCCATTGCACAACGATTCCATTGCCGGAGTGAGTTTTCGAATCGTGCGGACAAGGCGGGATCGCCGGCCATTTGGCGTATAGAAGCCGTCCACATCCGTCAGCAGGAGTAGCCAATCGGCGCCCACGGCGGCCGCAAGCAGCGCGCTCAATTCATCGTTGTCGCCGAAAGCGCCCACCAGCTCGCGGACGGAAACGCTGTCGTTCTCGTTCACGATCGGCACCACGCCCAATCGCAGAAGCTGGCGCAACGTGTTTTGCAGGTTCTTGTATCGAGCAGGAGAAGTGAAGTCGTCACTCGAGAGCAGCAGTTGGGCAACCGTTTTCTTTCCGAAGAAAAGCTGCTCGTAAGTGTGCATCAGTGCGCTTTGCCCCACGGCGGCGCACGCCTGCATCAAGGGCACGCCCGCGGGACGTTGCTTCAAACCTAACTGCGCCATACCCGAAGCGATCGCCCCCGAGCTGACTATCAGGAAGTCATCCTTCGGGAGATCGAATTGGTCGACCAGTGAGCGCAGTTGTTGCGTGTCGATGCGCCCTCCCGGAGCGATCAAGCTGGTGCCGACTTTGATCACCACTCGCATGGTTCTGTCTACTTTAGCAATTCAGCGCTCAGGCGTATAGCTTGATACCCGCGCGGCCTTTCCGCTTCTGCTCGATTTGCAATTCCTTTTCCGCGTAGCAGAATATAACTTCGTCCTTTAGTTAACTGATTAGATGTCAATTACCGGAACACTTCAGGCGCTTGGCAACCGCCGCCGGCTTCAGATTCTCGAGTGGCTGAAAGATCCACAGCGGCATTTCCCGCCGCAGCGCGACGGAGACCTGGTCAAAGACGGCGTGTGCGGATTACTGATCGCCCGCAAGCTGGGCGTGAGTCATCCGGCTGTGACCGAGCACCTGAAAATTCTGTCTCGGGCCGGGTTTCTTCGCGGCAAGCGCATTAAGAAATGGACGTTTTACAAACGAGACGAGAAGGCAATCAAGAGCTTTAAACGCGTGATTTCCCAACGCGTCTAGACCGAAAGGAGAGATGACCATGAGTACCGCCACCCAATTCCCTTACGACACCCGGCTCAACGTTTTATATCCTCACCTGGAAGTCATCGACGAAAAGGCGCTTTCAGACGCCGCCCCGCACCAGTGGTACAACCAGACGCTCTGTCAGGTGAATGGATCAGTTGTCCGCGTTGGCGTCATTCAAGGCGAATACCACTGGCACAAGCACGATAACGATGACGAATTTTTCTACGTGGTCGAAGGCAAGTTGGCCATCGACCTGGAAGGCCGCACCATTGAACTCGCGCCCAGGCAGGGCTTTGTCGTCTCCAAGGGAGTGCTTCACCGCACGCGGGCGCCGGAGCGCACGGTAATTCTTATGGTCGAAAACAGTGGAATCATCCCTACCGGAGACAAATAATTTCGCAAACTCGTGTCTAATAGTGCATTGCATCAGCGCCGGAGTGTAGTCGCGCATGCTGAAAATCGCACCCACCGAACGGTTTTCCTCGCGGGTAGGGAACTACGTCCGCTTCAGGCCTTCGTATCCACCGCAAGTCGTCGACGTGCTCCGCCAGGAGTGCGAGCTTACGCCGGATTCGCTGGTTGCTGACATCGCTTCCGGCACCGGAATTTTCACGCGCTTGTTGCTTGAGAACGGCAATCGAGTGTTTGGGGTCGAACCAAACCACAAAATGCGACACGCGGCCGAGGAATACCTCTCCAATTATCCGAAATTCGTTAGCGTGGCCGGGACCGCGGAGGCGACCACGCTGGCGGGCCACTCGGTCGATTTGATCACCTGCGCACAAGCCGCGCATTGGTTCGATCGCGAAAAGGCCTTGCCCGAATTCCAACGCATTCTGAAACACGGCCATCTTGTGCTGATCTGGAATGACCGGCGTGCAAGAGGTACAGCTTTCGGCGAGGATTACGAGCGTCTGGTCGTCCACTATACCGATTACACCGAAGTGCAGCGGCTCGGACGAGTCGTTGAAGGAAATGAATTCTTCAACCCCTTCACCTGCGAGAAACGAGTTCTGCCCAATCATCAGGACCTGGATTTCGAAGCGCTGGAAGGAAGGTTGCTCTCCTCCTCGTATGCGCCT
>Ga0070717_10001767_pt1 | contig 15062 bp, 13 predicted proteins | sample LARL113metaG_FD_71366 | JGI IMG/M metagenome (GOLD analysis project Ga0070717, IMG submission 71366) | Corn, switchgrass and miscanthus rhizosphere microbial communities from Kellogg Biological Station, Michigan, USA - LAR L11-3 metaG | ecosystem: Host-associated > Plants > Roots > Rhizosphere ... | reverse complement strand
TCGATCCTGAAGCCGGCGCTGGCCCGTGGCGAGCTGCAGACCGTCGGCGCCACCACCCTGGAGGAGTACCGCAAGTATCTCGAGCGCGACTCCGCCCTGGAGCGACGCTTCCAGAAGATCACTGTGGACCAGCCGACCACCGAGGAGACCGTGCAGATCCTCAAGGGCCTGCGCGATCGCTACGAACAGCACCACAAGGTCAACATCACCGACGAAGCCCTTGAGGCTGCGGCGGATCTGGCCGACCGCTACATCTCTGACCGCTTCCTGCCTGACAAGGCGATCGATCTGATCGACGAGGCGGCCTCGCGGATGCGGATCAAGTCGATGACCTCCCCGCCCGTCTATCGGGAGCTGGAGGACGAGATCGAGGAGACCCGCCGCGCCAAGGAGGAGGCGATCGAGTCCCAGGAGTTCGAGAAGGCCGCCAACCTCCGCGACAAGGAGCGCCGGCTCACGCAGCGCAAGCGCGAGCTCGCCGACCAGTGGGAGGCGGGCGAGTCGACCGAGCGGCCGTCGATCGGCGAGGAGGAGATCGCCGACATCGTCTCGATGTGGACCGGCATCCCGGTGTTCAAGCTGACCGAGGCCGAGACGGCCAAGCTGATGCGCATGGAGGAGGAGCTCCACAAGCGCGTCATCGGACAGCACCCGGCGATCGAGGTCGTCTCCAAGGCCATCCGGCGCTCACGCGCGGGATTGAAGGATCCCAAGCGGCCGACCGGCTCGTTCATCTTCCTAGGCCCGTCGGGCGTGGGGAAGACCGAGCTGGCGCGGACGCTCGCCGAGTTCCTGTTCGGCGACGAGGAGACGATGATCCGCATCGACATGTCCGAGTACATGGAGAAGCACGCGGTCTCGCGGCTCGTCGGCTCGCCTCCGGGCTACATCGGCTACGACGAGGGCGGCCAGCTCACCGAGGCGGTCCGCCGCAAGCCGTACAGCGTCCTGCTGCTCGACGAGATCGAGAAGGCGCACCCGGATGTGTTCAACATCCTGCTCCAGATCCTGGAGGACGGACGGCTGACCGATGCTCAGGGTCGGACGGTCGACTTCCGGCACTGCATCGTGATCATGACCTCGAACATCGGGGCCTCGGAGATCGCGCGCAACACGCCGCTGGGCTTCGCCGTGTCTGACGATGAGACCGGGATCACGTACGACGACATGAAGAACCGGATCATGGGCGAGCTCAAGAAGGTCTTCCGGCCCGAGTTCCTCAACCGGATCGATGACGTCATCGTGTTCCACAAGCTCGCCAAGGACGAGATCAAGGAGATCGTCGAGCTCCTGCTGCTCCGCATCCGCGAGTCGATGGCCGAGCGCGAGCTCCAGCTGGAGCTGTCAGAGCCGGCCAAGGACCTCCTGGTCGACAAGGGCTGGGATCCGGCGATGGGCGCGCGGCCGCTGCGGCGGGCGATCCAGCGCTACATCGAAGATCCGCTGGCGGACTTCGTGCTCCGCTCGCAGGTGCCGTCGGGGTCGACGGTGCTGGTGGAGCCTGGCGTGGACGGCTCAGACGACGAGGACGTCAAGCTCTCGGTCATCGAGCCCGCCCCCACGCCGACGCCGGTGGGCGTCGGCGCCGAGGGTGGGGCGGAGAACCAGCCGGCGGGCGATGCGACCCCCGAGGCCGACGCTCCGGAGCCTCCCGCCGAGTCCGAGTAGCTCACACGCGCACGCGTCTTTGACCCCGGCCCGGGCCTTTTGGCTCGGGCCGGTGTCGTTGTGGGCGGGCGCGTGTGCCAATCGCGTCACATTCCGAGGTTGGCGTCGGGGGCCACCCGTAGGCTGCATGGACCGCGCCATGCCCAAGCCCACCTCCGTCCATGTTTGCTCCGCCTGCGGGCACGAGACCGCCCGTTGGGCCGGGCGCTGCCCTGGCTGCGGCGAGTGGAACACGCTGGTGGAGCAGGTTCGGGTGGGCGGGACCGGGTCCGCGCGCGGCGGGGGCGCCGGAGGGGGCGGCGATGCCCGGCTGCGAGCGGCTCCGGTCACGCCGGTGGCCCTCGCCGACGTCGAGGCGGTCGAGCATGACCGCCTCAGCACGGGAATCGGAGAGCTTGACAACGTCCTGGGCGGAGGGATCGTGCCTGGTTCCCTCGTGCTCATCGGCGGTGCACCGGGCATTGGGAAGTCCACGCTGACCACGATGGCGCTCGCCAACCTCTGCGCCGCCGGACGGCGCACGCTCTACGTGTCGGCGGAGGAGTCCGCGGCCCAGATCCGGCTGCGCGCTCAGCGGCTGGGCGGAGGCGAGGCGCTTGCCGTCCCGGTGATCGCCGAGACCGATCTGCACACCGTGCTGGCCACGCTCGAGCAGGAAGCCCCCGAAGTGTGCGTGATCGACTCGGTGCAGACGCTGCACTCGGTTGACCTGTCCTCAGCGGCTGGCTCAGTGGCTCAGGTGCGAGAGGTCGCGGGCGAGATCATGCGCGTGGCCAAGCGGCGGAGCATCGCGGTCCTGCTGGTCGGCCATGTCACCAAGGAGGGCGCGTTGGCCGGCCCACGGGTGCTCGAACACCTGGTGGACTGCGTGCTTCAGTTCGAGGGAGAGCGCGAGCGGACCTACCGGACGGTGCGCGCCGTCAAGAACCGCTTCGGCTCCACTGACGAGGCGGGCGTGTTCGAGATGCGCGACGAGGGCCTGGTGGAGGTGCTCGACGCGTCGGCGCGGTTCCTGGCCGACGCGACCCGCTCGCCGGGGAGCGTGGTGCTGTGCGCCATGGAGGGCTCGCGGCCACTGCTGGTGGAGGTCCAGGCGCTGGTGAGCGCATCCGAGCTGGTGCCGCCTCGTCGCGTCGTGGCCGGGTTGGACCGCAATCGGGTGGCCCTGGTGCTGGCAGTGCTGGGACGCCACGCGGGGATCGGGCTGGGCAACGCCGATGTTTTCGTCAACGTCGTTGGGGGCGTGCGGGTCGATGAGCCGGGGGCGGATCTGGCCGTGGCGTTGGCGGTGGCCAGCGCGGCCAAGCGGGTGGCTCTGATCGGCTCAGATGAGCGGCCGCTGGCTTGCTTTGGCGAGCTGGGGCTCACGGGCGAGCTGCGTGCGGTGGCCCACGCGGACCGGCGGCTGGCGGAGGCCGAGCGTTTCGGCCTGCGGCCGGTGCTCCAGCCTGAGGCCCACCGGACGCTGCGGGCGGCGCTGTCAGACGCCCTGTCGCCGGCCCGGGAGGTGGTGCGTGCGGCCTAGGCCCGAATCCGCCGATTCTGGGGTCGTCGCGCCGGCGGATGGCCGTCGCTATACGTCACCGGCGTCCCCATAGGGACCACCGTAGGTGCTCCGCCGGGTGACGTCTGGCTTGTCCTCCGTCGCCGAAACCCCGCCTATTGCTCGTGGATTCGGGCTAAGTCGCTGCAATCGGTTGCAAAGTGAGACCCACACGTGTGCGGATGGCGTGCGGCTGTGCGCATGACGAGCGAAACCGCGCGCAGCGAGCGGGCGAGAGCAGGCAAATCTGAGCTAAAATCACCTCCTGATGCCGCCGCGTTCCGGGGAAGAGCTCAAAGACGAGCTCGAGTCTCGACAGGAGTCCCGGATCATGAGGGCGCTTGAGATGGTCGCGCCCGGGACCTCATTGCGAGAGGGGATCGACAACATCGTCGATGCCCGGACAGGCGCGCTGATCGTCATCGGAGACGCCGACGAGCTCGGCTTCCTGTTCTCCGGTGGGATCAAGCTCGACGTCGATTACTCGCCGACGTTCCTCTACGAGCTGGCCAAGATGGACGGGGCGATTGCCCTCAGCTCCAACGCCACCAAGATCGTCCATGTCAACGTCCAGTTGACGCCGGATCCGACGATCCTGACGATGGAGACCGGCACCCGGCACCGCACGGCCGAGCGGGTCTCCAAGCAGACCGATGCGATGGTGGTTGCGGTGTCGGAACGCCGCGAGGTCGTGTCCCTCTATGTGGACGGCATGAAGTACATCCTCGAGGACATCCCCGTGGTGCTTGCCAAGGCCAACCAGGCTCTGGCGACCCTGGACAAGTACCGCAGCCGGCTGGATCAGGTCTCGACGCGTCTGACCGCGCTGGAGTTCGAGGGCGGCGTGACCCTGCACGACGTCCTCACGGTGCTGCAGCGCGTCGAGCTGGTGACAAGGATGGCCGTGGAGATCGAGCGCTACATCGTGGAGCTCGGCACCGAGGGGCGACTGATCGAGATGCAGCTCGACGAGACAATGGTCGGGGTCGCGGCGGACAAGGCCGCCCTCGTCCATGACTATCTCGTGGAGGACACGGACGACAGCTTCGCCGTCGTGCTGGACCAACTGGCGCGCCTTGCTCACCAGGATCTGCTCGATTTTGGGCGACTGGCAGAGCTGCTTGGCTACGATCGCAAGCTCAACACGCTTGATTACCCCGCATCTCCTCGCGGATTCCGGATCTTGGGGCGAATACCGAGGCTCCCCCGCCTCGTTGTTCAGAGGATCGTCACGGAGTTCGGAGGATTGGAGGAGTTGCTCGCCGCATCGGACGGCGAGCTGGAAACCGTCGACGGAGTCGGCGAGATCCGGGCGAAGGACATCAGGGAAGGCCTTCGCCGACAGCAGGAGATCAACCTGGTTGATCGCTACCTGCAGACGTAGGAAATCGCGAGCGGGTGTCCTGCCCGCTGCCGCCCGGAAAGAGGAGGACACCATCACAGAGCTAATGGAAGAGCACCTGGATGATCTGGAGTCGATCGAGACGCCGCCGCACATCGAGTTCGAGATCGGCGACAGTGTCGTCTATCCGCACCACGGCGCAGGAAAAGTGATTCGCAAGGAGGAAAAGGAAGTCCTCGGCGAAAGCCGTGAGTACCTGACGATCAAGATCCTCCACAACGACATGACGGTCATGGTGCCGACCGAGAATGCGGCGCTTGCCGGCCTCCGCCGCGTCATCGATGAGGAGACCGTCAAGAAGGTGCTCGCTGTGCTCCAGGACGAGTGTTCGGAGATGCCCAAGAACTGGAACCGGCGCTTTAAGCACAACCGGGACAAGATCAAGACCGGAGACATCTACGAACTCGCCGAGGTCGTACGCAACCTCGCCATTCGCGAGGCCGAGAAAGGCCTGTCCACGGGCGAAAAGCAGATGTTCACCCGCGCCAAGAAGATCCTGGCATCCGAGCTGATGTACGCCCTGGCAATGGACGAGCAAGAGGTAGAGGAGCATCTCTACGGTCTGCTGCTCGACACGCACAGCAATGGGAACGGCAACGGCAATGGGAAGGTCGCCGTCGCCGCAAAGTAGCTCCCGCACCCACGCAACATGGCGGTCGCGCTGATCGTGGCCGCAGGACGAGGCGAGCGCCTTGGGTCTGGCCGGCCCAAGGCGCTCGTCCCGCTTTGCGGGCGCCCGATGCTCGAATACAGCGTCGCGGCCCTGCAGGCGGTGCCTGCGGTCAGCCAGATCATCGTCGCCCTCCCCGCGGATGAGCTGGACAACGCCCCGGCGGGCACAGTGGCCGTCTCCGGCGGTGTGCAGCGCTCGCACTCGGTGCGCAACGCCTTGGCCGCCTGCGGCGATGACGACGTGGTCATCGTGCACGACGCCGCCCGGCCCCTGGCGACGCCGCAGCTGTTCGAGCAGGCCCTGCTCGAGCTTGACCGCCACCCCGACGTGGCCGCGGTGATCGCCGCGGCCCCTGTCGCCGACACGATCAAGGAGGTGGGTGACGACGGCGCCACCGTGGCGCGCACGCTGGACCGATCCCGGCTGTGGGCGGTGCAGACGCCTCAGGTGTTCCGGCGCGCAGCGCTGGAGCGCGCGCTGGCCGAGGCCTCGGACGAGCAGCTCGGTCGCGCCACCGATGATGCCTGGCTCGTGGAGCGCGCCGGCGGCGCGGTGCGGATCCTCGGCGCGGACCCGGGCAACATGAAGATCACCACGCCCGAGGACCTGCGGATCGCAGAGCTGCTGCTGACGAAGGTGCGGACGTGAGGCGCCCGGGGCCGGAGCGGCGGTCGTGAGCACGGGCATCGGCTACGACTGCCATCGGCTCGTTCCGGGCCGACGGCTCGTCATCGGCGGGGTGGAGCTTGACCACGACCTCGGCCTCGCCGGCCACTCCGACGCCGACGTCCTCACCCACGCCATCATCGACGCCCTGCTCGGCGCGTGCGCGCTGGGGGACATCGGCCAGCACTTCCCGGACACCGACCCCCGCTACCGAGACGCCGACTCGATCGCGCTCCTGCGCGCGGCCATGGCGCTATTGCGCGAGGCGGGCTTCGCCGCTGCGCACGTGGACGCGACCGTGGTGATGGAGCGGCCCAAGCTGGCGCCGTCCCGCGAGCGCATCCGCGGCCGTCTTGCCGAGGCGCTCGAGCTCGATGTGAGCCACGTGAGCGTCAAGGCGACGCGCGGGGAGGGGATGGGGTTCGTCGGGCGCGAGGAGGGCGTGGCCGCGCTGGCGGTCGCGACGGTGCGCTCGCTCTAGCCGGTGTGGGCACTCGCTTTAGCCGGCGTGTGCGCTGCGCGCGGCGCGGCGCACGGCCGCCTGGCTGCGCATCCGCTCGTGCTCCACGAGCCGTGACAGCTCCCGCACCGTCGTGTGCAGGTGCGAGCTGACGATGCGCTGCGCGATGCGCTCGGCGAACCACCCCCACACGCCCGATCCGGCCACGCCGGCGGCGAGCCGGATCTCCACCTTGGTCCGGTTCTCGGCCATCGACCGCAGGCGCCAGCGACCGCGCTGGTCCACGCCGGTGATCGAGGTCCAGGCCAGCTCCTTGGGCGGGTCCCACTCGACGATCTCAATGAGGCCGCCCATCTCGGCAGAGCCGACGCGCAGGAGCATCCGATAACGCGCTCCCAGTCCCGTGCGCTCGTCACCCTCGATCTCCCACCGGGTCACCCCGGACATGAAGCTCAGCGCCCGCTCGGGGTCGGAAACGACGTCCCACACGGTCTCGATCGGCGCCGAGATCGTGATGGCAGCGGTGGCTTTCATCCGATCACCGGGAGGCGGCGCTCCTCGGCAAGGGCGTCGAGGGTGTCCTGCATGAGCCGGATGATGTGATCGTAGATCTCGTCGACGTCGGGCTCGGGACCGAACTCGGCCTTGAGGTCGATCGGCGGCAGCGTCTCGATCGTGATCTGCGCCGGCAGCGGGATGTGGCCGAGCATGTCCCCGATGTTCAGGACCCAGGGCAGCGCCAGCGAGACGGGCAGCACCTTGAGCCGAAACAGCCGATCGAGTGCCAATAGCCGGGCCAAGCCCTCACCGCGGCTCAAAAACAGCGCCGTCTCGTGGCCGCCGATCGACACCACCGGGACGATCGGCACTCCTTCCTGCAGCGCCAGGCGGATGAAGCCCTTGCGTCCGTCGAAGTCGACCCGGTTGCGCTCCCAGAATGGCCGGTGGACCTCGTAGTCGCCCCCCGGGTAGACGAGCAGGGCGGCGCCGGCCTGGAGTGCCCTGCGCGCATTGGCGGGCGAAGCGGCCACCGTGCCGAACCGCCGGAGCGAGCCGAGGCCGGGCATCGAGAGGACGAGGTTGTGGGCCAGCTGGTAGAAGGCCCGCTCGACGCCGAAGTAGGTGTTGAACGCCAGCGTGAACACCACCGTGTCGGGAGTCATGTTGCCGCCGGAGTGGTTGCCCACCATCAGCACCGGTCCGTCGTCGGGGATGTTGCCGAGCCCGCGCACCTCGCCGCGGTACCACAGGCTCGCCGCCAGCCACATCAGCGGCAGCCGCTCCCGAATGAAGTCCGGGTCGCGGTCGTCCAGGTCGGCACGCGGAACGCGCCGCTGCACCTGCTGTGCCACCTCCCGCGCCGCCCGCCGCAGCAGGGAGGGGGCGCCACCAGCGCCCGCGGACTCGTCAGTGTGGCGTGGCTCGTCGGTGGGGACGCCCTGGTCGGTGGGGACGCCCTGGTCGGTGGGCCCGTCCTGGTCGGTGCGGGCGTGCCCGTTGCGGTCCGCACTGCCCGCGACGCCGGTGCCTGCCATCAGCCTGGCCTCACGCGGCCTGGCGGCCGCTGCTGTCGCCGCCGGTCTGAGGACGTGGCGCGGGCCCGGCAACCGGGATCTCGCTGTGCGCGATGAAGCTCAGCAGCAGATCGTTGATCTCGTCGGGCCGCTCCACCTGGGGAACGTGCCCGCAGGACTGGATCGTCACCTGCTCGGCCTGGGGGAGCCACTTGCGCACGTGGCGCCCGAACGCCGGCGGCACGAGAGTGTCGTGGGACCCCCAGATAAACAGAGCCGGCGGTTGCAGATCGGCGAGCCGGGGATAGAAGCCGGTGCGGCCGTATGGCGCCTCGAGGTAGATGTTGCGGGCCGAGGCCAGGAAGGCCAGCCGCGCGCCCGCCGAGTGGTAGATGCGCCGAAACTCGTCCACCATGAGCTCGCCGACCTCGGGATCGATGAGATCTCGGTCATGGAACAGGCTCCAGAACTGGGATGCCACCGTGTTGCGGGTGAACCCGTGCGGCAGCAGGCCGAACTCGGGGCGCAGCAGCCGCACCAGCGGATGAAAGCCGCGCTTGACCCAGGCGACCGCCGGGCACAGCAGCCCCAACGAACGGATGCGTTCGGGCTCCATCAGCCCCATCTCGATGGCGATCCGGCCGCCCATCGAGTTGCCGACGACGTGGGCGTGCGCGATCTCCTGGGTATCCATGAAGGCCAGCATCGTCTCCGCGTACCAGCGCGCGTTGTACGGCGCGCGGGCTGGCTTGGACGAGGACCCGAAACCCGGCAGGTCGGGGGCATGCACGCGGTGGCGCTGGCCCAGCGCGGCGGCGGTGGCGAACAGGGAGGCGCGGGTGCCGCCGAGGCCGTGCAGGAGCAGGACGTCGGGCCCATGGCCCATCGTCAGCGACGAGATGTGATGACGGCCCACGGGCACGTCATGGATCTGCAGCAGCGGCGGGCGGCCGCCGGGCAGCTTGAACATGCCCTCAAACCCGACGGCGTGGTCGAGGTTGCCGCTGACGCTCAGACGGCGACGCTCGAACGCCTCGATCCCCGACATCTCGCCCTCGCGCAGCGCCAGCCACGTCTCGGCGTCGGTGGAGATCGTGACATCGGGCCGGCGGCGCGTCGCGCCCTTGCGGACCCGGGCGCCGTGTGCCGTGCAGCGCACCTCCCACGTGTGGCCCAGGTCGCACAGCCGGATGCTGTAGGTGGCATCAAAGCCGCGATCCGCGCCCAGATAGCGCTCCGGCAGCGTCCGGAACGCGGTTTCCACGTCCGCCAGACGGCGGGCTCGGTCTGGTGTGACGGACATCGCCATCTGATTAACGGTGATGCCTGCCCCGGATGGTCGCGGGCATTTGCGCGCGTTCAGGGTGCGCGGACGCATGCACTAGGGTTCGGCCACCTTGCGCACGATCACCCTGCATGACACCCGAACCGGGCAGATTCGGGAGCTCGTGCCCGAGACGCTGGGACACGTGCGAATTTACGCGTGCGGCCCCACCGTGTACGGCCGCGTTCACGTCGGCAACGCGCGACCGTTCGTCGTCTTCTCGCTGCTCAAGCGCTTCCTGGTCCACGAGGGCTACACGGTGGAATTCGTGGCAAACATCACGGACATCAACGACAAGATCTATGTCGCGGCGCGCCAGGCCGGCGTCCACAGCGACGATCTGGCCCGGGAGATGACGGCGGCCTACAAGACCGATACCGACCTCTTCGGGCTCGGCCGTCCCGATCAGGAGCCGCTCGCCAGCGAGACGATCGGGGAGATCCTGAGCTTGATCGAGGAATTGGTGGGAGAGGGCCATGCTTATGCCGCGGACGGGGACGTCTACTTTTCGGTTCGCTCCTACCCCCAATACGGCGAACTCTCCCATCGACAGGTCGATCAGATGGACCAGGGAGAGGAGATCGAGGGGTCCGAGCGCAAGCGCGATCCGCTCGATTTCGCGCTGTGGAAGGGCCATAAGGAGAACGAGGACACGGCCTGGGAGTCCCCGTGGGGCCCTGGACGCCCGGGCTGGCACATCGAGTGCTCGGCGATGGCCGAGAAGCTGCTGGGCGTCGGGTTCGAGATCCACGGGGGTGGCTCGGACCTCATCTTCCCCCACCACGAGAACGAAGCGGCCCAGACCCGGGCGGCGCGCAACGAGGACCTGACGCGGCTCTGGGTGCACAGCGGGATGGTGCGCCTGGACAGCGAGAAGATGTCCAAGTCGATCGGGAACGTGTTCCTGCTCGGAGAGGCGCTCCAGCGGCACGGTCCCGAGACGCTGCTCATGTACTTCGTCGGAGCCCATTATCACCAACCGATGGAGTACGACCAGGACCGCCTGGCGGAGGCGCGCGCCCGGGCGGCCGGCATCCGCAACACCGCGCGGGGGCTCGTGGGCGGGCCCAGTCCCGCGTGGTCGGCGCCGCTGAAGGAGCGCTTCTTCGACGCCCTCGCCCACGACTTCAACACCCCGAAGGCGCTGGCCGTCGTGGCCGAGTGGGGGCGCGAGGCCAACCGAAGCGGCCCCGGCACCGCCGGCGGTGAGGACCTGTGCGAAATGCTCGACATCCTAGGGCTGGCCAGCCTCATGGAGTCCGACGTTCAGCCGCTGTCAGACGACGTGGCGACGCTCCGGGACGCCCGCGAGCAGGCCCGTCGCGCGCGTGACTGGGGGGAGGCCGACCGCCTGCGCGACGAGTTGCGCGCTCTCGGCTGGGAGGTTCGCGACGGCCCCGACGGGCCGGAGCTCCTGCCGGCAGCCTGAGCCGTCCTGCGCAAGCCGGTTTGCATAACAACGCCCCGCACTTGACAGTGGTGCGGTGCTATGTCAAGCTCGCGCCGCGGTTAGTAACGATCAACTTCAGCTTTAGGCTAGTTGAACGGGGAGTTGGGTCGGCGTGAGGCCCGCTTTCTGGGAAGGCTCCATACGGTGCGGCGCCAGGGGAGGTAACGCGCCACGACAATCCGACTTCTCGCGTGTGCGAGAGCTGGGAAAGGCTGGTTTCGTGGCTCGACTCTCTGCAAGTACTCAGGCTCAACCTCGGGTTGAGGATGGTTATCTCATTGCCCTGGCCAAGCAGGGCAATGCCGATGCCTACGACCGCATCGTGCGCCGGTACTACGGGTTCGTGCGCCTCAAGGCGTCGTCGTACTTCCTGGCCGGCGGCGACGCTGACGACCTCATTCAGGAGGGCCTGGTGGGGCTCTACAAAGCCGTCCGCGACTACCGGACCGACCGGGAGTCGAGCTTCCGTAACTTCGCCGAGCTGTGCATCACCCGGCAGATCATCACCGCGGTCAAGACCGCGACGCGCAACAAGCACACGCCGCTCAACCAGTACGTGTCGTTCTCCAGCACGCCCGCCGGCGGCACGGGGGAGAGCGAGCCGACGCTGGACGAGGTCATTCCCGGCTCCACGGTGCACGATCCGGTCAACCAGGTCATCTCCAGCGAGGAGCTGAGGGCTCTGGTGGCCTGCATCTCCACCGCCCTGTCCGAGCTTGAATCCCGCGTCCTGGCCCTCTATCTCGACGGCCACTCCTACGAGGAGGTCGGCCGCCGGCTCAGTTGCGACTGCAAGACCGTGGACAACGCCCTGCAGCGCGTCAAGCGCAAGGTCGGCGCGCACCTGATGCAGCGCGCGGTCCCCGCCTAGTGCACCGTTTCCGAACTCCCTTGCGCTCTGACGGCGTCTGGACGTGCGTGGCCGGGTCCGCCGGCCCGGCATGTACGCCCGGTACTAGCTGGGCCGGCGGACACCGCCCACCCACGCCCAGCCACTCGCCAGATCATCAAGGGACTTACGAAACGCTGCACTAGCCACCCTGATCCTCGGGGGCGCTCGCCGGGACGCGGATGGTGAACTGCGTGCCGCCGCCCTGGCTCCCCGAGGCCGAGACCTCGCCGCCCATGGCTGCCGTGAGCTCCTTGACGATGGCCAGCCCCAGGCCGGAGCCGACCGCGCGCTCGGACCGGTAGCGGTCATAGAGGTAGAAACGGTCAAACGCCCGCGGCAGGTCCTCTGCCGCCAGTCCGGGCCCGGTGTCGCGCACCGCGATGGACCCGGGGCACGCTCGCACCTCCACCTCACCTCCGGCGGGGGTGAGGCGAAGGGCGTTCTCCACGAGGTTGGACGTTGCCTGGAGGAGGCGACCCTCGTCGCCGATGCCCCAGGAGCCGTTCTCGCTGCTGCTACGCAGATCGACATCCAGCTCCCGGGCGCGGGGCAGATGGCGCCTGACGGCCGCGGCGCCCACGGCGGCGAGATCGATCGGGTGGCGCTCCACCGCGAAGCCGGCGCGGCCGAAGCGGGCCAAGTCCAGCAGGTCGAACACGAGGCGCTCGAGGCGATCGGCCTCGGCGGCGACCACGCGGCCGCCCTCGGCCGGCGTGACGGCGCCTTCCTGCAGCGCCTCCGCGTACCCCCGGATGGACGTCAGCGGCGTCTTGAGCTCGTGGCTGACCGACTCCAGGAAGCTGCGCTGCGCCTCGCGGGCGCGCCCCAGCTCGAATGACATGGCATTGAACGACCGGCCCAGGTCGGCCAGCTCGTCCTCGCCCTCGACGGGAACGGCCACGTCGGTGTCGCCGGCGGCGACCCGGCGGGTGGCCACGGCGAGCTGGTCGATCGGCCGCAGGAGCCGGCGGGCGAGCAGGAACGACAGAAGCGCGGCCAGCGCCGCGCCGCCCAGCCCGGCGATGACGAGGCTGGACAGGAAGGGCCGCCACTCCGCAAACGCCAGGCGGGCGCCGCGGATGAGCACCACCCGGCCGCGTGCGGTGGGGCGCGCCACGTAGAGCAGGTCGCGGCCGGCCACTACGACCGTCCCCTCGGCATCGCCGGCGGTGCCGATCGCGCTCAGCACCGCCTGGCTGACAGCCGGCCGCACCCGCCGCGGCCGCCCGGAGCCCACGCGGTAGACGTGATCGCCAGCACGCAGCGCCCCCGGCGCCCCGCCCACCGCCGCCAGGAGGCTCGCCTGGGTCTCGAGCGCGGTCACCCGCTGGGCAGCGACCCGGTGGCGTACGAGCACCACCGCGACCGCCACGGTGAGCGCGCACGAGGCGATGGCCGCCAGCGCGACGTAGGCGAGTACGCGCCGTCGCAGGCTCACGCCTGGGCCTTGTAGCCGAGCCCGCGCACGGTGCGGATCACGTCAGCGCCCCCGAGTTTCTTGCGCAGCTGGGCGACGTGGACCTCCACCGTCCGCGTCTCGCCCGGGGAGCGAAAGCCCCACACCGACTCCAGCAGCTGATCGCGCGAGACGACCTGCCCCGCATGGCGCAGCAGGTACTCCAGCAGGTCGAACTCGCGCTGGGTCAGCTCCACCTCCGCGCCGTCCACGCGGACCTCGCGCGCGCCGCGGGCGAGCACAACGGGGCCGAGCTCCAGCACGTCCGGCGCGTCGGTCGCCGACCACGTGCTGCCGGCGCGGCGCAGGACCGCCTTGACCCGCGCTGTCAGCTCGCGGGGCGAGAACGGCTTGGCGACATAATCGTCGGCGCCGACCTCGAGGCCCGCCACCCGATCGGCCTCCTCGTCGCGGGCGGTGAGCATGATCACCGGCACCTCGCCGGCGATGCGGCGGCACACCTCGAAGCCGTCGATCCCCGGCAGGCCGATGTCCAGGATCACCAGCCGCACGGGATGGCGGCGCAGCTCGGCCAGCGCGTCCTCCCCGGAGCGGACCCACAGCGCCTGATACCCGGCACGCTCGAGATAGGTGCGCACCAGCGCCCCGATGTTGGGCTCGTCCTCCACGACCATCACCGTCGTCGGCATGGCGCAATCGTAGGTGCGGCCACCGCGAGGCCCGGACAGGTTTTACATGCAGCTGACCTTCGGCTGACCGGTCCCTTTCACGGCGTCGGCATCATGGAGGGCAGATCAGGCAAACCAACCACGAACGAGGTCACCGATGTCATCCATTCGCAGGCACTGGCGTCTGCTCGCGGTTGCGGTGTGCTGCGGCGCGCTCGGGGCCGGCGTCAGCGCCATCGCCACCGCTGGCGCCGCCACCAGCACTGCGAGCACGTCGGGCGGATCGAGCCACCCACGCGCCAAGCAAGCCCGGATCAGGGCCGGGGCACTGCGCCGCCTCACCCGCGCCGTCCAGGGGTCGGCCGTTGTCCACACCAAGGACGGTTTTGCCACCGTTTCCTTTGCGCGCGGGAAGGTCGAGGCCGTCAACGGCAATCAGCTGACGATCGCCGAGGGGACGCGCACGGCCACCTACAAGACCGTGACGCTGACGATCCCGGCCAACGCGGTCGTCCGCGACGACCGACGCGCGGCGACGCTGTCCGCCGTCAAGACCGGCCAACGGGTCCTGGTCCTCCAGGCGCCCAGGCGCACGTACGTGATCGCGCACACGCCGCGGACACCGTAGGCGCGGACCGTCCCGGGTCGCTCGTTGGTCGAAGGCCGCCGCAACCGTCCGGCCACGATCGTGGCGGCCCTCAACCGGCGAGTGGCCCCAGCGCCGGCTTCAGCCCGTAGGTGGAAAACGCGCGGAACGCCGAGAACGTGTGGTGCGCCGGACCGTGGAAGTCTGAGGATCCCGTCGTCAGAAGTCTCAGCTCGGCGCACCGCTCAGACAGCAGCCGAGTCTGCGCCTCGCTGTAGGTGACGTAGAACGCCTCGACGCCGTCCAGGCCCGCATCGCGGAACACGTCGAGCGTGCGCACCACGTCGTCGGCTGCATCGATGTCCCAGAACGGGTGGGCCCACACCGCCACCCCGCCGGCGCCGTGGATGAGGTCGATCGCCTCGGCCACCGTCGGCGCCACGCGCGGCACGAAAGCGGGGCGGCCCTCGATCAGATACTCCACGAGGAAGGCGGTCGGGTCGAGCAGCCCCGCGGCCTCGAGGCGTGCCCGGTTCTCGGGCCGGCTGACCACCGCCTGGGCCAGGTGAGGGCGCCCGATCGACTGCCCCTGCGCGGTGCGCCGCGCCAGCATCTCCTCGTCCACCGCGAACCCCAGCCCCGTCAGGGCGTCGATCATCGCCTGGGCTCGGTGCTCCCGGCTGGCCCGCGAGCGGGCGAGCGCCTCCACCAGGGTCTGATCATCGGGGTCGATCAGGTAGCCGAGGATGTGCAGGTCCTGGCGCCCCTCGAAGGTCGCGCTGATCTCGGTGGCGGTGAC
>Ga0070717_10001766_pt1 | contig 15063 bp, 14 predicted proteins | sample LARL113metaG_FD_71366 | JGI IMG/M metagenome (GOLD analysis project Ga0070717, IMG submission 71366) | Corn, switchgrass and miscanthus rhizosphere microbial communities from Kellogg Biological Station, Michigan, USA - LAR L11-3 metaG | ecosystem: Host-associated > Plants > Roots > Rhizosphere ... | reverse complement strand
GACACCCTCGACCGCGCCTTCGGTGGCCTGCCCGCTGGCCTCGCCACCCAGCCGGTGGTGCGGCGCGGCAAGCCCGGCAAGGTACTGGCCGGCCTGGCCCGTCGGCCGGGCGACATCGTGGTTGTCGGCGCTGGGCGCCGGGGCCGCCTGCGGCGACTGCTGTGCTGCCCTGTCAGCCGCCACTGCCTGGCCAACGCCCACTGCCCGGTGCTGGCCATCCCGCTCCCCGCGCTGGCACAGCACGCCGGCCACGGCCTGCGCGGCTGGGCATACCGCCACCGCAGCCTCGACCCCGGCCAAGCCAGCCTGCCCATCCAGACGCCCTGACAAGGCAGTAGCCATGCCGTAACCCTGGTCATCGCTGGGGCAGGAGAAAGCCCCGGCCGACTCATCGGCCGGGGCTTTCGGTGTGCTCGGTGGGAAATGGAAGTCGTTCACCATCATCGCGCGGCGGATTACCGGCACAGACGACTGGCTGGGTCTGCGCTGTCAGGGCAAGGGGATCGTGTTGAACACACCCCACGGAGTGACCGCGCCCGCCCCGTTGATGCTCTGCTTCCCGATGACGCCCGGTATGTAGGCGTCGTTGATGAATAGGTACAGCGGCTTGCCCTTGTAGGTCACCTGGCGGGTGCCGTCCGGCCTCACGACCACTCTGAGCGCGTGCTGATCGACACCAGGCCCGGCTTCAGGTCGCCCGGAGGTGAGCACCGGTGGCCAGATCAGGGCGCAGTATCTCTGGCAGGCCCGGGCATTTTCGTTGCTCAAGGTGTAGACGGGGAAGCGTCCATGGGGCAGGAGGGAGAAGTCATTGTCCATCGATGCCGCCAGCACCTTGGCGCCGTTGACCCTCTCAGCCCGTATTTGCAGCCGGCCAGGCGCGGGGTGCCCTCGACCTGGCTGGACCAGGTACCAGGTGCCGGTGGGACTGGTCACTGGGTCGAACAGGTTAGCCCCGTCCGTTTGCCCCGGCGTCTCGTCCAAGAAGAACCGGTATAGCGGCAGGCCGGCGTAGGTCACCTGCTGCACGCTCTGGCCAGAGAGCACATCGGTGCGGGTCACCGTCCCGAGGAGAGCGCGGTTGACCCCCGGCCCGGCGATAGGGGCGCCCTTGGTCAGCAGCGCTGGCCACAGGACGGTGTCGCACGGGTGCCCTATCGGGTTCGGGCCGTCGCTGCACGCAAAGGAAGCCAGGCCAAAGGTCAGCGAATGGAGCTGGTCTGACGTGAGCAGGTACAGCGAGCAACCGGCGTTGGCACCCGAACCGACGACCAGCACCCTGCCAAAGTGTGTCGATGCCGTCGCCACGGTCGCAGGCCCGGTCGGGGCGCTGGTGACGGGGGTGGTGCAAGAACGAGAACTACCCTGCGCGCTCGCGATTGAGCTGAACTGAGGGGCCACGGCAAGGAGGCCCATGCTGAGCAGGGCGGCTGTGGCAGGGCCAGCAACAACCCTTCGGAACCGGCGAGATAACGTCATCATGACCTCCAAATCCTTCCCGGCTCGGTGACCCGAGCCGTATTGGCCAGATACGACAGTCCTTCTCCTCTAGGACCCTTCTTGGACCTGGTAGATGCGGTCGGCGACCAGGCCGTGGGCTTCGGCGTGAACGGCGTTCGCCGCTTCCGCCGACGGCGCCTCGACCAGGCAGAACACCCGCCCGTGGTCTTCGTCGACCCAGTACCTCAGGTACCGCACGTCGTGAGCGGCCTGCGTTTGCAGGTCCGCGAGATGTGCCTTGACGACGTCGTCCATTGCCACGCCGCCGTCGATTTCGTGCACATCCATGAAAAGCGGCATCGGTCGCCTCCCTTCCAGTCGCTTCCAGGTGCACAAGGACCGTAGGCAGGCTGCCTCAGCGGATTCATCGGCGAAAATGCCTGGCTTTGCGCCGGCGGTTGCCTAGATTGGGCCGGGGATTGCCTAGTTTGCAGCCCGGCGGCCCAGGGTCACAGCCCAGCCGCGGTCACAGCCCCGCGCGCAGTCAGGGCTCGATGCCCAGCCGGGCGGCCTAGGGGCCGCGGCCGTCCGGGACGAGATGCCAGGGCGACCAGGTGCGGGCCGTTGACGTAGCCGCCAGCGCACGCTGGCGGCCTCGATGAGCTTGAACACCGTGGCCAGCCCGGCTGCCTGGGAGCCTGGTCCCTTGGTGACCCGGGTCCGGAGCCTGACCGTTGAGAGCATGGACTCGATCGGGTTGGACGTCTTGAGGTGCACCCAGTGCTCGGCCGGGAAGTCGTAGAACGCGAGCAGCGGCTTCTGGTCATCGGTGATCTTCGCGACCGCCTTGGGGTACTTGGCGCCGTAGGCCGCCGCGAAGTCCCTGACCGCCTTCCCGGCGTGCTCGGGGTCCTCAGCGTCGCGGATCTGCGCGAGGGCCTTGCGGGCCGCGGGCTGAGCCGATTTCGGCAGGCAGTCCAGGACGTTGACCACCTTGTGCACCCAGCAGCGGCCCTGCCTGGTCTCGGGGAACACCTCGCGCAGCGCGGCCCAGAACCCCAGCGCCCACCTTGCAGGGTGCTGGCGGACCAGCCGAACCGCCGCTAGCGCTCTGCCTGCCAGGACGGCCTCGGCGATCTGTCCGGCCGGTCTGGGGGCGCAGGTTGACAGCCCTTGGAGGCGCTATCACCCTCACATCATGACACCTCGCATCGAAGTAGACGCGCAGGAATACTACCGCTCGAAGAGGTTCCGCTGCCCTTCGTGCGCCGCGGTATCCATTGTGAGTACTGATGATTACCGGTTGGTGCGCGGCTCCGACTTTCTCTTTGACCTCTGTGAGCCGTGTGGAAAGACGATCCTGATTGACAACTCGGACGCAACGCTGGCCCGCGGCAAGGTCGGCTTCATGGCGTTTCCCAGCCTGGTTGAGGCCACATCGGCGGCGAACGAGATGCTGAAAGCCCAGTAGCGAGTCGCGATCAATGTCCGCAACACACGAGATCGCTGGCACCATAACCGCTGTTTCGCCGGTGCCCGGAGCTCTTGCCCTACTGGAGAAAGGAGGGCTTGACTACGCACACGTGCGCTTCGACGACGTGGCACCCGCGGGCACGATCCGCACAGGTCCCGGCAGCCAGGCAGAAGACGCGACGCGATGGCGTGATTTTCTTGATCGCCTGCGCGGCTACCAGCGCGAGAGCGTCGTCATGGATAGGGAGCCGTTCTGGGTGCCGATAGTGGAACTCGTCGCGCCGGAGAGCGTGAAGGGCTCCTGCCGGACAACCGCCAGCCAATCGAAGAGCTCGTCGCTGCGGCTCGACATCGCCGGCTCGGCTTTTGGCAATGGCCTGCGGACGACGCTGGCCACGGATCTGTCGTTCACCTGCGAGGGAGCGACTTTGCAGCTGGCTGTCCAGGTGAGTATCACGGCTAGTCGATACGCCACCAGGCGCGGCCCCGCGATCATCCGCGTGGACGTCGATTCGGCGACGAAACAACTCAGGCTGCAGAACGTCGGGCCGGAGCAGCTTCCCGATCCGCTCCTGCCGCCTCTCTTCGAGCTCGTACAACGAGTCGATCTGAACGCGGTGCACGATCCGGGCACCTATACCTGGGCTCAGCGCCTCGAGCGTGAGACCAACTGGTCGCTCGCGCTCGGTGCGGCATTCCCTCAGCTCGGCGGCAGCTCGGTGTCGCTGTCGCTGACCGGTGTCGAGGCGACTGAGGTCGCCTTCGAGCTGCCGTACGGACGTGATTACCTGATCTATCGGCGCAGCGGCAGCAGCTCGCTGCTGCCAAGGTGCGCGATCGCGCCGCCGGTGCAATGATAGGCGCCGCCGCCTTCGACGAGGCGATCCAGAGGCTGGCGGAAGGCCAGCCTCTGGATCGGCCGTTTCCGCTGGCGGAGCAGGCGTATGCCGCCTTTCAGCGGGCCGAGAAGCTGAATGCGCGTTATGACGTGCACGGTGACGCGGCTGTGCTGACCGAGAGCGTCTCGATCCTCCGTGGCGCTTTGAGTAAATTGCCGGACGGCACGCGTTATCGGCTTGCTTATGTCAACCAGTTGCTGCATGCGCTCAATAAGCTGACCCCGATCTCACCGACGACCCAGCACATGGATGAGGCGGTGGCACTCGGGCGCGTCAGCGTTGAGATCATCGGCAAGCTGGACAAGGTGCCGAGGATTACCGGCCGCGTCTACCTCGAGCTTGCCCAGGCCCTGCTGGCACGAGCTGAACGCACCGGCGACGTGCCAGACGCAACAGAGGCGGAGAGCTTCGCTGCGAAAAGCGTCACTTTCGCCACCAGTCGCGAGGACGCGGCGTCCGGGCTGGTGATCCAAGCCAAGGCGGCGATGGTGCGATTCGGACGAGAGCGGAACCGGGACGATCTCGGGCGGGCGGTCTTCTGCCTGAAGCAGGTGTATGAGGCGCAAGACGTGTCCCTGCGCGTGCGTGGCGAGGCGCACCTACTCGTCGCCGATACGTTCGTGATCGGTAACTCGAGGAAGGCTCTCCCGGCAGAGATCTATGACCCGCTCGCCGCCGCCGCGGTCCACTACGCCGCTGCTGCCGAGCTCATCGATGAGCCTCAGCAAAGGTACTACGCCTCCGTCCAGGCGGTGGGCACGCGCGCGCTGCGAGCTACTGAGCCCTATCATCTGCACGAGCGCCCCGCCGAAGGGTACTGGCGGATCAACAAGGCCGATCTGCACGAGCTTGATTCGTGCATCGAGGCGCTTCGCTCGATGGTCAAAGATGCGCCCGCTGCCCATCGCTCGAGCAGTTACAACGAGCTGGCGCGGGCACTGCGAGACCGGGGATTCCTGAGATCGGATGCGGCTGACGCGCTCGAGGCGCGGCAAGCCCAGGCGATAGCGGCCAACACCGCTGATCCGGACTCCGTCCGAGAGGCAGGCATGCTGCAGAACCTTGGATTGATGGACTGGGAGATCTGGCGTAATCATGGTCGCGACGCCGAGGTCCTCACCGCCGCGTTCCAGGCGTGGGATAAGGCCGATCAGATCGTGTCCGCCGGGTTTCTCGATGCCACCGTGGCCGCCAAGCTGACTGATGCGGACGACTGGAACCGGATGCGGATGAGGCTTGTCGAGGCTGCCGTTCAACTGGACACCGAGGAACCCGGCCGCGGCTGGTCGCGCATTGCCATGGAGCGGGCCGAGGGGGCCAGATCGGCACTCTTGCGCAGCATGGTCGCGCGGGGCACGCTGCCCGCCCCAGCTGAGGTGTCACCTCATGACCTTGCCGAGGAGCGGCGGCTTCTGGATGCGCTGCTGGAACTAGAGCGTGTCGAATTCGCGGCCGACCGCAGGGGAGCACCGGCCGCGTCGAGCCAGCGACAGCACGTTCTGGCCTCGCTCCGAAGGGTATGGCAGGAATGGGAGCGGCTCGGACCCGAGGCACGGCGGTACGTGGCGCTGCGCCGCGGGGACCGGCTGTCTTGGGACGGCATCAAAAGACTGGCAGCCCCTGGGCGCGCTCTCGTATCGCTCTGGCACGGCCGAGACGGCCTGGGTGCGGCGATCCAGCGCCCCGACTCGCCCGATCCGCGGCTGATCTCCCACAGTCTGACGCGAGCCGACCTGACCGAGATGATGAGCAACTACCACCTCGAGGTGGATCCGGTCGGCGTCGGGTTCGGGGCCGAAACCTGGCACGAACCGCTTGTACCACTGCTCGCCGACCTGAGCGAGCAGCTCAGCGGCGTAACCGAAGTCGTGGTGTCGCCTCAGGGCCAGCTGCATCTGCTGCCCTGGCCGGCCTTGCTGCAGCGCGCCTGCGACCGCAATGCACAAGACCGGCTGGCGGTCGTCATCGAGCCCGCGCTTTCGGTCTTCGCGATGCTGACCGCACGCCCCGGCAGCAAGTCAGCCGGCGCGCAGGTATCCGGCGATCCTACTGGAAACCTGCCGTTCGCGGCCGAGGAGGCCGCGCAGGTCGGGGCAGTGTTGCACGCAGAGCCGCTGCTAGGCGCCCAGGCGACTCGCGGCGCTGTCCTCGATGCCTTGGGCTCGGCGGAGATCGTGCATATCGCGGCTCACGGCTCGATGTCTCGGGAGAACCCGCTGGAGTCGGGACTGGTCCTGGCGGACGGATCGCTGACGGCGAGAGACCTGCTGGCCCAGCGGCTGTCCGCGCGCCTCGTCGTACTGTCGGCTTGCGACAGCGGCCGAGGAACCCTGGGCGGGGGAGACGAACTGCTCGGCCTTACCGACGCGCTGCTGCAGGCCGGCATCGGCTCGCTAGTGGTCAGCCTGTGGCCGGTACCCGATCAGGCAACAGCGGCACTGATGACGGCCTTCCACCAGCGCCGAGCAGGCGGCCAGCCAACTGCCGCAGCCCTGACGGATGCATCCCTGGACATAGCCGCAGTGCATGAGCACAGCTGGTTCTGGGGTGCCTTCATAGTCGTCGGACTCAATGCCTGAGAGGGCAGATGAACGTCAGCGCTGGGCGTCTTGGTCATCTTTCTCACTGTGGGTGATCGTTCCGACGGTAGCGTGAGCCGAGCCTGCGCCCCTCCGATGGTTACGCACGGGAGGCCCGACAAGCCGCATGGCGAGACGCGCGGCCTGCTCATCCCCGGCGCCGACCACTGTCTGAGCCGACCGGGCCGGTCCCCCGGCGAGCGGACGCGTCGTGCCTTCCGCGCTATGCGTCCTCGAGGACGCTGATGCTGAGGTAAGAGGGCGCAATGCCGCCCGTCACGAGCGTCTGCACGTTACGTTTCCCTACGGTCGCATGCCAGGGGTTCTCGCCGGTTCCGGGGTGCCAGATGTAGAGGGGGTAGTCGCTGCAGGCCAGGTGCACCCGCAGCCGGTGCCCAGGCTGAAGCCGGTAGCCGGTGTGCCCCGAGCGCGATCTCCACTGCCGCGCCGAGGTCGGGGTCTTGCACGTGGGCCTGTCCGCGGACCAGCATGTGGGTGCTTCCGTCCGGGGCGACGTCGGACAGCTTGGCGTGCAGGTGCATGGACCCGGCGGTGGAGCCGATGTGGACCCGCAGCCGGACCGGGCCGGCCAGGTCAAGCGGCCGGCGGAGGGCTCGGCGGTGAAGGTCAGCACGTCTGGCCGCGATTCGACAGCTTGCTCGTCGGGAAACTCGCGCACGAACGCGAACGGGTCGGTGACGGTGGACGGGACCAGGTTGTCCGGGTCATGCGTCCAGCGCACCATAGTCCTGGCGCCATCGGCATGCCTGGTAAGCGATCCGCCCTCGGCATCCGCGGCGGCGCAGCGTCCGGTCGAAGAAGTCCAGGGCGGGGCCGAGGTAGACGGGGATCAGGCGCTGCAGGGCGGTGTCGTCCTGGTCGTGGTCGGTGGCTGGGCCGATGGGGAGGTCGCAGAGCTGGTAGTTCTCGTGGTCGGTGGCCTCAGCGACCAGATACTGCAGGTCTGCCTGGTCGGCGCGGCCAATGAGCGCGGTGTAGTCGCGCATGGATTCGGGTGCGATGTTGTCGAACCATCCGACCGAATGCAGCACCGGGATCCGGAGGAGATCAAACGGGTGCTGCCGCCACCGTGGCCCGGCCGCGTGCGGGTCGTCCGAGGCCCGCAACGCGGCGTCGAAGGCCGCCGAGCGGGCGCCGATCACGGTGAACGCGTCGTCGAATACCTCGGCGAGGGGACGGTGCGCCCAGTCCACCTTGTAGTCGTAGACCGGCTGATCCACCCAGAAGTGCGCGAGATAATCAGCCCCGTACAGCGGGGCGACCGTGTCGACCCATTGCGTCGTTCATCGAGAGCGTTGCGACGAACGTCCGCTTCTGCCGCTGGTCGCACGTTCTGGAGTCTCAGCGAGGATGGGCCCGATGAAGCCCTCGGCGGCCATTCGTCTGCGTATCGCCCGTCTGAGTCACGACCTGTCGGCATCCGAGCGGTTCTGGGTCGCCGGCCAGGACTAGGTCCTTGGCTGTCAGAGTCCCTGCAGCCCGTCGGGGCGCAACCTGGCCGGCGCCTACCACCTGCTCTATCGTCGCCTGGCTGTCAGCTTGCTTACTGCGTGTCGGTTGCGTGCGGCGCGCCAGGAGCGGCCGCCATGCTGTCGCTGGTCATGTCGATGGCCGCTTCTGGCAGCTGGTAGCCAACCTCAGCGTGTTCGCTGAGATCGAGACCGGCTTCCTCGTCCCCGGGACTGACCCGCAGCCCCACGGTGCGGTCGGTGACCCACAGGATGATCCAGGTCATGACGAACGGGTAGGCGATTCCGACGACGGCCAGCACCGCCTGGCGGCCGAGCTGCGTCCATCCGCCTGCCTCACCGGCAGCGTTCACGGCGAGGCTGGCGAAGACACCGGTGAGCACGACCCCGATCGCGCCGCCGACCATATGCACGCCGACCACGTCGAGGGAATCGTCGTAGTGGAATATGTCCTTGAGGTGGACGGCGCCGTAGCAGATCAGCCCGGCTGCGGCTCCGATGATGATCGCCGCCCACGGCTGCACGTAACCCGACGCCGGGGTGATCGCCGCCAGGCCGGCGACGGCGCCGGTGGCGATGCCCACGCCCGATGGCTTGCGGCGGCGCCACCACTCGATGCCCATCCAGGCCAGCATCGCGGTGCACGCCCCCAGCTGGGTGTTCACCAGTGCATAGGCGGCGACCGTTCCGGCGGACACCGCGCTGCCGGCGTTGAAGCCGAACCAGCCGAACCACAAGATCCCGGCGCCGAGCAGCACGAGCGGCACGCTGTGCGGCCGTTCCAGCTGGTGCGCCCGCCTCAGGTACAGGGCGGTGGCGAGTGCCGCCGCACCGGCCAGCTCGTGGACGACCGAGCCGCCGGCGAAGTCGATCGCGTGCAGGCCGCCCGCGCCGAGGAACCCACCGCCCCACTCCCAGTGCGCGAACGGGCTGTACACGAGCAGCGACCACAGGCCGATGAAGACCAAGTAGCCGCGGAAGCGCATCCGCTCACAAAACGCCCCCGCTATAAGTGCCGGGGTGATGACAGCGAACTTCATTTGGAACGCCATGTACACCAGCGACGGAATCGTAGGGGCATAGCTGTTCGGAGTGCCGTTGACGTCATGCAGCATCACGTACTGCAGGCTGCCGATCAGCCCACCCCAGTGACTGCTGCCGAACGCCAGCGAGTACCCAACGATGACCCAGAGCAAGCTGATCACACCGATGGCCACGAAGGACTGGACCATCGTCGCGACCACGTTCTTCGCGCCTACCAGTCCCCCGTAGAACAGTGCCAGCCCCGGCAGCATGAAGAACACCAGCGCCGTTGAGGTCAGCATCCAGGCAGTGTCACCAGCATTGATGTGCATGCCAACCTCCCATGACCGCGGCGCCTTTGCCCCGGCATGCCGTTGATCACCGTAGCCTATTGCCGGCTCCGCGCACCTGACATTGCGAGGACAACCATGATCGACAGCACCTAGCACCTCACGATGGCGGTGAGGCCGACGACGCGATCGCCCGCCCCAGCTGACCCCCGCAGCTAGGCCGCGGCGGCGTTCACCGGGCGGGCACTGTGTGGTGCCGAGCTGTCCCGCCTTGGCTACCCAGGCGGAGAACCACGCCCGCCCAACGACACCCCGCCGTCATGCTGCAGACACTTCCACCCAAACCCGCTGGCCCAAGCCATCCGCTCAGGGCACGCGTCAGGAACTCGCGACTTTGCCCTGCTCCATCAGCACAGCCCCAGCTGCCGCACCGCCTACAGCAGGGCGAGCAGACGCCCGCTCGGTCTGCGAATTCGCCTGCAGCCTAGTCCCTATGGTCCCGGCTGCGGGCGCCGCAGGCGGGCGACGGGACTCCTTAATCACTGTGGTGCCGGGCACTAGGTGAGAGCAGGACTGCCGCCCTGGCGCTCACAGGCTATCCCCGCTCGCAAACAGTGGCCCATAGAGCCTCACCGGGGAGAGAATTCTTAGGCACGTATTTGGCACGGCTACCTGATCTTTGCGGCCGTCGCCGCTGCTGCATCCGCTGGCGAGACCGGGCGTATTCGTATCCTGGCTGGTCACCGGTGTCTTGCAGGTGGTGGCCGACCGGGCTGCGGGTCAGCGCACGCTGCGTCGGCGGTGCGGGACACCGCTCCCGCAGGCCGCCGGGCCCGGCTCTCGTACCGGGCCTGACCTGCAGTCTCTGGTGGCAGGTCCAGGATTCGAACCTGGTAAGGCGTTCGCCGACGATTTTACAGACCCTGGCCGGTACTGCCTGAGCTGGGCGAATGTCAGTGTAGTGCGCCACTTTGGCACGCATTTGACATGACCACGCGGCCGGCCTCGTACTCCCCGCTCCGGGTTCGTTCACCGAACAGGCGGGCGCAAGGGCAGACTCGCAGCCGTCAGGTAACCGGCAGCGTCCGACAGCGCCGCGGCTGACCGGTGATCACCGTGCACTGCCACCGGGCCGATGCAACTGTCCGGCATGCTCGCTCTCGCACGATGCCGATAAGCGGGCCCGGTATCCCGTACCTTGGGCAGGCGCTCGCGCGGCACAGCAACGGAAGGGAAACTGATCTGCCTGACCAGGTACGTGATCGGCCCGGACGTCGCCATCGCCTGGCGCGCGACCAAGCCGTGATCCGCGGCGGACATCAGATCCTGGCTCGACACTGCTGTGTTCGCAGTTGCTGTCGCTTCCGTACCAGGCAGCACGCCGCGGCGAGATGACCAGGAAGGATGCCGAGCGGCAGCTCGACTACGTGCGCGGGCTGCGGATCCGGCTGCTGGGGGACCGCGTCCTGCAGGAGATCGCGTGGAAGGCCGCCGGGCTGCTCGGCTGGCCTGACATCTTTGACGCCGAGTACGTCGCCCTGACCCAGCTCCACATCGGCCACAGGACAGGCCCGCGACCAGCACACCCGGACGCTGGCCATCGCCCGCGGCATCAGCGCCACCCCAGAGGAAGCAGCGCCCTGGAAGAAATCGGCAACAGCTGCCTCCGAGAAGGCGACCCTGGCCAGGCGCGCACCTGCAGCAGGCACCCAGCATCTATCAGCGCATCGGCCCCCAGCGGCCCAGCGCGTCCAGCAAACCCTCCCGAACGACGGGCTGACATCCACCACTCCCCTGGCGCGCGCCGCCGACCGGTGACCAGAGTGCCCGCGAGGGTGATCAGTTCTGCGGCCACACTGTCGGCCGGCCTCTCCGGTGCGCCGCAGCGCAGGCGGTCCCCATGCCAGCCCGGTGGCCTCCGGCAGGGTTACGGCGAGAAAGGCTGCTGCCCGTTCCCGGCCAGATCTCGTCCGGGACGTAGATCCTCGCCCAAAGGCTGCGGCTGATGGCTAGCGTGGCCCGGCCTGGCTGATGAAGACTGCGACAGTGGGGAGCCCAGAATCGAAGCGCTGGCCAGAACATCTTCCCGTGAGCGCGATGCGTGTCGTGCGATGGAGCGCGCGGTATGACCAGACGGTCGCCTTCTACCGGGACATCATCGGGCTACCGGTGCTGGAAGCCTTCCACGACAGCTATGGCCTGGACGGGACGATCCTTGGCCTGCCCGACGGCACGGCTCACTTGGAGATCGTCCGCTTGCAGGACGCCCGGCATCCGACGCCGGGACTTGACCAACTGGTGTTCTACCTGCCCGATGCCGCCACCCAGGAACGCATCACCGCGCGGCTCTCCGGCGCGGGTGTCCACCCGGTTGCGCAGATCGACTACTGGCAGGCCAACGGCGGCGTTACTTACCAGGACCCAGACGGGCGTGAACTCGTGTTTGCGTCCTGGATTTATCGCCCGCCACCTGATCCGGGCTGACGTCCCACGAGCAGGCCTAAGTGCCTCCGGGAAATGCACGGACCTGCCGCTGTGCGTGTCGTTGCGTCGATGGTGGGTTGAGGCGCGGGTTGGGATACGAGCCGTGGCCAGCCCAGAGCGCCGCCGCGACGTTCAACGGCAGCCGCGCGGGCAGCGGCCTGATCACCTAAATGGCAGTCAGTGAATCGCTAGCACCATGCGAGGCGCGGGGCCAAAGACCGTCTCGGCGACGCCGCGATCGACGAAACCGAGGGCCCTGTAAAAACCCAGTGCATGAGGATTAGCGGTCACCTCCAGAAACTCCACGCCCCGTGCTCGCAGCACCTTGGCGATGCGGTTGACGAGTGCCGTAGCAATCCCCCGCCGCATCCAGTCTGGATCTACGAACAGGTCTTCCAATTCGACGGTACCGCCGACTTCGATCCAGGTGGCGAAGCCAACGACCAAGCCGTCCTCTTCCGCGACATAAGTGCGGCCTCGGGCTAGCCCGTCCGGCCCCAGGATCAGGTACTCCGGATGGGCCAGCAGGTCATTACGGTCACCCGCATTGAACAACGACGCCCTGCGATAAACATCAGATGCGGCGGGGAGGTCGGCAGGTACTCCAAGCCGGATCATTGCCACAGTGTCTAGCAAGCGACCTGGGTCGCCAAAATTTGGGTCACGGCTCTGCAGCCGCCCGGCCCAACGTCCGCACTACGCCGCGAGCCGCGCGTTCGGCCGCAGACGTGACAGCGAACGGTACACCTCGGCGCTTGACTAGGCGAAACGCGGCAGCCCGATCGCCGGGCACGGCCGCTGGCCGGGCGGATAGGATCACGGCGTGATCACTGGGATGCATGCGATCGTGTTCTCACCGCAAGCTGACAAGGCCCGCTCGTTCTTCGCGGATGTGCTCGCCATGCCATCAGTTGACGCAGGCGACGGATGGCTCATTTTCGCCCTGCCACCGGCCGAGCTTGCTGTTCACCCAGCCGACGGCGAGAGCCGCCACGAGCTCTACCTGATGTGCGACGACATCCACGCCACCCTCGCTGAGCTGAGGGGTAAAGGAGTCGAAACGGCACGGGACATCTCTGATCAGGGCTGGGGCCTGCTCGCCGCAATCCGCCTGCCAGACGGCTCGGAATTCCCCATCTATCAGCCCCGGCACCCATCGCCACTGCAGCCCTGACAGGCGCACTCATTTGCCGCGCTCAGCGCTTGAGGTGCTGGCTCACGAGCCGGGGCGGCGCGCATGCAACCCAGGCGTCGGTGATCGCTTCGCGCAATGCCGTCCGGGAGACATTTGTCAGCTGGATGAGAACGGCCGGGGAGCCACCGACCCCGGAGGCGGTCTTCGACAACCTTCAAGGGACAGCTCAGCCTGGAACGCCGCGCAGGCCGCACCCGCGCCGGGCTCGGCCCGCGTCGCCACGGTGATCGTCGGCATCGTGGCTCGGCCCGGCAGGCGCTCCTGGTGCCGGTCAGCCCCGGACGCTCATGGCGTAGACGAGGCTGCGATTGACGATGTTGTCGTTCGAGGCCATGAAGACCTTGCCCTCGGCCACGGCCAGTGGTGCACCGAGGTAGAACTGCTGGCTGCTGAGCTGCAGGAAATTGATCGGCATACAGGTCGCCGCCCCGCAGCCGGCGGCGTTGAAGGCGTACAGCCCCGCGTCCGGGGGGACGCTGGTCGCGGGTCCCTTGCCGACGAAGACGACGCCGTTGACCACCGCGGGCGGGGAGGCGGGCCCGGACTCGAAGTTGATTCCGGTCCACATCGGCTCACACCGGTGCTTGGCGCATCCGGCGGCGGGGTAGGCGGCCACGGCGCCGAGGGTGTTCGGGTCGGGCGAGTTCTGGGTGGTGGCGAACACCACGCCGCCGGACACCGCGGGCGAGCCCTCGGCGCCGCCGGTCCCGGTGTCGTAGGTTCGCAGCGGCTTGCAGGTCGCCGCGCCGCAGCCGGCGGCGGGGAACGCCATGAGGTGGAAGTTGGTGTTGGTCCCGTTGCCGAACAGCGTTCCCGAGGTGGTGAAGACGGTGGTCTTGGTGACCGCCGGCGCGGCCGTGTTCCCGGCCGGCCCGCCGATGCCGGCCGTCCAGGACGGCGCGCAGTTCGCCTGCCCGCACCCGGCCGCGGGGAAGACCAGCAGGCGGCCGCTGAACAGATTGGGCGTGTTGAGGAAGGTGGTCACGTAGACGTAGCCGTTGCCGACCGCCGGGGCGCCGATCTGTTCGGTCTTCTTCCCGTGCCCGACCCACAGCGGCGTGCAGACCGCGGCGCCGCAGCCGGCCGCCGTGAACGCGTACAGGTTGCCGTGCGAGTCCCCCGCGTACGCCACGCCGCCGGCGACCGCGACCGACGAGTCCACCACGGCGTTGGCCAGATGCGCCTTCCAGGCCGGCGCGCACACGGCGGCGGCGCAGCCCGTGGCCGGGAACGCGTACAGGAAGTGGTCGGCGGAGGCGATGAACACCAGGCCGCCGGCCACCGCCGGGGTGCTGGTGAAGTCGTTGTCCGCCTTTCCCTGCCACAGCGGCTGGCACGACGGCTGCCCGCAGCCGGCCGCTGGGTAGGCGTTCAGGTTGCCGTCGAAGCCGCCGACATAAATAACCCCGTTAGCGACCGCAGGGCCGCCTTCGGTGAGGGTGTTGCTCCCGAAGTCCGCAGTGAACAAGGTATGCAGCTGGCTGACGTTGCTCGTGCTGAAGGTCTTTTCCGCAGGATTGGTGCCCAGGTGCTGGGGAGAGTGGCCGAACTGCGGCCACTCGCTCGTGGCGGCGGCCGCGCCGCCGGGCGCCGGAGTTCCGGCCGCGCCAGCCGGAGCCGCCATGACCGCGACGCCGAACGGTGCGACGAGCGCGACGATACCGGCCAGGGTGGCCAGTCTTGATGTCGGGCGCATGTCCCCTCCTGCAGGAGCCGGTGTTGACCATCCGCGGCGGTACCGGACGCTGCTACCCCCGGTAGCGCGGTATCGGCAGCGCCGGGCCGCCGGGAGTCCGTCCCTTGGCCAATGACACGGAGCGCGGCCGCGATTCGGTTCACCGCGGGACGTGGGCGGGGCGCGGGTCTGGCGCCAGGGACGCGCCTGTACGGTCCCGGCAGCCGATCTGCACCGCCAGGCTGCACCACGATCTGCCGTTGGCACCATCGCGCCACCGTCCGCCGGATCTTCGCCCGCCAGCCTGAACCGCACAACTGCGCCTCAACAAGCCGGAACCTGGCCGGACGGCCCGTTCGCCTACCTGGAAGGCAGCGACGGCGAGCAGTACATCACCGCCACCCGCCGCCGCGGCCGATGGTGGCGGGAGATCTGTTCGTCACGATTGTCCGGTTTGACCTGACGCCGCCAGCCGTCCAGGGCGGTCGCAGCGGCCATGGCCGCCCATTCGCTAC
>Ga0070717_10001765_pt1 | contig 15064 bp, 16 predicted proteins | sample LARL113metaG_FD_71366 | JGI IMG/M metagenome (GOLD analysis project Ga0070717, IMG submission 71366) | Corn, switchgrass and miscanthus rhizosphere microbial communities from Kellogg Biological Station, Michigan, USA - LAR L11-3 metaG | ecosystem: Host-associated > Plants > Roots > Rhizosphere ... | reverse complement strand
CATGAGTGTTTGCGGCACCACAAGCCTGTGCTCTGCGAAAAACCGCTGGCGACCACGGCCGACGAGGCCCTGAAGATCATCGAGGCGGAACAAGCCCTGGGGCGTCGACTCATCGCCGTCGGCTTTATGCGCCGCTTTGATCCCCAGCATGTGGCCGTCCAGCAGGTGGTCACAGCGGGGGAAATCGGCCGCTCGATCCTGTTCAAAGGCGTGCATCGCAACCCGACGCTCCCGCCCCTCTGGTCCGGCGAGGTCGTCGTCAGGAACGCGGCCATTCACGATATTGATTCGGCCCGCTGGCTCTTGGGGCAGGAGATAACAGAGGTGTATGTGCGGGGTGTGCGGACGCACACGTCGTTCAGCGACGAGACACAGGATATGCTGCTCATACAGATGACGTTGCGCGGCGAGTGCTTAGCAACGGCGGAGGTGTCTGTCGCGGTTGAGTACGGGTATGAAGTGTCGGCCGAAATCGTCGGTGAACGGGGCACCGCTGTGACCTTGCAACCTGATGATGTGCTGGTGCGGGCCCGAGAAGCACGGTCCGTGGCCGTTCCCAGGAACCACCTCGCGCGCTTTCAGGAAGCCTATATCCTAGAGTTGACGGATTGGGTGCATTCCGTCCAAACCGAGCAAGCGTTTACCGGGGCGACTGCCTGGGATGGCTATATGTCGCTGCTGGTCACTGATGCTTGTATTCAATCCTTACAGAGCGGCACACAGGTACCAGTGCCAACTCCGGAGAGACCAGGCCTCTATCAGGAACGGGAGGCGCAAGGAGGAGCAGATGTCGACTGAAAAGCGCGTCAACATCGGGATGATTGGTGCGGGCTGGTGGCCGAACACGATGCATATGCCGGCGTTAGCCGCCTGCGAGCAGGCCAATGTCGTGGCTGTATGTGATCTGATTCCAGAGCGAGCAGAGGCGCTCGCGAAGAAGTATCACATTCCCCATACGTTCACCGATTATAAAGAATTGCTCGCCAGCGGTTTGTGCGAGGCAGTTGTCGTGGCTACAACCAATGACGCGCATTACCACATCACCATGGACGCGCTCAATCGCGGGCTGCATGCCATTTGCGAAAAGCCACTCGCGCTCAACTACGCCCAGGCATCCGAAATGGCCGCTACGGCCCAGAAAAAAGGCTTGATTACATGCGTGCCTTTCACCTACCGCTACATGCCATCGACGCGCTATCTCAAACAGCTCATTGATGAGGGCTACCTGGGGCAGCCCTATCACCTGCACATGCGGTACTACGCCGGGTTCGCCCGCGATCCAGGGACGTATTTGTGGCGTTTCGAACGCGAGATCGCCGGCTCGGGCGCCCTGGCCGACATCGGGTCACACTTCCTCCACGTGGCCGAATGGTTTTATGGCGAAATCGAGGCCGTGAGCGCTCAGTTGAGCGCCCTGGTGAAACGCCCGCCCAACCCACAAGGCCAATCATACGAACAGGCCGACGACTCGGCCATGGTGATGTTGCGGTTCAAGAACGGGGCGCAGGGGTTGGTACATGCGTCGGCCATCGCGTACGAAAGGACCTACGAGGATAAGGGCTACGGCTTCGATCAGGTCCATGAATGGGATTTTCACGGCTCGAATGGCACGCTGCGCCAGGTCATCGACTGGGATTTCCGGCAGCGAATTACGGGGGACCGGCCAGGGGACGGACCGGAGCGTGAACTGACCGTCCCTGATCGTTTTTGGGGCGACGCCCGCCGTGAGCGCGTGATCGAAACCTGGGAGGACGTGTTTCGCAAACAGGGGTTTATGGACGGTGAGTTCGTGCGTGCAGTGGCAAACGGAGAACCGATGGTGCCAAACTTTGACGACGGCGCACGGGTGCAACAACTACTGGATGCCGCTATCGAAAGCGCCGAGACGGGCTGCTGGGTCAAAACGGAACTGAGGAGAAGACCTTCATGAACATTCGCAAACTCGATCACGTGTCATTCCTTGTGAAAGATGTTGAGCGCTCGCGCCGCTTCTACGGCCAGGTACTGGGGCTGCGAGAAATTCCGCGTCCGAGCAACGCGAGTAATTCCGGTGCCTGGCTCACCAACGATGAGCACAGTTTTGAAGTTCACCTCATTGGCGAGGCCGAGGCAGGTCGCGTGGCACAGACGCATACGCAGTATCGCCGCGAAGAGCTGGCACATGGTCAAGGGTCACATCCCGCCTTCGAAGTAGAGAATCTGGAAGCCACGATGCAGCACCTTGGTGCCCTGAATGTGGAGATCGTGGGTGGTCCGCGTCCCCGTGGCGATGGTGTACAACAGATATTTATCTGCGACCCCGATGGCTACATGATAGAACTATTTGTTTGGGAAGCTAGATGACATTTAAGGAGAAGCAAGTATGGGTGTGCTTATCAAGCCGCAAACTGATCAGAGAGATGGAATTCTTCGTACAGTGGATATTACACCGGAGACAGCTGGCTGGCAGTACGTCTCGTTCGCAGTATACAATCTGACCCGAGGACAGATGCTTCGTGGCGCGGCAAACGGAAGGGAGACCGCTGTGGTCATGTTGTCCGGCATAGGCAGGGCCGAGCTCAATGGACAGCCGATGGGGCAGCTCGGTGAGCGGCTCAGCGTCTTTGAAAACAAAGCTCCGTACGCGCTCTATCTGTCTGAGGACGCCAGCTACCAGGTCGAATGCACCTCAGATAGCATGGAGGTCGCTATAGCGAGTGCTCCGACCACACACCAGCATCTTCCAGCCCGTGTGATTCGCCCGGAAGATGTGAGTGTGGAACGACGGGGTGAGGGCAACACGCAGCGCCGCGTCCAGCATATCCTGGATACCGATCAGGAAGCCGAGCGCTTGATCATTGTCGAGGTCATCACTCCGGCTGGCAACTGGTCCTCGTTCCCTCCACACAAACACGATACCGAGAATCCGCCCTATGAGGTCTACCTGGAAGAGACCTATTACCATCACGTTCAGCCAGCCGATGGATTTGCCTTTCAGCGCGTGTACACTGGCGAGGAATTTGATGAAACGGTCGCTGTCCACGATGGGGATCTAGTCCTGGTGCCCAGGGGCTATCACGTCGTCTCGGCCGCCCCCGGCTTTGATCTCTACTATCTCAACATTATGGCGGGCCCTCATCGCGTGTGGAATTACCAGGTCGATCCCGCATTCCATCGCTTGCTTCCCCCATCGGGCAGGATCACCGGTGCGAGCGTTCGTCCATCCGCAAAAGAAGACTGAGTGACAGTGCCCCGTAGCAGCATAGCCATCATGGCAATAGGGCAGAAGTGAACATTGTGCAGCGGGATGAAGACGTGTAAAGCGTAGCATGTAGTACGTTCCTCCATTCATTCATGAACAGGAGAAGAACAGGAGCCAGCTATGGATACGACCGGCAGGTCATATGATGTGATCACGATGGGGCGCTCTTCGATTGATCTCTACTCTAACGATATCGGTGTTCCGTTTGTGGAGATTACCAACTTCGCCGCCTATGTGGGTGGTTGCCCAACGAATATCAGCGTTGGCACGCGGCGTTTGGGCCTGCGTTCAGCACTCTTGACAGCGGTAGGGGATGACCAGGTGGGTAACTTCATCCTGCATTTTCTACAGCGTGAGGGCGTAGAAACAGGGTTTATCCCACGTAAACCAGGGCGGCGTTCCAGTGCCGTGGTGCTGGGGATTGAGCCGCCTGATCGCTTCCCATTGACATACTACCGCGATAATTGTGCCGATATTGAACTGACTATTGATGATGTGCTGGCAACGCCGATTGCGAACAGCCGTGCTCTCTTGATTAGTGGTACTGGTCTGAGCAAAGAACCAAGTCGTAGCGCAACGCTCTTTGCCGCCGAGACTGCTCACCAGGCAGGTGTGCCAGTGGTGCTGGATATCGATTTCCGCCCAGATCAGTGGGATGATCCCCGCGCCTTCGGCGTCATCCTGCGCTCGGTCTTGCGCCTGGTCGATATCGTGATTGGCACCGATGACGAAATCAATGCCGCGATGTTGACCGATGCGAGCCAGGTAAGCCTGACGCATTCCCAGATCTCGGACGCCCGTGTCAGCGGGAATATCAACACCGCAATCCAGGCATTGCTTGATCTTGGACCAAGAGTAGTGGCGCAGAAACGTGGCGCGGCTGGTGCAACAGTTCATCTCGTCTCAAACGGAGATGGTGCCACACACATTGACGTGCCAGGCTTTCCCGTCGAGGTGAGTAATATCCTGGGGGCTGGCGATGCCTTTGCTTCTGGGTTCCTCTATGGTTTCGTCAAAGGCTGGGACTGGTACAAGATCACGCGCCTTGCGAATGCCTGTGGCGCAATACTCGTCACGAAGCATGGCTGCGCCAACTTTATGCCCACTCATGACGAGGTGATGGCATTCATTTCAGATCTCGGTGGATTCTAGGAGCCCGATAATGCCCATTAACAAACTCATCCCACCCTCCGTGGGGGCCGATGTATCGCGCCCAGAAGATGGGAGAACAAACATGAATGAACAGGCTACCAGACGCCTGACGATGGCTCAGGCTGTCATTGCCTTTCTCAAAAACCAGTATGTGGAGCGCGACGGGAGCGAACAACCTTTTTTTGCCGGATGTTTTGGCATCTTCGGCCACGGCAATGTGGCTGGCATCGGCCAGGCGTTGCAGCAGATGCCCGAGTTTCGCTATTATCAGGCACGCAACGAGCAGGCCATGGTACATATCACCGCGGCCTATGCGAAAACCAAAAACCGGTTGCAGACGCTTGCTTGTACCTCGTCCGTCGGCCCCGGCGCAACCAACATGGTGACCGGTGCGGCCCTTGCTACGATCAATCGTCTGCCCGTGCTGCTGCTACCAGGAGATATTTTCGCCCGCCGCAACGTCGCCCCGGTTCTGCAACAGTTGGAGTCCGAATATACCCAGGACATCTCGGTCAATGATTGCTTTCGACCGGTAAGTCGTTATTGGGACCGCATCACGCGCCCGGAGCAACTGCTGACCGCACTGCCGGAGGCTATGCGCGTGCTGACCAGCCCGGCAGAAACCGGAGCCGTCACACTGGCGCTTCCCGAGGACGTGCAGACGGAGGCGTATGCCTATCCTGAAGCGTTCTTCCGCAAGCGCGTCTGGCACGTCCCGCGCAATCGGCCAGATCGCCGCGCACTGGAGCAGGCTGCAGCCTGGATTCGTGCAAGCAAGCATCCGTTGATTGTCGCCGGTGGCGGCGTGATTTATGCAGAGGCCACAGAGGTCCTGCAGCGTTTTGTGGACCACACCGGCATTCCCGTCGGCGAGACGATGGCTGGGAAAGGGAGCCTGCGCTACGACCACCCGCTGAGCCTGGGTGCGATTGGGGCCACAGGCACCTTCGCAGCCAACCGACTTGCCAGGGATGCTGACCTGGTCATCGGCATCGGCACCCGCTACAGCGATTTCACCACGTCCTCAAAGACGGCCTTTCAGCATCCCGACGTACGCTTCATCAATATCAATGTGGCGGCGTTTGACGCAACTAAGCACCTGGCCTTGCCGCTGGTTGGTGACGCACAGGTGACGCTGGAGGAGTTACTCGGCCTGCTGGATAGCTACTCGGTTGAGGCGGACTATCGTATGCAGGCCGAGCAGCTTCACCAGGAGTGGGACAGCGAGGTGGAGCGGATCTACAACATCCGTCACACGCCGTTGCCAAGTCAGGGCGAGTTGATCGGCGCAGTGAACGAACTGAGCGAGCCCCCCGCGATCATGGTGTGTGCTGCTGGCAGTCTGCCTGGCGACTTGCACAAGCTCTGGCGGGCCCGTCATCCGAAGAACTACCACATGGAATATGGCTATAGCTGCATGGGCTATGAGATCGCTGGTGGCCTTGGGATCAAGATGGCTGCGCCCGAGCGCGATGTCTATGTCATGGTCGGCGATGGTTCCTATCTGATGATGAACAGCGAGATCGTGACTTCGGTCCAGGAGCACTATAAATTGATTATCGTCCTGCTTGATAACTCTGGCTTCAAGAGCATTGGCGCACTCAGCCGTTCGCTTGGACAGGAGGGCTTCGGCACTCGCTATGTCTATCCGCATAATGGCAGGTGGCCGACAGACGCAGCAGGGCCTGATGTGCAGACGTTGTCGGTTGACCTGGCGGCGAACGCACGGAGTTTGGGGGCACACGTGGTCGAGTGCAAAACGTATGCAGACTTCGTGGCCGCCCTCGAGAAAGTGCGGACTACTGATCGCACCTCGGTGATCTACATTCAGGATGATCGCTACATGGCCATACCCGACTATGAAGGCTGGTGGGATGTGCCGGTCGCCGAAGTCAGCGCGATGCCCTCCGTGCAGGCTGTTCGTGCTGAGTGGACCACCAAGCGGCAAAAGGAACGGTATTTCCTGGAGCAATAGACCAGGAGATGCTATCGATAGAACTGTTCAGTATAGCGAATTGACAACACACGAGACGGACGAGATGTACCGGCTCCACGGAGGTGACACGATGATGCAGGATGGACAGCTACTCAATTATATTGGAGGGAAATGGCAGCGCTCGCATGCCAGCGAGTTTCTCGACGTACGTAACCCTGCGACCGGCGAGACGATGGTGCGGGTACCACTGTCGTCCGCTGACGAGGTGGACGAAGCGGCCCAGGCGGCCCAGGCGGCCTTCGCCGACTGGCGACGCACGCCGCCGGTCCAACGCATCCAGTATCTCTTCAAGCTCAAGAAGTTGTTGGATGACCACTTTGACGAGATCGCTCGTCTGACGGTTGATGAGTGCGGCAAAACGATGGACGAGTCGCGAGGCGAGCTGCGACGCGGCGTCGAGAACGTCGAAGTCGCCACCGGCATCCCGTCGTTGATGATGGGCTATAACTCCGAAGACATTGCACGCGGCATTGACGAACACATGTTTCGTCAGCCACTAGGCGTCGTCGCGGCGATCACGCCGTTCAACTTTCCCGGCATGATCCCACTCTGGTACTTGCCCTATGCCATCGCCTGTGGCAACTGCTTCATTCTGAAGCCTTCAGAGAAGGTGCCGATGACGATGAGCCGGGTCTTTGACCTGATCGATGAGTTGGGCCTGCCGCCGGGCGTGGTCAGCCTGGTGAATGGCTCGAAGGCGACCGTTGATGCCTTGCTCGACCACCCAGCCGTGCGTGCCATCTCCTTCGTCGGCTCCTCAGCGGTGGCCAAGTATGTCTACAGCCGGGCGGCGGCCAACGGCAAGCGTGCCCAGTGCGCGGGTGGGGCCAAGAACCCGGTCGTTGTCTTGCCGGATGCCGATATGGAGATGGCTACCCGCATCATCGTCGACTCGTCCTTTGGCTGCGCCGGACAGCGCTGCCTGGCCACCTCGGTGACCATCACCGTCGGCGAGGCGGGCCGCGAATTCAGAGATCGGATCACCCATGTAGCAGAGACGCGCAAGGTCGGCTACGGGATCGAGCCGGAGGTCGAGATGGGACCGGTCATCACGGCAGAGAGCAAGCAGCGCATCGAGTCGTTGATCGGCAAAGGCGTGAACGAAGGGGCCAGGGTCCTCGTCGACGGGCGCAACGCGTCGATCCCGGGCTACGAGCGGGGTTACTTCGTGCGCCCGACGGTCCTGGACAACATCACTCCGCGCAGTGAGCTCGCTGGGACCGAGATCTTCGGGCCGGTGCTGAGCCTGATGCACGCCCAGACGATTGATGAGGCGATTGAATATGTGAACGCCACCTCTTATGGCAATATGGCCTGCCTGTTCACGACCAGTGGGGCTGCCGCACGCAAGTTCCGCTACGAGGCCCAGGCAGGCAACATTGGCATCAACATCGGCGTGGCCGCTCCGATGGCCTTCTTCCCGTTCTCTGGCTGGAAGGAGAGCTTCTTCGGCGATATGCACGCCCAGGGTCGCGACGCCATCGAATTCTACACGGAAAAGAAGGTCGTGGTTGAGCGCTGGCCTCGGGAGTGGTCACGCAAGTTCTAGGGAAGGGACTGCCTCAGGCGGGTCCTCCCGGTAAGTGGTCATAGCGCTGGCTGCCCAGCAGTCCCTGGTCGCACACCGAGCGGTCCGTCTGAGCGAAATTCAGTAATGAGCCAAGGAGGAGGGCCCACTATCACTTTTTAAGAAAGAAGGGATGTATGAAAGCTATTGCTGTCTTTCCTAAGACGTGCGAGGTAAAGTTGATCGATCATGAGGAGCCGAAGATCACGACGCCGGCGCAGGTCAAGCTGCGCATGCTGGAGGTTGGCGTGTGCGGTACCGATAAGAAGATTACCTCGTTCCAGTTCGGCACTCCTCCTACTGGCTATGAGTACCTGGTGATTGGGCACGAGTCGCTCAGTGAAGTGGTCGAGGTGGGTTCGGAGGTGCGCGATATCAAGCCGGGCGACCTGGTAGTGACGGCCGTGCGGCGTCCGTGTCCACATGATTATTGTCGCGCCTGTCGTATGGGGCACCAGGATTTCTGTTTTACGGGCGATTTCACCGAATGCGGTATTAAAGAGGCGCACGGCTTTATGACCGAGTTTGTGGTCGATGAAGAGTGCCACATGAACGTGGTGCCCCACGAACTGCACGATGTGGGAGTGCTGACTGAGCCGCTTACGGCTGCGGAGAAGGCCATGGCGCAGGTCTGGCAAATTCAGCAGCGCCTCCCGTGGATTGATCCCAACACGTCAGCTCAGATGCGCGGGAAAGGCCTTAAGGCGATGGTGCTGGGTGCTGGCCCGGTTGGACAACTAGGGGCGATGGTGCTCGTTGCAGCAGGCTTCGAGACGTATGTCTATTCACGCTCCAAAGTGCCCAATCCCAAGGCAGACCTGGTAGAGGCAATCGGAGGCAAATATATCTCCAATGAAACAACATCGGTCGAGCAGCTCGCTGAACAGGTCGGCAATATCGATCTCGTCTTCGAAGCGGCGGGAGCTTCACAGATCGCCTTCGATGTGATGCGAGTATTGGGTACCAATGCTATCTTCGTCTTCGCTGGTGTGCCTGACCACAAAGCCCCCATCAAAGTTGATACCGCTCTCTTGATCCGCGATCACGTGCTGAAGAATCAGGCTGTCTTGGGCTCGGTGAACGCTGGCAGGGCTGCCTTTGAGGCTGCGATTCGCGATCTCGGTGTCTTTAAGCAGCGCTGGCCGCAGGCACTGCGTTCGCTGATTACGGGGCACTATCCTATTGAGCAGGCCCCGCAGTTGTTGCTCGGCAGTGCAGGGGGAATCAAGAACGTCGTTACATTGTAGGGACCGGTTTTTTTGGCTGAATGGCAAACTTGCCTTGAGGCACGCTCATTTTGAGGTGACACAACGGACATTTCTCGCTCATCTCAAGCGAAGTTTGCCATTCAGCCTTTTTTCAAGAATGGCAAACTCGATCTGCAAGGAATATACTGAAGGACGACCACGACCTGGTTCAAAAGTTGATTGCCGCACGTGCGTGCAGAAAGAGGATATTCGTGCCCCAACGGAGGCTTCAACGCCGAGAAAGAGGGTCACAAGTAATTCATTTCTAGAAATCCATCGTGAGTGGATTTGTTGGAAAGATCATATATTCGCCACTTCTGACGCATAATGCGTATAAGAAGTGAGAAGCAAATACCCGAAAAAAGCCTTAACATGCTAAGTACCTACGTAGCTGGGATAAACATGGGGTCAACGTATCGAAACCTGGAAACTGTACGCGAAGAAACGTTGGTACGGACAGGTTGCCTCAAATGGCAAGAATCTTAGCCGACCCTCTTCATTTGGATAACACGAAGGCAAACTTTCTCAACTCATCATCTTCCTGAGAGATTGAAGAGAGCAGAGGCGTATTTGAAGGCAGAAACGTCTTTGAAAAAGAAAGGTAGCAATTCGTATATCTGGAGAGAGAGAGAAAGCACCCGAACAAAGAAAGCGCCATCCCTTTCTCCAATGGATACGAAACAGATGGGGCTGTTCCCTTGTTCTCTTCTTCACCCTCATCCTTCTTCTTGTGTTCTCCATTCAGCCCTTCTTCTTCACTCTGACCCATTTCAATGCCATCACCTGTGGTTCTCTCACAGTGTCCGATCAGCAGCCTCCCAGTCAAGTGGTCTTCCCTGACAAAAGAACGGCCATACAGGCTATGCAATGCTTTCTCCATGCACATCAACACTGTGAAGCTGCCACACTTCCCATACTCTCTGAAGAGCTCGAAAATTCGGACCAAGTGACCTGGAGTACAGCAAATGGCTTGAAGAACTGTACTCTGTCAGTCAGAGGATTTGTGGGCCGTTGCCCGGTCCTTTTTTGTAATGCTTTCCCCTACGTCGATACTGATTGCGGCGCCCTGATACAACAGGAGGATGGGCTCCATCTGACACGCTGTGGAACCTGGCCAGACTTCCTCGTGCCAATCTCAACCTCGTCGACTTCATCTCCCACATTCCCTCATCAATGAGCAGGGCCAGAAACGCCATTGATTACTAAGGAGGATGGGCTCGCGATCCTTGCCATTTGAGGCAACCTATCTGCATCAACGTTTCTTCACGTACAGTTTTCTCGTTTTGATACATTAACCCCAACATCGTCACTGGGAGAGCTGAACAATCCGATTCTTTGGACCTTCTCTGCGGAGTGAAGCATAGTGTCCTGTCCGGTGACGTTGATGCAACTCAGGGTCATAGATGGTCGGTGGAGGGGGTTCTGTGCCAGGAGAAAGCCGATTGAGGAGCTCGTAGTCCTTTTTGAGCAGGGCAAAGATGAGGGTAATCAAGCGACCAATGATATGGCCCAGGACCTTCCCTTTTCCTTTGTGGGCCTGCATCCTTTCGTCGTAGGTACAGAGCCGAGGGACTAAGCGCTTGTAGAGTTTTGCCCATTCCGTATCTGTCTGGATCGCTTTCCATGCCACGAGAAACATCACTTTTTTCATCTCGCGCGATCCCCCTCGTGTCAGTCGTGTGCGGTCAAAGGAAACACCCGTTTGCGCTCTGGTGGGTGCCCAGCCAAAATACGATTTGAGATGAGCTGCGTCTTCAAAATTGCCGATGGAGCCAATGGTCGCAAGGATCGCTGCTGCATAAAGCGGGCTAATAGGAGGGATCGAGGTCAGAATTTGGCCCTCGCGGCTCTGCTCAACGATCTGACTAATTTCCTCTTCAAGCTGCTCTAGATGATTTTGCAGGAGCCGAAGCTCTTGAATCAACAAAGCTTGTTCTATTATAAGGCTATGTTGTCGCGCAGCATCTTTTGTCCCGATACTCTGCACCGCGAGCTGCTGGATCTGCAAGAACTGGGCTTCAGAGGGGTGATTTCTCCTTCTAATCTTTCGGAGTTCCACCGGATTTGCAGCAGCAATGGCGCTTGGCGTAGGGAAATGTTCACGCAGATCCAAGGCAATAGGAGCATTCGGATCTTTCAGGACGTTCGTGAATTCGGGAAAAGTATGGTGGTCCCATTTGTCAAGACAGTTTTAGGGCAAAAATAAGATAAAACTCAACTGTTCGAGTATATTCATTGTATCTGCTCATATCTTCTTACGTACGACGATATTTGTGCTCATACGGACTGTTACGCAAGAGAGGCTCGAGGGCCTCAACTGTTCGCTGTCCTAAGGTACATGCGGCGTCTTTGCGTTCCTCAAAGGACGCGCCAAGCAAGGTGTGCCGGTAGAGCATGGCGGCATCAAATGAGAGCGTGATCTGACAGAGCGCCTCATGCCACCAGAATGGTTCTGGCGCTACCAGGCCACCAAGAGCCAAGCAGGCGGGAACCGAGAACCAGACAATCACCCCTGCTTCCGATGCTTGGCGGACCTTATCCTTCATCCAAAGGGCCTTCGCCATCTTGCCGAAGCCATATGCCTGGATCAATCGATGCATCTCGACCGCTTCTAAGGCATCAGGCAGAGAACGCACCTGGAAGGCTGGTGCTGATGGCAGCGAGAGGTCATCACCCCCTGTCACAGGAAGCGGGTCGCCCACGACCCGTTCCGCTAATGTCCAGGCTGCTTCTAGCCGCTCATCCAGGCCATTTCCAAGATACCACTGGGCCAAAGGGGTGGCTGCGTCAAAGGGCAATGAAGCCGTTCGCAGCAGCTCATGCCACTGATCCTCTCGCACAGGCCCAAGGCCCGCCAGACTGAGACACATTCTTCCTGCCAGCCACACCACATCTCCACCGGTTTGAGCTTGGGCCACACGATCCCCTGTGGCGTGAGCTATCCCTACATGTAGTGCGGCATCTCGCACTTGCTGCCGCATCTCCTCAAGGGCGTCTGGCTGAGGAACATAGTGAGGATATCTCTGGCGTGCCAGTGTTTCAATCCGCTGTTCCCAGGTTGCGTCGCCGATCAGTGTCAGCAAATGGAGCATGCTGTTGCAGGTGACAAATGAGCGGACGATATCCTGCTCCAGTTCCTCTATCGTCGTGTAGCGGATGTCGAAGGTCGTCCAATCAACATCGGCGATCTCGGTGCGCATGAGACCACTTTCGGTGACAACGAGCAAATCGACGTCAGAGTAGGGCGATGCCTGTCCACGTGCATAGCTACCGGCCAACAAGACCGCAAGCACTCCTGCCTGTACAGCGATCCGCTGAGCTTCCTCAACGATTCGCGTATCAATATGCTGTTCCATCAGCGTTCTCTCTCTCCTCACCAAGCCCTGTAGCTTTCAGTACAAACAAGGGTTCTCTCACCTAAGAGACATTTCTGTAGTGCTCAGGATGTTGTAAGTTGGTTTCGTATACACAGCTGCTGGCGTTTGATAGTTTAACGCCTGGTGAAGCCGCTCCTGATTGTAAAAGGTGAAGTAGGCTCGTAAGTTGATCACAGCGTCCCGCACGCTTTGGTAATCTTTGATATAAACCTCCTCATATTTCACACTGCGCCAGAGGCGTTCCACAAATACGTTGTCCAAGGCCCGTCCTCTGCCATCCCAGCTGATGCGAATATCAGCAGCCTTCAGCCGGTTGGTAAACTCGGCACTGGTAAACTGCACCCCCTGGTCCGTGTTGAAAATCTCTGGCGTGGCGATCCGCAAAGCTCGGTCCAGGGCTTCCAGGCAAAAACTGGTATCCAACGTGACCGAGATTTCCCACGATAAGACGTAGCGGCTGAACCAATCGATCACAGCCATTAGATAGAGAAATCCACGCTGGAGGCGGATATACGTGATATCACAACTCCAGACTTGATTGCAGCGCTCGATGCTCATTCCTCGCAGCAAGTACGGATACCGCTGCGCAACGGTTCCTGGCACACTGATTCTGGGTTTGGGATAGATCGCCTCCAAGCCCATCAGGCGCAACAAGCGCGTGACGCGCTTGCGATCAACCGGGTAACCCTGGGTGTGCAACCAGGCGGTCATCTTCCGTGTTCCATAGAATGGCGTTCGTGTGTATTGCTCATCGAGTAAGCGCATCAAGAGCAGGTTCTCCTCGCTCTCTGGCACCGGTTCATAATAGTAACTGGAGCGAGCCAAACCCAGCAATTCACATTGCTGCGATATGCTCAAGTGAGGATGTTCTGGCTCAATGAGCGCTCGTTTGGTTTCAATGGAGTGCTTTTGATTTTTTTTCCAACCAGTCCACCTGCACTTTCAGTTGGCCGATTTGTTGATACAGACTGGCAATCAGCTCTTCTTCGCTTTTTGCTTGATCATTGGCTCGTGACGAAAACACCTCTGGCAATCCATCGAGTGCCTGTTTCTTCCACTGCGCGATTTGGGTCGGGTGAACGCCATATTCGGCAGCGATCTCATTGGCCGTTTTGTGTCCCTTGATAGCTTCTAAAGCGACCTTGGCCTTTAGAGCGGCGCTGTATCGTTTGCGTTGTCCTGCCATCGATTTTCTCCCTTCGTACGCCTCTCTCGATACAGCTATTTTATCTTATCCCCCTGTCCAGGTTTCTGGTACCAGTATACACAAGAGCAATGGACTGCTGCAGTGAAAGCAGCCATGAAAGACGGGCCTGTTCGCTTTACCTACGAGAAGCTTCGGATTGATTATATCCTGCGCAATAGTGGCAGTGAGGATTATCCCAATTATCACTTACGCATTGAGGGGCAAGGAAGAATGATATCAGATGCTTCGTATGGCTCAGGATCGCTTGAAGAAATCCTCAAAGACCACCCACTTGATCGGTTTACATCTGAGCGTACATTAGTATAGTATTCCCTGGAGGCGAAGTGATGAAAAGACTTTGGGGTGTGGTTACATCGCACTTATCAATGATTTGTTCAGCATTGATAACCGGCGTAAGCTTTGTTGGACTCTGGTATAGCTTCTGGCCTGGTATCATAACTTTTGCGCTCGGTATGGGTTCTCTCATCCTGCAATATCGAGATGAGAAGAAGCATGAGTCCGAGATGGCACTGATAAACATGCGATTACAGATGGGCGATATTGCGGCTCAAGAGGTTTTTGATAAGCCGTACTATGGTGGATCTATAGCCAAACAATATCCTTCAGCGCCAGCGACACGCAAACCGATGAAGCTATCGGCCCCTCCAATGAAATGAAAGGTGGATGAATAATGCGCTGGCGTGGTAGTACCCATGATTTTTCGAAGATGGGACTCCCAAACACAACATTTTCCGAAAAGCCGAAAATTCTATAACATCTACTCCAGCTGGGACACCTCGCCGACGAGGATCCATCCAACGCACACCCACTGCAACCGATGAGTACCAGCTGCTTTCATGAGAGCTGCATCCCCGCTACACGCTGCTTTATGCCATAGAGCCTCTTCAAGATCACGGATGCCGATTCGCCCAGCAGGGCGGGGGCAAGCCCCAGGTTTCATGATGAGTTCAGGGAGAGTTCACGAAGGTGTGTGCAAGAATGAGCGGGTAGAGCATACCTTCCTCCAAGAAGAACCAACCCCAAAATGTAAGGAGTGAAGCGGGTGTATGGGCAATCTGCCTGGATGCGATAATCGCATCATTTCTCACGCCAATAACACTCTTTAAGCTCATCTTTTTAAGCTCTGTGTCCATGATGAAGACAACATGGCGCAGAAATGGGGTCGATCTACGCGGAAAAAATGGCACCATGTCTCACAAAAACTCGGCTAGAAACGACCACCTTTTCCCCTTCGTTTCTGGTACATTTGTTCTTATAAGAGAACGACAACGTTGCAG
>Ga0070717_10001763_pt1 | contig 15074 bp, 17 predicted proteins | sample LARL113metaG_FD_71366 | JGI IMG/M metagenome (GOLD analysis project Ga0070717, IMG submission 71366) | Corn, switchgrass and miscanthus rhizosphere microbial communities from Kellogg Biological Station, Michigan, USA - LAR L11-3 metaG | ecosystem: Host-associated > Plants > Roots > Rhizosphere ... | reverse complement strand
GATGACGCTCTACCTGTCGCACGTGGTCGAGGTCTTCCGCGAGGTGTGGCGCGTGATGCGCGACGACGGCGTCGTCTGGGTCAACATGGGTGACTCCTACTGCACCTCCGCTGGCCGCCAGATGGCCGGCGCCGACCTCCTCGAGCGTGGCGACCGGGTCTCCGTCAAGGCGAAGGACCTCGTCGGACAGCCCTGGCTGGTGGCATTGGCACTCCGGAACGACGGCTGGTGGCTTCGGTCCGACGTCGTCTGGAGCAAGCCGAATCCGTTCCCGGAGCCCAATACCGATCGGCCCCGTCGTGCCCACGAGTACCTGTTCCTGCTGGCCAAGTCGCCCACGTATTTCTACGACGCAGAGGCGGTACGAGGGTTGGCGCCAACATTGTCAAGACGGCGGTCCGCCGACGCCGTAGACGGACGCGGACCCAACCTCCGCACGGTCTGGGAGATCCCGACAGAGCGGCACCGGGACGGTCACTTCGCCACCTTCCCGAGGGCGCTGGTGCGTCCGTGCATCCTGTCGAGCACGAGCGAGCGTGGCTGTTGCGGCCGGTGCGGGGCTCCGTGGAGGCGCGTCGTCGAGGTGACCTACGAGCCGCTCGGCCGCCCTGCGTCGTCCGACAGCGTGGGTGACGTGCGCCGGTTCCACGTGAGGACGGGGCGCGTCCAGCAGCGCATGCGCAAGGAGGTGAGGACGATCGGCTGGGAGCCCACCTGCCGGCACGGCGGCGCACCGGTCCCATGCACCGTCCTCGACCCGTTCGCGGGCACCGGCACCACCCTCGCTGTCGCCGCGGAGCTTGGCCGGCGCGGTATCGGCATCGAGCTCAACCCCGACTACCACCGGCTCATGGAGCGGCGCTGGGAAGAGGAGCGGGCCGCTTGAGTACGGCGCTCCGCCTACCGGCCCTTCCACCGCTCCTGCGTCATGGACCGCAGCTCCCGGGCCCGGGCCACGTCGCCCTGGGCGCACTGGCCCTGTTCTTGCTCTCTGTCGCGTCGTCCGTGGCGCTGCGCCGGTGGCGAGAGGGCCACGGTCGCGCCGTCGTCCTCGACGTCCAGGCACCCGACGGCTGCGCCTTCGAGCGCCAGGACTGGGTCGTCTTCTTTCGCAACCTTTACGGCATCGCCGCTCCGTGGTGGAAGCGGGTGGTCCTCGGACAGCCGTGGGTCTCGCTGGAGTTCAGGGCAGGGGCGGACCACCTGCGCGTCCTGTGTTGCGTTCCCGAGCGGCTGGAATCGCTCCTTCGCGTCCACCTCCTGACCGCCCTGCCCGGCGCCGTCGTCAGCCAGCGAGAGGAGCAGCCATGCGGGCTGGATGGTCATGTCGCCCGATCGCGGCTCAGGCTTTGGCGCGACTCCCTCTACCCGCTGGCCGAATCGCGGCACGACGCCCTCCGAGGCGTGCTGTCGGCGCTCGCGGCGGCCGGCGACGGTGTGGTGCAGCTCGTCGTCGCTCCCGACGTGGGTTGGCAGCGAGAGGCGGCGCGGCGCCTTCTACGCCTGTCCCGTGGCGAGGGTTCCCGTCGCGGAACCGGAAGCGCGCTGCTGCGCGCCTTCCTTGGGCTCGCGGTGGGTGCCTTGACGGAGGTGGCCGACATCTTCCTGCCCGGCTCGGCTCGGTCGTCGAGCCCCGTCAGTCCTCTTCCGGGCAGAGCGGCGGCGGCCGACAGGCCTCCCTCCGAGAAGGCCGGCGAGCCGGGCTACAGGGCGGAGCTCCGCCTGCGACTCTCGGCCACCTCGCGCGCGGAGGCTCGACGTCGCATGCAGACGCTGACCTCGGCGTTCCGCGCATTCGACGGCGACAACGGGCTGCGTCCCTGGCGTGTATGGCTCGGCCGCCGCTTCGACCGGACGCTGGAGGACCGGGCTGCACCGAGGGCCGGCATGACGCTCACGGCGTCGGAGCTGGCGAGCCTGTTCCACCTGCCCGTGGAGGACGCTCGCCTCGAGCTGGCACCGGTTCGCCGCCTGCCGAGCGGACACCTGCCCGCAACGGGCAGGCTCGTCTGCCTCGCCGAGGACGCCGCCCGCACGCCGGTCGTGCTGAGCCAGGCCGACGCGCGCCACCACAGCCACCTGATCGGAGCCACCGGCGCCGGCAAGAGCACCCTCCTCCTCACCAGCGGCCTCGACGTCATCGAGGCCGGGGATTCGGCGCTCTTCGTCGTCGACTCCAAGGGGGACCTTGTCCGCGACCTCGAGGAGCGGATTCCCGAAACGCACCTTGGTCGGGTGATCGTGATCGACCCATCGCAGGGGGACTTCCCAGTCGGTCTCAACGTGCTCGAGTGCGACGATCCCGAGCTCTCAGAGGTGGTGTGCGACTCGGTTGTGACCATCTTCCGCAAGAGCTACGAGCGATACTGGGGGCCGCGCACCGACGACGTGCTGCGAGCCGCACTCCTGACACTGCTGCGCAACGGTGACGCCACGCTGTGCGACGTCCCCTTCCTGCTGCAGCAGGCTGAGGGCCGGAGCGCCTACACGGGCCAGCTGGACGACCCCGTCAGCCTCGGCTCCTTCTGGCTCGACTTCGAGCGGTCCTCCGAGGGTCAGCGGATGCAGGCGGTCGGTCCCGTGCTCAACAAGCTCCGCGCCTTCCTCTTCCACCGCAACGTCCGCAACATGCTGGGCCAGGCGCGCTCGACCCTCGACATCGGGCGGGCAATGGACGAGCGGCGCATCGTCCTCATCTCGCTGGCCAAGGGGCAATTGGGCGAGGAGACGAGCCGACTCCTCGGGTCCTTCCTCGTCGCGCGCATCTGGCAGGCGGCGATGGCTCGTTCACGGCGCAGCGAGGCCGACCGCACCGACGTCAACCTGTTCCTCGAAGAGTTCCAGGACTACCTCAACCTGCCCAGCAGCATCGACGACGTGCTGGCCCAGGCCCGCGGCTACCGCCTCTGCCTGACGCTCGCCAACCAGCACCTGGGACAGCTGACCTCCAGCACCCGGGAGGCGCTCTCCGCCAACGCCCGCACCCGGGTCGTGTTCCAGGTCGGTCAGGAGGACGCGCGCTACCTGGCCCGCGAGTTCGAGCCCTGGATGACCGAGCAGCAGCTGCGCAACCTGCAGCGCCACCAGGTGGCGGTGCGGCTCTGCGTCGACGGCCGGACCGAGCCCCCGATCACCGGGCTGACCCGGCCGGCGCCGCCAAGCCTCGGCCCCGAATATGCCGCCCTCGTCGTCCGGCAGTCGGCCGCGCGCTACGGCCGCCGCCGCGCGGTTGTCGAGGCAGAGATCGCGGCTCGGCTACGGGCCAGTGGCTTCGATCTCGGCGCGGGAAGGGAGGCGGCTTGAGCGAGCCAGCCCGGTCGTCACATCAGTCGCCCCATCCGTCGTTCCACGGAACGACCGATGCCTTGTATACGCCTGATGCGCATTCGCTGGTCAGACTGCCTGATCAGGTCCACAGGCGACTGACCCTCATCCGCCAAAGCGACCCCGCGGCAGACCTCCGACCGACACCAGGGCAGCGTGAGCGGTTACTCGACCAGCTGACTTCAAGAGACATCGCCATCCTGTCCGCGCTGCTCAGCTACCGCTACCTGGACCGTGGTCATGTCCAGCACCTCTTCTTCTCCGGCACTCGTCGCTCGCAGGCGCGGGTCAACTGGCTGCGACGCGAACACCTCGTCAGGCAGTGGACGGCAATCCAGTCCCCTGGCTGGCGGCGTCTCGACTCGGTGCTGCTGCTCTCCAGCCGTGGTGCGGTGGTTCTGAGCGCGGCGCGCGGCGAGGACCCGGCCCCGGCCCTCCGCCGGAGCCTCCACGCTCGCGATCATTCGGCGTTCCTCGTCCACGACCTCGAGGCCAACGGCTTCTTCGTCGGTCTGGCCGCGGCTGCCGCCCTGCTGCCCGACGCCGGCCTGTACCACTGGGTGGGCGAAGCGGCCTGCCGGGATCGCTTTGCGGCGTGGGGCGCCCCGGTCGCGCCAGACGGCTGGGGGCGCTACCTGACGGCTCGTGGCGAGGTGACCCTGATGCTGGAGTGGGACCGGGGCACCGAACCGGCGAAGCGGCTCCGCTCGAAGCTGCGCGGTTACGTGCGCTGCTTCGCAGGCGACGGCGACGCGCACCTCAACCATGTCCTCGTCGTCACTCCGACCGAGGGCCGGGAGGCCGTCGTACGGGAGGCGATCGAGTCCGTGGTCCCTAGGTCCGCTGCCGTGCCCTCCTGCCGCTTCTGGACTGCGAGCCAGCGACTCCTCGCCGAACTGGGCCACCTCGGCCCCGTTTGGAGCGACGGTGGCGCCGACCGCCGCAGCCTTCCCACCTTCGAGATGCGAGCGCGGTCGGCGCGCCGCGTCGAGGACTGCATCGCAAAACCCCAGTGGTGGGAACGGCGCCCGGGCGGCGGGGAGGGCGCTTGATCCTCCGTCTCGCACGCGCTTCAGTCGCTACGGCCGCCGGGGCCGAGGGAGCCTCCTCCGCACTCGTCGAGCTGGTCCCGATCCGGACACAGGAGGCGAACCAGCTTCTTCTCCGGTGGGGGCACCGACCGCTGCCGGCTGGCCGGCCCTTCGGCCTAGCGGCCTACGCCCTAAGTGTCGGCGGCCGACCGGTGAGCGTGGCCGCATCTGCAGCCACCGACAGGATCGCCCGGGCGGGGTGCTTCCGCACTCGAGTTGTGGAGTGCGTTGGGCTCTGCTCCGCGCCCGGGTGCGATTGGGCGGCTCCGGTGATGCTCCGCCTCTGGCGTGAGGTCTGCGCCCGGAGGTGGCCTTACTGGCCCGTCGACGCAGCAGTGGCTCGGACGGCGACGGGCGACCAAACGGCTGAGATCTTCAGCCGTGACGGGTGGGAGTCGTTCCTGTTGTGCCGCGGCGGCGCTGACGACATGACCGAAGCGGGTAGTTCGTCGACCCTCTGGGTCTGGAGGTTCGCCGACGACACGGCGGCGATTGAAGCGGAGTCGACGTCGCGACCGTCGAGAGAAGAGGCGAACATCCTCGTCCTCCCGGCTGTGGGGTGCGGGGATACAGGCACGAGGTCCGCGTGACGCGAGATCCAGAACTCGTTGTGCTCGACGACGCGGTCTCCGTCTACGTCGGTGACGCCAGGGCGGCACTCCGTGCCATGCCCGCTGCATCGGTCGACGTGTGTGTCACCTCGCCGCCCTACTACTCGCTGCGCGACTACCACGTCGCCCCCTCGATCTGGGGTGGCGATTCCGATTGCGAACACCGCTGGGGCCTGCCCGAGCGGGGGAGGCGCAAGGACCTGCTCCCGGCGGAGGAGACGACGGCGGGACGGGTTGGCACGTCCTCGGCTCAGGGCACCGCGGCCACCAGCGGCGGGCGCTACTGCGTCGACTGCCGCGCCTGGCTTGGCTGCCTGGGCCTCGAGCCCACTCCCGACCAGTACGTACGGAACCTGACCTCCGTGCTGCGTGAGCTGAAGAGGGTGCTCAAGCCACAGGCCACGCTCTGGCTGAACCTCGGCGACAGCCACTGGGGCGCGCGGTCCGACCTTGCGTACAAGCCCAAGGACCTCGTCGGCATCCCGTGGATGGTTGCCCTGGCGCTCCGTGCCGACTGCTGGTACCTGCGCTCGGACGTCATCTGGGCCAAACCCAACTGTCAGCCCGAGAGCGTCCGCGACCGACCCACCCGCGCTCACGAGTACCTCTTCCTGCTGTCGCTGCAGGAGCGCTACTTCTACGACTGGTGGGCGGTGCGCGAGCCGTGCATCAGCGGACCCTCCGATGTCCGCAAGATGCGGGAGCGCCGCGAGCGGCTGGGAGGACTGCGAGCGGGGCTTCGTGATCCTTTCGTCAGTGCGTCCGCTGCAACTCCGCTGGGAAGGAAGAGAGCGGTCGGCAGCCCAGAGGGCCGAAACCTGCGCTCGGTGTGGTCCATCGCCACCTCGCCTTACCCGGCAGCCCACTTCGCGACCTTCCCCGAGCGCCTGGCCGAGACCCCGATCCTCGCCGGCAGCAGCGCGCGTGGGTGCTGTCCCACCTGTGGTGCTCCATGGGAGCGGGCGCTGGAGACCAGGCGACGCGCCGGCCACGCGCCGCGGCTCGACGAGCGGTACTTCAAGTGCGGCGGGTCCGGGCGGCAGCCGACGTCGCTCCGTGTCGAAACAGGATGGCGGCCGACCTGCGACCACGGAGAGGAGCCCGTGCCCGCGACCGTGCTCGACCCGTTCGCCGGTTCCGGGACGACGCTGGCCGTGGCAAGGCGTCTCGGACGGCGCGCCATCGGTGTCGAGCTGAGCCCGGAGTATGTGCCGCTCATCCGGGATCGCTGCGCTGTCACGAGTACTCGGCGCGAGGCAGCGTGAGGAACGAGCACCACTGAACCGCCCGCAATGGGCAGAGGCATCCCGGTCACCGTGGCAGGGGATATCGAGTCAGCTCACACACACAGGAGGGATGTGCATTTGTCGGACGAGAACAGCGCAGCGAGAGGGCCGCGTTTGCGCAGAGGACTAAGAGTCCGCGACCGCAAATGGGGCGGCATCTCCGTTGGGACGGTCACGTCGGTTCGCGGCGACAGTGTCTACGTCGCGTGGGCCGGGACGATCGTTGAGGACGAGCTGACCCCCGAGGACGTCGTGGTCATTTCCGAGGAGGAGTTCCGAGCAGCTGTGGGGTCGACCCATCCGCGGCCCGGAGAGACAAGCTGATGTACCTGCACAGCGCGGCTTTGGGCCAGGCCGCGAAGGAACTCGCCGCCGAGAAGCCACCCTTCGGCCCCGGCCTCAGCACCGAAGCGGCTCAGCAGGCCGCGCGCGTCGAAGTCTGGGCCACCGCATTCAGCGACAGCGGCGAGTACACCGAGTTCCGGGTGTGGGACGCCCACGAGCGCCAGATCGCGACGGTCAGGGTCAACGGCTACTGAACGGGAGGAGGGAGACGATGGGAGAGATCCGGGTGCCTGCCGACGTTCTCGAGGGCCTGGAGTTCGTGCGCGACTCCGGCGAGACCAACATGCTGGACCGCTCGGCGGTCGAGCAGATCGCGTTGCGCAACGGGTACTCGGCCGCGGCCGCATGGGTCCGCGCGAACGGCAGGCTCTACGCCGAGGGCGTGTTCCGCGGCTTCGAGGCCGAGGCGTGATGCGCCTGTACCGCCTCGTCGAAACCTGGAGCGATCAGCGGGTGCCCCCGGCGTCGATCGAGGACTTCGCTAACGCAGAAGATGCCCGGCAGTACATGCTCGGCCGCGCGAATCCGATGATCACGCCACAAGCCCGACGCATTGACGTTCGCTCCGACCACGTGAGCATCGAGTACGCCGATGGCGCGACGCTCCTCATCCAGATTGAGTCGTACGAGTACCCCGGCACCGATGGGCGCTAGGTGCAAGTCGTGCGGACAAGAGATGACGCGGGCCGCATCGTGCCTCGCGCCGGGCGTCCTCGAATTCGGCGAGGAGAAATTCAGCCCGGTCAGGTATGGCGAGGAGGATTCGGACTGGGGCGCGAGCAGAGGTGATCGCTGCCCTGACTGCGGAGTCCTTCCGGGCGGGTTCCATCATCCAGGCTGCGACGTCGAGCGGTGTCCGCGTTGCGGCGGTCAGGCTTTCGGTTGCCCCTGCTGGGCCCTCCTGCGCGGTCTCACCTGAGCAGCGACCGAGACGGGACTCAGATCCGAGACTCTGTAGCCACGCCGACCTAGCCATGCCGCCCGATCGGCGCCCAATCGGTCTGGGGCGGCCCCTGGCGCCTAGCAGCCAACCCGGCGGCTGTGGGGGCCGTATCGCCGCAGAAGCCGCCCCAGGCGCTCCCCAAGGCCCGCGACGCGGCGAGGCCGCGATCGGCGACTTGAGATCCGCGCCCCGCAGAGGTAGGGGTTCTCTCCCCAAATGAGACGAGGCGCCGGTCAAGGGGCGGCGCCAAAGGAGGAACTGACATGGTCGAGACCATCACGAGTCCGACGACCGAGGTCTGCCCGCAGTGCGGGTCGGAATTGGCGGTCGGCATTCTCGAGGCGTACGCCGCGCAGGAGCATCCGGCCGGGACAACCTGTCCTGAGTGCCCGCGCAACGGCGCGCGTAAGTCCGGCAACGCCCCGTCCAAGCCACCCACTGCGGCCCGGGATGCCGCAAAGGACAAGTCCGCGCGCCCGTCCCGCACTTTGGCGCGGGCAGCGTCCGTCAAGGGCGCTAGGCACACGCAGCGCGACGAGGCGCCCAAGTCGGCGGACCGCAAGAAGAAGTCCGCTGCTTCGCAAGCGGCGCCGGCTCCGAAGTCGCAAAACCTTCGCCCGGGCGAGTTGGAGAGGCTGGTCCTCGATTACGTCTCACGGCAGCCGGGCCCGTTCAGTCCGACTCAGCTGGCGAAGGCGCTGAACCGCTCCTCGGGCGCCGTTGCCAACGCCCTCGATAAGCACGCCAAGGTCGGCACCCAGGTGAGGGAGACGAGTCACAAGCCCAAGCGTTACGCCGCGGTCGCCGCCGCAGAGACGGCGGTCCAGAGCTGAGACACCCAGCAGCGGGTAGCGCGCGTCGCCGGTCACCCGGTGACGCGCGCCCCGCGTTCGGAGAGCGGAGGGCTGCCTTCGGCCAGGGTTCGGATCGACCGAGACTGACCGTACTCCGCCTAGAGGCATCCGACGTCGAGCAGGAGCAGCACGCCGAGCACGCACAACCGCGCTCGACACCGCTCACGCTCGTGGAGGTCAGGGTGATCGACCAGTCACCCGCCGAGCGCAGGCGTCGGGCGTCGCTGGCTGCGACCCTTCTGCTCGCTCTCACGCGCGCGGACCAGGCGCACGAGACCGACGATGTCGCGGCATAGCGCCAGCCCACCGGTCGCCCCGCCCTTCGACCTCCACATCCTGTGTCGCCTCTCGGTTGCAGAGAGCGAGGACGGTGAGAGTCTCGAGGCGCAGGTCGACCAGGCCAAACGGGACGCTGCGCAGGTGCTAGCGACCGACCTGGACCGGATCACCTTCGTCAGCGGGCCGAATACAGACCGGCCTCCCGGCCCTTCGGGGCCGGTCGTGAAGGTAAGCGCGTGCTACATCTCCGGTGGTTCTAGCTGGGACGAGCGGCGCGACCTCCAGGACGTCCTGGACGACGCGCGACAGGGGCGGTGTACCGCGGTTCTCACGCCGAATCTCGATCGCGTGGCGCGCAACGTCGAGGTTGCGGAGCGCTTCCGGCGCGAACTGCTCGCGGCTGGCGTTCGCACCATGTACGAAGGTCGCGCACCTCACGACCTGGCCGACGACAACCAGGTCTTCATGTACGGCATGCGGGCGCAGTTCAGCGCCTACGAGCGCGCGGTCATCACCCGCCGCAACTTCTCGGGGCACATCCGCGCCGCGCGCGAAGGCTTCTACGTGGGCGGCAACATCCCCTTCGGGACGACGCTCGAGGCGACTGGCCTTCGCTCCAAGAGCCGGCGCTACCGCATGTGCCTGGACTCTGAAGAGATGGATGTGGTGCGCGAGCTCTTCGCCAGGCGTGCTGCGGGGTGGTCGCTCGATGCACTCTGCGACTGGACGCGCGACATCGGAGTCATGCCCAACCCGCACCACTACCGCTCCTCCGGGCCGGGGCTCAGCCGCACGCACATCGAGTACATCCTCAAGAACGACTTCTACGTCAGCGGCGACTTCAGGTTCACTGTCACGGCGCCAAGGTGGGGACGCGAGGTGGTGGTCCAGCACTTCGAGATCCCCGATCCCGTGAGTCGGGACTTGTTCGACCAGCTCGCGGCGGCGCGTGCCCGCCGCACGGGCGACCGCCAAGATACCGGTGCGTACCTGCTCGCCGGACTGGTCGTCCACCGCGAGAGTGGCACCGCGTTCCGTTCGGCGACGACCAAGACCTCACGTCGCCGGCACTTCTACTACTACAACCCCGCCTGGGGAGCCGCCAGGCGCAGGCTGTACGTCCAGGGCAAGCTCGACGCCGCTGCGCTCACGCCTTCCGGCGCAAACCACCCCGTGTACTCGAGCATCAGCCGGGAGGCACTCCATCAGCTCGTGCTCGAGGAGCTGGCCAGGCTGGCCCAGAAGCCCGATCTGATCGCTGAACTCGTCGAGGCGGAGGACGCGCGGCGTGCCTCCGATTCGTCAGGCGAACGCAGCGCGCACCTGCGCAAGTTGGCCGACGTGGATGAGGCCCAGGCGGCAGTCGAGCGCTTCCTCGAGGCCTTTGCCACGGGCGTGCTGCCGATGACCCCTGAGACAACTCGGAAGCACAGGGATCTTCAAGCGCGGGTCCGGGCACTCGAAACCGAGGCCGCGCAGCTCCGGTCCGCCAAGCGCGCAAACCGAGATGTCCCTAACCGAGCGGAGGCGATCCGAGCTGCGCTTGCAGCATTTCCGGAGCGCCTCAGCGTCGCCCCCATGCGCCAGCGTCGCGCGCTGGTCCAGGCGCTCGTGTCCCGGGTCTGGGTTGACGACCTTGGTGGCGTGACGATCGACCTCGCACTCGGCTGATCATCCGTGGGCGCGTTCGGCTCGCCTCCTCACGTTGCCCAGCCGCGTGCCCTTGACTGCTCCGCAAAGCAGAGCTAGGGTCCCCCCCCGCTTTGCGCAACCGAAACGCTACGGACATGGGGCGATGACGGGGCCGCAGCCACTTGGCAGGCTGCTGCCCCTCGCCGAAATGTGCAACGTTGACGTGACCCTCGAGATGCTCGAAGTCGACGAGGAGCCTTCGAGCGGTCCGACGTCGAGTACCGCTCTCCGCGACTACGCGACCGCCCTCGCCACCCGAGTGAATCGGACGATCGTGCAGGTCGCCGCCCTCGAGCGACGCGGCTGGAAGGCGACATACATGGAGGAGCGTGGGTTGTTGGCCGTGAACGCTATCAAGACCGTGGCTCAGGTCGTGGCGGATCTCGCGGCGGCCGGCGTGGATGATGAGCATGACCTAGTCGTGTGGCATGAGGGTGAGGGGACACCCGCAACTCTGCACGAGGGCCGGATCTTAGTGGCGGCTCTTTAGCGGGGCTTCAGGTCTGCCCGGATCTACCAGCCGCGGCACGACTCACTTTGGAAGCGTCTGCATGGCAGTGGGGCCGGGGAGAGCTGACCTCGTCCTTCGAGTAGCACGGTTGACCCAGATCGATCAGGAGACCATGATCGGGGTCGTGGAGGACTTTGACATCATGTCCGCTGCGCAGGTCTGGGGAGTCGCGCGTGAACTTCTCGGGCAGGGGTACTCGGCGGACGAGCTACAAGAGATTCGACAATTCACGTTGGATGTTCTCCGGCAAGCTGGGAGAGCAGTCGGCAGTGCCCACCCACTTCGCGAACCAGACGGCACGCCGATTATGGCCAAGGCGTATGTCGGCAGCGGCAGGTTCTTCAACGTCGGAGCCTCAGCCAAAACACTGGTTGGATTCGCTATTGCCATGTTTCTCGGGCATCCGAAGCAGGCAGTAGTCGGCCTCAAGAGCCTCGTCAAGTTCGACGGCAGGTTGCGGCCCCACCTCATCACGATCTTCGCGGAACTCGAAGGCCTTCAACGCGATGTATTCGACGCGCTGCATCGTGGGTGGAAGGAGTGGGTAGTGGTCAACTACGATTTCCAGAACGATCCTGACAAGCAGGACCATGCATACGGGCACGTTTGGCCGACGACGGCGGAGATAACTGCAATGGTCGGCAAGGATCCGGCCGAGATTGCGACAGCATTGGCGCAACTGCTGGAGGAAGGGATCGTGAAGGTTGAAGACGGCCGCTGGGCAATCGTGTTCTGACGAAGGCGAGTTGCTCCCCGTCGTGGGACACCCGATGAAGGATTCGTTCGTGGAACTTATCCTGGATACGGGCGACTACATGTGCCAATGGGAGTTTCCCAGTTCCCCTTCTGATCCCACGGTCCGCGAACCGTTCGGCAGCATCACCCTTGGCGCTCGCATTCTTCCTCTCGGCCACATCTACGGCGATGTCCCGCATCGCCGCATGGACGGTACCGTGAGCTTTCCGCAAACGGTCGAGTACCCCGTGGTATTCGGACGTCTTCAGAACAACATGGACATCGTTCTCGTCGACGCGATTGTGGAGCCATTCATGACCGACTCCGGTTTCCTGCGCGGCAGCCGAGCCATGGTCGGTCTCGGGATCAGAGAAGTGCCGGATCAGCTCTACTCCCGGTGCCGAGTGCAAGTCACTGGGTTGGACCCGTTCTTCGGCCAGCCCCCGTTGCGCGAGACCGTCACGCCCCGGAACTCACCCTTTATCGATGGTGCCTTCAGCGTTCGCGGTAATCCCGCATCCACTCATGTGTGGAATGACGACGGCATTGGGATTCGGTGCTCATACGACATGCAGGCAGATGGCCTGAACTTCTATCACCATGAACTCCGCTTCTTTCCGGTTGTGACGCTGAATTCCCCCGAGCCGCTTTCAGTCGATGGATGGCTCGACGAATGGGTGTCACCCCTTGTGTGGCTCACAACCTTGGCGACGGGACAGGTGCAGGAGGCCACTTACGTGGGGCTCAAATCGACCTCAGGAGTAACCTCCTCGCAGGGCGCGACCGAGGTCACAGCCCAAGTCTTCGGACCATGGATTTCCCAGGCACCGTATGCGTCGACCGGAAGGCGTGTCGACGAATTGGGGCGCCCACTCGAGTCTGTAATCAGCCTCGCCGAGTCGAGTCTGTCGCTGCCATCTCTGATTCGGCAGTCAAAGGCGATCGAAGCGACATCCAATCCGTTCCCTGAGCTCTACCGGCTCGCATTGATACCGGATTTGCCAGAGCGCGCGCGTTTCCTTTATCTGCTGCAGGCGTTTGAGGGACTACACGGGTTCGAGAACGATGCGCAAGACGAGGCCGATGCGGAAACGCATCGTGCTAGACGCAGCGCGATCCTGAACGGATTGGCCGGCGCGCTGGAACGCGAGGACATCCAGTATGTCCGAGAAACATGGCCAAGCCGACCTCCGAGCAACCTCGCTCGTGTCCTCGCCAAACTCAACGTCGCATTGCCCGCCGCAGCCGCATCCGCCGTGGAGTCCTTGCGAACGACCGAACTCGCGCGTGCCTACCCCTCGGAGACAAGTGTCTATGAGATGCTCCGCCTTATTCGGAACGACCTTGCGCACGGTCGCCGCAGTTATTCTGACTCCGTCCTAGTGCCGTGGAACCGCCTCTTAGATCGACTTGCACGCGCCCATATGCTCAGGCTTCTCCGTTGCCCGCAATCCATGGTGGAAGATGCGCTCGTCGCGACGGATTGAGTTTCGCGTAGTGCCCAGCCCATCTAGGACGGCGACGGTTGCATCAGGCGTGGTTTTGTTCCAAGACCGAGCCTCGCAGACTTGCTTGGACCTGCTGTTCACGGGTCACGGCTCGCGGGTGTCCCGCAATCGTGAAGCGGCCGGGTAATCGCCGAGTGAGGCGCACGGTCTCGTTTGCCAGCAGCAACCTCGTCGGTAGGTGCCGGGGGACAGGCTGGAGATGAGGGCGCGAGTCTTTCTGTTCGATGGGGAGTCCGGACATCATCGTTTCGCGGGCGAGGTTGATGCCCATACTCCGGACGATGTGTGGTATCTCGCAGAGGCTGAACCGCAGCTTCTCGGGCGGAGGCTTCAGGGCGGCGATGTGGTCTATGTCTCCGATGTGTACGCCCAGCTCGACGGAGACGGAGGATGGCACCAGATAGCTCCGGGCGAGCTGACGAAGCGGCTCTACGGTCTGCTCCGCCGATGAACGACGATTCGGAGGGTGTCCGCGCGAAGGCGCGGCGCGACAGGGACGCCGCCAATGAGCGCCGCCGATGGATAATCGACCTTCCATCGGGGCGACAGCGCATCCTGACGTGGTCCGAAATACCGACCGAGCGGCGCAGTGCCCCATTTGTGTATGTGTGGGAGCTTGCCAGATCGCTGGGCAGTGAGAGTGCGTACGAACTGTCCCTCTGACGTGTTTCCGCCGCCCATGCGAGCCCGCTTGCGATCCGGGCATCCTTCTGTAACAGATATTTGAGTACACGTCGGACTGGGCGGATGAAGGCGTGCGAGCGGAACCTCAGGGCCTGACCCATTGGTCAGGGCTGGTCGCCACCCTCCACCTGTCGCAGGCTGCCATCGCCAGCACGTAGCTGACATCCGTCACACCGGGCGGGATGTCACCGGCGAAGCTCTCCTCGGTGAGACGGGGGAAATCGTCCGCGACACGATACATGCGCTCCTCCGCGATTCGATAGCGAGTGCTGTGGCGTTCGCGGTGGGCAGGACTGTACCCGCGCCTGCTCAGCTTCTGGTCGAGCTCGCGGAGCGCCATCGGATGTGACTCGAGAGCTGTTCGCGCCTGGTCGACAAGCGAAGGCAGGGTGTTGGCGGCCAGCAGGTCTCGCGACAGCCTGAGGCTGAAGAGGAAGAGCTGCCCCGACTCTGGCGCGCTCAGCTGGTCCAACGCAGTGATGCGGTGGGTGGCGCCCCCCGGCGCGCGAGATGCCGTCGTCTTCACCTCGACAGAGAACGAGGGCCACTGAAAGTCGTGTCTTGCCATGTCGGACCCACTCCACGCCGACACGGACTCATCGCTGACTCCAATCCAACGAAGTAGGAACCACAGCTCGCCAAAGAGCCCGAGCGCGTCCAGCTCGCCAAGGCGATCAGGGTCAACATCCCAGAACCACCGCCACTTCGCGAGCAGCTCGGTCACCATCCGGGGCCGGGCGTCATACGGAGTCGTCTCCGCAACCGTGGCAATGTCAGCAGCGACGGCGGCGAAGGTCGATGTGATCTCCCTCTCCAAGCACACTATGTCGACATAGCTCGCCGCCTTCTCGCCGGCCACCCGAAGCGAGCCGATCGTTGTGCTCAGGCCATGGGTGTCAACCGCGGTCAGCTCCGCAGCCTCCGGAGCCAGAAGGAGAAGGTGGGGGCGCTCATGGACGTCAAGGGCGGCCCAGATGTCACCTGACGCGGCGATGCGCCTGCCCTCCAGCTCGCCCTCCACGACCGGAGGCCCAATCGTCCGCCAGATTGCCTCGAGTTCGTCGGCGGTCATCGTCTCCTGCTCGCGGGGCCCGTGACGTACTCCACGGTGGCGGCGCTCTCTGAGGCCGGAAACGAGATCGCAACGCCGATCACCGTTCGCCCGCGATCCGGATCATCGAACAGACGAATTCTGTTCTTTGCATTGGCTC
>Ga0070717_10001761_pt1 | contig 15078 bp, 19 predicted proteins | sample LARL113metaG_FD_71366 | JGI IMG/M metagenome (GOLD analysis project Ga0070717, IMG submission 71366) | Corn, switchgrass and miscanthus rhizosphere microbial communities from Kellogg Biological Station, Michigan, USA - LAR L11-3 metaG | ecosystem: Host-associated > Plants > Roots > Rhizosphere ... | reverse complement strand
GAGGTATGCGCGTGCATGCTCATTGAGCAGAAGCTTGCCTGTTCTCAAATTTCTTGGCCGGTGTAACTCTTTGTAAAGGTGATGTAAGTGAACAGATGTCCCAAGTAGCCAGCACAGGGGGTGGGTGGAGACCACGATGTGTCGTATGCCTTTGCTCTCCCATGGTCTCTTCCACACGTGCTCGCCTGGGCACGGCTGCTTGCCCGCGTCCAACGCGGGGAACTACAGCCATAAGCTGCACGTCAGCAATGAGCCATGTCGAGAGGAAAGAAGCAGACGCTATGACGGAAACGATGAAGCACGCCGGCGCTGAGATGAGCCGTCTCGCTTCGAGAGATCGACTGACGGTGGCTACCACCATGCGAGGACTCTTCCGCGTCGAGGTGCATCCCTGCCGGAGATGGAAGTGGTGGTGGAACGCTGCTTCGCCTGGTTGATTCGGAACCGCCGACTGGCCAAGGACTATGAGCGCAAGGTTCAGACGAGCGAGACACTCATCCAGCTCGCGGCCATCCGCCTGCTGCTCCGCCGGCTAGCTGGCCATATTCCATCGGGGGCCGGAGGCCAGCTCTGACTTCACCCATCAGTGTCAGGTCTCAGCACCGCTGGCTGCATCGAGGCCCTCCTCCTCACGCACTGAGCACGAAGGGAGCGCCGAACGCACCCAACCCCAGCGCATCTAATAGTGGCTAGACCAGCTTACATGACGGGCAACGTTTTGGGAAAGCCGATATCCTGTGCCTTCAGTACCGTCAGCGAGACGCGCTGTAGCGTCAGACAATATTGAGAGTTCGCCGTTGCCCGGCGATCGGGACTGCGGCTCAGCGTCCGTAGACGGACACGTGCGTGCTGCTGGCGGATGTGAAGGGTTCTCGGTTCCAGCCGGCCCAGCGGTCCTTCAGGCGCAACCCGGCGATCCGTGCCATCAGATCGAGTTCGCACGGCCATGCGTACCGCGTAACGATCGGGTACACGCGCACGCCCTCGCGAGAGAGGACCACGTGACTTTCCTCGAGCCGTTGCGTCACGGGGTCGTGGCAACCCACATCGAGCCAGACCTCGTTGACTGCGATGGCTTCGGTATTCACGTATTGCTCGTTGCGCAAGCGGGTGAGAAAGGTCGGCACAAAGGCCTCCACCACAAACGAACCGTCATCAGTGAGATGGGCGGCGACGTTCTCGAAACAGCGCACCTGGTCGTCTTGGGTCAGCAGGTTGAACAACGTGTTGAACACCACGAAGATCAAGCGGTAGGTACCCTGGACCGGGACATCAGCGAAGTTGCCAATCGTCACCGAAATCTGGTCGCCACCCGGCTTGGCGCGCAACTTGGCGACCATTGGGGGTGAGAAGTCGATGCCGTCGACGCGAACGCCCCGAGCGGCGAGGGGCAGCGCGACTCGACCGGTGCCGATCGCAAGCTCCAGCGCGGGACCACCACCCGCCAGTTGCTCCAGGAACGAGACCGTCGCCAACGTATCCCCGCGTTGGCTGACATCAGGCTCAGCATCGTAGATCTCAGCGTCGTCCTCACCAAAACTCATAATTGGCTCATAATTCTCCATCATCTGCTCGCAGTCCCCTATGTCGCCTGACGCAATCGAGTGACTTGGAGGGCAGTCGGAATCTCTCAATCCTCGCCGAGACTGTCCCCGCTGTCGGTTGACCAGCTTCGGTGCCGCTGCGACTATTATACCACCTCCTCTTCACCGGCCGACCCGGTCTCGACGTCAAGGGTCGGAGGGAGCCCTCCGAGCAGATATTGTATGAAGTATACAATGCCATTAGGACAGAATGAGACCTATTCAGGGTCAGCTCACGAAACGATATCTGGCGGGATCGCCTTTCGATTCCAAAACATGCTCTCAACCTCCACCCGACCATCAAGCCCATGCTCATCTTCAGTGCTGATCCATATTTTCTCTGGAACCGCCTTATAGACCCCGCGCAGGGTTGCCCCAACCACCATGTCTACAGAAGGGGGATGTTCCCATCCCCGGCTTTGCAAACAGGCTAAGGCGTGACTGCATTCTTGCTCATCGGTCAACTCATATGCCCTGGCCTCAATATAGACCCCTTTTCCGGTTCCTGGGGGAACAGTCGAGTCATACACCACAATGGCAATGCGAGGGTTCGCTCTGATGTTTTGGGAATGACGAGCGTATTTTGCCGAGACCCATAAGAAGTTGTAGGTTTCATCAAATGCTGCATACACGGGCGCATTCCAGGGCACCCCATCTGTTGTGGCGGTGGAGAGCGTGATATAGGCCAGTTGAGAGAGGATCGCTTGCGCGAGCCTGCTGTTTTCGCTCATGGTGTTCCCTCCTGCCTTGTCATGATTGATTCCTCCTTCTGGAAGACGGAGTGAGCAGGCACCTTTTATGGCTTTCTCGTGTACGTCACATCCAGGTCCTGTTCCCAATGTGAACCGTCCCACGACAACTCTCCATGACAGGTAATGGTGTTTCCATCCGAGCTTACCGTGCCAGTCACGCGTTGTGAGAAGTCCGGCGAATCTCTCCACATCTTCCACACGCCGCCTTCTAAGCTCATCTGATAGATCCTTGCAACCCCTCGCTCATCGGAATAGAGCATGGAACATGTTTCAACCTGCTCATCATGGCCTATGACACTGAGAGCGCTCGGAGGGCCTCCGCGTTCCCAATTAAAATGCCATACCAGCAGACCGCCCTGCATCAGCCACTCGAAAGAAGAGTGCCCATGCGCTGCGGATGGGAATTCAGGATGGGTTCCCACCATGGTCCATTCACCAACCAGGATCTCAAACGGTTTCATTGAACTGGTCGGTTGCGGTGGGAGTTTCGCATGCTCATTCATGTTCATCACCCTCATGTATTCTAGAGTGCTCAATATTGCAAAACACGCTCTAAGACCTCATCTCCTGCAGGAGGGTCCTGCCATCCCCGCGTACGCGCGTTGAGCCAAGGCATGAACCGCATCCTGCTCATTGGTCAACTCCGAGGCAACGGCCTGGATAGAGACCGCTTTCCCCGTTCTGGGAGCAGCGGTCGAGTCATACAGAGCCATCTCCTGACATCGACATACATAGGTGAACGCGGCTTATGAGGTCTTCACCACCTCATAATGCATCATCGTAGCGCCAGAATCATAGGTGACGGTTTCACGAAGCCGAAGGTTTGTGCGATGCATAAGATCAGTAAAGAGCGGCTGACCCACGCCAAGGATAACTGGACAAACGTCTAAGTGAATTTCATCAAGGAGATCCTGCTGCACCAATGTTCGGGCAAAACGTACGCCGCCATAGCATAGAATAGTACCCTCAGTTTCCCGCTTCAAACGCTCTACGTCCTCCACGAGCGCCTTGTCATCTTTCACTACGTGTACTGTGGTGTTGCGCCAGTCAACTGGCATGTCTTTGTGACTGTACACGATTTTGGGTATCTTATTTATGGCACGGCCAAGGTCTCTCATAATCGCTTCAGCCTTTTCGTCATGTTCGGCGGCCGTCCAAAAGCTAGACATAGAATACCCGCCTGCGCCCAATATAACGGCATCGGCTTGCTCTAGTCTTGCTAAGTGGTCTTGATTGAGTGGCTCATCATTGGCGATCCAGTCTAGCTCGCCTTGAGGTCCACTAACCATACCATCGACTGAAATCATCATGTGTAAAATAATACGTCCCATGGATTGTCTCCTTCTCTTTCCCGGGGGGTCTTGTACTTCAGGTGCCGGACACCGATTGGCGCGTTCCAGACGAGACTCGTCAGCAAAAGCGACGGTCATCTTTGGCCTACCTCGTCTGCGATGCTTGAGCCTTCTCCTCACGCAGCTCGAAGCGTCCAGTTCTCGTCTCTTGGAACTCGCCCCGCGTGCTTGCTTTCGCCCACCCCATCGGCAGACTGCTTTCCCCTGTTCATCTGACTGATATTCCTCTCTCAGCATCAAGGATGTGGCTCTGCTCATCTAATCCAAGAGTGCGTCGAGCTGCACCTCTTGAGAGAGCATATCATACGAATCCGAAAAAACTTCTTCTATCTTGCTCATCTTGCCACCCAGGGCTCCGCAACGCATTACAAAACACGCTCTTAGAGCCGAAAGCAAGAGCAGCGCTCCTGCGTCCTTGACTTTCATGATCTTTGCTCCTTCCTGTGCGGGCATCAACCAACCTGGTTCCTCTGTGTTTTCTTCGCTCGCCCGTTGCGTGGTCACACGCCCCCGTTGCGCGGGCCAGGGTGCATCACGGTCGATCGTTTGCGTCTTGCGTCTTTTCCTCTCCTGCACGTTCCGTACATCTGAGCCAGGAAGACGCCCACTCTGGCACGCTTCTCCTCCACCAATCCAGCAAGCCCGGCCTTGCACTTTTCATGACATGAGAGGAACGCCGCCTGCCGCATGGGACAAAGCCAGAGCGGGTGAACCAGGCATAACGCTGCGTCTGCCTGATTCTGCCAGCCGTTTTACGCGCTGGAGAGGGCAGCGTAGATCTGGTTGGCGGATGGATGGGCATTATCTGCCATCATCTCAAGGACGATGGTTCTTGCGTTCACCAGGACGACCCCTGCCTGAGCCAGACGGGTAATGGCCGCTACGGGCAACGGTTCAAAGCGGCCACAGGCATCGTAAACGACATAGGTATCATAGCCTTCAGCCACGCTGGCAAGAGCGGGCAAGGCTGCGCAGATGTCAAAGCCAGTGCCTGCGATGAGTAGTTTCTTGCGCCTGGTTGCTGTGATAGCCTCGTGGACTCGCTGGTCTTGCCAGGCGTTAATGATCGTGCGCTCGATGACTGGCTCTGCTGCATACAGCTTCGTCAGAGCGTCCAATTGGGGTCCGGCAACCGGGTTGGTCGTCATAACCGTTGGCACTCCCAACACTTTGGTTCCACGGGCAAGGCTGAACAGATTGTTGCGTGTTTGCTCTGGCTCCAGGATTCTGCTAAACAACCCCTCTTGCTGATCGACAAGCAACAGTACGGCATTGTCCGGCGTGATGGGATCAAACAAGGGGTGCTGGGTTTGGGGAGACATAGCTCTCTTCCTTTCTGATCACAAAGCCTTTTGTAGGCCTCTATTCCTTTACCGGCTGGTAGGTGAGGATCACAGTGCCCGTCCTGGTCGCTTTTGTGGAGACGAGTTTCATTCTTTTGAGAGCATCCCCATCTTGGAAAAGTCGTTTCCCACTGCCTGCCACCACCGGGTGGACCAGGAGGATCAGCTCATCGAGCAAATCCTGTTGGAGGAGAGAGTGTACCAGGCCAGGACTCCCGGCTACGCCAATGTCCTTGCCTGGCTGCTGCTTGAGCTGAGCAAGTTCCTCAGCGAGATTTCCCTTGAGGAGGGTCGAGTTGCTCCACTCGACGCTTTTCAGGGTGGTTGAGACGACATATTTGGGGGTGGTGTTAATATAGCTGGCGAAGGGCTCATCAGGAGCGGTAGGCCAGTAGGAAGCCCATTCTTCATAGGTCACTCTTCCCAGCAGCACCGCGTCCTGAGAATTGAGCTGTGCCATCATCGCTTCCCCCATGTCCTCATCGAAGTGTTCTTGCCATGTATTAGGAGCTTCGACTACGCCATCAAGGGCCATAAACAAACCTGACACGATTTTTCTCATCGGTTCTCCCATCTGTCTAAATAAACCGGCGAAATGCTTGCGGGAAACTCTCAGGGCAACATCACTGCTGTGAGCAGGAATTCTTCACAGGATTTTCGCCGCTTTCTTGAGTGTTCTCTTGACCCCGCGGGGCGACAGGCACAAGGCCATGTCGCTTCGCGGGGGAGGGCAGAGCCCTCTTTTCATCCATGACTGAGTGCTAGGCTCGCTGATAGTGCAGGACCACGACCCCTTGGGAGAGGGGCGTCGCTTCGAGCAGGTTCAGCTTCACCGGCTCCTTGAGGTCCTTGAAAAGCGGTTTGCCGCTGCCGAGGATCACCGGATGCACTCGCAACTGATATTCATCAACCAAGCCAGCCTGCGCAAGCTGCGAGACCAGTCTGCCACTGCCGAAGATCACTATGTCCTTGCCTGGCTGCTGTTTCAGGTTCGCGATGGCTCCTACCGGATCGTCTTTCACCAGCCTGGTATTGCCCCATTTTCCCCATTCCACCTGCTCCAGCGTGCGTGAAAAGATGATTTTGGGGACGGTATTCACCAGTTCAGCATTGATGTCATCCTCCGTCGAAGCAAAGGGCCAGTACGCAGCAAGCTCTTGATAGGTCACGCGCCCTAAGACAATGGCATCCACCCTCTTCAGGAGAAGAGGGAGCATCTCACGGTCAAATTCTTCACCCCCGACGGCCCAATCCAATTCTCCCTGTGGCCCCGCTATGAAGCCATCAAGAGTGATAAACGGGGATGCAATAACTTTTCTCATCGTGTCCTCCCTAGGAGAAACCTCCTCATAAACCAGTGAAACTTACGCGGCTCATCCAGCCGACTTCCCGAACCATGTCAGGGCGAGTCGCCAGATCCTGGAAGAACCCAGTGACCGCCTCAAGCAACCGAGTTGGCCAAGCCGTTCGGCCAGGTGTGCCAGAGTGGGGTCAAGGGCACGATACGCGATGGCACCGTTGACCGGGATGACGGCTGGGCCAGACCCCACCTTGTCGAAAGCAATTTTCGTGCCGTCTTGAGACGTGACTGTTGGCATGTGATTTTCCTCTTCTTTACATGAGTTATGAAGCGCTCGTCATGCGTATGGCTGTTCCTCCATCTGACCAATCGGTGGAAGATGCCGCAGCATCGTGGCGACCAGCACAGCCACTCCCACGAGCGTGGCCGCGACTCCTACCAGCGATGATCAGCGTCTGGAGAAAGCGCTCCCCATTTGTTTTCTCGCCAGAAGCCCACTTGGAAATGGACATCCGCTTCCGAAGTCTACCAGAAGGATGGACATGCTCAAAGAGCAAATTTTTGCTCCATTGCCCATACCATTCTCCGCTTCTTTTGTCACTCACGGCATAAAATGGCCGCGACGGCCAAGATATGCCGTTTTTGGAAAATTCCGCAACGAGTTTGAGGGCCAACTACGGTGTTCCTTTGGCTTCCGAAGGTATGATCAGCTTCGCGCCAAGTTGCAGGACGAACTCATGCATCTGCTGGCAATTCCAGAGTTCGACCAGCTTGCCATCGGCGATACGAATGCGCATCCGTTCCCCGGAGGCTGAACACGTGCGTCAGACGATGCTAGAATGAAAGAGGGAGTCGGTCTAAATGGGCCCACCGCCTGGCAAGATTCCCTACTTGATGACGCGAAATCTCAGATGGGTAACGCTCTCGGATTCGATCACTCCCATTCTTTCCAGTTCAATCTGCTTGGTGCCGAGCTGATCGAACAAGCGGGTCCCTTGACCAAGCAGGATGGGTACTAGATGAAGGTGGATTTCATCAAGCAGTCCGGCTTGGAGGCACTGCTGAGCAATACTCGCGCCGTGCAAGCAGACATCTTTGTCCCCTGCGGCGGCTTTGGCTTGTGCAAGGAGGTTTTCGATTCCGTCAGTCACAAAGGTGTATGTCATTCCCCCTTGCTTGATGATTTTTTCCCTGGCTTCATGGCTCAGAACAAAGACAGGCACATGAAAGGGAGGATTCTCCCCCCACGGCTCCTCTCCAACGGTAAACGACCGTGTGCCCATCACCACTGCTCCGAGCTTTTTGAACCATTCTTCTATCAATTCACGGTCCTTCTCGGTCGGGCTACCCGAGGGAGGAAACATCCAGTCATGGAGTCGTTGACCTCCCTCGCCCAAGCCGAGTCCAGGGCGAGGGTTCGGTCCCGTGATAAATCCATCTAGTGATATGCTCAGATCAACAAAAACTTTTCCCATAACTTCTCCTTCATAGAATTTGTTGAGTTACCTCATGACACACCTCTCGCAGAAGCTTGCGGACTTGTGGGTCACGCAACATGGCAGGCTGCGCAAGATACCGAGCGATATGTCTCTGTGTAAGCGTCACTTTCTCTGCCTGAAGGTACAACGCAACCCGTCGGATCTCTTCGCGATAGCCCTGCAACCGTTTTTCTCGTAGTTCTCGGCGATATGCCGTGAAACGCTCAGCAATCGCATGGCAGGCTACTCGATTGATCTTGTACAAGGTCGTTGGCTGAGAGCCGAGTTCACCTCTCAATCATATCATTCAAAAAGCACTTCCGGCCAAGTTATGCCTGATTTTTGCACTTTCGGCCATTTAATGTCATGTTAGCACAACCGTTAATGAGCTTGAATACTCCTGTTTACCGGCCAGATTATGCCATTTTTGATGGCCAATTTATGCCGTGAGTCACATCTTTCCTCCTCTTTTGTGTTCCCAGACGGTACATGTTGAGAATCGGTGGGCGACATACTGACAAGTAATAGGATCAGATGTACACCTTGAGAGTGTACTCTTTGGAGAAGGAGAACACATCGGCAAAGCAACGTATTGGGATTGCCTATCTCGACATGTGATATGGAACGCCTGCGAGTGAAGCATTACCTAGGCAGAGACATCTTCATAACCGGCAAACGCGACAGCAGTGCAGCAGTGGGTCACACGTGACCATTCGTAGGTCTATTCGGGCAAGAGTTGGGGATTCCAGGCAACTTCCCACAGATGCTCGTCGGGGTCTTTAAAGTAGCCAGCATAGCCACCCCAGAAGGTCTCTCTTGCAGGTGTAATGATCTGCGCGCCCGCACTGCGAGCCTGCTGCATGACCGCATCCACCTCTTCTCTGCTGCTGACATTATGTCCAAGGGTGAGTTCAGTCGGGCTGTGGTCAGTTTGGGCCAGGTTGGTGTCGTGAGCGATGGAGGCTCGGGGCCAGAGAGCGAGCTTCAAACCAGGCTGGAGATCAAAGAAGGCACCTGCTCCATATTCAAACTCCTGGCCAATGATTCCCGGCGTGGGAAGGCCAAGGCCATCTCGATAGAAGGCCAACGACTGCTCCAGATCATCGACACCGAGAGTAATGATGGTAATGCGTGGTTTCATAGAGGGTTTCCTTTCTTGTGCTTCAGCGATCCGGTGTCTTCCTCTCCAGGAAGTCTATCTCAGTGGAGTGACAGCCCTCTGTCAGTAGTGGGCATGGCTTTGGAGAAGTCGCGCGACCGCTTTCTCACCATCTGTCTGTCACCTGCATGGTCGTAGGAGATCTGCAAGAAGAGTATACCAGCTCGGCTCATTTACCAACTGGCTGAGCCAGCTCTGTGTTTTTGAGCATAGCGAAGGCGGCGGGAATGGTGCTGCTGATCCAGAGCGCGCAGATCAGATAGATGAGCACCTCCTGGAAGACGAGATTATGTACGGGAAAGAGGAGCATGGTGAGCGGACTGGTCAGGGCAAAAGCCCAGGCAGCCCAGGCGGGGATGAGGCCTAGCCGACCCAGCATAAAGCCGATCAGCACAGCGCTGAGCAGGTGGCCGGTGATGTAGATGAGCAGAAAGGTCGTCATGACGGCGTCGCCGTTGAAGTGCTTCCAGAGCGCGACAAACTGCGCGGTGCTGCCGCCACTATCGATAGTGTAGGCCAGGTCGTCGAGGCTGATGAGCGCGGCCCAGGGAATCCATCCGACCAGGGAGAGTGTCGCCGAGATGGTAGCAAGCCAGGGTGCGCGTCGCATGCCTAGCAGCGACATGCCCAGGTAACCCAGGGGCAAGAAGAAGGAGGCCGCGACGGCGCCGATAAGGTGCAGAATGTTGCCGGTCGGACCAGCCATCGCGCTGGCGATGAGAGGCTCGCGGCCATTTCCCGCCCAAGCGAGGAGGTAGAGCGTGATCGAGAGCGGCGCGAGGAGGATGCAGGCCGCCAGGCTCAGACGCTGGAATGTGAATGCGGTGGACACCGGTGTCTGCTCGCTCTGAGATGCAGGTGGTTCTATATGAGATGTACGTAGATTCATGGTGTTGTTCCTTTTTGTGTCAATGTTTGTCTGGTTTGAGGCGCGTGCTGCCTGAACATGGTGCAGATGCTCCTCAAGTCCCGAAGCTCTCATCGACTCCGGTGAGGCTTTCTCACTTGGTGAGTAGCATCCAGGCTTACTCCTTAAGAGTCTAGGGCAAGAGGGGCGGCTTCCGCATCGGCAAAGCAACGTATTCGTGTTGCCTATCTCAAAGTGATGGGAATGACGTGTCAACGTCTCACGTGGAGGGTTTACCTAGGCGGGGACATCTTGACTACAGGTGAGATGAAGCGCATGGGCATAGGTGAGGCGTGGGCGGAGCAGCATGCACCTAGAGGAGATGGTGTTCGAGGGCAAAGAGGGTGGCAGCATGGCGCGAGGTAATACCCAGTTTGCTATAGATGGAGCGCAGATGCGCATTGACGGTGCGTGGGCTGATGACCAGGGCATCAGCCACCTGCGCATCGGTCAACCCTTGTGCGACCAGGCGCAGCACCTCCTGCTCCCGCTCGGTCAGGTCAAGCGTCTCGGATGGGGAAGGCAGTAGTTGACGTGCTGCTCTGGCACTCCTCGTGGTCTGCGCAGGAGAGCGACCGGTGAATGCGGTGCGTGAAAGTCGCGCCACCGCTTGCTCCGGCGTCATCGTCCGCCCCTGGGCCCAGGCGAGCGTGAACGCCTCTTCCCCCAGCGTGGCACGCGCAGCCGCGACCGAGCGGGCCATTGGGGCACGTTCGGTCGGTGGGAGAGATGCTCGAAGCTGAGCACACAAGCCTTCCGCGGCACCCCAGAGCCATGCAGCCTCCGCCATCCTCCCCTGTGCTGCGACGACCACGCCGATCTCCTGCAGACAGATGGCGATGAACCAGCTATCGTTGACTTCGCGCAGGAGCGCCAGGCCCTCCTCGAACAGCTTCCCTGCCATCTCTCCCTTGCCTTCCTCAAGCGCGAAGCACCCCTGAAAGCTGAGAGCATCGGCCATGGCAGGCCGGAGGCCCATCGCTCTGGAGAGCGCCAGGTACTCCTCGTTGAGGGCGCGTGCCCTGGCTACCTCGCCCTGGGCAAAGTGCATCCGCTTGAGGGAGAAGAGAGCGTACAGGATGCCGTAGGTGTTCCCTGCTCCCCGGTGGAGCGTGAGCCCTTCTTCCAGCAGCGTCCACGCCCGGCTGTCCTCGCCCTGATCGAACGCGACCTGTCCCAGCAGGACCAACAGAGAGGCGAGGATGGTCTGGTCGTCTCCAGCTCTGGCCACGGCCAGCCCCTCCTCGGCGTGCGAACGTGCCGCCTTGAAGTCACCGACCACCCACGCGCTCCGTCCCAGGAGAAAGAGCGCGAAGGCGAGGCTGCGGCTGGCTCCCCGCTTGCGCTGCAACGCGACCACCTCCCGGCCCAGCATCACTCCCCGCTCATAGTCGCCCTGCTCGATCGCCAGGAGTCCGGTCGCCAGGAGCGCCTTGGCCCGCACCTCTTCGGCCACATCCTGGCTGCTCGCCAACGCACGCTCCAGGAAGGTTCTGCCTTCGCTCAGGTACCAGCGTGCCCGCCAGAAGTGAAACAGGGCAGCACTCAAGCGCAAAGCGATCTCGCTTTCGTGCTGCGAGAGCGACCAGTCCAGGGCAGCGCGCAGGTTGGCATGCTCGCGCTCCAGCCGCTCCAGCCACACTACCTGCTCTGCGCCTTCGAGGTAGACCTCGGCCTCTTCCGCCAGTCCCAGGTGGTACGCTGCATGGGCGGAGCGCGTAGCCTCCAGCTCCTGGTTGGCGACGAGCGCCTCTAGGCCGTACTCACGAATCGTCTCGTGCATCAGCAAACGTGGGGCATCGCTACCCTGCTCTGCCTTGCGGAGTAAGTGCTTGTCGAGCAGTGACGTCACCTCATCCAACACCAGTGCCCTTTTGCCGCCGAGCGCTCTGTCCATCTGCTCCACCGCCTCTAGCGTACAGCCTCCCACAAAGACCGAGACCAGGCGAAAGAGGCGCTGTTCCTCCTGTGAGAGCAAGTCGTAGCTCCATGCAATCGTATTGCGCATGGTCTGCTGGCGCTCAGGCAGATCGCGTGCTCCACCCGTTAAGACAGCCAGGCGGTGTTCCAGTCGCTCCAGCAGGGCTGGCAGGGACAGCAGCTTGAGACGGGCTGCGGCCAGTTCAATCGCCAGGGGCAAGCCATCGAGACGCCGACAGATCTCGACGACGAGCAGGGTATCCTCGAAACTCGGCTGAAACGTGGGCTGGATCTCCCGCGCTCGTTCAAAGAAGAGCGCCACCGCGCCATAACGTGTGAGCTGTTCGGGATCAGGCAGATGCTGTGGATCGGGCAAGGCCAATGGGAGGACAGCAAAGGCGTGTTCGCCGCGCACATGCAGGACCTCCCGACTGGTCACGAGCACTGTAAGCTGCGGGCAAGCAGCCAGCAGGTCCACGAGGTACGGTGCAGCTGCGACGACGTGCTCGAAGTTATCCAACACCAGCAGCACATGCTGCTCCCGCAGTGCCGCTTGCAGCAGGTCCAGTAGCGGTCGGGTGCTGCTGACTTGCAGACCGAGTGCCTGCGCGATGGTGGGCAGGACCAGATCGGCATCCTGAAGAGAGGCCAGCGAGATGAAGCAGACCCCATCGGAGTAGGTCCCCTGGACCTCGCTCGCAATGGCCAGCGCCAGGCGCGTCTTGCCCACACCGCCGGTGCCGGTCAGGGTGAGCAAACGAATCTCAGGGCGCGCGAGCAGGGTACAGGCGGCGGCGACCTCCCGCTCGCGCCCAAGGAGCGAGGTGAGTGGCACCGGGAGTGGTGAGAAAAGCCTGCTCTCCTGCTCGGTGTGTCGCGTGGGCATGGTGCGTTGATCAGAGGAAAGGAGCCTCTCTCGATGGCTGCGTGGAGCACGGCCATCCGAGCGTTCTGCTCTGGAACTCACCTCCTCCTCGTCTTGCCCGAACAGGTGTCTTGCCACGGCGTCCAGTCGCTCTAGAGTGACCTCCCCCGCCTTACCCACATAGACCCGGTGGAGCTTGCCGTCCCGTTTGCGGTAGGCACGCCAGTACCAGTCACCCCGCTGATTGCCGGCCTGCTCGCGACGCATCGTAAAGGTTCCGAACGGACTGCGCACACGGAAGATCGTGGCTATCTGTAGCCAGGCAAACCAGGCGGAGGTTCCCACACGCAGCTGATAGCGCTGGCCGTCTCGCTGGTAGATCAGGGTCTGACCTGCGACGATCGCAGGAGTCGGGTTCTTGCTGCTCATGCTCATCACCAAATGGTTTCCACGCACCGATTCCAGAACAGTATAGCATATGTTCGGAACCTTCCCAGTACAGTAGGATGCGGGCTAATTTTTTGCAGGGCGATCGCGCGAAGCAGGCGGGCGTCTGAGAAAAGCCTGTCGCCAGGAATAAGGTGCTGGCGGCTTGGAGGTGGCGGTGCGGCAGAGCGACGCCAGCATGTCAAGAGAATGAGCACCGCCCAACAGGCCAGCCGCCGATCGGTGCGCTGTGCTCGCCGGTACCTCCACACTGTCTGGCACTGGGTGACACAGGCCTGCCAGGTCTCCGGCCAGCGCTGGTTGCAGACGGCGTTGCGCAACACGAGCACAGGATTGACGTGCCCCCGTTGCCAATGCATGCCTGCCCCTTTGAGCTGCGCTTCCACCAGTTTGTTGACGCTCTCGACCATGCCGGACCCAAGCAGCAGGCTGGTATCCTGGGAGTGCGCGACCTGCTCGCTCCCCTCCATCGAAGGTGTCTCCGTACCCTTGCTCTGCTGATCCTCACCCTGCCATGAGAAAGATGTTCAGGACATTTCAGAGAGCATGAGAGAAGGCGGGTGCTGTGTTCCCGGGTGGTTGACCATCTGCCTCTCTTGCCTTTCGAGATGGTGGCGCGTATACTCTTTCCAGTGTATCTGATCCATGACCGTCTGCCTTAAAATGCAAGCGACCATCTGCCGCAGATGAGCGTGGATTATGATCGAAATGTATGAACGCTCTCCCAGAGCCATTTCATGGCAAGCGGTCGGCGATCTTGCGACCACCTGCCTTCCAAGCAGGCTGTCGCGGGTTCGAGTCCCGTCTCCCGCTCCACGCAAGAAACCGTCTCTCTGTAGGCCCTTTAGAAGCCGATTGGCGACAACCAAGCGGTGATAGGGAAAGCAAGGAGGCGGTTTTGTTGTTGATGAAAGAGTGTGCAATGAAAGCCTGCCTATCAGGTCTTGTGAAAGCCTGCCTCATCACGCACGCGAAAGCCTGCCTTCTGCTTTATCACCGCACGGTTGCCTCCCGATGCTAAGAAGGAGAAACGCAACCATGACATCGCAACGACCCGGCAAATCCTCACCACAGGTGACCGGTGCCCGCGCCGCCGCGCAGCGGGCCAAACTCGACGCTCAGGCAGAGGCCAGCAGGTCTGCCCAACAGGAGGCGGCTGTGCCACTGAAGGCGAAAGGGAAGAAAGAGCAAAAGCAGCTTCTCGCCAGGCGGCGCGCCAATACCACGCTTGAGCGCGCCATCGAAGATTACCTGGCGGATCAAGAGGGTGGCAACCACAGCCACAAGACGCTCGAATGGCACCGCACCGCTCTGGGTCTGCTCAAAAGCTTCTTGCGAGAGGAGCGCGCTCTCGCGCTGGTCGGGGAGATCGACGCTCCTGACATCAACGCCTGGTTTGTCCACCTGCGCAAGACTCCAGGCGGTCACGGCAAGATCCGCAGCGAACGCACCATCCAGACCTACGCGCGTTCCGCACGCGCCTTTTTCCACTGGCTCGTGCGCTGTGAGATCATCGACCGCAATCCGTTTGATCGCGTCACTTTTCCCAAGGTCGGCAAGCCGCTCATTCGTCCCATCGAGCCGGAGGAGTTTGAACGCCTCCTGCTGGCGTGTACCCCTCCTGGCGAAGTCGGTCCCCTGGCAGACCGGGCCGCCGCCAGAAATCGCGCCATCCTCTGGCTGCTCTATGATACGGGCATCCGCCTCTCCGAACTGCTGGGTCTGAAACTGGCCGACTTCGATCGCAAGCATGGCATGCTCATCGTCAAGGGGAAGGGCTCCAAGGAGCGGCGCGTCGCGCTGGGAAACAACTGTCTGCGCAACCTGCTCTACTACCTGGACCGCCATCGGCCCGATGAAGAGGAACTGGCCGCCTGGGGCAATGCCGATGAGGAACACATCTTCCTCTCCGAAACGCGCCTGCCTTTTGAAGCGCAGGAGAAAGGTCGCTAGAGGGTGCTGGAGCTGTGGA
>Ga0070717_10001757_pt1 | contig 15091 bp, 14 predicted proteins | sample LARL113metaG_FD_71366 | JGI IMG/M metagenome (GOLD analysis project Ga0070717, IMG submission 71366) | Corn, switchgrass and miscanthus rhizosphere microbial communities from Kellogg Biological Station, Michigan, USA - LAR L11-3 metaG | ecosystem: Host-associated > Plants > Roots > Rhizosphere ... | reverse complement strand
AAGTACCTCGACGAGGACGAGCAGCGCTACTGGGCCACGATCGCCGGGCGCCAGATCCGCTTCGACGAGCGCGCCTCCTTCGTCCAGAAGCTGACCGACCGAAGCGCCAGCAAGGCCGCTCTCGAGCAGTTCCTCACGACGGCCGCGGCCGAGAACCCGAACCGGCGGCTGCGGATGATGGCCTTGCAGGACCGCGTCTCGATGCGCGTCGAGCGTGCCGACTTCGACGACCTCGTCACGCTCGTGACGCAGGCGCCGACCTGGGAGAAGGAGCGGCTGTCCGGAATCCGCATCCTGCTGCGCGCGATCGGCGAGGAGAAGCCGGACGCGCCGGAGCAGATCCTCGCCCGCTGGACGTGGCGGCTCGCCCGGGCGACGCGCAAGGTGCAGGATCGCCGCGCATCGGCGGAGTATCCGGAGGCCAAGCGCCTGCTCGGCGCACTCGCGAACTCGCGTGGTCACCGGCACGAGGAGAACGCCGCGAAGCTCGTGAAGGCCGCGCTGGAGCTGCCGCTGCCGGTCGGCGCGGCGCTGCTCGCCTCGGCGGAGGGCTACACGCCGCGCGCGACGAAGCTGATCGACGAGGCGCGGGAGCGGCTCGGCACGATCCAGGAGGTCGCGCTCGCGCTTGCCGAGAACCTGCCTGCGCCGAAGCAGGGCGGCGGCCGCAGCAGGCGGCGCCGGCGGCGGAGGCGCAAGGGCGGCGGGAACAGCGGCGCCGCGAAGCAAGAGCAGCCGAAGACGGAAGCGAAAGCCGAAGCCGCACCGGCCGACAAGCCGGAGTCATCGAGCTAGATCACGTACAGCTAGCGGCTCCGCGCGGCTGCGAGGGCGAGGCCCGGCGTTTCTTCGGCGACCTGCTCGACCTCGCCGAGCTCGAGAAGCCGGAGCAGTTGCGCTCGCGCGGCGGGGCGTGGTTCGCGCTCGGGAACGGCGGCCAGCTCCACGTCGGAGTCGAGGAGCCGTTCGCGCCGGCGCAGAAGGCCCATCCTGCGTTCCGCCTCCCAACCGACCAGCTCGACGAGCTGGCAGCGCGGCTCGAAGCCGCCGGAGAGCGCGTCGAATGGGACGACTCGCTACCGGGCGTTCGCCGCTTCTACACGGCCGACCCCTGGGGGAACCGGCTCGAGCTGCTCGCCGTCGACTGAGCGCTAGCTCGCCGGCCCGCCGGCGCTTTCGCCGGTGTCCTCGTCGTCCTCTTCGCGCTCGCGAAGGAAGCGCGTCAGCTCGGCTGCGAGGCTCTCCCCCGACGGCAGGTCCTCGGCCGCTTCCATCATGTCGACGCGCCGCTCGAGCTCGTCGACGTAGGCAGCCGTCTCGACATCGGAGGCGACCGCCTCGGTCACCTGCTCGGCGTATTCCTCCGAGGCCTGCTCGAGCTCGTCGACGTCGATGTCGGTGCCGACGAGCTCGCCGAAGCGGCGGCAGAGCGCGAGGGCAGCCCGCGGGCTCGGCGCGAGCGAGACGTAGTGCGGGACGGCCGCCCACAGGCTCACCGAGGGAATGCCTTCCCGCCGGCACGCATCGAGCAGCACGCCGAGGATTCCCGTCGGCCCCTCGTAGCGCGACGGCTCCACACCGAGCTCCTCGACGAGCGAGGGGTCGCTCGCGGCGGCGCTCACCGGCGCGGGCCGCGTGTGCGGCACGTCTGCGAGCAGCGAGCCGAGCGTGACGACAAGCTCGACACCGAGGTCCTGCGCCAGGTCGAGCACGAGCTGCGTGTAGGTCTTCCAGCGCAGGTTGGGCTCGACGCCGAGGAGGATCACCGCGTCGCGGTCGAGGCCCGGGATAGGCGCATGAAGGAAGGAGTTCTCGGGCCACTCGAGCTTCCGCGTCAACCCTTCCTCGAGCGAGACGTGCGGGCGCACGGCCTGGAAGTCGTAGAAGTTCTCAGGCTCGATCTCGGCGAACGACTCCGCTCCCCACTGCCGCGCGAGATAGCCCCCTCCGAGCGTCGCGCCCTGGCCCCCGTCGTTCCAGCCGCGGAACGCGGCGACCATCACAGGGCTCCGCAGGTCGGGCCGCGAGGAGACGATCAGCTCCGACATTCTCCGAGTCTAGTCGGCTCGGACGGGGCGCCAGATTCGCGCCGCCACGCCCACCGTCCAGGCGACGAGGGTCGCCGCGGTCGCGACGTGCAGCAGGACCAGCCACCACGGCACGCTGCCGTAGGTGCGGTACTGCACCTCCCCGATCGCCATCTGCACCGCGAGGATGCCGAGCAGGCCCGCGCAACCGCGGATCAGCCAGGGATACGAGCTCCGCCGCGTCCAGGCCCAGGCCGCGAGCACCAGGAAGACGATCCCGAACACGGCAACCGCGCGCACGTGCCAGTAGACCGCCGGGTAGAAGGTGCCGAGCCGCGGCACGATCTGGGAACCAGAGCTGCCCGGGAAGCGGCCCGCCGCAGTGGCGACCGTCCCGCTCACGGCGAGGACGACGACGGCGCCGACCAGGACGATCCCGCCGAGCCGCGCGATCGCGGGCAGCTGCGAAGCCGCACCCCGGACCAGACGCGACGCCTCGACCACCGTCAGCACCGCGAGCGCCAGCACGGTGAACGAGAGCAGCAGGTGCGAGATCACGAGGTACGGGTTGAGGTCGTAGTAGACGGTGATCGCACCGAGCGGCGCCTGCGCGAGCGTCCCGACGAAGACGGCCGTCGCCAGCCACCGGCCACGGCGGCCGAGGGTGGTGCGCCACGCGGCGAGAGCGAGCGCGAGCGTCGTGAACACGGTCACCGCGGACATGACGCGGTTCGAGAACTCGATGTACGAGTGGTAGCCCTGCGGCAGGGCATGCTGGGTCGTGCACGTCGGCCATTCGGGACAGCCGAGCCCCGAACCGGTGAGCCGGACGGTCGCTCCGGTGGCGACGATGAGGACGAGCACGCCGACCGCCGCGAAGGCGATGCGCCGGAAGACGATCGGGGAGACCGTCAGGGCGAGCCGGCGCGGGAGCGCAGCCGATGCAGACCCCGAATTCACGAGCGAAGTCTACGACTCGAGAACCACACCGGCTCCCTCCTCCACGGAGCCGATCGGGGCGAGGAACAGCCCTGCGCGCTCGAACTCCGCCTCGAGCGAGAGCGCTTTCTCGGCCGGCAGCGTGACGAGCAGCCCGCCGGCCGTCTGCGCGTCGTACGCGAGCGCCAGCAGCTCGTCGGGGACGCCGACGCTCGAGACGTGCGGCCCGGCGAAGTCGCGGTTGCGCGGATCACCGCCCGTGCGGACGCCGGCCCGCGCCGCCTCGAGCGCTCCCTCGAGTGCCGGAAGCGCCGACGCGTCGAGCCGGATCCGGACTTTGCTCCGCTCCGCCGTCTCGTGCGCGTGACCGAGGAGGCCGAAGCCGGTGACGTCGGTCACCGCGTTGGGCGAGAAGGGCCGCAGCGCCTCCGCCGCGCGGTCGTTGAGCGTCGTCATCCACGCGGCGGCCTCCGCAACGTCTCCCTTTGCCGCGAGGACGAGCCCCGTGCCGAGCGGCTTGGTCAGGAAGACTGCGTCGCCGGGCCGGGCGCCGCTCTTGACCCAGACGCCGTCCGGGTGGACGGTGCCCACGACGGCGAGCCCATATTTCGGCTCGGCGTCGCGAATCGTGTGGCCCCCCGCGAGGATGGCGCCCGCCGCGCGCACCTGCTCGTCCGCCGCCGTGAAAACCGCTCCCACGACGTCGGTCTCGAGCTCCTCCGGGAACGCGGCGATCGAGAGCGCGAGGAGCGGTGTGCCGCCCATCGCGAACACGTCGTTCAGCGCGTTCGTGGCCGCGATCCGCCCGAAGAGCGCGGGATCGTCGACCAGCGGCGGGAAGAAGTCGACGGTGAAGACGAGCGCACGCTCGTCGTCGAGCCGGTAGACGGCCGCGTCGTCGGCGGGGTCGAGCCCGACGAGGAGATCCTCCGCCTCGGCCGGAACGAAGCCCTTAAGCAGCTCCTCGAGCCGCGCTGCCGAGTACTTCGCGGCGCAGCCGCCGCCGACGGTGAGGCTCGTCAGTCGAGCGGCTTCCACGCCGTTTACTGTAGGCGCAATGGCCCGTGCTGCACTGGTCGCCGGCGGCTCGTCGGGCATCGGGCTCGCGATCGCCCGCGCGTTGCACGAGGAAGGCTTCGAGCTGACGCTCGTCTCGCGGCGGGCCGAGAAGGTCGGCGCGGCGGCGGACTCGCTCGGCGCGTTCGCGGTTGCGGCCAACGTCGCCGACGAGGAGGACTGCAGGCGAATCGTGGCCGGACACCGCGACCGCTTCGGCCGGCTCGACATGCTCGTCAACTCGGCCGGCGTCGGGTTCGGCGGCCTGATCGAGGACCTGCCGGCGAAGCAGCTCGACCTCCAGCTCGGCGTCAACCTCCGTGGCCTCTTCCTGGTGACGCAGGCGGCGATCCCGCTCCTGCGGGAGTCGCGCGGCTGGATCGTCAACCTCGCGTCGATCGCGGGGACGGTGCCCACCCCCGGGCTCGCGGCCTACGGCGCGACGAAGGCGGCCGTGATCGCGCTCACGCGCTCGCTCAACGCCGAGCTCGACGGCGCTGGCGTGCGAGCGATCGCGCTCTGCCCCGGCTTCGTCGACACGCCGATGGCGCAATGGTCGGGAATCGAGCCGGACGAGATGATCCGCCCCGAGGACTGCGCCGAGGTTGTCCGCATGTGCCTGCGCCTGAGCCCGAACGTACGGATCCCGCAGATCGTGATGGAGCGCGCCGGCTCCGTCAGCGGCGACGCCTAGAGCTCGCCGGGCGTGCGGACGATCTTCCAGAGCATGTAGAGCCCGAGGACGGCGGCGAGGCAGAAGCCGGCGACGCCGAGCCATTCGACCTTGCCGGCGTTCACGAGCAGCGACGACGCGAGCAGCAGCGCGCCGACGATCATCGCCGCACCGATCCTGTTTGCGATCGAGCGGAGGTTGTGCTCGAGCTCGTCCAGGCCGGTCGGGACGACGCTGATCTTCAGCGTGCCCTGCTCGAGCTCCGAGGCGAGATGACCGACGCGGCGCGGCAGGTTGAGCAACGGCGCCAGCTGCGTGAAGCCGTAGGCCGCCAGTCGGTTCGGCTCGAGCCGGCGCTCCGCCTCCCGCGCCATCACCTCGAGCGACTGCTCCTCGATCAGCGCGACCGGGTCGAGCTCCGGGTCGAGAACACGCGCGATCGAGTCGGCCTGGGCGAGCGTCTTGCCGACGAGCGCGAACGAGGTCGGCAGCCGGATGTCCCGCCGGATCGCCGCCCGCTGCAGGTCGGCGAGCGCCGTCCCGGCCTGGATGGAGGCGAGGGGACGATGATGGAAGCGTGGCAGCTTGCGGCGCACGTCCTGCACGAACCCGGCCTGGTCGGACCTCGCCGAGGTGAGCGAGAGCGAGACGACGAGGTCGGCGACGTCGTCCGCCCGGTTCTGGGCGACGGCGAGCAGCAGCAGCGCGAGGCCCGTCCGCGTGTCCTCGTCGAGGCGGCCGAGCAGCCCGAAGTCGAGCAGCGCGAGCCGCCCGTCCTCCGTCAGGAGCACGTTGCCCGTGTGCGGATCGGCGTGGTACACGCCCTCGACGACCACCTGGAACACGTAGGCGCGGAAGAACTCGCGCGCGAGAAGCGTGGCGCGCTCCTGGTCGAGCCCGTGCCCCGGACCCACCTTGTTGCCGACGATCCGCTCCAGGACGAGCGCGCGCTCGCTCACGTACGGCTCGATCACCTGCGGCACGACAAGCCCCTCGAACGGCTCGACGATCCCGCGCACGATCTTCGTGTTGTGCGCCTCCTCGACGAAATCGAGCTCGCCGCGCAGATGAACCTCGAGCTCGTCGGCGAGCTCCTCGAGCTGGACTCTCCGCGCCGCCTCGGAGTGGCCGACGGCGAGCCGCACGGTCGAGCGGAGGACCGCAAGGTCGAGGTCGACCTGCTCCACGACGCCGGGCCGCCGCACCTTGAGAACGACGTCGTGGCCGGTGGCGAGCAGTCCGCGATGCGTCTGGGCGATCGACGCCGTGGCGAGCGGCTCCGGCTCGATGCTCACGAAGGCATCGGCACCGAAGTCCTCCCGCACGATCGCCTCGATCTCGGAGAACGGGACTCGCGAGGGCACGTCGTCCACGAGCCGGCCGAGCTCCTCGATGTAGACGTCGGGCAGGAGATCGGGACGGGACGAGAGCAGCTGCCCGAGCTTGATGAAGGTCGTCCCGAGCTCCTCGAGCCCACGGCGGAACGCCTCCGCGCTCTCGCGCGTGGCTTCGCCGCTTCCGGCTACGCCGATCTCGCCGAGTATCCGGCGTAGGCCGCTTCGCTGTGCGACCCGCGCCACGGTCAGCGCGCGCCGAGCGCGCTCGAGACGTGCGCCCACGAAAGCGTCATCCCACCGTTGGCGAGGAGGGAAACGCCGGCGCGGGTCGTGGTGCCGCTACCAGCTAGTGGAGGCCGCCCCCGTCACTCATGCCCCACCATCCCTGGCAGGCGAGGAAATATGCGAAGAGCGACGCGAGGAGCAAGAGGTAGATGAGCCTTGCCTTCGTCAAATCGGTCACCTCCTTCCGCAGACCTAGAAGCGAACGTCCTGGAGCGTTTCCGCAGCCGTTCGATAGAGCTCCGCTGCGCGTTCGTGATCCCCCCTGCGGGCGGCAAGATCGCCGCGCGCAATCCACGCGGCAGCGCGATGGCTGCCGGATCCGAGCTCGCCGTACGCGGCCTCGGCGGCGACGAAGGCCTCCTCGGCCTCGTCGAGCCGGCCCTGCTCCAGCAGGGCGCGGCCGAGCACCAGTTGAGCGCTGCCGACCTCGTCGACGTAGTCGACCCGGCCGGCGAGCAGCTCGAGCGCCTGGCGCGCCTGCGCCTCGGCCTGGTCGAGCTCGCCCGTGCGCAGATGCACCTGCGCGAGAGACGAGACCGCGCGACCTGCGTCGGCGTCGCGACCGAGGTCGAGCGCGATGGCGAACGACTCCTTGAGAAGCTCCACGGCCTCGTCGGTCTTGCCGAGCAGGAAGTTGAGCCCGCCCAGGTTGTTCGTGAGCTGGCTGACGTGAACCTGGTCGGCGAGCCGCGCGTAGGCCTCCCGCGCGCGCTCGGCGTAGTTCCGCGCGAGCACCCAGTGGCCCTCGCGGTCGGCGATCAGCGACGCCTGGAAGAACGCCGCCCCGATCGTGCGCAGGTCGTCGACGCCTCGCGCGAGCTCGAGTGCCTGCTCGACGTCGTCGCGTGCCGCCTCGAAGTCGCGCTGGCGTTGCCAGCAGCGCGAGCGCCACGAGAGGATGTTCGCCTTCAGCGCGTCGCACGGGAGACCCGAGCGCTCGGCGAGGCCAAGAGCTTCGTTGAAGAGGGCGAGCGCCGTCTGCGTGCTGCTGAGCTGGTAGCGGCAGCAGCCGAGCCAGAACATGACGTCGGCCCGTTCCACGTCCGAGAACGACTCCGCCTCGGCGATCTCGCGGGCTTCGTTCAGCAGCCCGAGCGCCGCGCGGTGGTTGCCGGTGCGCATCTTGGCCAGCCCGCTCCCGGCCAGGGCCCGAACCTGCAGCTCGGGAACCCCGGTCGCGCGGGCCGCCGCGGGCAGCGGCTCGAAGGCCTCGACGGCCTCTTCGTCGTCCTGGGCCTCGTACAGCGCCTCGGCCCGCGTGAGGGCGCCTTCGAGCCGAGCGCGTTCGTCGGTCGCGACGCCGTTCGCGAGGAAGCCGGCGTCGACACCGAGCCGGTCGGCGAGCCACTCGATCGTCCCCTCGGTCGGCCGGGTCTTGCCGCGCTCGATCTGGGAGACGTACTCCTTGGAGAAGCGGTCGCCGGCGAGCTCGCTCTGCGTCAGGCCCGCGGAAACGCGAAGCTGGCGGAGCCGTTCCCCGAGGCGAATCCCTTCGGGTTGAGCTCTGCGAGTTGTGCGGCTGGCGGTCTCTCTCATAGGCATTCCGAAGCGCGCCTAGTCAAGCGCATACTTCACTTAAGTGCAAGCTCCGTGGTCTGGGTATCCCCCATTCGAGCGTATCCATCGGGAAAACTAGTCAACCACGGGGGATGCGAAATCACTTGACTTGGTTACTTGACGAGCGCCGCAAGCCCTCCTATAGTGAGCACACCTTGCAACCAGGCCGGACGCCAGGCCGAGGATGCAGGGGGCGCGCCGGGAACTCCCGGTGAAGGAAAGGAAGCGGGTGGGCCGCAGATCCGCTTCTTCAGATCCCACCGAGAGTGGCGCGCCTCTCGAGAAGGCCCCGGAGCCGCAGCCGGGGCCTTTTCATTGGTCCGTACGAACCCGGGTCAGCCGCGGAGCCAGGAGAGGCGAGCCGACCGGATCGCCTGGAGCTCGGCATCGTCCAGCAGGCCCACGCGACGGCCGACCATGCCGAGGATGCCGCCCGCGAGCATGATCCACGCTTCCGCGTCCGGATCTCGCTTGGCGGCGATCGCTCCCTCGTTCTGACCACGCCGGACCAGGTCGGCGACGAAGTCGTGCACTTCCCGCATGTGCCGGCGCAGGTGGCGCTTCAGCTCCGGATCCTCGGACGCCTCGCTCAGCGCCTGCACCCACAGCTCCGCGAGCTGGAGCTTCGGTGACCGCACCGAGACGTGCCCCTTGCTGATCGCCTCGACTCCGGCGCACGCGTCGGGCGCCGCGTCGAGCGTTCGCTCCCAGGATTCCCGCGTCTTCGCCCAGACGTCCTCGAGCGCGGCCAGGTAGAGGTCGCGCTTCGAGGCGAAGTGGCGGTAGAGGATCGGCTCGGAGACCCCGGCGGCCCGGGCGATCTCGGCCGTCGTCGTGCCCCGGTAGCTGCCCTCGGTGAAGAGGCGGATGGCGGTCTCGACCAGGTGGCGGCGCCGGTCGGCCGCGGCCATGCGCGTCACGGTGGCGGTCACGCCGCGATCTCCACGATCTGCTCGCGCACGACCTCGGGCCGCGTCCGCACCGTGACGACGGCGACGATCGCGGCGGCGAACGTGATCACGGCGGCCACGAGCAGCGCCGCGTGCAAGCCGTTGACGAACTGCTGCGGAGCCTCGGGCGAACGCGGGCCGACGGTTACGAAGGAGGCGAGGATGGCGCCCATCAGCGCGATCCCGAGCGAGCCGCCGAGCTGCCGGAAGCTGTTCAGCACCCCGGAGCCGACACCGGCCTTGTCCACCGGCACCGAACTCATGGCGGCGGCGGTCATCGGCGACATCGTCATCGCCATCCCGACGCCGCCGAGCAGCATCGCCGGCAGGAGGGTCCAGAAGGTCGAGTGGAGCCCGACCCGCTGGTAGAAGAGAAGCGAGATGCTCACGAGCGTCATCCCGGCGCCCATCAGCCAGCGGGATCCGACGCGATCCGAGAGCTTCCCCGCGATCGGGGCGACGAGGATGATGAGAAGCGTCATCGGCAGGAAGCTCGCGCCGGCCTTCGTCGCGCTCCAGCCGAGGATGTTCTGGATGTAGAGAGAGACGAAGAAGAAGACGCCGAACATCCCGAGCGAGACGAGCATCGCGACGACGTTCGAGCCCGCGAACGAGCCGTTCCGGAACAGCGAGAGATCGAGCATCGGCAGCCGCTGGTAGCGCTCGAGGACGACGAAGCCGACGAGCAGCAGGGCCGCGGCGCTGAACAGCCCGACGATCTCGGGCGACGTCCAGCCGTGCCCGTTCCCCTCGATCAGCGCAAACGTCAGAGCGAACAGACCCGCGCTGGAGGTGATCAGGCCGGGCAGGTCGATGCTCTGCTCGTGCGAGGTGTCGCGGGACTCCTTGATCACGAGCTGCGAGACGATGATCCCCGCGACGCCGACCGGGATGTTGATGAAGAAGATCCAGTTCCAGTTGAGGTTGTCGACAATGAGCCCGCCGATCAGCGGCCCGATCGCAAGCGCCATCGCGGAGACGCCGGCCCAGATGCCGATCGCCTGACCGCGCTCGCGCGGCGGGAACGTCGCGGTGATGATCGAGAGCGAGGCCGGATTCATCAGCGCAGCGCCGATCCCCTGGACGGCGCGGGCGCCGATCAGGAAGCCCGCCGTGGGCGCCAGCCCGCACGCGAGCGACGAGAGGGTGAAGAACGCGATCCCGATCACGAAGATCCGCCGGCGCCCCATGAGGTCGCCGAGCTTCCCGCCCGTGATCAGAAGTGCCGCGAACGTGAGGGCGTACGCCGTCACGACCCACTCGAGGGAGGAGACCGTGACGTGGAGATCGCGCCCGATCGACGGCAGCGCGACGTTCACCACCGTGTTGTCGAGCATGATCATGAACAGTCCGAAGGCGACCGCGGCGAGCGTCCACCACTTGCGGTTCTGATCCGCGGTCAGGACTTCCAGCACGCGCGCTCTCACATTCTCTCCTCTCCCGAAGTTAGCGGCCACTAGGTTAGCGGACGCTAACTTGCGCCTGTCTACGTAGACTCGCGCCATGGCGGAGCTACAGGGACAGGCGCTCGTGACCGGCGGTGGCCGCGGGATCGGGGCCAACATCGCGCGCGAGCTCTCCCGGGCCGGGATGGAGCTCTGGGTCACCGGCCGCACGGCCGAGCAGGTCGAGGAGGTCGCGGCGGAGATCGGCGGGCACGCGCTCGTCGGGGACGTCACGAACCGCGACGACGTCGAACGGTGGGCGCAGGAGGCAGGTCCGGTCGACCTCCTGGTCGCGAACGCCGGCATCGGGGCTCGCGGCGTCTCCTGGGAGCTCGACCCCGACGAGTGGTGGCACGTCTTCGAGGTCAACGTCCTCGGCGTCCATCTCTCCTGCAATGCCGTCATCCCGGGAATGCTCGAGCGCGACCGGGGGCGCATCGTGATCACCGGCAGCGGCGCCTCGTACCTGCCCGGCGCGACCGACACGAGCTACACCTCCTCGAAGGCAGCTGTGTGCCGCTACGGCGAGACGCTCGCGAACGCCCTCCGCGACCGGATCCCGGTCTTCGTGATCAGCCCCGGCCTCGTGCGCACGGCGATGACCGAGGGGCACTTCCCCGACGACGCTCCCTGGACCCCGCCGGAGTGCGCGCCGGAGCTCGTCCTCAAGCTCGCGAGCGGAAACTACGACGCCCTGTCCGGCCGCTATCTGCACGCCGAGCACACGGACGTCGACAAGATGGTCGCCGAGATCGACGTGGTCGAGGAGCGCGACCTCCAGGCGATCAGGCTGCGGCGCGACGAGGTTTTCGACCTATAATCGAAAACCTATGAGGCTCGCCCTCGCGCAGATCGATCCCATCGTCGGGGACCTCGACGGCAACCGCGACCTGATCCTCGCGCGCATCGAGGAGGCCCGCTCGGCTCGCGCCGATCTCATCGTCTTTCCCGAGCTCGCGGTGACGGGCTATCCGCCCGAGGATCTCCTCCTGCGGCCCGGCTTCGTGCGGGCCGCGCGCGACTCGGTCGGACGAATCGCCGCCCAGACGCGCGGCCTCGTGGCGCTCGTCGGCGTGCCGCTCTTCGACGGCCACCTCTACAACGCGTGTGCGATCTGCGTCGACGGCGCGATCACCGGCTGGGCGAAAAAGTGGCACCTGCCGAACTACGGCGTCTTCGACGAGAAGCGCTACTTCACGTCCGGCAGCGAGCTCGCGCTGATCGAGGTGGCGGGAACGACGGTCGGGATCACGATCTGCGAGGACATGTGGATCCCCGGGCCGCCTACGACCGATCTCGCGGCGGCGGGTGCAGAGCTGATCGTCAACCTCTCGGCCTCCCCGTTCCACGTCGGGCGCGCCGAGGAGCGGGAGGCGATCTTCACCTCTCGCGCGCGAGAGAGCGGCGTGCGCGTCGCGCTCTGCAACACGGTCGGCGGCCAGGACGAGCTCATCTTCGACGGGCACTCCCTCCTCATCGAGACCGACGGCACGGTGCTCGCACGGGGGCCCGGCTTCGAGGAGGCGCTGCTCGTCGTCGACCTCGAACGGCCGCACGATGCGCCGGTTGCTCCGCTCGGCGACGAGATCGAGCAGATGCGGCAGGCACTCGTCCTCGGCCTGCGCGACTACGTGCGCAAGAACGGCTTCGGCGAGATCGTCGTCGGCGTCTCGGGCGGCATCGACTCGGCCGTCACGGCAGCCCTCGCCGTCGAGGCGCTCGGCTCCGACCGCGTCCACTGCGTCTCGATGCCCTCGCGCTACTCGTCGGAGGGGACGAGGACGGACGCGCGGCTGCTCGCCGAGAACCTCGGCTGCGACTTCCGCGAGCTTCCGATCGAGCCGGTCTTCGAGGCGTTCGCCTCGGCACTCGCCGACTCGTTCGCCGGGTGCGAACCCGACCTCGCGGAGGAGAACCTCCAGGCGCGGATCCGCGGCACGTTGCTGATGGCGCTCTCGAACAAGTTCGGCTGGCTCCTCGTCGCTACCGGCAACAAATCGGAGCTGTCGGTCGGCTACGCGACGCTCTACGGCGATATGGCCGGCGGCTTCGCGCTGCTCAAGGACGTGTTCAAGACCGACGTCTTCCGGCTGGCGCGGCACCTCAACGAACGCGCCGGCCGCGAGCTCGTGCCGCAGTCGACGATCGACCGTGCGCCGAGCGCCGAGCTTCGCGCAGACCAGCTCGACGAGGACTCGCTGCCGCCCTACCCGGAGCTCGACCGCGTGCTCGAGGCCTACGTCGAGGAAGACCGCTCGCTCGAGGAGCTGAGCGCGGACGGCTTCGATCCCGGCGTCGTCGGGCGGGCCGTCGCGCTGATCGACCGCGCCGAATACAAGCGTCGGCAGGCGCCGCCCGGCGTGCGGCTGCGACCGAAGGCCTTCGGCCGCGACCGGCGGACGCCGATCACGAACCGCTGGCGGAGCTGAGCCGCTCGGCGAGGTCCAGGGGCCTCGTCGACATCGGCTGCAGGTCGACGGGCGAGAACCAGCGCATCTCCTCTGCCTCGGTGAGGTGCGGCGGTTCGAACCCCTCGACCCGCACGAGGTAGACGCGCGAGCGGAAGCTCCCGAAGCCCGGCTCGGTGAGCGTCCAGCCCTCGCGCTCCCAGAGCAACGGGCCGAGCTCGAATCCGACGAGCCCGATCTCCTCCTCGAGCTCACGGCGCACCGTCTGCTCGTCGGACTCTCCCTCCTCGCGGCCGCCCCCGGGAGTGACCCACCACTGACCGTACTCGTCGCCGTAGCGAAGGAGCAGAACGCGTCCTCGTTCGTCCACGACCGCGGCGCGGACGTTCTCTCGCTGCGGCAAGCCGCTCGCGCGGCCCGCGAGCTCCTCGAACCACCCGCGTCGCTCGTCCCACGGCACCGCGGCGTTCGCGGGCGAGGTGGACGGGAGCACGAACAGGCTCGTGTCCGCGAGTTTCTGCTCCTGCAGTCCGAGCTCGGGCCGCGCGCCGAAGGCGCCGCGATATGCCTCCTTGCCGACGAATGCCAGCCACTCCGGCCGCAACTCGTGCGCGATGCTCTCGAGCCGCTTTGCGGAACCCGCGAAGTCGGAGCGCCGCAGATCGCCCGAGCCGGGCGTCGTGCGATAGGCGGCGTTCGTCACGCCGATCCCCTCGTCCAGCAGCTCGAACTGCTCGCTCGGCTCGTAGAGCCGCGAGGTGATCCCCGCCGCGTGGAGGAGGCGCCAGAAGTCGTTGCGCGGGTTCGCGAAGTGGGCGCTGGCGGCGGCGGAGACGCGTCCGGGGTTGATGCCGACGAAGACGATGCGCAGGCCCGGCGCGAGGACGTCCGGGACCTCGCTCGGAGTCGGGCTAGGCAGCCTCGGCGGCGGCCTCGGCCGCGTCGAGATCGGCCACGAGATCCTCCGTCCGCGCCTCGATCCGAGCCTCAAAGTCCCGGCGGAGGTCCTCGCCCGACACGGAGAGCTCGTAGCGCGGGCGCCGCGGCTCGATCTTGACGAGGGTCACCGCCGGATCCCAGCCGCCGTAGAGGCGTACATAGCATTCCGTCTCCGACAGCGAGCGCAGTCGCCGCACGAGCCGCAGGGTACGACCCGTCCCGGACGGAGGCGGGCTTCTGAGACCATGGGGCTCGTGCCCGTCAAGGCGAAGGAGTTGCGGTACGCGGTCGAGCTCTCGGAAGCCGGAGAGCTCAGGGAGGAGAACGGCGTCGTGCTCGACACGCCGGCCGAGTGGTCGCCCGAGCACCTGCTGCTCGCGGCCCTCGTCCGCTGCTCGCTCAAGAGCCTCCGCTACCACGCGGGTCGCAGCGGCGTCGAGGTGCGCTCGGCCTCCGGCAGCGCGCGCACGCTCGTGACGAGACGGGAGTCGGACGGGCGCTACGCGACGGTCGACACCGAGATCGAGCTGCATGTCGAGCTCGATCCCCGGCCGGACGAGCCTGCACTCTCCGAGCTCCTCGCGTTGGCCGAGCGGGACTGCTTCATCGGCTCCTCGCTCACCGTCGAGCCCCGCTATCGCTGGACCGTGAACGGCGCCGCGTGAGCACGCTGACACCGCCGCGCGAGCGGCTCGACCAGGGTGAGGGCACCGGCCTCGGCCGGCCGTGGAACGTGATCGTCCTCAACGACGACCACAACACGTTCCAGGGCGTCGCGTTCGCGCTGTCGAGCGTCATCCCCGGCGTGTCGTACGACGACGGGATGCGGCTCGCCAATCGGATCCATGCCTCCGGGCAGGCGATCGTCTGGTCGGGGCTGCGCGAGCAGGCGGAGCTCTACTGGGAGCAGCTGCGCGAGCAGGGGTTGACGATGGCGCCGCTCGAGCAGGGATGAGCTTCGACGTCGCCGCAGTGAGGGCCCGGTTCCCGGCCCTCGCGTCGGGCGTCGCCTTCCTCGACGCGCCGGGCGGGACGCAGTGCCCGCAGTCGGTGATCGACGCGATCTCCGCCTACCTGCGCGAGTCGAACGCGAACCTCGGCGGCGCGTTCGCTTCGAGCCGCCGCAGCGACGAGCTCGTCGCCCGCGCCCACGAGACGGCCGCACGATTCCTCGGCTGCCGCCCCGAGGAGACGATCTTCGGCCAGAACATGACGACGCTCAACTTCGCGCTCACGCGCGCACTCGGCCGCACGCTCGCGGCCGGCGACGAGATCCTCGTCACGCGGCTCGACCACGACGGCAACGTCGCGCCGTGGCTCGAGCTGGCCCGCGACCACGACCTGCGAGTCGGCTTCGTCGAAATCCACGAGGACACGACGCTCGACCTCGACGATCTCGAGGCGAAGCTGACGGAGCGGACTCGCGTGGTCGCGTTCCCACTGGCGTCGAACGCGCTCGGGACGGTGCCCGACGC
>Ga0070717_10001755_pt1 | contig 15099 bp, 10 predicted proteins | sample LARL113metaG_FD_71366 | JGI IMG/M metagenome (GOLD analysis project Ga0070717, IMG submission 71366) | Corn, switchgrass and miscanthus rhizosphere microbial communities from Kellogg Biological Station, Michigan, USA - LAR L11-3 metaG | ecosystem: Host-associated > Plants > Roots > Rhizosphere ... | reverse complement strand
ACCCGCCTTAGGGTTTGCCGGCATGTCTCTCTCGATGGCAAGCGGTGCGTGCGCCTCAACTAGCGAAGCGTCGGCGAATACATCACCGCCCTCGCAGAAGCACGAAATCTTTCTTGGTGAAGAGGAAATCTCCGACGTCAGTTTGGCGACGTTCTATGTCTTCGACAGGGAAAATGCTGGACCACCACCGCTCTTCCAAAAACTAAGGCTGGCCATCGGAGCCGGTGCCGGCTGTGGCTGTAGCTTCGGCTGTGCCTACTGGCCGCAACCTCCGCAGCCTCCAAAGGCAACGCAGCCGACACAGCATCGAAAGAAGAAGCCTCCGCACCGCAGGAACTAAATGGCGTCCGGTACAGCCGCCTCAGTCAAGCTTTGCGCGACAGGCTTACAACGTCCTAGAGTCCTCACCCTCAAAATCGAACTGATGTCTGCTTGTCGCACGACGCTGCCGAACCAGGATGTCCGCTAGACGGTCGCTTTCGAGGGCAAAGCGGACGTTGCACGAACAAGCCATTTCGGTAGCGTTTGACCCAACGCGGACATCCGCGACCCAAAATAAGAAGTCCCCGCTACCGACGGCGGGTGCAATGGCATTTCGCCGCACCCTTCCAGCATCGAAACATTTGGCCAACTGTAGTCGGCCATGATCCTATCGCCTCAATACTCTGGTGGCTGACCCTGGCATCGAGCGCAGTCCGCTCAATGGGACCATTCAAAGTTCCGAATGGAGGAGGCCAAAATGAAGCTTTTAATCGCGTTATCGGCGCTGCTGATAACTGGGTTCGTGGCCGCAAGCACTGAACCGGCCAGTGCCGTAGTGTACTGCCAATACGTGGATTATCCCGCCGGTTGCGCTGTGAGGCCCGGCGTGGTGTTGCGACCACGGCCGGTCGCGCGAGCTGCGGCGCGAGAAGCGGTACGGCCTGGAACACCGATGAATCGTGGTGGTCCGGTCAATCGCGTCGGCAGGCGCTAATGGATCGCTACAGCTCTCCGCGCCGGACCGCAATCGCCTAGCGCCTTGTAGGTAAGCCGCCTTTTGCTGCGGTGCATGAGTCTCTTCGTGGCACGTAACGGTCATGGCGGTGCAGTCACCGCATGCCTGTTGTCGGGGGCAAAGCGGAAAACATCTGCGCGGAGCGAGTATTTCGCATTTTGACCCATCTGAGACATCCGCCGTGACCACCTAGCTCTGAACCCCGGGGGCACGAAGCTGCCGAACCGGGATGTCCGCTAGGCGATCGCCAGCGCCGATTCAAACACTAGCGGCCCGATAGCGGATGCGCTGCATCCAGTGTTTGAAGCTCCTCAGGTGTCAGTATCAGCGACAGGGCGACGGCGTTTTCCTTAACATGTGCCACGGACCCGGATTCCGGAATTGCAATGACGTTACCGCTGCGGATGGTCCAGGCCAGTGCAACAGCGGCTGCGGAGCACGCGTGTGCTGCGGCAATACGCCCAAGGTTGGGATCACCCAGCAGGCTGGCGCCGAGGCCGCCAAGCGGTGAGTAGGCCATCACCGGCATGCTGTGCCGTTCGCACCATGGCAGCAGGTCGTGTTCAATGCTGCGGTCGCCGAGGTTGTAAAGGACCTGATTGGTCGCGCAGCGATCGCCTTGTGGAATTTGGAACAGATCCTCCATTTGGGGGACTGTGAAGTTGGACACGCCCCAGGCACGAATCTTGCCAGCTGCACGTAGACTTTCGAACCCCGCTACGACCTCGGAAAATTCGGCGTTCGGAGTTGGCCAGTGCAGCAAATAGAGATCGAGATGATCAATACCGAGCCGGGAAAGGCTCGCCTCACAAGCACGTGCCATGGCGTCTCCAGTGACGTCATTGGCTTCCACCTTGGACACTACGAAGGCGCGGTCACGCTGGCCGGCAATCACGCGCTTAATCAATTCTTCGGAACGGCCTTCACCGTAATTCCCCGATGTGTCAATCAGCGTCATCCCGAGCGAAAGGCCCGTGTGCAACGCTTCTTCTTCGTCGGCTGCCGGATGTCTTCGCTGCCCAATACTCCCAGAGCCCTGACCGATCGCCGGGACAATGGTGCCGTCGCGAAACTTAACGGTCCGCGCTGTGCCCGTTAAGGCGACGGCAGTCGCTGCATCGAGAGCCAACGCCCCTGACAAAGTCACCAACGAACTAAGCGCGACGCAACGTTCATTGAATTCACGTCGGCTCAGCAACCTTGTATCTCTATTCTTCACGACACTGTTCCTTCAACCGCGTGCTCGATCTGAAGATCGTTCAGCTGAGTTCCACTCGGCTAGCTCACCGAGAAGATTGAAGCCTCCAGCTGCTGGGTCAAGATATGGCGGAGTGTCTGATTCTGGCACTTTTGCGAAGTGGCGGCCCGCCACCGAGTACGTCCGTTTATCGGGGTACACCGGAAGTCAGCGGCGTTCAAAACGGCGCCTTTGACCCGAAGCAGTTATCGCCAGATCGCAGCTTGTTTCTCATTCGATCATTTCGTCGGCGCGGATTAGGATGGAGGGCGGAATCGTCAGATCGAGTGCTTTTGCCGCTCGCATATTGACCACGAGTTCGAATTTGGTCGGTTGCTCAATAGGCAACTCTGCGGGATGAGCACCGTTGAGTATCTTGTGGACGTAAGTTGCAGCGCGTCGCCAGATGTCCTCGATATCGGCCCCATAGGAGATGAGTCCACCGGCATCAACGAACGGCCTCAACTCGTGCATTGCGGGGAGTCGGCTTTGAGCGGCGAGTTCGGCAATTTGCCCGCTGAGGCTGAAAAGGATTCCCGACGCCGGAATGAGAAGTGCGCCAGCGCCCGCATCGGCCGCAACCTTAAATGCCTTCGCGATTTCCGACGAATCCCGAACTTCGACAGATACCACCTTCCAGCCCTGCTTCAGGCCTTGAGCTTGAGCTACCGGCCACAATTCGGGGTTAGTCGGATCCCAGAGAACCGCCACGGTTTCGGTACCTGGGACGAGTTCTTTAAGAATTTGCAGACGCTTGCCCGTGAGCTCCAGAGTCTGCAGACTCATCCCGGTGAAGTTTCCTCCCGGCCGGGCAAGGCTCTGCGCAAATCCTTGGTTCACCGGATCGGGCGCAGCCGTCATGATAATGGGAATAGTGTTCGTCGCCTGCTTGAGCGAGGATAGGATCGTACCGCCGCCGGTCGCAACAATGATATCGACCTGGAGATCAACTGGTCCAGCAATTGTTGAAAAGGCATCGGTTCCGCGCGGCTCGGTGACAAAATCGCGGCCGAAACCGTAACCGAGTTCGGCCATTCCGCGCAGGAACGCACGGACAGTGCGATTGCGAGGCAGCGGGCCCATCATGTCGGCGGTTGGACTGCCGATGCTGACAATGCCGATACGCGTTACTCTGCTTGCCGCCTGGGTGCGAGCCGATATCGGCCAAGTCAGGGCCACAGCGCCGGTCAACCCGATAAACCTGCGACGGTTCATCATTGTCTGGAACGGCCCTTATCGATGAACAGCTCTGCTCAAGCTTGAATAGCGATGCTCTTGCCATCACGCAAGCGTCTGTTATTGGCACGAAACGGTCATGGCGGTGCTGTCACTGCATGTCCGTTGTTAGGGGTGAAGCGGAAAACATCTACTCGCAGCGAGTATTTCGCTTTTTGACCCATAAGCGACATTGCCTCCATAGAGAGCCGTCTCGGCAACTATTTGTCGATGTGCCACGCCCCGTCCCAATCTCGGGATGGTGGATTTGCCTTAAGGCTTTCGATGCGCTTGAGGAGAGCCATTGACGGTCCGTCGTCGGGTATGGCCCCAAGTGACTCGTTAAGCGCACGAAGCGCGTCGTCCCATCGTTGCTCGCGGTAGGCTGCTAGCCCTTCCAGGTATTTATCCCGTGATAAAAATTGTTGTGGCGTAAGCTCACCCTTGCGTCCAAGAATCTCAAAAATGATTTCTGAATGGGTATGCCCCGCTACCACGACCCGATCGATCTCTCGAACCTCAAGTGCTGCGCCCGCCGCGGCGATTGTTCTCTCGGAGACGAGATTGCGGGTGCCATAAGTCTTGTTCACGCCCTCGAGGCGTGAAGCAAGATTCACCACGTCGCCCATCACGGTATAGCTCATCATGACATCAGAGCCGATGCTGCCGACCAGCGCTTCGCCTGTCGCGACGCCGATCCTCAAGTCGCATTTCTCCATGGGAGTGCCGCGCACACCAAGCAATTCGGGAATTTCCTGACGCAACGTCGCGATGCGCTCGATCATTTCCATGGCGGCGAGACATGCAAAGCGAGCATGATCAGCCTCGTCAACGAACGGTGGCCCCCAATAGGCCATGATGCCGTCGCCGATATACTTGTCGATGATCCCCCGGTTGGTCCGGATCGGTTCGGACATGATCGAAAGATAGCGGTTCATGACCTTGACTAGCCCCTGCGGCGTCATGCCTTCGCTCAAGCTGGTAAATCCTTTGAGGTCGCAGAACAGCACCGTCATGACCCGGCGCTGACCTTCGGCTGCGGTTAAGGTCGGGCGGTCGATCAGCCCTTCCACGACGCGCGGATCGATATATTTGCCAAAAGTCTCCCTGACGCGCTGGTTGTCACGCAATTGCACGACCATCCGGTTGAATGCGGCAGCCAGTTGTCCAATTTCGTCGCCTGTCGTTACCTCGATGGATTGGTCGAGCTGGCCCGCCTCGACCGCCCGCGTACCCTCCAACAATTGCCGGACGGAGCGAATGATGCCGCCGCTGACAAGGTTAGCGAAAATCAATCCGACAATCGCGGCCAGCAGCGTCACGATCGCTGAGATCAAGACCGCCTGAGTCTGCTCCGATCTGATCGTTGCGATGGCGCGATAGCTCACCTTAAGCATCTCAGTTCGAACGGCGTCGATTTTTTCGTTGAGCTGGTCGCGGAGCGAGTCGACCCGCGCAAGGCTGCGTCTCACTGCTGAGAAATCTCGCGCATCAAGTTCTGAGAGCAGATCTTCGGACTCCTGCGTCAGATGTTGGCGGGATTCGCTCATCAAGCTGTCGATCCGGCTGTCGATGCGCGCCAGCGCCGCATTATCCGAGGGCGTACTCGTGTCATCGATGATCGCATTGATGAGCTTGCGCGCAGCTTGCGCCTCGCTGTCGACTTCGGCATCCTTCGCATCGTACAGCTGCTTTTGAAACTTATATCCGGTCTCATCGGGCGGCTCCTGCATTTTTGCGATCACCATACGGCGAACCGCGAGAGCCCGTTCAAGCGACAGGATATTGGCTCTCATCAAATGCGCGTTTGCAGGAATGTACCTTGCCGTCAGTTCATCGAGCAGATGGCCTACTCGCCCAACCATCACCATCGACAAGACAGACGTCGCAACCATCAGGATGGTCAACCCGACAGCAATGGCGACGATCCGCCGTCTGATCGATCGCTTGATCATCGATCCGGAGATATTCTTTAAGTTTTGAAGAGTGAGAGTGTTGGAAATGGCTCTTCCTCCATAGAGAGGTCAGTTGATTTTGGTGCGCGATTCTTCGAAAACTCGCGCGAACGACCTATCTTAGCTGATACGCAAACGATGGCGCAGGTTAAGCGGGGTGCCGGTGAGAGTCTAATTCCCCGTTTTAGCCATCCAACTCTTCATTTCGGCAAGGTTGCGATAGCCATGCGTCAACGGCAATATCTCCTCCTTTTCCAAGGGTGGGGGACGGAGTTCGGCAACCTAAATGTCTTATGGACCCGATCTTGACGATCTTTTCAGGCACTCAACGAAATATGTCGATAAGATCGTTAGAGGTATCAATCGATCTGACCTTCCGGTGGAGTTCCCGAAAAGACGTCGGGTCATTTTCAATCTTAAGACTGCGAAGACGCTCGACCTGACAATCCACAATAACTGGTCGCCCGCGCCGACGAGATGATCGAATAGTATTGCTGCGCTGCATGAGTCCGGTTGTGGGGTCATTAACGGACATGCCGACTGCGCTACGCCGTGTCCACTTTCGGGCAGAGCGGAAAAACATCTGCTCGCATTGAGGCCACTGGCATTCGCCTTCGGTAGCCCTTGTGCCGACTGACGCGCGGGTTACACTGCCCTCCGAATTCCGGAGGGGTCCAATGAATTCACGTCTGTTACTGCGCACGCTCGCCTGCGGCGCGCTGATGCTGGCGGCAGCGCCGGCGGTTCGCGCCGAAGGCACATTCGATATTCCCGCTGGTGCTCGTTTCAACCAGGAAAAGCTCGCGAAGATAACCGAGTTCTTCAAGAACGAGGTCGCGACCGGCAAGATATCCGGCGCGAATATCCTGATCCGGCAGCGCGGCAAGGACGTCTATCACGAAATCTTCGGAGTGCAGGACGTGGTGTCCAAGGCGCCAATCACGGACAAGACCATCTTCCGCCTGTCGTCGCTGACCAAGGCGATCACCTCCGTCGTGGCGATGCAGTTGCTCCAGGACGGAAAGTTCAGCCTCGACGATCCCGTCTCGAAGTACATTCCCTCCTTCGCAAACATGAAGGTCGGTGTGGAGAAAAAGGCCGAGGACGGCAGCAAGACGCTCGAACTGGTACCGCTGAGCCGGCCGATCACCGTTCTCGACCTGATGCGTCATACCTCCGGCATCACCTATGGCTTCTACGGCGACAGTCTGGTGCGCAAGGCCTACGCGGCGGCAAATCTTTATGCAGGCGAATTCGACCTTGCCGAATTCGCCGAGCGGATCGCCAAACTGCCGCTGCACAACCAGCCGGGCGCGCTCTGGCAATACGGCCATTCCACCGATATCCTGGCGCGGATCATGGAGATCGTGTCCAAAAAATCATTGCTCGAGATCGAAAAAGAAAAGCTGCTCGATCCGCTCGGTATGACCGACACCAACTTCTTCGTCACCGAACCGGAGCGGCTGGCGCGGCTCGCCCAGCCGGTGCCGAACGACAGCAATTTCCGGGTCGGCCGCGAATACAGGACCGAAGTCCGCCAGAAGTGGGAATCCGCCAGCGGCGGCATGGTTTCGACCATGTCGGACTTTTCGAAGTTTGCACAGATGCTGCTCAACGGCGGAACGTTCGATGGCAAGACCTATCTCAGCCCGAAGACGTTCGAACTGATGGCATCGGATCACATCGGCAAGGGCTCCGGCGTCGAGCGGGATTATTTCTATTTCCCCGGGGACGGCTTTGGCATGGGACTTGGGCTTGCCGTGCGCACCGATCCCGGCAACGCAAAACCGCCGCCGCCGGGATCGCTGGGCGAATTGAAATGGGACGGCGCCAGCGGCTGCTACATGGTGATCGACCGCAAGCAGGAGATGTTCTTCGTGATACTGGAGCAGACACCTTCGGAGCGTCAGCGTGTCCAGCGAACCCTGAAGCAGCTCGTCTATGAAGCGATGGAGAACTAACGGCGCCGCAGGGCGCTACCTTGTTGTCCTGGCCATTCTCCTGGCCGCCGGTTGGCTGCACGCGGTGCGAGCCGAGCCGAAAGCGCCGAACGCGCCAACCTTCTCACGCGCGGCGCTTGACCGTATCGGCGACGAGGTTCGCAACGAAGTCGCGACCGGCAAGATTCCCGGCGCCATCCTGTTGATCCAGCAGCACGGCAAGCCGGTCTATTTTGAAAATTTCGGCGTGCGGGACCCCGACACCGGGCAACCGATGACGCCGGACACGATTTTCCAGATCTATTCGATGTCAAAGGCCGTCACATCGGTCGCCGCGATGATGCTGGTCGACGACGGCAAGCTGGCCCTCGACGATCCCGTATCGAAGTACATTCACTCCTTTGCCGATGCCAAAGTCGGCGTCGATCTTTCCGATGAAGCGGGAAAATATCCGCTCAAGCTCGAGCCGTTGAAGCGCCCCATCACGATCAGGGATCTGCTGCGGCACACGTCGGGTATCACTTACGGCTTCTTCGGCGAGGGGGCGGTGACGAAACTCTATGCCAATCCCCAATTGGTCGCAGGCGATTTCGATAACGCCGAATTCGCCGACCGGATCGCGGTACTGCCGCTCGCCGACCAGCCCGGGACGCGCTGGAATTACGGTCATTCAACCGACGTGCTCGGCCGTGTCGTTGAGGTGGCCTCCGGGCAGACGCTGTTTCAATTCGAAAAGCAGAGACTGTTCGATCCGCTCGGCATGTCCGAGACCGCGTATTACGTTGCGGATCAAGCGAAGTGGCCGCGCATCGCCAAGGCACTCCCTGTCGATCGCTTCCGAGTGGCCGGAATCAGGGATCCGACATTGCCGCGGCGCTGGGAATCCGGCGGCGCGGGCTTGGTCTCGACGATTGGAGACTACGCCCGCTTCCTGCAAATGCTGCTGAACGGAGGCAAGCTGGACGGCAAGTGGTACCTTAAGCCCGAGACGGTCGCGCTGATGACGTCGGATCAAATCGGGCCGGAGACAGGGATCATCCATGACCCCTTCTACTTTCCGGGCCCGACCAGCGGCTTCGGTCTTGGCTTTGCCGTGCGCACCTCGCCGCCGCCGGGCACGACCTGGCCGCTCGGCGAGTATCGCTGGGACGGCGCCGGCGGCAGCTTCTATTTTGTCGATCCCGTGGACGATATGTTCGGTATCTTCATGGTGATGTCCCCCACCCAAGGTGGACGAATTCAATTGACGCTGAAGACGATGATGTTTGAGGCGCTGGGCAAGGGCCAGCGCAAGGATTGACGAGTTCCGTATCACGCCACGGCGTTTCGCGCGATCGTCTCCCGATAGAACGATGCGCTCAGCTTGGGGGTGCGGCGCTTGGTGGCGAAATCGACGTGGTACAGGCCGAAGCGCTGTTCGTATCCATCGGCCCATTCAAAATTGTCCATCAGGCTCCACAGAAAATATCCAAGCACGGGCACGCCGTCGGCGGTCGCACGCTGCAACTGCGTCAAATAGTTGCGCAGGTACATGATGCGATCCACGTCATAGACGGTGCCGTCCGCGGCCGGCTGGTCGCTCCCAGACGTTCCGTTCTCGGTGATATAGATCGATTTCACGTTCCACAGTTTCGCGACGTGGCGCGGCACCCAGTAGATCGCCTCGGGGCCGGGCCGTAGCCAGCCCGCCTTCATGTGCGGAAACGATGCGGGAAACGGCGCGAGCGTGAAGCCGCGTTCGTTGTCGGCGGCAACCACGTAATGGTCGGGCGTGTAGACATTCAGCCCGACAAAATCGATCGACGACGAAATGATGCGCAAATCTTCGGCCGCATATTTCGGCGCATCGTTGCCGGCTTGGGCAAGATATGCATCGGTATATTTCCCCTCCAGCATCACGGTCAGATAACCGGCATTGAGTTCACGCGTCGCGATCTCGGCGGCGCGGATGTTTGCAGGCGTTTCAACGGCGGGAATACAACTCACGGCATTCTCGGCCGGACCGACCCTGGTGCCGGCCTTTGCGTGCGCCCGGATCGCCTGCACCGCAAGACCATGTCCCAGCGCGATGTTGTGACGAACCTGATTTTGTCCCGACCTGGATAATTTGAGGCCGGGGGCATCGGCGCCTTCTCCGTGACCGAGGTGTACGTGCCTGGAGCATTCGTTGATGTTGAAAAAGTGTTTGACGCGGTCGCTCAGGCGCGCCGTGACATGGGCTGCGTAATCCGCAAAGGCCTTCGAGGTGTCGCGGGAAGTCCAGCCACCGAAGCGATCCTGAAGCGCCTGAGGCAGGTCCCAATGATACAGGGTCGCGAATGGCGCAATGCCGTTCGCCAGCAGCTCATCCACCAGCCGGTTGTAGAAATCGAGGCCCTTCGGGTTTGGCGTGCCGGTGCCTTCCGGGAAGACGCGCGGCCAGGCAATCGAAAACCGATAGGCCTTTGCGCCCAGTGCCTTCATCAACTGAACGTCTTCCCTGTAAAGATGATAATGGTCGGTCGCGGTGTCGGCGTTTCTGTGATCGGAGATGGTCCCATGCGTATGGGCGTAACGGTCCCAAATCGACGGACCTCGACCGTCTTCCTTGACGGCTCCTTCGATCTGATACGCTGATGTAGCCGTGCCCCATAGAAAATCGCTCGGAAAGCTGGAAACAAGGTGCCAGTCGGGTGGTCTGCTTTCTTGGCTCGGGTTGGCGTCAGCAGCTTGGGCGGACTCCGTCGATTGTGCGAGAGCTACCCAACTTGCAATTCTGGCAAACTGGCGCCGGGAGAGCCGATCGAATGACATCGCTTCTCTTCCTAAGGTCGAGACAATCGCACTAGACTAGGGTTCACTCGCCTTTTGCCACTACCGTAGCCGCGCCTTCTGCAGCTTTTTTAGCTAGCGAATTTGGCTCCAGCACCACAGCGACATCGATGGGTCGAAGGGCGCTACTCTCCGGGCCGAGCATACGCACCTTCGAATAAATGGCGGACAGGCGCGACACCCAGCTCGCAATAGGAGCGAAACGCGCTGGCCATAATGTGGTGCCAAGCAAGAGGTAGGCTGCCAAGGTCCACAAAGATTGCCAGTTTTCCAATCCCTCGTTGAATAGGATGTAGAGCGCAGCGGCAGCAAGCAAGCCTGCGAACACGGCCTCAGCGAGAGGTCGCGTGTCTGAATCTGGACGGTTGAGCAGTGTCAGGGTCGAGAACGGCGCGACGGCCATGGTCAGGCCGGCGAAGGGAAAATCGCGCCAACGCGGGTCGAACACCAGGCCCAGCGCAGTTTCTACGGCGATCAAGGTCGTCACGGCGAGTGTGCCGCCCAGCATCAACATCGGCAACGATCGGCGTCTGCCTTCGCGCGGGCCCACCAGTTCCAAAAACGTCGGCAGCGCCCGCCCGGACATCAACGCACCGGAGCAGAGTAGCGGCGCGGCTATTCCAGCGGCCAATAGCAAGCCTTGAACAAGCCAATTGTTAATCCCGTAACTTTCATAAAACGTCTTCTCAGCGTTCACGCCCAGCAGAATCCCGCCAACGGTAGCGGAAATCGCCACAGCGACCCACGATACCAGTCCTGGCATTGATGGCCGACGCCACAGCGCCGCTAAGGCCGCTCCGAAAACCGAAAAGCTCAGAACTAGTCCAGATCCCAACTGCAGTTTCCAAAATGGGAAGTTGCTGACGGCGGTCCCAGGCGGATACTTCACCTCACGACTCCACCCATCGAACAGGCCCCAACTGCCGCCGACGGTTCCTTCCCACTGGCGTTTCCAGGGCTCGTCGTAGGCTTCGAACAGATTGACCTGAAAGTGTTCTTTCCTCGCACGATCGAGAATCTCGGAGATGAAACGTGCCTGATTGACCCGGGAAGGAAGCGCTCCCTCGCGCATCCTCCCTCGACTTGGCCAGCCGACCTCGCCGATAAGGACTTCCTTGCCGGGAAAAGTGACGACCACCCGCCTGCGGACCGCGTCCATATAGTCGGCCGCGTCTTCGGCGCGGACCGGCAAATCCTCCCAATATGGAAGTATATGGATTGTAACAAAATCAACGTCGGCAGAGATGTCTTGGTAACGGAGCCAGAACTCCCAAACGTCGGCGTAGCTCACCGGAATATCTACGCGCGCTTTCACCGAACGGATGGTTTCCCGAAGGTCAGACTCGCTCATTTCACCCCGCAGCATCACCTCACTGCCGACGATCATCGCAGTAACCACGCTGGGATATTCCCTGACCAGAGATAACGCTGTCTTGATCAGTTGGGTATTCTTCAGGCGATCGCGTCCTATCCAGACTCCGAGAAGAACCTTCAGTCCGACCTTGGACGCGAGCTCAGGCACCTTGTTCAACCCGTTCTCGACCGAATAGGTACGGATACATCCGGTTATCTTGGCAAGTTGGGTGAGATCGGATGCGATCTGTTCGGCGCTGACGATGATTCCCGAATTCCAAGGGCTCTGATGGTCTCGGAATGGCGCATATGACACGCAGTCCACCTTCGTCGCGGAATCGATCGGCGCAAATGTCAGCGCGACCGGCGTGGCCAACCAGCACCAGACCGCTGCGATTATGCTCAAGGATAAAAGGAAGAGCGCCAACGGCGTGCGAAACTCAATTGCCTTCTGGCAACCCCTAGTCAACTGGTCGGCGCGGTCACGTCCGTATTTGGTGCGGACGCCATAAATTCGCATCACACATGCCCCAATTGTCGAAAGCCGAAGGTCGCCGCACGCTCTGCTCGAACTGGAATTTTGGCGCCTGTCGATCAAAGGGGCTATGCAGAATCGGCAAGCGACCGAGAAGCGATTGCTCAGACGTACGAGACAAAGTCTCGATCAAACACCCGAGCGACCGCGGAATGTGCCGATTTTGCATAGACGAGCTGGGGGAATGTCGGGGACAACAGCTGAACGGTGCGGAGGTCGTCCAATTGCTTGGGGAGGAAGGAATGACCCCGATTTCCCGTTCGCTCGCGTCTACTGACGCCAAGGCAGTTCCAAAGGTCAGCACACGCAATTTTTCGCTCGACCGCGCCCGCACCTTTCTGACGCTGGTGGTGCTGCTGCACCACGCGGTCATCCCCTATACCTATTACGGTCACACCGACCCGAAGGAATTCTTCGGCTTCGACATGATCGTGCTCGCCACCGACAGCTTCTTCATGGCGATGTTCTTTTTCCTGTCGGGGCTGTTCGTCTGGCCAGGCATAACCCGGAAGGGACCGCTGAACTATTTGTCTGATCGGCTGCTGCGGCTTGGCCTGCCATTCGTGATCTGCGCGTTCACGGTCATTCCGCTCGCCTATTACGCCATCTCCCTGCGGCAGCATCCCGAAATCGGCTTTTCGGAATTCTGGTGGAACACGATCACGAAAGGCCCGTGGCCGAGCGGACCGATCTGGTTCCTTTGGGTCTTGCTCGCCTTCGACGTGGTTGCTTGCCTGCTATATCGGCTGTCACCCAACATGCTCGATCCGATCAATCGCCTCTCGCTGCACGGCCGCCGTCGGCCCTCGGTGTTCTTCGCGGTCATGCTTGCCGTCACCGCTGCGTTCTACGTTCCCGGGCTGATGTACTTCGGGCCAGCCAGCTGGCTCGAGTTCGGGCCGTTCTCGGTCCAGCACGGGCGCGTGATGCTCTACGCCACCTACTTCTTTTTCGGCGCCGGTATTGGCGTCCAGTATCTGGATCGCGGGCTGTTGGCGGCAGGCGGCCGGATGGCGAAGGTCAGCTGGGATTGGATGATACTGACGATCGTTCCGTATTACCTCATGTGGGTGCTGATCTCCATCAAGCGCGAAAATCTGGGGAATCCGTCGCCGTTGCCGAACTGGTACGAGGGGAGCTATGCCGTCTGCTTCACTGTCTTCAGCGTGGCCATCCTGTTCCTGATCCTGGCCTATTTCCTGAGGTTCGCCCACTCAGGCAAGAGCGTGCTCGATCCGATGCAGTCCGATGCCTACGGCATGTTCCTGGTGCACTATCCGATCACACTGTGGCTGCAGTATTGGCTGTTCGATTTCAATATGCCGGCGACCGTGAAAGCACCTATCGTATTCGTGCTGACGGTCGCGTTCAGCTGGGCGTTGACGCGGGCGTTGAGACAGATCCCGGGCGCGAAAAAGGTGCTGTAGCTCCTCCTGAGGGGATCGGGTAGAGGCGCTTGCCATAAAGATCACTGCTGGAAGCTTGCGAGCGCTTAAATCGGCGACTTCTGCCTTACTGTAGTTGAGGCGTTCCATGTCTGTTAATGGGATGGCCCGGCCGCGCCCAGCGCCTAATCTGCTGGGCCTGCGGCTGGAGGCATTACGCAAAAGCTCAAGGAGCATGCGATGCGCACATCTCAGAATACACCGGAAACCATCACCACGATCGGGATCGACCTCGGCAAGAACACATTCCACTTGGTTGGGTTGGACAAGCGGGGCGCAATCGCTCTGCAGCGGAAGGTATCCCGTAGTCAGCTCGAACACCGTCGTTGCAATGTCCCGCGCTGCCTGATCGGCATGGAGGCCTGCTCGGGCTCCCATCACATCGGCCGTCAGTGACCGCTCTGGGCCACGACGTGCGTCTGACCCCGGCGCAGTACGTCAAACCGTTCCTCAAGGGGCACAAGAACGACTACCGCGACGCTGAAGCGATTGCGGAAGCCGTGCTGCGACCGACCATGAGTTTCGTGGCGATCAAAACACCGGAGCAAATGGATCTGCTGGCTTTGCATCGTGTGCGCTCGCGCCTCGTGGACCAGCGGACCGGGACGATCAATCAAATCCGCGGCTTCCTGATCGAGCGCGGCATCATTGTGCGGCAGGGCGTAGTACCCTTGCGCAAAGCGCTACCTGACATCCTGAGCTCAAACACCAACATACTCTCGCCAAGGATGGTGAGCCTCATCGCCGACCTGATGCAGGACTGGCGCCGGCTGGACGAGCGCATTGAGACCGTGTCGACCGAGATCGAAGCGCTGGCGCTACAGGACAACAGCTGCCAACGACTGATGACTGTTCCTGGTGTCGGTCCGATTATCTCGAGTGCCATGGTGGCGGCCATTGGCAACGGCGCGCTGGCTTCAAGCAGGGACGTGATTTCAGCGCCTGGCTGGGGCTGGTGCCGAAGCAGGAGTCGACGGGGGATCGCACGATCCTGGGCAAGGTCTCCAAACGTGGCAACAAATACGTGAGAACACTGTTCGTGCAGGCCGCACACGTCGTTCTGGTGCGGCGGCCGAGCACAGCAATGCAAGGTCTGTGGCCCTGGATCGAGCAGGCATCGAAGCGGCTGCACCGCAACATGCTGGCGATCGCGCTCGCCAACAAACTCGCCCGCATCGCCTGGGCGGTTCTCGCCCGAGGTCAGGCCTACCATCCGAGGATTGCTGCAAATGCCGCGTGACAAAGGCTCGCTCAGGTCCACCAAGGGGATACCCGCCACCCCCCTCCGCCACCTTCGCTCGCCTCATTGGGCGAGCGAGCGAAGGTGGCTCCGAGGGGATGGCTTCACGTGATCTCTCTGACGTCGAACATCAGAAGGGAGACCGAGTAGCATAGGATCAACAGCTTCCCCTGCCAAAGCCTGCGAGATGGAATGAAGAGATGGACGAACGGTCTGCCCGGCGCAACCATGAGACTGGGTGCCGAGATGGCCCAACGAGGTCTTTCCGTTAGTCAGCCTCGGATGCGCGCGGATACCCATGTTGGCCCGGAGCTCAATGCTCCACTGCAGAGGCCTGATACATTGATGCAGCTCTCACGTTAGTCGCTCTC